>JGI20214J51088_10000124_pt1 | contig 53871 bp, 40 predicted proteins | sample WetSurMetagenome_FD_51088 | JGI IMG/M metagenome (IMG submission 51088) | reverse complement strand
TTGCGGTAGGTGTATATATAAATAATTTCACCGCTCACATCATCTCGCAGAAGCTGACCGTCAGTATCAAACATGCCGTCTACCTGCTTCACCAGTAGAGTATTATTAATTTTTACTCTCGGCTCGTTTTCCAGGCGAAGCCTCCCCAGCACCTGTGTTTTGGTTTTGCTGCTCTGTGCTCTGAAGATAAAATTTAAATGATCTACTGTTTGAATTTGTGAGAAATAGCAGTCTCCGAAGCTAATAGTACGGGCAAACGGAAGGCCCACATGACCGCTATAGATTACAGGCACATAACCATCATACACATAAAACCGGGGAGGCTGTACCTGAAGCTGTATGGAACGGAAAGGATGGTCTATATTATCGGGTTGTATCTTTATTGTTGTTGTTGAGGTCTGGGCGGTGTCTATGGTTGTCAGAATCAATGGTGCGGTATAATTACCCAGGTAAATGACATTATCCGAGGCACCGGCAAAATAATAGGAATTAACCCCGAGGTCAAAGGCTTTTTCTTCCAGAAAGGGATGATAGATAAACCTCCGGATGAAATTGTTTTCTTTTCTAATTATATGCTCTGATGATAAGAAGAGCCCGACTACAACACCTGCTGCTACAAGTGAAGGGATTATGATTTTAAATGTCACAATACCTGCACTGGAGTTTTTCTCTTTTTCTGTAAATATTATGGCAGCCAGGGCCAATAAAGCAAAGCCGATATTAAAGATCATGTGTTGCGTCCAGCTTAGGTTCTCAATGATACCACCACAGGAGCACGGCACAAAATCGCTGTAGTTAAGAATAAGGTAGATATAAACCGTAAAGGCAATCATTAAAAAGAAGGAACCGTAAAGGCCTGTAAGACGCGTGGCTTTAAAACTCAATAGTAATGAAAGAAGTAATTCTATTGCAATAACAGACGGGGCTATTATACCGGCCCAGGCGCTAAGCAATGGTGACTGCGCCAGCTGCACGCGGAAGTTTTCAAAGTCAAGCAGTTTGCTAACTGCTGCATAGACAAACAGAAGCATGTACAGGAAACAGACTATCAGTACAATTGAATTCCGATTTTTTGAGATTAGCTTTTTCATACTAATGGTTTATTAATATTGTCTTCCTCAAATTTTCTGCAACATGGCTATATCAATATCAATACATGCGCATTGTTGTATATCATTGAACAGTACACCAAACCTGTTTTTGTCGTTTCGTTTTAATAACAGCCCCTCTGATCCGGCCAACGGACCCCGTACAACAATGACCCTCTCTCCTTCTGAAAAATTCTGTTCAGTGAATATCTTCTGTCCAAGGGAGAGCATCTGTATTATGCATTTAATGTCCCTGTCAGGAACAATACAATACCTTTCTCCATATTTAATACAACTGACAATATTTGGTAAATGGGTAATGCAAGTGATCTCAGATTCTGTTGTTCTCACAAAGATGTAGCTCCTGAACAACACTTTTAAAATGACTTTCTTTTGACGGTTTTTCCAAAGGCGGAGTGTTTTAATCACCGGCAAAAAGACATCGTACTTTCTCCTGAGTAGCTCGTTGTAAACTGCTTTTTCCGCATTGGAACGTGTATAGAAGACATACCAATTCATATCGGCGCTATCCGTCTTCATAGTAACTAATTGTTTATTAATGGTTTAACCGGCGAGAAGCCTTCGGGAAAATTTCTATTGTCTTTATAAAGCTATGCCGTGTCAGTCAGCAGGAATCATATTCTGACTGGCTGATAAAAAGAAGGGCATTTTTTTATGCTCTGAAAATGAAAGTTAACAGACAAAAATTTGTAAACATTGACAATTACAAATATAGTAAATATTTTTAAGAAACAAGAATTATTATGTTAATAAATAGGCGGTTAAGTGATTTTTTTATGATGTTTGTAAAGTTCATAAAGTCTATAAAGTTCATAAAGTCCATAAAGTCTGTAGAGGTTAAAGTTTAGGATAAAAGAGTTAAACCGTATTATACTGAGAAACACGCATAAAAGGAATGAAGAATAAAAAATATACCACCTGAAAAACAATTTTTGTTTATGAGTTAAAGTCAGGGAGGTACTGGTCAATAATAGATATAAGGTCGTCTTTTTTGAAAGGTTTAATAATAATATCTGAGAATCCGTTCTGAAGCGCTTTTTCCTGTAAATTGAGATAAGCAGTCTGCGCAATTATTGGCAGATCAGGGGAAAAACCTTTGATCATATTTGTAGCCGTGAAACCATCCATCTTTGGCATTTTCAGATCCATTAAAACCAATTTAATGTTTTCACGTTTTTTCTTACACAACTCCACCGCATCAAAGCCATTGGTTACCCTTTGTACTTTATATTTCCATGATGATGATAACATATGCTCTATCATAAGATAATTAATATCCTCATCTTCAACGACAAGTATTGTAAGCGGCAGGCTGGGTTCTGACACTTCATACATTTGCTGCTCTGATTGCATTGTTTCTTCTTTGTCGGATCTGTTAAAGGGCAGATTAAACCTGAAGACCGATCCTTTACCTGCTTCAGACTCTACCCATATTTTACCGCCAAGAAGCTCAATATATGCCTTGCATATTGCCAGTCCAAGCCCGGTACCGCCATATTGCCTCGAAAGTGAGTTCTCAACCTGGTAAAAACTATCAAAAATTTTTGAATGATGCTGCGGTTCAATCCCTATACCGGTATCTGAAACAAAAAATTCAAGCATCTGACCTTTCAGTGTGTAGCCAAATTCAATCTTACCTTTTTTAGTATACTTAAAAGCATTATTCAAAAGGTTTGAAAGTATCTGTATAAAGCGTGTTTTGTCGGTCAGGATGTCTGCCATCCTGTCACTCAATCCGGGTGTAAGTTTCAATGTATTACTGCTTTCAGAAACCTTCAGGTAAAACTGGTTATACAGGCTTTGTAAAACGGCATTGATATTGAAAGAGTTGAAATTGCATTTTATATTGTTTGCTTCTATCTGGGAGATATCGACAATATCATTTATGATTGACAACAGTTGATTGCTTCCATCTTTAATAGACTGAATGTACACCATCTGGTCTGCCTTACTTGTATCCGGAGACTCTAAAAGTGCGGAGAATCCTATAATGGCATTCATGGGAGTCCGTATTTCATGTGAAATGTTGCTAAGAAATGCGGTCTTCAGTCGATCGCTCTCTTCAGCTTTATCCTTAGCCTCCTTTAGTTTTATCTCAAAATGCTTCCTATCATCAATATCGCGCAAAGAGCCCTCTATTCCTATTTGCTTTCCTTCGGAATTGAACATTAAATGAGCATTTAGAGAAATATACCTGATCTGTTTGTCTTTGGTTTGCATTTTAATTTCATAATCCCAAACTTCATTTGTTTTAGCTAATTTCTCCATAAGGAGCGCTCTTTCTTCAGGATAGTAATAAAATATAGTTGAAGGATACCCGATTAATTCGTTGCGATTGTATCCTGAAAGCTTCGTAACTGAAGGGCTGATTTCTGTTATGTTGCCATTATTGTCAATCTGGTAAAATACATCCTGTGTGTTTTCAAAAATACTACGGTACTTTCCCTCGCTGATCTTTAATTCTTTCTCCGCCCTTATTTTTTCCTGCCTGAGTTCAGCCTCACTCAGTGCATGCTCTGCGGCAGTAACAAGTCTTTTAAGATTTTGCTTTAATAAATAATCTGCCGCTCCGTATTTAAGCATCTTTACTGCAATTTCTTCACCAAGTGCGCCTGAGACTATAATGAACGGCGTTTCAGGATAATTTTCAGAGCAAATTTTTAGAGCCGAAGCACCATCAAAAGCGGGAAGGTTATAATCTGCAAGGATCAAATCAAATTTTCCGTTTTCAAGCTGATAGATAAAATCCTTTTTTGTGTCCACCCTGACATAATCAATGTCAAGGCCACCGACTTTGAACTGATCCAGAACAAGTTCGGAATCATTCAGATTATCTTCAAGATGAAGAATTTTTATTTTTTTCATCTTTTTTCAGGATTAGATTCAATCCATACTATTTTCTACAGGAGCTTCGTTTATGATTCCCCAGAAGGCGCCAAGGATATATACAGCCTCCATGAAATCTTTAAAGACCACGGGTTTTACCACATAAGAATTAGTTCCAAACCTGTAGCTCTCTATAACATCCTTTTCTTCACAGGAAGATGTCAGAACTACAACCGGAATAGTTTTTGTGTTCTCCTCCTCTTTTATCCTTTTCAGTACTTCCAGACCGCCTATCTTAGGCAGGTTTAAATCAAGGAGTATTACAGCCGGGTTACCCTTCCTCCTCCTTGCCCACTTGCCTTTATAGAAAACATAGTCTAAAGCATCAGCTCCATCCCTGGCGATATCAATCTTGTTTGCAAGGTTATGTTTTCTGAGTGCATCAAGTGTTAACTCCAGGTCATTCTCATTATCTTCAACAACCAGTATCCTGTTTATATTGATTTTCATTTTCTCTTAAATTTTAACTGACTTTAAATTGTATCACTTTGGTATTGTAAAATAAAAGGTTGCCCCTTTATTTTCTTCCCCTTCGGCCCAGACATCGCCACCGAGTCTTTTTATTAATCTCTTTACAGTGGCCAGACCTATCCCTGTGCCTTCAAATTCGCCTGTTGAATGAAGCCTCTGGAATACTCCGAATAGTTTATCAGCGTAATTCATACTGAATCCTGCTCCATTATCTTTAATGTAGATAGTGTAAAAGCTTTCTGTTTCTTCTTTTACATTTATTTCAATTAAAGCAATTCGTTTTTTCCCTGTAAATTTTATTGAATTATGAATAAGATTCTGAAATACAAGTTTAATCAGAGTAGGGTCTGTTTTGATGTCAGGGAGTTTATGTATTTCCCATCTGATATTTCTATCAGAGATAATGTCATGGGCTTCATTAATGATCTCATCTACGATCTGGTTAAGAGACAGTTTAATTGTATTCAGGTCAGTCCGACCCAACCGGGAATATGTCAATAATTCATCAATCAACCGGCTCATTTTAGAAGCTGAATCTTTGATCTTGCTTGTCAGTCTTGTTATTTCAGGATCAAACCTCTCTTTGGTTTCCGATTCAAGTTTTTCTGAAAAACCGATTACATGCCTCAGGGGTGCCCGCAGGTCATGAGACACAGAGTATGCAAATGACTCAAGTTCCTTATTTGATTCAGTCAATTGCCCTGTTCTTTCCAAAACACGATGTTCAAGATCTTCATTGAGTTTCTTGATTTGACTCTCTGCCCGGTTACGCATAATTGCAATTCCAATGCTTGACCCGATTCTTTCAAAAAAAGGAACAATTTCTTCAGTGAAGATATTTTCCCTATGGTCATTTAACTGCAATAATCCTATTATCTCATTACCGGATCTAAGCGGGATGAGTGCGACAGATTCATAACCGAAGCTGTTGCATCTGTTTCTTGTTCTGGCCAGGCGTTCCGCGGGAGTTGTGGAAGACAATAAAAACGTTGTATTGTTTGACCTGAAGCTACCTCCTTCAGTAAAGAATGATTTTGAGGGATCTACCCTGCCACTTAATATGTTGCCGCACATGCACTCAAGCAATGGATCTCCATTGGAATCGCGAACTAAATTCCCTTCTTTATCATAATTGCATAAGTAACGCTCAGCCTTTATAAATTCATCACTGAACCCCGAGGTTTTATAATATGGAAAATCATCGCCTTCATTTAAGCGTATTGCAATTGATTCATATCCGGTTTTTGATTTAATTGAATTGATTATCTGAGTTATCATTTGCTCAGAATCAGTGAACCGGTTTAAACATTCCAATATCTCATTCGCGAGCATGTTGTAGCTCTCCGCCTGTTTGCGTTCAGTTATGTCTGTTGAAAGAATGAAAACCCCTTCAGGAACAGGCTGAATTCTAAGATCAAACCAACCCTTTGTGCCATCGGGGAAAGCAAATTCATTGACAATTATATGTGATACCCTGTTAAACATGCAGTCTTGCAACAGGTGAAATACTTCAGTGTCTGTTATTCCGGGCCACATATCCATATACTTTTTCCCTATTAATTCGTCTTTGGGGCGACGGTTATGCTTTTCTGCCGTATCATTTATATAAAGGTACTTCCAGTCAAATCCCAGGAGCTGGCAACCCTCCATCATATTATCAAGGGTTGAGCGAAATCTCTCTTCACTGGCTATTATTGCCTCCTGGGCAAGCTTACGGTCAGTTACGTCTATTGCGGATGATAGTATACATTTTCCTCCCGGCAGGTTGATTTGCTCGAAAGAGGATAAGACATACCTGATTTGCCCTGAACTATTGCGGATTTTCACCTCACGATCATTAGCATGACCCTTTAATGAAAGTTCAGCTAACAACTTCTCTCTTTCAACCGGATCAACCCAAATATTGAGTTCAAGCATATGTTTCCCGACCAATTCATTGCCAGAAAAGCCCACAAGACGGCAGTAAGCTTCATTCGTGTCAATGATCTTCCCGTCTTCAAAATTGGTAATGGCAAGGGCTGCCGGGCTTAAATGAAAAATCAAATAGGATCTTTGTTCAGACTGTGTTAATGCGGTCTGTATTAGATTTTGCTCTGACTCTATTGAATTGGCATACCTGGCTATTCTCAGAATTAAGAAAGTGAAGATCAGGAGATATATAAAAGAGATAATAAGAATATCGGCATAACTACCCCCTGACTCCTCAGAATTAGTAATAAGTCTTAACCAGATAAATAAAACAGGAATAAGGAATGTTACCGGCAAAAGACGGCGTGCAATAAATCCGCCCAGTCCTCCATCTGTAAGAATAGAAATGAAACCAGTAGAAGGGTTTAAGAATATAATGCCCAGCCCAAGTATAAGGAATGTAATGGCAGTATGCAGTGCCATATTTGTATCAAAAGCAAAAGTCAGCAATTCATTCGCCCCGTATAAGTAACCAATGATGGGCACTATGCTTAACAGTCCAGTCACAACAGGCAATAACTGTGAAAGATATTCAAGCTGTTTTATTTTTATTTCACCAAGAGCCAGGGAAATGCTTAGTAAAAGAAAACAGATGCATGTACTAAAAGCCAACCTGCCCGGGTAAATAATATTATTAGGTGAGATATCTTTAAATATGAGTTCATCGATCCCTGAATTCCAATTGAGTAAATATTCCAGAAATGATATCAGGCTTATAAAGACAACTGTGGTTATCAAAATTCCTTCAATAGCGCCTGACACAAAAGATTTTGTTATTCTATTATGAAGTAATACTGCAATACCTAAAAATACGAAGCCTATTGCTGTATTAGCTTTCATGGAGACATAATCGGGATGCAGGCTTTTAAGAAAAGGAATTTCAAATATCCATCCAAGCATTACCAGCAACCCGATAACTACTGTGATAAAGGCTGTTACTTTAACAACAAACCGCAAAATGTTGTTATACTTCCTGGTTTTAACCGGATCATTATTGAAAAATGAATTACTGTACTTCCGGGTATCTGATTTGAAAGTATCTACCCACGCTTGACTTTTACCTGTAGCGGACATAATACATAAAGTTAATTCCTGACCAGACTAACAAAACAAAACATCAATGATGTTTATAAAACCGCTAAAAAAATGTTTTACAGACAAATAGGTTATAAAGTTAACTCATTTCAGAGACTTTTATACGTAATAATTCAAATATTATTACAAGCAGAATAGCAATCAGCATTCATATATGGGAATCGGAACAAAGTGCGGGTAATTTAAAACCAGAAAATCTGAGTATTCAGAAAATCATTACTTTTTTCAGATTTACTTTATCACCTTCTATAACTCTGATTATGTAAATACCTTTTGCTATATTGGATAGGGTAAATGTATTTAACGGCCCTTCTTTTAGCTTGTCTTCATAGATTATTTCAGCCGAAGTATTATAAACATATACAACGGCTTTTTTACTGACATCGCCTTTAATGTAAACTGTATTATCAGCAGCCCATATTTTTAGTCCGGGCTTATCATTGACTTCAGGTTCAGGGTTAATATCAGTAGTGCCAGTGCCTTTAGTGTGAATAAAGAATCTGCCCGTTCCATTTGTACCTGAGGGAAGATTGACAGTATATGAATTATTCGAGATATCTGTAAAAACATTATTAAAACGATCTTCAAGAACAAAGTCATAGTTCTCAAGCTTCTCCGTAATGGCAGAAAAAGTAACTTCTCCTCCTGGTGAAAAATCAATTCCCACAGGTAAAATAATTGTATCACAGCCATCTATTGGAAGGGCTTGTTGCATATACCTTATACCATTGCTTTTGGGAAGCATGGTATAAATATCAAGATCAGGATGAGTGCTTAGCTGCCCTATATCATAACCAGGGTCAACGCCCAATGTCATTCCGCTATGATAAAGAATCAGCGTTGAATTTTTGTCGTCACCATGTCTAGTTATTAACTGTAAACCAGGCCATCGTCCCTCTTCCCTTGTTGATTTAAGCATTAAGTCTTTGGCTGCATGGTCTTGCATTGACCTGTCAAAAGTGAATGTTGAAAAGTCATTCATTGCCAATACAAAAAATCCCTGCCCAGCCTGAATATGGGTTTGTGATAACTCACTCCCCCACCATCCTGAAGAATTGCTTATATAATAATATGTGCCCTTAGTGCCGACTGTCCCATCGTAGAGATAAACGGCAACATAATTTGGGTCAAAATTGCTCAGTGCAGGTGTTGAACTATAGTTTGCTTCAATGAACCTTGAAACCAACAGAGCCGAAGGGAATGGATTGCCAAGCATATTCCAGCCGCCGCCGCCATAATCAATAAGGCTGCGCGCTTTACCTGAATGACCGGTAGCATCAACAAATTGACGGTTATCATAATTAAGCTCAGCTCCTGTTATGACATCACTATAAGGTGAGGTTGCATTTATAGCTGCTGAAGTCACCATATTACCTGTGAAAGAGATTAATCCATCGCTTGAAGTAGTTTGATCTATGTTATATCCTTTCCCGCTGACAAGACCTGTTATAGGCTCAACAGGCCATATACCGTCGATTTCGTTCCAGGAATAAACATTAGTGATTTTACCACTGTTTGTAGCGGAATTGTTTCCAACAGGTGATGAGACATACTGATAATCACCATATTCAGCTTCAGTAAGCAACTGCCGGTCATAAGTAAATGTTCCTGTGGTTACTCCTTTAACTATCAACGAACCGTTCGACTGCAGACTGGAGGATTCTATTACCAGCATGTCTCCCGTTATCAATGATGAGTCTACTGTGACGGCGGTACCAGCAGAAATTGTCTTTATTCCGGTACCTCCCAATGTAAGGTTACTAAATATTGAAGTTGAGTCACCACTGATAGTCTGTGATGCCCCATCTAACACGACTGTGTTCTTTTTGTTAGTAAAAGCCCCGTCATTGATCAGATTCCCTTTAATTACAACGAACCCTGCTGTGCCTGCAACTGCAGATCCTGAGCTTATCTTAACACTTTGTCCGTTAAGATTTGAAATTGCTGTTATGGAAATAGTGAAAACATACACCAATACCAAAAAATCGTCCCTACGCTTTCCCATAGTTTTAGTGGTAAGTGAATATATACAAACATTGACGGCCACAAAAGTATGACACATTTTTGAATTAATTATTACCAGACCCGAAAATCTTTTATATGTTCTGTAACTGATTTAATAGATATCGCTTTTATCTCATTCATTTTTAATACCTTAACCAATATGTCAGAGAATCAACTTTTATCGTGGTGGTCTATTTTAATTTAATTTTAAAAAAAAATGAACATTATGTGATATTATTTGTCTACCTTTTGTTCGAAAGTCAAAGAATCTAACTGTACCAAATTATGAAACGGAATCATCGTCTATTCTTGTTTTACGTTGTCATTATTTTGACAACTATGGGCACATCACTTGAAGCGCAGATAAAGGTCACAGATGGAACAGATCTTACTATGGATCAGAACTCGATACTTGAGCTGCAAAGTTCAAATAAAGGATTGCTTCCTCCCAGGGTCTCTATTAATAACCTTTATCTGCCTGCGCCACTGACAGCCCCGGTACCTGCTGGTATGCTTGTTTACAGTACAGGGGGTGCGGTTACGGATGGTTACTATTATTGGACAGGAACCAAGTGGTTTAGCTTTATCTCTTCAAAGCTGAATGTAAGGGAAGCATCGACAAATGTAACACTTACAAAGAATGATAATATTGTTTTTGCAAAGAATGATATTACTGTTACCCTTCCTCTAATAACAGCTGCAGATAGCGGACTGGCAATTAGTGTAAATAATGTTGGAAGTAAAACTGATTATGTTTTAGTTTCAGGGAATAGTGGTGCAACAATTGACGGACTAAGCGATGTCCCTCTTATACCAAATAATGGATATACATTCGTCGCAAGGGGTACTAACTGGAGGGCTAAAGACAGGGCTGTTTCAACTGTAGGCACTATGGATGTTGGCCTGTTTTGTCCCTGGGCAACAATCAGCGATGCGGTAGACTTTTTGAAAGAGCATATGTACAGACCTGCAGTAATAAGACTCTCTCCGGGAACTCATTATATCTCAAACACGGTGATAATTAATCTGCCTTATGATCTTACCATTGAAGGTCTTTCCTTTGGTGAAACAACTATTGGTCCAACCACGGGGCTGGCAGGTAAACCTATGTTCAGATGTAAAACCAATTGCTATTTTAAAATGTTAGAGTTTAAAGCCTCTACTCTTACAGGATATGGATCAAGCACAGGAGATGATGCTATCAGACTTTTAGGCTCTGGCACCTATAATGAAATAAAAGATTGTTCCTTTGATGGTTTCAATGTTGCAGCTCTGGATTCTTCAAATGCGGAGTTATGGTTCTTCGAAAACGATATATCAAACAGTAGTACCGGGATAAAACTACATAGTGCTGTTTCAGGTGCAAAGGTAAGGGTCTCTGAAACTGATTTCTTTGGATGCTCAAAAGGTATTGATCTCTCAAAGGGATCTGCTGCATACTTATCTTTTATATCAGGTAATTATAACAATCAAAACACCACTGATTCATCTATTATTTACAGGCCATCGAGATTCTCATTTTCGACATTTATCATTAGGAACAATAGCTGGAATTACGTTGGAATTGGGTTGACCGGGCTTGACTTTACCCGTTCAGACGGGAGAGATGCCGATGCTATAATTGAGAATAATTCTACCTCCTTTACCTCCAGCCCGCACTGCAAAATAAATGTAGTAAACAATGTCTCAACTACAACTCTGGGAGCTTCAAATACCTGGACAAAAGCAAATTGGACTAACACCTCATCCTTAACAAATAATATGTCTATAAATAACAACTATGTCAAGAAACTTGGAAGAAAGTCAAGAGATATGTTTGTTGTAATAGCAGGTAATGTAATGGTAAATAATATTAACAGGACTATTACAATAGGATTGGTAAAAAATGGAGTAACCACAACCAGATACGGAGAAACAACATTGAGGATTGTCACAGCCAATCAGGCATTCCAGTTTTCTACAGTTATATACCTTGAAAATGTTACAAAAGACGATTACTTTGAGCTGTATGCTTCTTCAACCAATTTTGGAGATATCCTTACCTTCCAGGATATGAACATATTTTTTGGTTATGAATAAAAAATATAAAGTACTTTCTTAACTGTTTAATTTAGTAGCCCCCTTGTTTTTTTTTCTTGCATACTCTAATATTCATTTCCTACTTGGGGGCTACTTTTTATTTCAAAAGGATTAATTCTTAATAGTTATTTATGTAAAATTATGTTTTTTTTCGCATCGTCACCAGATTTATACTTTAATTTACTCCATTTACAGACAGGTTTTGTTAAAAGCTGAATAGAGTTTTATTGTCACTGTTAATTCGGTGCAATGTTAATATCTCTGGAAACAGCCCAGGCATAACAGTTGTGCTGATAATTAAACTTTTACCGACACAATTTGTTTATCTTTGAAAGCTAATTTCCCTGAAGCATGAAAAGATCCACACTGCTTATCATTGCATTTATCTCAGAGATAATATTAATGGGTGCGCTGATAGTGTTACTTATGGTGTCAAAGCAATCGACCCGCTGGATGCTTGTATTGTGCATACTTGTTGTACTGCTCTTCTTCTCCAACCTGTGGGTGCTGCCTATTCTGAAAAACACCCGCAAAAAAGACGGGAGATAAAAACACTCCGTCATCTTATATTTGTCCTCTCTCAAAAAATCAAAGAAGATTTTTATAACTTTATTGTGCAATACATCCGTAATGAATAAACCAGCGGCACCGGTAAAAAGCAGTAGTCGGCAGAGTTTACGCGAGCTGAATCTTATAATTAAGATCAGCCGTAACATTATTGGCACCCTCGACTATGAAAAGGTGCTCCAGATAATAAGCGACGGTATGTCTGAACTGCTCGATATTGAATCGGCAGCCATGTACATTCTTGTGAATGATGATGAGCTGCTCCTTGGAGCCACCACACCGCCACTTGATCCGCAGATGCCTGAAGAGCTTCGCAGGGCATTCGTAAGAGACCACCCTCATATCAAAAAAGCAATCATTAAGCGCAAACCTGTTTTACTCGCTGATACAAAAACATCGCCCCTCTCCCCTGCCGAGAGAGCCGTGGCAGAGATGCGCCGGCTGCGCAGCCTGATCTATTTCCCCTTCGTACAGGAAGACCGCGTGCTGGGCGTGCTGATACTGGGCACATGTAACAAATCCAGAACCTTCACCAGACACGAGACCGACCTGGGACAGACAGTGGCAAACCAACTCTCAGTGGCAATACAAAACACACGCCTCCATGCCGACCTTAAAGATAATAACGATAACCTCGAGAGACTGGTTGAACAACGTACTAAAGAACTGGAGACAGCTAACAGGGTGCTGAAGGAGATGAACCTCGAACTGATAGAAAAAAGCCACCTGGTTCTACAGCACAAAGAGGAACTGGAGACCAACCTTAACTACCTCAAATCTGTTCAGCTTAAACTCATACAGTCGGAGAAGATGGCCTCACTGGGCGTACTGACAGCAGGCGTGGCACATGAGATAAACAACCCCCTTAACTTCATATCGGGTTCTTACCTTGGACTGGAAGAGTTTTTTGCAACATCTGACCCTGAACATAAAGAACAGGTGAAACTCTATCTCGACGGACTGAAAGTGGGGATAAAAAGAGTCACTGAAATAGTACACAGCCTGAACCAGTTTAGCAGGGATAATAATACCTATAACGAAGAGTGCAATATCCATTCTATTATTGACAATTGCATAGTGATGCTGTATAACAGATCAAAACTAAACATAAAGTACATTAAATCATACTATAAGGATGGCCTGACGGTTAAAGGCAACGTGGGTAAGCTTCACCAGGCCTTTACTAATATCATCCTTAACTCTATACAGGCAATTGAAGATGAGGGGGTGATAACCATTACCACAAATAAATGCGGCAACAGTGCCCTTATTGACATAAACGACACCGGCAAAGGAATAAAAGAAGATGACCTGCCACGGATAACTGACCCCTTCTTTACTACAAAGGACCCGAACGAGGGGACAGGCCTCGGACTCTCAATAACATACTCAATAATAAAGGAACACAAGGGTCAGATTGATTTTGAATCTGAATTAGGAAAAGGCACAACAGTTAAAATCAGCCTTCCCGGCCTGATAGGCAATTAACAATTATCAATTAACAATTATCAATAGGCTGGAGGTCCATTCCTTTCTGAGTGGGAATAGGATTTTATCAAAATTGATATCCGGGGTAGCCTGAATAAAAAGTAATTGTATCTTAACCCTGAAAAAAACAGATTGTATGACCCGAAACGCTCTAATCATTGCACTCATTATTTTTCTGTCAGCATCATGCGGCAACAATAACTCAGGTAAAGGGAAAAAAAGCGCCAGGCTTGATGCCGGACAGAGTGACACAACAGAAGCCACAACCGGGTCTGATGATCAGTTCCTTGAAAAGGGTCTGAACCTGATGAAGAGTGAAACCGTGGGTGACCTTCATATAGGCATGAGATATGAAAAGGTGGTTGAGTATCTGGGCGGACCGGGTGAAGTAACAGAACCTGAAACATCGCAGGTTGACGGAAGCCTCTACCAGTCGGTAGACTATCCTGACAAGGGAGTGCACCTGGTGTTTAACATTGAATCTGATTCAGTAAGAAGAATCTCCAACATACTGATTATTGACCCCTGCACCCTGAAGACATCAAGACAGATAGGCGTTGGCAGCAATATTAACGAGGTGAGAAGCGCATACAAAGAAATAATTAACCCTGAGTTTTCAGACACAACCGAGATTGTTGCAGGTACAAGCTACGGAGGCGTTGTTTTTGATTTCAGAAACAACATTGTAAGAACTATTTATATTGGCATTACCGGCGACTGAAACTTTGATTCCGGACTCAGCTGGCGATTGACAATATAATGTTGTAAAATGACCTTTCACTGATAAATGTCATAACACATAAAATGTTATTTTTACACTTATTAATAAATATTTTATTATGAAAGTGAAATATATTCTTATAATATTCTGCCTGTTATTAATGAATATAGGTGCCAGGGGGCAATCGCTTCAGAAAGAGAGTTCCGGAATAGTTGTTACAGAGCCAGACAACACATCGGGGATAAAAACTCTTAGAATAAACATTCGTTATAATAACGTCATAGAGGTAATAGCATCACCGGTGACAGGTGTCTCAAGCCACGGCAGTCTTGTTGTATCAGACAGTGAAAAAGAGCCGGTGAAATGGGATGTGTCTGAATCAGCATCACAGATTACAATAAACACCGGAACTGTTATTGTAAAGGTTGACAGGGCCAGGCTTGGCGTAAGTTTTTACGATAATGCCGGCAGACAGTTATCGGCTGAAGGCAATAAGGAAGTCATACCGGCAGTGGTGGCCGGTGAGAGCTGTTTTAATGTTAAACAGGAATTTCAGTACAAACAGGGAGAAATGCTCTATGGACTTGGCAGTTACCAGGATGCTGATCTCGCTTTGAACGGGAAAAAGAAATTGCTTCTGCAGAAAAACAGGGATGATGTTGTTCCTGTGGTTATCTCCACAAACCATTATGCAATTCTCTGGGATAATTATTCCATGAGTGAGTTTAACGATACCAGGGGCAGCTTCTATCTATGGTCTGAAGTTGCAGATGATATTCACTATTATTTCATTTATGGGGAAAATATTGACAGCATTGTATCATCGTACAGGAAGCTCACAGGCAGGGCACCCATGTATCCAAAATGGGTCTTTGGGTATATGCAGTCAAAACAAAAATATGATACTCAGGATGAGATAGTTTCGGTAGTGAAAGAATTCCGTGAAAGGAAATTTCCTCTGGATCTGATTGTACAGGACTGGCAATACTGGCCCGATGGGCAGTGGGGTCAGAAGTCCTTTGACAGGAACAGATATCCTGATCCGCCAAAGATGGTCTCAGATATTCATAATATGAATGCCAGGATCATCATCTCGATATGGCCGAATATGAGCAGAGGCACGGCAAACCAGAAAGAGCTGGCGCAAATAAACGGTCTGTTAAAGGATAATGAGCATCTGAACGTCTTAATGCCCGAAGCCAGAAATATGTATTGGAAACAGGTTAATGACAGCCTGTTTGCTGCCGGCATTGACGGATGGTGGGCAGATTGTTCGGAAGGATATGATTCAGACTGGACTTCACCATTCTTTAAGCTGCCGGAGGCAAAATCAAACCAGGTAAATTCTGACGCAATGAAAGAGCTGATGGGTAGCGGACGATATATTAATGTTTATGCCCTGATGCATACAAAAGGATTATACGAGGGTCAGAGATCAACACCCTCGCCGAAGAGGGTATACATCCTCACCCGTTCATCTTTTGCCGGAATGCAGAAATATGGAGCAAGTTACTGGACCGGAGACGTCTCAGCCAACTGGGAGGAATTCAGGATGCAGATCCCGGCAGGTCTTAACTTTTGTATGACAGGAATTCCTTACTGGACAACTGATATAGCAGGGTATTTCATTAAACACGAACCGGGATGGTGGTTTTCAAACGGTGTATTTGAGCTGGGCCAGGGTGATATGGGATTCAAAGAGCTCTACACCCGCTGGTTCCAGTTTGCATCGTTCTGTCCGCTTTTCAGAGCTCATGGTGCAGATTTTCCAAGAGAGCCCTGGGCTTTTGGCACAGCCGATTCATTGACTTATCAGACGTTGCTTAAATTTACCAATCTCCGTTACAGGCTTATGCCATACATATACTCGCTGGCATGGAAGGTCACGAATGATGACTATACTATAATGAGAGCCTTACCATTCGACTTCATGAGTGACTCAGCCACGTACTCAATAAACGACCAGTATATGTTCGGGCCTTCTATAATGGTAAATCCTGTTATGCAGCCTTACTATTACCTGCCCGGGAATGTAAAAATAGAGGGAGCTGACTGTACAAGGCAGGTGTATCTGCCAAAAGGGACTCAATGGTTTGACTTCTGGACAGGAATTGAATCTGACGGAGGAAAACATATAAAATCTGATGCGGCATATGAGACCATGCCGTTGTTTATCAGGGCAGGATCAATAATCCCCCTGGGACCATTTATCCAGTATGCAACGGAAAAAACCGACCCCCTGGAGATAAGAATTTACCAGGGAGCAGACGGTGAATTCACGCTTTATGAAGATGAAAATGATAACTACAATTATGAAAAAGGAGTCTGTTCACTAATTAATTTTAAGTGGGACGATAACAATAAAAGCCTGACTATAAGTGACAGGAAAGGAAGCTTCCCCGGAATGTTGAAAGAAAGGATATTTGATCTGGTCATTGTCTGCCCCGGAAAAGGAACCGGGATTAACTACCCTGAAAAGGCTGACAGGAGAGTAAATTACAAGGGTAAAAAACTGATAGTGAATTTTTAGTCGGCCGGTGACCTGAAAATATTGAAATACAAGAAGTCTAAGTCAGATATGCTTAATACTCAGATATTATTTTTAGTAAAACCAAAATTAGTGTAAATTAGCTGTGGCTTACCTGAGACAGAGGCAGGGGTATTACATGGAGAGCTTCAGGATAAGGTTTGTTTAGATTATTATTTTCTATAACAATATAAAATCAGAATTATGACCCAGACATTAATAATCCTTTTTGTTCTGTTACTCATCTTCTCGCTGAATGCGTTTATTGCCTATAAAAAAGGGTTTAGTGCGCTTATATGGTTTCTCTCCGGCGGGTTACCCGGCCTGATTGCCGTGCTTCTCCTTCCTTCAGCCAACAAGTTCAAGAGGGTTGACAAGAATATTTATATAAGGAGAAGAAGGACAGCAAATATAATTGGTCTGGTACTCATTGTTATAGGTATAATTTTCAGCGTTTCATATATAATGAAAACCATGTAATTATACCACCCCGGCTCCTGCGCGGCCGGAACCCTCTTGAATTCAGACTGATCCCTGAAATGTTAATTTCGCGACTTTAACAAAGAGAGTTGCTTTTTTTGCGATCTTTGGTTTAGATTTTGTATTATTCTTAAGTCGCATACTAAAAAATATTATCAGAAATGAAAAGACCAGGTATTACTACTAAGGTTACTTTAGTATTGACCGCAGCTGTTGTGGTCATTTCCTGTGCAGTTAACCCGGTAACAGGGAAGAATCAGCTTGTGCTGATGTCAGAGTCGCAGGAGATTGCACAGGGGGCACAGTATGATCCGCAGGTTGTTGCGCAGTTTGGCGTATATAAAGACGATCCGTTGCTCACCTTTGTACAGGGTAAGACAACGGAGATGGGCAAGGTGTCGCATCGTCCAACCCTTGAGTATCACATCAGGGTGCTTGACACGCCGGTTGTGAATGCTTTTGCAGTGCCGGGAGGTTATATCTATCTTACACGGGGCATACTGGCACAGCTGAACAATGAAGCTGAGCTGGCAGGTATAATAGGCCACGAGATGGGTCATATCAATGCCCGTCACTCACTTACACAGCAGGCAAAACAACAGGTAGGCCAGATATTGATAATGGGCGGCGCCATGGCTTCAAAGAAGTTTGCCGCCTACGCCAACTATGCCCTGTCAGGGATGCAGCTTCTTTACCTGAAATTCAGCAGGGACGATGAGCGTCAGGCCGACCAGCTTGGCGTGCTTTATTCAACAAGAGTAGGTTATGATGCCCATAAAATGGCAGATTTCTTTAAGACACTCTATAAAATGCAGATGGCAGAAGAGCAGTCAGGTGTTCCCACGTTCCTATCAACACACCCTGACCCGGGCGACAGGTACAACTCTGTTAACAAGTATGCCACCAAACTACAGGACAGCATAAATCCGGGTAACAAATGGGCAGTGAACGGAGACAGTTATCTGAATCTTGTCAACGGTATAGTTTATGGTGCCGATCCTCGCCAGGGTTATGTGGAAGGGAACACATTCTATCAGCCGACGATGAAGTTTAAATTCAGCTTCCCCACAGGATGGGCACTGGAGAACCAGCCTTCACAGGTTAATATTGCACCCACCGACGGGAATGCAATCATAACTCTCGGCACTGCATCACAGGCTACCCTTGCTGATGCCGAAAAATCAACCGTTGAAAGCCTCAGCCTGAAGACTCAGCAGAGCAAAAACACAACTGTCAACGGTTTTGCCGCGATAGAAGATATATCAAAGCAGGCATCGCAAAACGCAACCACAGGTGTTGTTGATACAAACATGGTGCTTTCATATTACATTAATTATAATAATACCTGCCTTGTGTTTCACGGGGTTGCTTCAAAAGACAACTTCAAAAATTTCTCTGACAAGTTCAGGAGTACAATGCAGTCGTTTGACAAGCTTACAGATGCCTCAAAAATAAATGTCAAACCACAGAAGCTCCTTATAAAAAAGGCTCCGAAAGCAGCGACGCTCTCAGATACATTTGCAGCACTGGGTGTGAAAAAGGATGATATGGCAAACCTTGCTTTGCTTAATGAGATGGAATTAACTGATAATGTAGCGGCCGGCAAACTTATTAAGGTGATAGGAGAATAACACCAAATAAACGCTATATGAAAAGAATGTTACTTTCTTTGATGGTCTGTTGCATGGCCTCTCTTTCTGTCTCCGCGCAGGACAAGGCTCCGGTGTGCATAGGTTTTGAATCCGGGTTTAGCTCTTTTGAAAACAATATGCGTGACCTGAGTATGATCAGGGAGTACTCTGCTGACTTCGGCTATAATGATTATGCCGATGTATCTCTCGGCACATACGAGCTCTATTATGCCGGGTTGAAAATGGAGAAACCGATCACCAACAGGCTGTCAATTTCTTCCGGGTTGCGTTATACGAGAACACGTGCAGTACTTAAGCCGGAAAACGGTAACACTATGTATCTGCTTCTGTCCAGTGAAGGTAGTACAACTGAATATCTCCGTGCCTCATCAATAAATGAGAACTCAGATTACCTGGGTATCCCTTTCGAAGGAAGATTTTACACTTCGGCTTACCATTTTGTAAGATTTTATCTTAAAGCAGGAGCAGTATTGAATTACCGCATCAAATCTGATTACCATATTGACTTCACAGACAGCTCAATGAGCCAATATGAAACCCGGTTGACCACCAAGCTTGGAGAACCAGACTCATTCAATGCAGTTATATTTGGTGGAGGAGGTATAAGATTAGGCAGGTTAAATGGTCCTTCTATGAATATTGAAGCTCTGTATCCATCATTTGTTTTAACTCCAAATTCATCAAGACTGACAACTCCTATTGCTGGCGGAGGAGTTATGATTACGCTTCAGTTCCCGTTAAACTTTAACTCCCAAAAGCAATGAAGAATATCCTGGTAATAATAGCCGCTGTTGCCTTGCTGGCGTCAGGCTGCAACTCATCAAACAATCTTTACGACTCAATATACATTTTTGATGAGGTATATAAAGATCTCCCTGCTTACACTGAATGGGGTTACAACACATTTGGAGCTTACTATGACAGAGATGTATTTATCTCGGGCAGTAAAACACCTGCAAAAATACTGGTCAGAGATAACAAGACTGTGCTTTCGCTTGCAGGCCATGTGACCGGAGACTACTATTATGATCCGAATATGACATTGAAGTTTGTCTTTGCAGGTTATTCTCCATCAAAATATGCCGACCTTATAAGTCTGAATGACTCAACTATTGATCTGACCAACCCGAAGATTAAAGTCTGTATACTTGCTGATGGCGCTGAGGACACTCTGAATGTACTCAATGGTGAGCTTTTTTTTAAGAGGGTGCAGCACCTGTACGTAGATAAGAAGTCCGTTGAGGCAATACTGTCGGGCTATTTCCATCTTCAGGTTATAAAGGACGGTACTCCTGAAACAATCTCAAACGGAAGGTTTGATGTTGGGATAGGAAATGAAAACTTTTATCTGCTTTAAAATATATCATTGTCTTTAAACACAAAGGCGTAATTAAAAATGATTTCGGAGAGGCTTCATTGTTCAATAAAGCAATGAAGCCTTTTTGTTTTGCACAGTCTTTCCATTTTTGATACTTTAGCATATGCAATTTTGCCAGGGAGAAAAACAATTAAAAGTTGAGATCGTGAAAAGCCTTTATCAGCATGTAAAAATCAGGTCAGTTATAATTTTTGTCTGTCTGTTATTCATTCCATGTGTGGCTGAAGCCTGCACATCATTCATTATCTCAGGTAAGTACACTGCTGATGGCAGACCGGTATTATATAAGAACCGCGATACTGACAACATGAATAACGCGCTTGCATATTTCAATGACGGCAGATACGATTATATAGGTCTGGTAAACAGTGACAGCACATGGAACAAGATGGTGTGGGGAGGTTATAATAGTGCCGGGTTTGCCATCATAAACACGGCTGCCTATAACAATAACAGCGGAGACACCACCAGGCTCTCTGATCAGGAAGGTGTATTGATGAAAAAGGCACTTCAATGCTGCCGTACCCTGGCCGATTTTGAAGCGCTCCTTGATTCATTACCAAGGCCACTGGGTGTTGATGCCAACTTTGGTGTCATTGATGCTTTTGGTGGTGCTGCATATTATGAGACAGGAAATTTTCGTTTTGTCAAATATGATGTAAACGATCCAAAGGTTGCACCAATGGGCTTTCTTGTAAGAACGAACCACTCGATGAGCGGTGATATTGAAAAAGGTCTTGGTCATGTAAGGTATAACACAGCTGAAGCTGCTCTGACAAGTGCTGTAAAAAGCCACAGGATCACCCCGGAGGATCTCCTGAACTGCATTTCGCGAAACCTCTCACATTCGCTCACAGGTGTTGATCTCGCAAAACAGGAACCTTCCGGAGATAAACCTGAATACAGGTTCTTTATTGATTTTATACCAAGAAGAATTACCTCTGCTGTTGTGATGTTTGTTGGTGCTAAAAACGAAAAAGATATAGCCAATGCAGTTATGTGGACTGTGCTCGGCTTCCCCCTGACATCTGTTGCAGTGCCGGTATGGATTTCGGCAGGAAACAGGCTGCCGGTATCACTGTCAATGAGAGATGATCTCCACGCCCCTCTGTGTGATGAGGCACTGATGCTAAAAGATAAATGCTTCCCGCTCAAAACCGATGGTGGACAGAACTATATAAACCTCAGCGCTGTTATAAACAAGAGACAGACCGGGTTTATGCAGGTACTCAGACCTGGTGAGAAGAGAGTCTTTGAAAAAGCAGGAGAGCTGATGAAGGGGCTGGAAAGTGGTACTAAAACGAAGCAGGATATAATTGACTTTTATAACTGGACAGATGTCTTTGTTGACAAATATTTCCGGAAATGTTTACTAATGAGTACAGAGGCAACAAAACCGGAAGCTAAAAACTGAGTTTTTAAAAACAGTCAGATAATAAAACAACAACTAAAACAATACCGCAATGTCAGTAGAAAAATTTAAAGCAGATGTAGAAGCAGCATATTCCTTTTCAGGAAAGAGTTTCATGCTCGGGGGTGCTGTTTATGACAAGACTCCGGTGACCGGGACAAAAGTGTACATGCCGCTTTCAACAATAAACAGGCATGGGCTTATTGCCGGTGCAACAGGTACGGGGAAGACCAAGTCAATACAACGTTTTGCAGAGGCATTATCTGAACTGGGTGTGAACGTGCTTCTCATGGATATAAAAGGTGACATAAGCGGCATCTCAAAGGCAGGTGAGCCAAATGAAAAGATTGTTGAGAGGATGAAGAACATTGGGGCCCCATGGACCCCTACCGAATACCCAACAGAGCTGATGACTATCTCTGATGAGAAAGGGCTAAGGATGAGAGCAACAGTCTCTGAGTTCGGTCCGGTGCTCTTCTCGAAGATCCTTGAACTAAATGAGAACCAGGAAGGAGCTGTAGCTGTTGTTTTCAAGTACTGTGATGATAAAAAGCTTCCTCTCCTTGACATAAAGGATTTTCGTGCCGCGCTGCAGTTTGTTACGGATGGTGAAGGCAAAAATGAGGTTTCGCAGAATTACGGGGCCATATCCCCTACCTCATCAGGTGTGATAATGAGGAAATTGCTTGAGCTTGAGACCCAGGGAGGCGACAAGTTCTTCGGAGAAAAATCGTTTGAGGTAGAGGACCTGTTGCAGAAAGCGTCTGATGGCAAGGCTTTTATTAATATCCTCCGCCTTACAGATATTCAGGACCGGCCCAAACTGTTCTCGACCTTTATGCTTTGTCTGCTTGCTGAGATCTACAGCAAGTTCCCTGAGATTGGTGATAAGGGCACTCCCAAGCTGGCTATCTTTATTGATGAGGCTCATCTTATCTTCAGGGAGGCATCTCCCGCTCTTATGCAGCAGATTGAGACAATTATAAAGCTTATACGAAGCAAAGGTGTTGGTGTATACTTCTGCACACAGGCTCCGACAGACATTCCGGATATTATACTCAGCCAGCTGGGAACCAAGATCCAGCATGCACTGCGTGCGTTCACGGCAAAAGACCGCAAAGACATCAAACTTGTGTCTGAGAACTTTCCTCTGACAGACTATTACAAGACCGATGAGATAATCACCGAACTTGGCATTGGTGAAGCCCTTGTCACAGTGCTCAATGAGAAAGGCTCTCCCACTCCGCTTGTTCATACAATAATGTGTGCCCCGCAATCTAGGATGGATATATTAACTCTCCAGGAGCAGGAGGCAAAGGTTGCCTCATCAGCCCTGGCACGCGAGTATAATGAGGAAATTGATCGCGAGAGCGCCTATGAGATCCTTAACCATAAGATGACAGCTGTTGCCCAGCCTGAACAGAGTCAGGAAGAAGAAGCAGGAAGAGAGCAACAACGCGCAGAAGAGAGGGCAAGTGATATAGGCAAGACTATAAAGACCATTGCCAACAGCAGTGTGACAAAGACTATTGTAAGAGAGGTTACCCGTGGTCTGCTCGGGGTTCTGATAGGTAAGCCACCCCGTTCGTCATACAGAAGAAGATACTAAGGGATAAGGTTTAAATTATCTGTTTATCGCTTTTACAATAACAGACCACCCCCCGGCTCCTGCGTCGCCGGACCCCTCCTGACTCAGGATGGGAAACTTAAGCGATAGCATTTCCTGCCCAGCTTTTGATCATGTTTCAATGCGAAGAGAATAAAAAAGGAGAAGATGCCTGTCATCTTCTCCTTTTTTATTCGTTTATTTTAACCGGTGATCAATGATGCATATCGTTGTAAAACCACTGGCGGCTGTAGTAGATGTTAAATGCCACATAATCTATTACCCGTTTTGCAAACTTCATGCTGCGCAGTGAGTCAACTATGTCTCCAAGCTGATCAAGTACAGGACTAAGCAGTTCACTCAGCTTAACAGTGGTGCCATCATCAAAGGTAAGTTGAATATCCATGTAGTGATGACAGATTGTACGTTCAGATGTTTCGGTGCTGTCAATTATAACAGCTGCGGCATTCTTCTGAAGAATCCCATTGAGATATACCTGGATTGAGTCAATGCCTGTTGTCTTCTTTATTTCAACATTTCCAATGGCAAGGGTGTACTGCCTCATAGGGTGGTTTAGTCCGCTTTTGATAAAGAGCACAGACTCTCTCAGGAGAGTATCTGTTCCTTTTGTCAGTGAAAAATCTTTTTTGATTGAGTCACCAACCTGGTATAGAGTGTTTATGCCGTAACCACCTTTAAACACAAAAGATGAAATGTATTCCTGATCATTCCTTGAATTGGCATACTGAGCAACACTCATTGTACCGAGGTTAGTTGTATCAAGAATAAAACCGGCCTTAAGTCCATAATCAAAACTGCCTCTCCAGTTATAATAGAAGTGATACTCGGAAGCCTTGATTGTGAAGTCATTTGTCAGCATTGTGTACTGCCTGTCATAATCATCCATATAATAGGGATGGAATGCAAGCTTATTAGGCATTTTAATTATCAGGCTGTCGCTCTCACCCGTCTTTTTGAACATTTTGAAGGAACTGTTATGATTATAACGGAGAGTTGTATCAGGCTGATAAGAATATATGCCCTTTATAAGATCCATAGTGATGCTATCGGTATAACTTACGTCAGACTTCAGGGTCAGATCGGCGTTGGTAATAAGCGTGTAGCCATCTGAAGATGAGATTTTGCTTACCGCTGTGTTAATCTTGTCAACGCTCTTGTTTAAAGAGCTTTTCAGGTCGCTGGGTTTGGAGTTATCAAGCCATGAGCAGGAGACACATCCAAAACCAATAGCAATCGCAATCAAGAATAGATTCTTTTTCATTTCTTTTCTATTAAGTTAATTCCCCAATTATGATTCAAAATTTATTCTAACATCGTTTCGCTTCAAATTCAAGAAACACTTTTTATTCAATTTTGTTCTCTGTTTTATAACGTCGGATAAAACTGACAAATTGTTTTTTCCTTATCTTTTTTATCCTGTAAAAGCCAATTCTAAAATCATATACATTTAAGTGATGATTTACCCTACCGGTTTTGGAAACTTATTTATTATTTTTATTACACCCTTTTAAAAAAATGGGGTGATATTTGTATTAAGCAATAACCAGTGTGACTATTGAGGCCATGAACCCTGACAAGATTCTTCAGAAGCTGGCACTACAGGTGCAAAAAATTGAAACGACAGAACATGTTGTGTACATGCGCCTGGCCGACAGGTGCAAAGACAATAATAACGCTGAGGTACTGCGCAAAATAGGCGAATCGGAGAAATATCATGCAATGTTCTGGAAATCAAAGACAGGCATAGATGTTAAACCTGATAGTTATAAGGTATTCAAGACCGTGCTGCTTGCACGGGTGCTCGGTATGACCTTCATTCTAAAGCAGATGGAGAAGAATGAAGGCACCGGATCAAGACGTTACGCCAATCTTGCCAAACATTTCCCTGAATCGGCCAGATTATCTAAGGAAGAGAGTGAACATGAAAAAGAGATATTGGGGATGCTTGATGAAGAGCGCCTTAAGTACGTAGGTTCTATTGTCCTTGGACTTAATGATGCGCTGGTGGAACTGACAGGGTCTCTTGCGGGGTTTACACTGGCTCTTGGTGACACGAAAGTGATAACCCTTGCTGGTCTCGTAACAGGCATCTCTGCGGCCCTTTCAATGGCTGCCTCTGATTACCTGTCATCTAAAGCCGAAGGCGATGCCACAGCAAAGAAATCAGCTGTATATACCGGAGTAGCATACCTGTTAACAGTTGCACTCCTTATTCTTCCTTTCCTCCTGCTGACTTCAAAGTTCCTAGCATTGGGCATAACCCTCTTTATTGCCGTTCTTATAATCTACTCCTTTAACTATTATATCTCAATAGCCCAGGATATCAGTTTCAAACATCGTTTCCTGGAAATGACAATAATAAGCATGGGTGTGGCTGCATTCTCGTTTTTAATAGGCTATGTACTGAAAGTAGTTCTTGGAGTGAATCTTGGTTAATAAAATAATACTGAAACTTAAAAACAAAAAGCTATATGAAAATTATGAAGTACATCCGGTACGCAGTTCTTTTTCTGCTTATACTATTTGCCATACTATTCTGGTGGAATCACTACTTCGTGTTCGGCAGAGGTGTAAAGTCAGGGGACCTGAATTTCCTGGTAGAGAAAGGCTATGTGTTTAAGACATGGGAAGGGCGTCTCATACAGACAGGTTTCAGATCGAATGCTCCGGGGGCAATACAGAGCAATGAGTTTAACTTCAGCGTTGCTGATGACAGCATTGCAAAAGTGCTGGAGAGAGCAAGTGGCAAAACTGTTGAACTGAGATATAAGGAGTATCTTAAACCTCTTCCATGGCGCGGCATGAGCAAATATGTTGTGGTTGAGATATTAAGTGTCAGTAATAATCAGGAAAATACCAATCACTGATTCCTGTTAAATAGAATATAACTCAGTGATACTCCGGATAAATATTTTCACCGGAGTATCATTTATTATATGCCCTGATGAAAGAGGAGTTACATAATGGAGCCATGGACAAAAAGTGGCGTAAAACTTCACAATATCTGCTGCCTCTTGAAAAAAAAAGAGCACAAAGTCAGGGTTATGATATTTACCCGGTTCATAAGATTGCTGATGGAAAGGTTTATGAAGGATTTGCCTCTGTTGCCGACACAATTGCCGGCAAACATATTGTTGCCATAGACGGATACACAGGGGTCTTCTTCAGTAAATTCGCGGATGAGATTAATAAGAGACTCCGGCAAAAGGGACTGAGAATCAACATCATTGAGACATCATCACTGTTCAAACCTGAGGAAGAAGTATTTAAAATGTGCGACCCGTTCCTTGGGGGTAATGATCCTCTCTTCGGTAAAAGAACCACTCTTTCAATAAAAGATTTTTTTGATCCTGAAAAGGTTGATAGTGACATTTTTGATAACGCTGCTGACATAAATTTTATCATCGGACCCGGTGCTTCGCTCATAAGACATTCCGATCAGCTTATTTACATCGATCTTCCAAAAAACGAGCTTCAGTTCAGGATGCGTGCGGGTTCTGCCACGAATCTTGGAGTCAGTAAAGGATCTGACCCGAAAGAGATGTATAAGAGATCCTACTTTGTGGATTGGATAGTACTCAACCGTCATAAAGAGAGCATAATTAACAGTATCGGCATTTTTGTTGACGGACAAAGGCCTGATAATCCTGTATGGATGTATGGTGATGACCTGCGTATGGCCCTGGCCGGTATAAGCAGGAGTTTTTTCAGGGTGAGGCCATGGTTCGAACCAGGTACCTGGGGAGGAACATGGATCAAAGACAACATTGAAGGTTTATCTTCTGATGTGCCTAATTATGCATGGTCGTTTGAGTTAATAACCCCTGAAAACGGGCTGGTGATAGAGAGCTCCTCCCTCATGCTTGAAACATCATTTGACTCTCTTATGTATGTAGGTGCCAAGTCTGTTCTGGGAGATTGCCATAACCGGTTTGGCAATGAGTTCCCTATACGATTTGATTTTCTTGATACATTTGACGGCGGGAATCTGTCACTGCAATGCCATCCACGCCAGGAATATATAACCTCGGAGTTTGGGGAGAGTTTTACACAGGAAGAATGTTACTACATACTGGATACAAAAGAGGATGCAGTAGTCTTTCTTGGTTTTAAGGATGATATTGACAAAGACCTCTTTGAAGATGACCTCAATGAAAGCTTTTCAGCTGGCAAACCGATCGATCCGGAAAAATACATAAATAAACTCCCGGCCTCAAAGCACGATTTGTTTCTTATTCCAGGCGGAACAATACATGGCTCAGGAAAAAACAATCTTGTGCTTGAGATCAGCTCAACACCATACATCTTTACATTCAAGATGTACGACTGGTTACGACCTGATCTCGACGGCAAACCAAGACCTCTTAACATTAAGAGGGGCATGGATAACCTCTTTTTCGACAGAAAAGGCAAATATGTTACTGACAAACTCATCTCAAAGCCATATCTGTTAGACTCGGGCAGTGACTGGCAGCTCTGGCATCTGCCAACGCATGAGACCCAGTTGTATGATGTGCATCGCTATGTTTTCAGAACGACAATTGAATTTGACACCTGTGACAAATGCTTTGTAATGAGTCTTGTGGATGGTGAAAAGATTGAGGTAAGTAATATTAGTGGTTTAAGGCAACAGTTTAATTATGCCGAGACCTTTGTAATATCGGCCGCCGCCGGTAAAATAACAATCACCAATTTAAGTGATGGCTGCGCAATGGTAGTAAAAGCGTTCGTAAAGTAAGGAGGAAAAAAAATGAAAAAACGATCGTTTATTTTGTTAATGGCTCTGTTTTCAACAGTCAGCCTTTATTCCCAGTCATTTTTCACATCTGACGACTGTCTGATTAACGGCTATGGCAAAAAGACACAGGGGTTGGATTATGAATATTACTCCTGTATTCCCGGATTGAGAGAGAGCCTGATAGTAAGAGCCACAAGCGGCACCAGCGTAATGGAATGGACAACCGATAACGTCCCTTCAGTAATAAAAGAAAAATATGCTGCCTTTATCTGGATAGCAGCTATCGGGTCAGGCCCCGGTAATGCCAGGATGGATCTGTCAGTTGACGGGAAAAACCAGATGTCTTTCTTCACAGATGCACGCAGTGAGTGGGAAGTAAAAGGTGAAGGAAATACCTCGCTAAGTTTTCATTCAATTATGGTTGACCAGTATGGAGACAAACATGGTTATATGATCCTCCGCATCCCATCGGAAAAAGTAACAAAGGGAGTCCCGGTAACGATCAAAGTGACAGGCAGCGCCGCCAATCTCAACTCGTGGTATATGACTTTTAAGAAACAGGTAAAAACAGGTATCACGCTTAACCCCTTCCCTGCCATATTGAAAAACGGTAATGATCCGCAACAGCTGGTAGAGGCAGCAATATTTTATTTTGGTAAAGGTAATAAGGTAAAGATATATGCCAATGACAGGCTTCTTAAGGAGACTGATCTGAAGTTCGGATACAATGCAATAAATCTTGGGTTGCCAGTGATATCAAAGCCAACGACGGTAAGACTCAAAGCAGTGGTTGGTGATTTTGTCATGGAAAACAAGGTCATCCTTAACCCTGTAAAAAAATGGAAGATTGATCTCATTCAACATTCGCATACCGATATTGGTTATACCCGTTCCCAGACTGAGATCCTTGCGGAACACCTGAGGTACATCGACTATGCTCTTGATTATTGCGATGCAACGGATAGCTATCCTGACAATGCAAAATTCCGTTGGACATGTGAGGCGTCATGGCCGGTGGATGAATACTTGAAGGTAAGACCTGCATCGCAGGTTGAGAGGCTGTTAAAGCGAATCAGGGAAGGACGTATTGAAGTGACCGGAATGTATTTCAATTTTGACGAAATACCTGATGAACAGACACTTGCCTCATCGCTTGAAGCTGCAGGCAGGATTCGATCCAACGGAATAAATGTGTCAGTGGCAATGCAGGATGATGTCAATGGTATAGGCTGGTGCATGAATGACTACTTCAATGAAATGGGTATCAGGTATCTCGATATGGGGACACACGGTCATCGTGCACTCCTTTGTTTCGACAGGCCAACTATGTTCTGGTGGGAGTCACCCTCAGGCAAGAGAGTGCTCACTTTCAGGGCAGAACACTACATGACAGGTAACACGGTTCTGGAGATTCAATCTGGTGACATCGACAAGTTCAAGAACAACCTGCTTAATTATCTTCTTAGTCTTGAAGCAAAGAATTACCCATATGATGTGATGTCAATACAGCATTCAGGTTATCTTACAGACAACTCGCCCCCATCTACATTTGCCAGTGACCTCATTGCACAGTGGAACAATATTTTTGAGTGGCCTCAGCTTACCACTTCAACGCTGGAGGGTTTTTTCAGGGAGATGCAACAGAAATACGCTGCTTCCTTCCCTGTGATCAGGGGAGCATGGCCTGACTGGTGGACTGACGGCTTCGGTGCCTCGGCCAGAGAGGTGGCTGCAACAAGAGCTGCTGAGGCATCACTGATATCAAATACTGCAGGTTTGTCAATGGCAGCTATTAAAGGGATACCTACGCCGGCGGGAACAGATGAGAAAATAGACCTGGTTAAGAATGCCCTCTTGTTTTATACTGAACATACCACAGGTTATTCAGAGAGCGTACGGGAGCCATTCAGTCAGCCTACCATGGAACAAAGGGCCTTAAAAGAGTCGTATGCCTGGGAAGCAAACAGGAGAAGCGCATCAGTCGGGGAAGAGGCAATGGGACTCCTTCAGAGTCTGTTCCGCCGTGAAAAAGATCCTTCACTGCTGGTGTTTAACACGCTGAACTGGAAGAGATCAGGTCTTGTAACTGTGTACATTGATCATCAGATAGTTCCAAGAGGCAGCAACGCCAGCATTTATGACAGTGAAGGGAAACGTCTTGCCTGTCAGCCTCTTTCATCGAGGTCAGACGGCACTTACTGGGCCATATGGGTAAAGTACATACCGCCTTTTGGATATAAAAAATTCATAGTGAAACCGGAAGAAGCTCCTATTGCTGATAAATCATCAGGTCCGGATTATATCCTTGAAAACAAATGGTACCGGATTGTGACAGATAAGAACCGGGGGATAATAAAATCTATGATTGACAAAGATCTGGATATTGAGCTGATTGATCAGGCTTCACAATACGGCCTGGGCGAATTCATCCTTGAAAAGCTTGGCAACAGGGCACAGATGGAAAGCAAACGCCTTGATGACTTCAAACGTTTACCACTTGACACCATATGGTTTGATTCAGCATCAAAGGGTGAGGTATGGAACAGTATTAAGTTTTATGGTGAATCTGAGACGGCAATCGGACCAAGAGGGTTCTCAATTGAATACAGACTTTACAATTGTGAGAAAAGAGCAGATATTTCATGCTCAATCGTCAAGAAGAGCATAACAGATCCGGAGAGCTTTTACATCGCCTTCCCGTTTCAGATTGATAGTGGCAAGCATTATACCGAGGTTCAGGGAGGCATTATTGAAACCGGTAAAGACCAGATAAAAGGCTCCTCAAATGACTGGTATACAGTTCAGAACTTCACGGCTGTCAGAAACAGCAATTCACAGATAATAATGGGTTGCGGGGAGATGCCACTTATGCAGTTCGGTGCAATAAATACAGGGAGATACCAGGCAGGAGCAATGCCTCAAAGCACACATATTTTCTCATGGCCGATGAATAATTATTGGGTTACCAACTTCAATGCCGACCAGAGAGGTGGTCATTCGTGGACCTACTATCTAACCTCATCAGGCGACATTTCAAACACATATGCATCAAGGTTCGGCTGGGGGGCCAGGGTACCATTCCTCACAAGGATAATACCGGGAGCCGGCACAGGCGACAACATGACCGAAGGCTCATTCATTACCGGATGGCCTGAAAATGTAGTTCTTATAAGTGCCATGCCTGCTGATAACGGGAAATATATCATTATTCATGTCAGGGAGACAGGAGGAACTACAGCAACGCTTGAGCTGAAAAACGGAGAGACAGGAGAACAATTGATGATCAATGAGGTGGATCCTTCAGGTAAAGAAATTGCAGGAGACTCAAAAGTGATCGGACCCCTTGAGTCGAGATTCTTCAGAATAAATACAGGTAATAAATAAGATAAACTAAAATATAAATCATGAGTAAAACAGCTGTTCTAACAGGTGCCTCCGGGTTGGTCGGATCAGAGTTGCTGAGTCAGCTTTTATCAGATGAGGATTACGGGAAAGTAATTGTTCTTGTCAGGGCTCCGCTTGAGGTCAGGCATGAGAAGCTTGTCGAGAAAATAATAGATTTTGAGGCAATAGAGGCTTCAATGGAAGATCTAAAAGCAGACCATGGCTTTTGCTGTCTCGGTACAACAATCAGGAAAGCCGGGAGCCAGGCGCGTCAGTACCGGATTGACCACGACTATGTGGTTGATTTTGCAAAAGCATGCAGCGCAGCAGGCGTATCTAAATTTGCTGTTGTCTCATCGTCAGGAGCGAAAAGTAAGACTGGCAACTTCTACCTGCGGACTAAAGGTGAGATGGAAGAAGATCTGAAGAAGCTTCCTTTCGAAGGATTGTATATACTCAGGCCGTCGCTGCTACTGGGCAGGAGAAAGGAATTCAGGTTTGCAGAACTAATAGCCAAAGGGATAATGAAAGTTGCAAATCCGTTAATGGCAGGCAGGCTAAAGCGTTTCCGTGGTATATATGCCTCAAAAGTTGCAGAAGGAATGATTAAATATGTTAACGGTAAGGGAGGCACCCACATCATTGAATCCGATAATATTTAACTTTTTTAATCAGCTTAAGGAATGGATCTGACAATTATGGGCCTCTCTTTTGTGGCGGCAATAGCTGCCGGCATAGTAAACGCTGTTGCCGGCGGAGGAACGCTTATTACATTCCCACTGCTCACTGCGCTAGGTATTCCCGCCCTGTCTGCCAATATTACAAATACCGTTGCCCTCTGTCCGGGTTACCTCGGAGGCACATGGGCCCAGAGGGGAGAGATAAAAAGGCACAGCAGGCGTCTGATCCCGCTTCTTATCCTTGCAGCAGGAGGCGGCGTTGCAGGAGGTGTACTGTTATTAAAAACAGGCGAGAAAAGGTTCACAGCACTGATCCCCTGGCTTATCCTTTTTGCCACGATACTTATTGCCATACAACCTGTTGCGAAAAAGCTTATCGCAGGCAGAAAGGGCTCAGGGCACAGCCATGCATTGATATCGTTTGCCTTCATCCTTTTCCCGGCGACACTTTACGGCGGCTATTTCGGTGCCGGGGTAAGTATAATAATACTTGCGGCGCTGGGATTGATGTATAATGAGTCTATCACAAGCCTTAACGCCCTGAAGCAGCTTATGTCACTTTGTATAAACGTGGCGGCGGCACTGTTTTTTCTGTTTTCAGGCTTAATCAACTGGCCGGTTGCAATAGTTATGGCAGCTGGTGCTATTGCCGGAGGCTACCTGGGAGGAAGACTGGCAGCAAAGATATCTCCGGCAGTCCTCAGGTGGGCTGTCGTGATTATNGGGTTATCAGTGAGCCTTTATTACTTTACAAAATAAGAGGTTCTAATTACCTTCCTTATTACGTGCCCTCTTTCGATCGTTCTCGTCAAGCATTATCTTACGGATCCTCATTGATTTAGGTGTGATTTCGATAAGCTCATCAGATGCAATATACTCCATTGCCTCCTCAAGAGAAAAACGGATAGGCGGTGAAAGGAGTGCCTTATCATCGGAACCCGATGCGCGCATATTTGTAAGTTTCTTGGTTTTTGTAACATTGACTGTTATGTCATCCTGCCGGGTGTTTTCGCCAATAACCTGGCCCATGTATACATCCTCGCCCGGGAATATGAAGAACTGACCTCGGTCCTTAAGCTTGTCAATGGCATATGCCACAGCAGTGCCTGTCTCCATAGCGATGAGAGAACCGTTTCTCTTATTTCCCAGATCACCTTTCCATGGTTCAAAGCCATTAAAGCGGTGGGCAATGATTGCCTCACCCTCTGTTACCGTGAGAAGCTGGTTACGAAGTCCTATGATGCCACGGGCAGGTATATTGAAATCGAGATGTGACCTGTCTCCCACTATCTCAATATTTACTATCTCGCCCTTTCTCATTGTGACGGCTTCTATAACTTTTCCGGCGAAGTTCTCGGGAACCTGTACGGTGAGAGCCTCCATCGGTTCACATTTGACACCTTTGATCTCTTTTATGATTACCCTGGGCTGGCCTACCTGGAGTTCAAAACCCTCCCTGCGCATTGTCTCAATAAGTATTGACAGATGCAGAATGCCACGGCCAAACACCATGAATGAATCGGCTGAGGCCGTCTCCTCCACCCTCAGTGCAAGGTTCTTTTCAGTCTCCTTAAAGAGTCTTTCCCTGAGCTGGCGCGAGGTGACAAGGTTACCTTCACGGCCAAAGAATGGGGAGTTATTTGAAACAAAGAGCATGCTCATTGTTGGTTCATCAACCTGGATATGAGTCAGCCCTTCCGGCTCAAGAAGATCGGCAATGGTATCCCCAATTTCAAAATCCTCAAGTCCGAAAACGGCACATATTTCTCCTGATTGCACAGGCAGTTTTGTCTTTACTTTTCCAAGCCCTTCAAACAGATAAACTTCCTTCATAGTGTTTTTAGCCATCACACCATCTCTTTTTACCAGTGTTATCTGGTTTCCGGGTATCAGGGTGCCGCGGCTTACCTTACCTACAGCAATACGTCCCATGTAAGATGAATAATCAAGTGATGTTATCCGCATCTGAAGCGTTCCCTCAACAAATTTTGCAGGTGGTATCTTGTCAATGATAATATCAAGAAGGTAGCTTACGTCGTCAGTGGGTGTTCTCCAGTCAGGTCCCATCCATCCCTGCTTTGACGATCCGTAAACAGTAGGGAAATCAAGCTGGTCTTCAGTAGCATTCAGGTTGTACATCAGGTCAAAAACCCTCTCGTGTGTGTCGTCAGGGTTACAGTTGGGTTTGTCAACCTTATTTATTACAACAACAGGCTTAAGTCCAAGCTCAAGCGCTTTCTGAAGCACAAAACGAGTCTGTGGCATAGGGCCTTCAAAGGCATCAACAATAAGAAGCACCCCTTCTGCCATGTTCAGTACCCTTTCAACTTCGCCACCAAAATCGGAGTGTCCCGGAGTGTCAATCACGTTGATCTTTACGTTCTTGTAGCGTACCGACACATTCTTTGAAAGGATGGTAATACCACGTTCTCTTTCAAGATCATTACTATCAAGAATCAGATCACGCACTTCCTGATTTTCCCTGAAAATCTTTGTCTGGTGAAGTATACGGTCAACAAGCGTTGTTTTTCCGTGGTCAACGTGAGCAATTACTGCAACATTCCTAATCTCTTCCATTTCGTTTCTCCGTTTTCGGGGTGCAAAGGTACAAAAATCAATGACTTTAAAATAGTATTCCTTCATCTATAATTAAAAGGATATAATATTGTAATAAAATTGTACCCGAAAAGCTTCATAAAAGCTGTCACCAGCGTTCAGGAGAACATATTTTGATAAAAGCCATGATTTTGGCTAAATTGCATTCATAATAACTGCAAAAAATCAATAGAGATGAAAAAGAAATTAATTGTGCTGGTTGCGGCGACTATGTTACTGGCCGGATGCGCAACAGTGATGAATGCTTTGCAGACTGCTGCTGATTCCGGTGCACTCACTGAGACAGATGTGATACGCGGATTAAAAGAAGCCTTGACTGTGGGGGCAAAAAACTCTTCGGGCCTGCTCTCAGCTGTTGACGGTTATTATAAAGATGCTGCAGTAAAGATCCTGCTTCCTGATGAGGCTAAGGTCATCGTGGATAATGTTTCAAAGATACCCGGTGGTGAAAAACTTATTGAAAACGTGATACTCAGTATAAATCGCGCAGCAGAAGATGCTGCAAAAGATGCTGCGCCGATATTTGTAAACTCAATAACCTCTATGACAGTTAACGACGGATTCAACATATTAAGAGGACCCGATAATGCGGCTACAGCCTATCTGAGGAACACAACATACAATGATCTTTATTCACTTTATAAACCAAAAATTGAGGCCTCAACAAAGAAAGATATCATAGGGACAATCTCAACCGAGGAATCATGGAATGCCCTCACCTCGAAATGGAATACATTTGCCAACAGCTTTGCAGGTAAGATAGGAGGTTTCAAGCCTGTAAACACCGACCTGAACGACTTTCTTACAAAAAAAGCTCTCGATGGTATGTTCCTCAAGATTGCAAATGAAGAACTCAAAATAAGAAAGGATGTTAATGCAAGGGTAACGCCGTTATTGCAGAAAGTGTTCGGAAGCGTAAACTAATCTGACTTTTGTAGAATCTCTTTTAAACAAAAAGCACTTTGAAGCGGTTATTCAACTATAATCAAAAACCTAACAACATGAAAAAACTATTTTACATTATCGTTGCTATAAGCATTATCGGCCCCTTAAACAACACTGTTTTTTCGCAGGAAGTCAGGCCTGATTCATTAAAACACTGGAAAAGCAGCGGAGTTTTTTCTCTTAATGCTGCACAGAGTTCATTTACAAACTGGGCTGCCGGCGGACAAAATCAGGTAGGGCTTAACGGTCTTGTAAACTATACTGCAAATTATAAAAAAGACAAGAATGCGTGGGACAACTCATTTGACTTTGGCTATGGTGTGCTACAGCAAGGGAAAAATAAATCATGGCTCAAAACGGATGATAAAATAAACATCACTTCCACATACGGGTACCTGGCATCAAAGTCGTGGTATTATTCTGTNCTTTTCAACCTCAGNTCTCAGTTTGCACCCGGGTANAACTATCCCAACGACTCGGTTAAAATATCAAACTTCTTCGCTCCTGCCTACGCTTTACTCGCCATTGGTATGAACTATAAGCCTAATGACAATATATCTTTGTTTATGACACCTCTTACTCTTCGTTCAACCATTGTAGCAGACAAAACATTATCGGATCGTGGTGCTTTTGGTGTTGATCCCGGCAAGAAAATTAAAAATGAGATTGGTGCTTATATAAATTTCCAGTATAAGAAAGATGAAATTGTGAAAAACATCAACTTCCTTACAAAAATAGATCTGTTCTCAAACTACCTGAAAGACCCACAGAATGTGGATGTGAACTGGGAGACTCTTTTTGTGCTTAAGGTAAACAAGTTTGTTTCAGCCACTATTGCCACAAATCTTGTTTATGACGATAATACAAAAATAGGGTTTGATACAAACCACGATGGCGTGGTTGACAAATACGGGGCAAGAACACAGTTTAAGGAGGTTATCGGGGTAGGGTTTACCTATAAGTTCGCCAGATAGCAAATTATTAATGTAACCTGAACTGATTTACGCCGATGGTGTTATAATGTCGGTATTTTAAATATTATGGAAGAAATCAAGAATATTCCTCCTAAGGGGAATCTAAAGCGTGTTGTGATTGTAGGTGGCGGTTTCGCCGGTTTAAAGATTGCTCGAAAACTAGATAAAAAATTATTTCAGGTAGTACTTATTGACAGGTTCAATTACCACCAGTTCCAGCCTCTCCTTTATCAGGTTGCAACCGCTGGTCTTGAGCCCAGTTCAATTGTATTCCCTTTCAGAAAAGTGTTTCAGGAAACCATCTCATTCCATTTCAGGTTATGCAGTGCCAAAAGGGTTGTTCCTGAGGAGCATTTACTGGAGACTGACATTGGTTATATACAGTATGATTATCTTGTTGTTGCCACAGGTTGCGACACCAACTTTTTTGGTAATGACAATGTCAGGGAAAACGCTATGACTCTTAAGTCTATCCCTGAAGCCCTTGACATAAGAAATCATATCCTGCACAGTTTTGAAAGAGCTCTAACGACTCATAATGATGCTGAAGTTGATGAGCTTCTTCACTTTGTCATTGTGGGAGGCGGTCCGACGGGTGTAGAACTTGCAGGTGCTCTTGCCGAGATAAGAAAATATGTGGTTCCTAAAGATTACCCTGAGCTTGACAACGAAAGGATGAGGGTGACCCTCATTGATGCCGGTCCGAAATTGCTGGGTTCAATGTCTGAAGAGTCATCGCGCAAAGCTCTCCGTTTCATGAAAAAGCTTTCTGTGAATGTTATTGTCAATTGCGCTGTTAAAGGATACGATGGCTCGGTGGTTGAGTTGGGTAACGGTGAAAAAATAAAATCAGTAAATGTATTCTGGGTTGCCGGGATAGCGGCCAACAGTCTTGGTGGCATTCAGGAAAAGGTTAAGACCTTTGGAGGTCGTATTGAGGTTGACTCCTTCAACAGGATAAATAATCATGAAGATATTTTTGCTATCGGAGACAATTGTCTGATGACCGAAGAAAAATTTCCCAAAGGTCATCCGCAACTGGCTCAGGTGGCCATTCAGCAGGCAAAGCTTCTTGCCCTCAACCTGAAGAAAGAAATAAGAGGAAAAAAAATGAAACCATTCCACTATAATGACAAGGGATCAATGGCAACAATAGGCAGGAATCTTGCCGTAGCCGATCTTCATTTTCTTCATTTCGGTGGTCTGTTTGCGTGGCTTATCTGGCTGTTTGTTCACCTGATGGCCATTGTAGGCGCAAAAAACAGGATAATTATTTTCCTGAATTGGATGTGGCACTATTTCACTTTGGATCAGTCGCTCAGACTCCTTATCTCAACAAAACCTGAGAACAGGAAGTAATAATGGAATAACAGGCTTTATAAAGTCAGTGCCGGTACAGACACTGACTTTTTTGTTTATTTTTGAAATATAAAAATCAGACAATGTTCAAGCTTATTACCCATCCGCTTTTAATCCATAAGTTATCACTGATAAGAAGGAAAGAGACAGGTACAAAAGACTTCAGGCAGAACCTGGATGAAATTGCCGGGCTTATGGCATATGAAATTACAAGGGATATACCGCTCCGGGAGATTGAGATTGAGACACCTGTCGGACCCTGCCGTACGGCAGAGATGGCAAAGGAGATTGTTCTTGTCCCGGTGTTACGTGCAGGCCTTGGCATGGTTGACGGTATTACGAACATTATTCCCACAGCCAAAGTAGGTCACATAGGTATGTACCGCGATCATGAGACGCTGGAACCTATGGAGTATTTTGCAAAGTTTCCGCCTAACCTTACCGACTCGGTTGTGATGATATTGGATCCGATGCTTGCCACAGGAGGAAGTGCAAGTGCGGCCATTACTGCACTAAAGTCAAGAGGTGCAATGATAATCAAGCTTGTTTGTATTGTTGGCGCTCCTGAAGGCGTTCGCCGGATTGAAAAAGATCATCCCGACGTTGACATTTTCCTGGCTGCCCTTGACGAGAAGCTGAACGATAACGGGTATATTGTGCCGGGGCTTGGCGACGCAGGCGACAGACTGTTTGGAACAAAATAAATCAAATAAAAAAGCTTAGTATATTAGCAAAGTCTTATATAAATAAATTTTAACGTAATGGGTCTTAAGAAACGTCTTGTATTAATGAACTTCCTGCAGTTCTTTGTATGGGGGTCATGGTTAATAACAATAGGTAATTATTGGTTTCAGACACAGGGATGGTCATCTTCCAATTTCGGGATTATCTTTTCTACGATGGGGATAGCCTCCTTATTTATGCCTGCCATAGCTGGCATGATAGCCGACAGACGATTAAATGCAGAAAAGCTCTATGGTATTCTCCACCTCTGCAGTGGTATCACAATGGCTATTCTCCCGCAGGTAAAAGACCCATTCACATTTTTCTGGGTTATTCTTCTGGCAATGGTCTTTTATATGCCAACCATTGCACTGGCAAATTCAATTGCCTATACCGGACTGAAAAACAATAATTTTGATGTTGTAAAAAGCTTCCCTCCTATCAGGGTTTTTGGAACAATAGGGTTCATTGCAGCCATGTGGGTTGTTAACCTGTCAGGCAATAAGGCATCTGCAAACCAGTTTTACATCTCGGCAGGGGTCTCCGTTCTCCTGGGTATCTATTCATTTACACTCCCCAAATGTCCACCGGTATTTGACAGATCAGTTACCAGAACCCTTTCTCAAAGGCTAGGGCTTGATGCCTTCAGGTTATTTAAAAGTACCAAAATGGCCTTATTCTTCATTTTTGCCATGTTCCTTGGAGCAGCATTACAGCTCACCAATGCATATGGTGATGTTTTTCTAGGGGATTTTAAGAACATACCGGAATATTCAAGTTCTTTTGTAGTGAGATATTCAACAATAATAATGTCTATCTCGCAGATGTCCGAGACACTGTTTATCCTTGCCATTCCTTTCTTCCTTAAGAGATTCGGTATCAAAAAAGTTATGCTCATCAGTATGATTGCCTGGGTTCTGCGTTTCGGACTGTTTGCATTTGGTGATCCGGCAGGTGGCCTGTGGATGATAATCCTTTCATGCATTGTTTACGGAATGGCATTTGACTTTTTCAACATTTCCGGTTCACTCTTCGTTGAGTCATCTATTGATCCTTCACACCGTTCAAGTGCGCAGGGCCTGTTCATGATGATGACCAACGGAATAGGTGCTGTCCTTGGTAGTACAACGGCAGGTTTTGTGATCAAGAACTTCTTTACCAGGGCCAACGGATCAATGGAATGGCATTCAATATGGATCACTTTTGCCACATATGCCCTTGTCATTTCTGTATTGTTTGCAATATTCTTCAAGCATAAGCATGATCCAAAAGCTCTGAATGAGGCACAACAGATCTGATATAAAAACAGGTAGAATAATTCAATGACATCGCCTTGGCAAATGTAACCGAATATTATGCATTGCTGGGGTTGAAACCGGGTGCTTCTGTTGCGGATATAAAAAAAGCATACCGCAGAAAAGTCATGCAATGCCATCCTGACAGAAACTCCGACCCCGGGGCTTCGGTACTGTTCATCAGAATTACCGAAGCATACCAGTATCTTATTAATGCTCCTGTCAGGAGAAGTATTACAGATGAGGAGCGTGAGAAATACTATGCCGCATGGGTTAACTACAGAAGGGAAGAAGCAAGGAAAAAAGCTGAAGCGTACGCAAGAGAGTCTTATATACAGTTCAGAAACAGCGATTTGTATAAAAGCACCTATTACATTGACCCCAGAATGATATGGTTTGGTTTTGGCCTGAGCCTTTTCATTATTGTATATACCATTTATGGTTACTCATACAGGGTCTCCATTGCAACATGTTCAAATGAAATGCCCTCTATTATACTGATGGTATTATCACTCTGTATCGGGTTGGTATTTTTGGCGGTAACAGTGCTTTATTTTCTTGCATGGAGAGCTGATAACAAGAAGTTACTTAAAGGAAAGACAAACTAAAAGAGAGGGGACATATTTACCTGATCAAGAATTTATAATAAGGATGACCAGACTAGCTAAAGAACTGACACTGTATGGCCTTACCATGGTAGCCATTGGTGCGGCAATCGGATCAGGTATATTTCTCACACCTTCTGACATAACCAAGAGTGTCCCTGCTCCCGCCTCAATAATGGTGGTGTGGATCGTGGGAGGCATCGTTTCGCTTACAGGAGCTCTTTCATTTGGAGAGCTCAGTACACGATTTCCGAAGGCAGGAGGTGTTTATGTATTTCTAAAGGAAGCATATGGCGACTGGGTGGGCTTTCTCTATGGATGGTCCTATCTTCTTGTTATAACATCAGGAGCGATAGCCGGTATTGCCCTGGCGTTTGCAACTTATCTTGGGTATTTCATTCCGATGACCAGCGCCTGGCAGACAGCTGCGGGCGCCATAGCGATTGCCGCAGTCACTGTTATTAATATACTGAGGGCCAAATATGGTGAGTTCTTTTCAAACATCTTTACGGCGCTGAAAGTATTGGGGGTCTGTTTCATTATTTTTGCAGGGCTCTTCTTCAGGGCTCCGGTAAACTCCTTTACGGGTTTATCCCTGTCACATCTTACCTGGGCAGGCGCACTCCCGGCATTTGGTGTCGCCCTTATCGGTGTCCTCTGGTCTTACGGAGGATGGCAGTATACATCATTCCTCTCAGCCGAAGTCAGGGACCCTCAGCGAAATGTTCCAAAGGCAATGATAATTGGTGCAGCAGTTGTAGTTATAATATATATACTTATAAACATAAGTTATATGTCACTAATGACTATACCTGAAATTGAAGCGACAGACAGGCTTGCATCAACCGCTGTAAGCAAAGTATTTCCCTTTGGAGGAGCCATTGTTGCTGCAACTATAGCAATAAGCACGCTCGGAACCATTGGCGCTTACACCCTTACTTCTCCAAGGATATACTATGCCATGGCAGAAGATAAAATATTCTTTAAAAAGCTGTCAGAAGTTCATCCCAGGTTCCAGACACCGGTAAATGCTATTATCCTTCAGGGTGTCTGGTCTATTGTGCTGCTTCTGTTCTGGGGAACTTTTGCAGATCTGGTGACATACTCAACATTTGCCGACTGGATTTTCTATTCTCTCGGAGCATTTGCATTATTTATTTTCAGGCGCCGGCAGCCAGAGACGGGTACAGGTTATCATACACCGTTCTATCCTTATACTACATTGCTGTTCTTCGTTATCTCAACATGGTTTGTCGTTAATACGATGATAAGTCTGCCAGTGCAGTCAGGTGCGGGATTGGCTATTATTTTAATAGGGCTGCCAGTATATTTCATCTTCAGGGCAAAGAACAAAAAAACCAGAGCAGCATAAACTACTCCGGCTAGTATTTCCCTTGCTATATAATCTTCAGGACAGCTCAATAAAATTGAACTTGAGGTTAAGGACTGATGAAAAGTATTCTCCCTTTTCAAGGATATCATCATCGCCTTCCTCATAAAACCAGGTCACAGAGAGTTTCTTCTGTTGAAGTGTCAGATTAAGCAGTTTCTGAAGGATGAATATTATTTGCTTTGCAGATGCAGAGTTAAAATACTCAAGGGTAATCTCCACCGAAGTAATATCGGCCGGGTCTTTAAGATAGTCATCTATCCACGCATTAATTGGCTCGAAGAAACCTCTTGCATCTTCGGAAATAGAACGTCCCCAAATTTTTATTACACCCTCTGGGCCAAGATAAACTTCTGGCGTTTTCTTGGTCCCTTCAATTTTCTTTCCCACAATAAAAAAATTTTTACAAAGTTAAGAATATTATCCTCTTTAGCCGGGAGTATGACAAAAATAGAAAAAACAAAGCTAGTTAGCAATAAAGAATTATAATCGTGCCAAAGGGATTACAGTGTGGTCAGCAAATTCATTCCGGAGGTACTTGTAATATCCGGTAATGCCTATCATTGCAGCATTGTCAGTGGTATAGCGGAATTCAGGCAGAAAAATGTCCCAATGTCGCTTTACGGCTTCTTCTGTAACGGCACTTCTCAGTCCGGAGTTTGCTGACACTCCTCCTGCAATGCCAATCTCATTAATGCCGGTCTCTTTTGAGGCTTTCACCAGCTTTGCAACGAGCATCTCAATAATTGTGTTCTGAAGTGAGGCACAAAGATCATTCAAATTGTTTTTTACAAAATCAGGATCAGTTTCAACCTGATCCCTGAGAAAGTAAAGAAAGCTTGTTTTTAGTCCGGAGAAGCTGAAATCAAGTCCTTGTATCCTTGGTTTGGCAAACTTAAATGCGTGTGGGTTGCCCTCTTTGGCCAGCTTATCAATGACAGGCCCTCCCGGGTAAGGAAGCTCCATCACTTTAGCACATTTATCAAATGCTTCCCCTGCTGCATCATCAATTGTGTTGCCTATCAATTCCATGGAGAGGTAGTCTCTTACAATTATAAGCTGTGTATGCCCACCCGATACAAGCAGGCATAGAAAGGGGAATTCCGGAATGCGGTTTTCCCTGTTATGTTCTTTGGCAAAATGAACCATAACATGTGCCTGAAGGTGATTTACGTCAATAAGTGGTATGTTTCGTGCAAGTGCGAATCCCTTTGAGAAAGATGTACCAACAAGTAACGAGCCAAGAAGACCCGGTCCGCGGGTGAAGGCAACAGCATTGACCTCATCTGCATTTTTTCCCGCTTTTGTCAGTGCCTGGTCAACCACTGGTATGATATTTGCCTGATGAGCCCTGGAGGCAAGCTCAGGAACAACCCCACCATAACTCTGATGGACTGCCTGGTTTGCAATAAGATTTGACAACACGTAACCATCAGTTATGACAGCAGCAGAAGTATCATCGCATGAAGATTCTATGGCCAGTATTGTTATGCTCATCAATGCTTTGTTTTCGGTTATTTTTGATCTATATTCGCTTCGGCAAGTTCAATTTTACCAATGCCCAAAATTATTAAAAAATTCATCAGGTACCTGCTAATTACAATCGGGTGTTTCGTTGCCCTGCTTGCAATTTCGGTTGTGGTAGGCAGAACGCCTGTGTTTCAGAGTTTTCTGGTAAAAAAGTTTTCGTCACTTATCTCCAGCCGCACAGGCATGCATATATCAATTGGTAAAGTATCCTACACTTACTTCAACAAACTGGTTGCTTATGACATACTGATAAAAGATCAGAATAATGACACGCTTCTTTCTGCCCAGCAGGTATCAGTGAAAATTAAAGAGATAAGCCCTGCTTCAAACAGATACAGATTTGGCAAAATAGATATTTATCAGCCTGATTTCAGGATGGTAACTGACACTTCAGGAGTCATGAACCTGAGGTGGTATCTTGATATTTTAAGTGGCAGGCAAAAGGGCAGTAAGAAAGGTGGCGGTGCAAAAGATCTGCTTGTTTCCCTTGCCAGTGTTGACTTATATGACGCTTCTTACAGGCTGATAAATAAAAGAGATACAACAAAGCAGAAAGAAGGGCTCATTGATTTTTCAAACCTGAAGATAACAGGCTTGTCAGGTAATATAAGTGACTTTACAGTCAATTATGATTCTGTACACTTTCGGATGAAGAACCTGGCATTTAATGAGTCAACAGGCTTTGCAGCACGCGATTTCAACTCATCACTTACAATCAAAAGAGACAGCCTCTTTTTCAATGACATAAAGATCATTACTGACTCCAGTATAATGATGGCACCGGCCATTTATATTACGCCTGTTGATTCAGTCGGATTTGCAGATTTTATAAATAAGGTAAAACTTAATATAGTTCTGGATCATTCAAGCGTGAGCACTTCTGACCTGTCGCATTTTGCATATGTTTTCAAAGGCATTGATGAGATATTCAATATTTCAGGCCATTTCTACGGTACAATTTCAGAATTTAACGGCAGAAATGCTGAAATAAAATACGGGACATCAACAAGGATTACCTGTGACTTTGATCTCTCAGGACTCCCTGTACTGGATAACACTTTTGCCTTTATAGAAGTAAATGATATGCGAACCACGGCAGAGGATATTGAGCATTTCAGGCTTTCAAAAAAATCAATTAGTCTGCCAAAGGCAGTACATGACATGGGTAAAATGACATTTCGTGGTAATTTTACCGGGTTCACCACTGACTTTGTAAGTTATGGTACTCTTCGTACTGAAAAGGGAAGCTTTACAACTGATGTTTCATTCAGGCCCGACAGCAGCAACGTGTTTAAATTTAAAGGGCTCTTCAGGGCAAGAGATGTTGACATGGCAACCATTACAGGCAATCCTAAGAGCTTTGGTAAAATGTGGTGCCATGCCGATATGGATGGTTATTCAACCTCACTGAAACACTTCTCGGCAAATATTAACGGAGCAATTGACAGTATTGACATAAACAGTTATACTTACAGGAATGTGGAGCTGAAGGGCAAGATGACTGAGAACATATGGGATGGAAATGTGACAATAAGGGATGAGAACCTTGACATGAAGGTTATGGGGCGATTCGACTTCAGTGCAGATCTTCCCGAGTTTGATTTCAGCATGTACCTGCTTAATGCCGATCTTTACAGGCTNAACCTCATGAAACAGGATACGCTTTATAAAGCAAAAGCACTTGTTACCGCATCCTTTAAAGGTAATAACATTGACAACCTCGACGGAACTATAAGACTTGATAACTCCACTTTTATAAATTCCACAGGTAAATTATCAATAAACGACTTTTATATCAGGTCGACAACACAGGGCGGGGTCCCTCTGATTACGCTGAACTCTGACTTCATAGATGCGGAAGTGCGTGGTCCTCACAACTACGCATCACTGGAATATGCAGTCAAATCATTATTTGCCAGGCTATTCCCTTCTAAGTTCAAAATGCCGGTGTCATCATCTAAAATCAAAGAGAACAATTTCACTTTTTCGGCAAACTTTAAGGATATAAACAGTTTTAACCAGTTTTTCAGTACGGGAATAAGCGTTGCTGACAGCAGTTCGCTCAACGGACTGTTTCATCCTGATAGTGCCCTCTTCCTTTATAACTTCAGATCAAGAGAGTTCGGGATTGCAGGTTGTGAGTTCATGAACATCAATGCCGACATTAACATCAACGGTAACAGGATGAATACAAAAATATTGTCTGATGTTATGGCACTACCTGACCATTCGGTCATTAAGAACCTTTCTGTTGATATTAAATCCCATTCTGATACAATTAATCTCAGCACGACCTGGGACAATAAAGACCAGGGGCTTACAACCGGCAGCTTAAAAGCAAACGGGTATGTGTCTGTAAATGACATGGGAAGGCCTGATCTAAAGATTTACATCCAGCCTACATCGGCATATGTTGCCGGACAACAATGGAAGATAAACCCTGCGATATTGGAGATTGATTCATCTTCATTCCATGCTGACAATATCTTAATCAGCAACGGGGATAAGTATTTTAAACTTGACGGTTACGCATCTGCAAATCCTGAAGATAAGTTACGATTCGTTTTTGACGGGATCAATCTCTCCTATCTTAACAAACTCAATGAAAAGAAGTCAGAGGGTTCAATGGAGATGACCTTCGGAGGAATAGTGGGCGGATTTATTAATGTTTCGGACGTAAAACGCGATCTTAGACTTGAAAGTGACATCAACATTGACGATTTCACTTTCAACAATAGTCCGTATGGCAAGATAAATATAGGCAGCGAATGGGACAATCTTAACAAGGAGGTCAGAATTGAAGCCTACAATGATCTTGCCGGAGCAAAATACTTTGATATTAAAGGTAAATATACACCCGATTCAAGGTCTATAAACCTTACAGCAATACTTTCGGGAATGCCGCTGAACATTATAAACCCGCTGATAAAATCTTTTGCCTCAGACCTGAGAGGGCTGGGAAGCGGCAAGGTTAACCTGTACGGCAGATTGAACCATCTTAACCTTATTGGTGCAGTTAAGGCAAAAGACGCCTCACTCAAGGTTGATTTCCTGCAGACACGTTATTATCTGAGCGACAGCATAAGGTTCACAAGGAAGGGCATTGAGTTTAAGGACATTAAGATTACAGACGATAAGAAGAATCAGGGAACAGCAGACGGAATTCTTTATCATCAGGGATTCAAGGATATAAGCCTTGACTTCACCTTTAATCTTAAGAATATGATGGTGCTCAATACCAAACCCAAGGATTCACAGTATTTCTATGGCACTGCCTACGCCACAGGCATTGTGAAATTAAAAGGCCCTGCCAACCACCTTGTATTTGATATTTCTGCCCGTACCGGGAAAAACACATATTTTTTCGTACCACTCAACTCCAGCGCCTCAGTAGCTGATTACCCGTACATCCTTTTTATCGACAAAAAACAGTTGAAACAAAATTCAATTGCCCAGGACAACATGTTTGAGAAGAAGGTAAAAAGCACAGGTATTGATCTGAACATTGACCTTGAGGTGACTCCTGATGCCGAGGCTCAGATGATACTTGATTCAAAGATTGGTGATATTATCAAGGGCAGCGGTTCCGGCAAGCTGAATATAAGCATGAAGAACAACGGGCCCATAAAGATGGCCGGTGATTATGTCATCGAAAAAGGTGATTACCTGTTCACCATGGGTAATGTTCTGAATAAGAAGTTCACCATTGAGAATGGCGGGACAATATCATGGAATGGAGGTCTCACTGACGCTGATCTCAATCTCAAAGCGAAATACACCTGCGAGACATCGTTGTATGATCTCTTTCCTGAAGAAGCGTATAAGAAGAGGATAAGGGTAGACTGTATTTTGAATTTGTCAGGCAAGCTTTTCAATCCTGTGGTTGGCTTTGACATCAACCTGCCTATGGCAGATGATGAGACCCGTGAATATCTGAAGATGGCTATTAACAATGAAGAAGAGATGAGTAAGCAGTTTCTGTATCTGCTTGTTATGAACAGTTTTTACCCTGATCCCGCACTCTTCTCAACAACTGCTCAGTCTGCAACCCAGGGCACCAATGCGCTCGGCGTGACTACCACTGAAATGCTTTCAAACCAGTTCAGTAACTGGCTCTCACAGATAAGTAATGATTTTGATATCGGGTTCGTTTACAGGCCAAGTAATGAGATATCGACGCAACAGGTAGAGGCAGCGTTCTCAACACAGTTGCTTAACAATAAGGTTACACTGAACGGCAATGTAGACGTCGGTGGAAAATCAAGTACTAAAACAAGCAATGTAACAACCGATTTTACTCTTGAATACAGTATCACTGATCGTCTCAAATTTAAAGCCTTCAACCGGTCAAATGACAATGTGTTTTATGAAACGGCACCGTATACCCAGGGATTTGGTCTCCTGTACCGCCATGAGTTTGACAAATTCAGGGATCTATTAAGAAAATCGAAGGAGAAGGATAAACCGAAGGATAAACCGAAGCAGGAGAAACCTGCCACTGAAAAGAAATAATATTTGGCAGTATTCCGGCATATATCCCATTTTTTTAACAGCATACATAATTCAAAGACATTTTGCCCGTTTTTTTCATATATTCGCCGGTAAGAGGGTGAATAAAATTCACATGAGAAGTATCAATTACTTAAACCTTAGAAAAAGATGATATTAGCGACCGTTCTATTGCAGGGTGCCGCTGGCGTGGAGGCCGGTAAACAGGCATCAATGTCACTTCTTGATTTATATTTTGCCGGTGGATGGGTCATGTATCCGATTACTCTGCTTTCTTTCGTTGCTCTATATATTTTTATTGAAAGGTATGTGGTAATCAAACAGGCGGCCAAAGAAGACGTCAATTTCATGAACCGCATTAAGGACTACATGCACGACGGGAAAGTAGATGCGGCATTACAGCTGTGCCGTTCAACCAATTTACCTGCTGCCAGAATGGTTGAGAAAGGGCTTACAAGACTTGGCAGACCGTTAAATGATATCAGTACGGCAATTGAAAATGTTGGAAGGCTTGAGATATATAAGCTCGAAAAAGGGTTCCCTACCCTTGCAACCATTGCAGGTGCCGAGCCACTTCTCGGGTTCTTCGGGACTGTTATTGGCATGGTGCAGGCATTCTACCAGATGTCGGTTGCAGGCAATGCCCTTGACATAAGTACACTCAGCGGAGGTATCTATGTTGCCCTCATCACTACTGTCGGAGGTTTGATTGTCAGTATTCTGGCATTCTTCGGGTACAATACGCTCGTGGTAAGGGTTGAAAAGGTTGTTTATAATCTGGAAGCCACATCCGTTGAGTTTATGGATATACTTAACGAACCGGTAAAATAAGAAATCATGGCAATTACCAACAGAAATAAGATTGGTATATCATTCAGTAACGCAGGGATGTCTGACATTATCTTCCTTCTGTTACTGTTTTTCATGCTCACCTCAACACTGGTTCAGCCTACAGCACTGAAACTTCTGCTCCCGAAAGGGACCACACAGACTACCGGAAGGCCTCAGACGACAGTCTCCATTACAAAAGAACTTAAGTATTTTATTGAGGATAAACCAATTGCACTTGACAACCTTGAAGCGGCCCTTCAGGCCAGGGTTGGGTCAAATCCTGATATCTACATATCCCTGCATGCTGACAAAAGCGTACCTGTGGAATATGTTGTGAATGTAATGAATATTGCAGCAAAAAATAAATACAAGCTAATCCTTGCCACTTCAGCAAAATAGCGAATTGTCACGTGATGCAAAGAGAAAAGGGATTTTCTGGAGCGCGATAGCTCATGTTGTGTTTTTCCTCCTTCTCTTTATCATAACCTTTACCGTGAACAAGCCCATGCCGGTACAGGCAGAGGAAGGGCTCCTTGTAAATTTTGGTTTTGATGAGACAGGAGATGGCCTTTTTGAACCGGTGCCATCACAGGTTCCTCCGCCTCCTCAACCTAAAAGCGCCGCTGAGAAAGCCCCGGCTGATGATAATATAGCCACACAGGATTTTGAGGAAGCCCCTGAGGCAAAAAAGAGTGAGCCCACAGCAGAAGAAAAGAAAAGAAGAGAAGATGCCATTGCAACTGAAAAGAAACGACGTGACGATGCTGAGACCGAGAGGATACGGGTTGAAAAAGAAAATGCTGAGAGGATAAGAAAAGAGGAAGAGCAAAAGAAACTTAACGCAATTTCTAACCGGACAAAGAATGCATTTGGTAATCCGGGGAATACAGGCACCTCAGGTACAAGCGAGGGTATTGCCGGAGGCAAGGGAAACCAGGGCGTGCCCGAAGGGACACCGGGAGTACGTAATTATGGTCCCGGCGGCGGAAACGGTAACACTGTTGCATCTGCTACACTGGCTAACAGAGTTGCACAATCGCTTCCATTGCCCGTCTATGATTATCAGGGTGAAGGAACTGTTGTTGTTGATGTGACAGTAGATAAATCAGGAACGGTGACCAAAGCAGTTCCTGGCGTTAAAGGCTCAACAACGCTTGATCAGTACCTCCTAAAGGTTGCTAAGGAAGCTGCATTAAAGGCTAAATTTGATAATAATCCAAACGCCCCTGAAATCCAGATGGGCCAGATCACATACATTTTCAAACTTAAGTAGCAGCAGAGATAAAGAACAGCTGTCTACTGGCTGTTGAAAATCTCACCTATTGAGGTAAAGAGATTGTCAATAAGACTTCTGTCTTTAATAACATAGCCCGATATTCCCTTGCGTGCAAGTTCAAGAACCAGTTCGCCCTTCTCCTGACTTGAGAGAATTATAACCGGCAGGTTGGGCCTGTAGGCTTTTATTTTATTAAAAGCCTCCACTCCATCCATCTTGATGATTCCCTCCTTTAGAAAATAAAAGTCAAGGATGATCAGATCAGGGTTATCGGAGAGAGCCGCAATGCAATCTTCAGCGTAGGAAAATGCCCTCATATTGTAGCCTTCATCAGAAAGCCGCTTTGTAACAAGCATTGTGATGATAGGATCATCATCAACAATAAATATGAGCTTCGGTTTTAACACTGTTCCGAATTTTTTAGGAAAATAAAGTTAATCAATTTTAAAATATCAGGTTTCAAAAGCCTAAATGTTACCATTGAACAGCGGCAGGTCCTTCATCATTTTTTTAACCTTTTCCCCTACTGCTGCAATAATAGCTTCATTCTCGACATTTGAAATAACTTCGTCAATATAACCTGCTATTGTAATCATATCAGACTCAACAAGGCCACGGGTAGTAATTGCCGGTGTCCCAACCCTGATACCTGATGTCAGGAATGGTGATCTGGTATCAAATGGGACCATGTTCTTGTTTACAGTGATATGAGCTCTTACAAGAGTATTTTCAACCTTTTTACCTGAAATTTCCGGAAATTTCGGGCGCAGGTCTATTAACATTGAGTGGTTATCAGTGCCATCTGAGACAATCTTATAGCCCAGATCTATGAAGGACTTAGCCAGCATAGCTGCATTGGTTTTTACTCTTGTCTGGTATTTTCCAAATTCAGGTGTGAGAGCTTCTCCGAATGATACAGCTTTTGCAGCGATAACATGCTCAAGTGGACCTCCCTGAATACCGGGAAAAACAGCTGAGTTCAACATGGCCGACATCATCTTTATCTCACCCTTGGGAGTTGCTACTCCCCACGGGTTTGGAAAATCTTTACCCATAAGGATAATACCTCCGCGCGGGCCACGAAGTGTCTTATGTGTTGTTGAAGTTACAACATGAGCATATTCCAATGGATTAGAAAGAAGTCCGGCAGCAATCAGACCGGCAGGATGAGCCATATCTATCATAAGCATTGCGCCTACACTGTCAGCTATTTCTCTCATTCGTTTATAATTCCACTCACGTGAATAGGCTGATGCTCCTCCAACAATAAGTTTTGGCTTTTCTGCCATGGCTACGCGTTCCATCATCTCATAATCAACCCTGCCTGTCTCCTGATTTACGCCATATGAAACAGGTCTGTAGAGTATTCCTGATGAATTTACAGGGGAACCATGTGAAAGGTGCCCGCCATGAGACAGGTCAAGTCCCATAAAAGTATCACCCGGCTTAAGTATTGTCATAAATACAGCCATATTGGCCTGTGCTCCTGAGTGAGGCTGAACATTCACATATTCGGCATTAAACAGCTTTTTAAGCCTGTCAATAGCAAGCTGTTCAATCATATCTACGACTTCACAACCACCATAATACCTGTTACCCGGATAACCTTCGGCGTACTTGTTTGTACAAACAGATCCCATAGCTTCAAGAACCTCATCGCTCACAAAGTTCTCTGATGCTATAAGCTCAATTCCGTTTACCTGACGTTCACGCTCTTTCCTGATAAGGTCAAATATGGCAGTATCTCTTTCCATCTCTAATAATTTTACAGTTAACTAATTATGACGAAGTTAAAACGATTTTTCGGTCGTTACCGGCTGTTTCACAAATATACACTTTAATATTAATTCTATATATGATATGGATTTTTGCTAATTTAGTCTCACTGAGAAACTGAGGGAATTCTTCTGAAAACAAGGGTTTTATTAAAGCGTCGTTCAATGAAAAATGTTTTACTTTTTCTTTTGTCTGTACTGTCAATACTGGCTGGCTGTAGTAACAAAAACCAGGTGTCTCCGTACACCCCCGTAATACATGGCAGTATTGCCGTCCCGGCTCTGCCTTTCTCACCACGACATTATGTTTGTTACCGGGCATCAGGGCCTATGATTATTGATGGTGTGATAAGCGAGAATGAATGGAAGTATGCTCCCTGGAGCGAGACTTTCAATGATATTGAAGGATCACTTAAGCCTGCACCGCTTCAGAATACCAGAATGAAAATGCTGTGGGATGATGACTATCTCTATATTGCAGCGGAGATAAAAGAGACTGACATTCAGGCAAGACTCAGGCAGAGAGACACTATTGTTTTTTATGATAACGATTTTGAGGTTTTCATAGATCCGGATGATGATACACATGGATATTATGAGTTTGAGATGAATGCGTTGAATACAGTATGGGACCTGTTTCTCACAGCACCATACCGCGATTACGGTAACGTGTTGAATGCATGGGACATAAAAGGTTTGGAGTCGGCAGTAAAGATATATGGCACCATAAATGACCCGCGCGATAAAGATGATAAATGGACTGTTGAGCTGGCTTTTCCAATGAGAGTTCTTAAAGAATGCGGGAACACACCTGAGCCAGGCAGGCAGTGGAGGATTAACTTCTCCCGGGTGGAATGGAAGACCAAAGTTGAAAACGGAAGGTATGTAAAAGAGACAGATCCGGCGACAGGGAAGCCTTTCCCGGAATATAACTGGGTCTGGTCGGCACAAGGTCTTATCAACATGCATTATCCGGAACTTTGGGGTTTTCTGCAGTTCGATGGCAGGCAAAAAGGTGATCCTTCATCTGACTTTGTTTTTAACAATAGCGAAAAGACAAGGTGGGAGTTGCGACGTCTTTACTATGCTGAAAGGAATTTTGCTGCCAGAGAAAAAAGATATACCACAAGCATTGCAGAGCTTTCAAAAGAAGGATACAGACCTGAAAATATCATACCTGATATTATACTAACCATGGAGGGTTATGAGGCTTCTTTGCCTGATGCAGCAGGCAAAGGCAGATTTATAATAAATACTACAGGAAAAGTATGGAAGCCACAGCAAATAAATTAAAGTAGCATAAGGATCAGGCTAAAAAATCATACCACCTCCCGGCTCCTTCCCGATAGCTATCTGGATCAGGAGGGGAAACCTCTCAAAATAATCTTTCGCCAGTTTTACAAATTTTCAAAAAATTCCGCCAAATCCATTTAATTACGTCGCAGTCGCAACTTCACTGCCCCCGAATCGGAAGGGATAGTTAGCGGAACCTTCTCCACAGAAACAAGAGTGGTATCAAGTCCGTAGGCTGTAACGTCATTTACACCATGCCTGTGAAAGAATGAATATGTAGTAAGTGTCAGCTTCTCCCAGAAAGGAAGGTCTATATATCGTGGCAATACTCTTTCAAGCTGTACAAACCTGAAGTCAGCAGGAATATTATGGGCTCTCAGCGATGGATGCCCGCTGACAAGATCCATTGAGCCATCGGCTTTTATTGCATCAAGCACCTGCCTGAAATAATCATTCAGTCTGATGGGTATTTTGAATCCAAGATA
>JGI20214J51088_10000123_pt1 | contig 53995 bp, 34 predicted proteins | sample WetSurMetagenome_FD_51088 | JGI IMG/M metagenome (IMG submission 51088) | reverse complement strand
ATCCTCCACCGCCGCCGCCGCCGGATCCTGCATTCCCTATTGCAGTAGATGTTGTAGCTCCATCAGCTTTAATGATTTTCCCTTTACCTTTAAGAGTATCACACAAAATAATTATGATTCCACCTCCTCTTCCTCCTGGAGTAGCAGTGGCGCTTACATCACCGCTTGTTGAAGAACCTCCACCACCACCCAGAAACATACCTCCTGCGATATCAGTGAACTTCACCTGTTTTCCTCCAAGGCCACCCTCATTAGGGGTACATGAAGCCGCACTTTCCCTGCCTCCTTTACCACCAACGCCATAGTTTGAGCCGCCACCGCCACCTGAGAATTTTCCGTTACCGCCGCCGCCGCCTGTAAAGTTTGCTCCTTTGCCTTTAGCATAATCAGGATATACCGAAGGTTTGTCAAAGGCGGTTATAAATGCTCTGATTGCCTGACTTTCACCTTTAGAACCGGAATTTAAGTATGAGTCAGGATAACTGAACTTGTCATATAAAGCTGAATTATCGTTTATACAGATCCCCTGACCTAAAAAAGGAGTACCTCCCGCAAAGCCTCTTCCTGAAACATCAATATTGGAATTAAGTGAAAGAGTTCTTCCGACTATGATAGCCAGAACACCACCTGTCTTCTTTGTACTGTCCCATTTCTGACAGGTAAGGTCCGCTTGTACTGTTGCTGAGTTATAGAATGGAACTCTTATTAACTGAACATTCCCTGAAATATTATAGCTCTTCAGAATATCATTTTGGAAAACAACGTTTCTGGTTGCACCATTTACCGACTGGACAATCAGGAATTCACTTGAACCGGGAGATCCAATAGTATCCTGAAGTGTGCCAAAAGTACCTGTTTCCGGAACATTAATGATTACCCCTTTCATCTGAATAAGAAGTACCGTATCTCCGGGGGAAATAGAATCAATACTGTTCACTGTAACATTATCAGTACCTGGACCTATGGCTTCTACGTGTCTGTAAACATTTATTACCCCCCCGATTTGTTTATCCTGGGAGAAAAGTGAAACAGTTAATCCTGAACTAATTAACAGGCAAAAGATTATTCTTTTTATATTGCAGTCCAATCCTCTTATCATTAAAACCAGATATGAACCGCTAATATAACTATTATATTGAATAATTCAATACCATTTAATACGTTAGAAGTGACTTAACCTAATTTTTCAACTGTGTACTTCAGAGGTAATTCAACATAAAAAACTGTGCCCTTATCAGCCTCAGACTCGAACCAAATTCTGCCGTTTGAACTTTCAATATACTTCTTTACAATCGACAACCCAAGACCCATCCCGGATGACTTAGTTGTAAAATTAGGAGTAAACAGTTTTTTCTGCATTTCTTCAGGTATCCCTGTACCATTATCAGAGATTGAAACAATAACCACCGATCCGTTAACTTCAGCGCTAACTCTTATAATACCTTCTCGTCCCTGAGGAATTGACTGTATTCCATTCTTTATAAGATTTGAAAAGACTCCGTTAAGGTGCTCTTTGTCAGCATAGATAATTATTTTACTTTCGTGAGGCCATTTGACATGGAAAGTGACATTGCCGGCGTCTTTAAAAAGCCCGAGTGTTATTCTGATCTGGTCAAGCAGGTCTATCTCCATAGGATTTGTCCCCGGCATCCGGGCGAATGCTGAAAAGGCAGAAGCTATGGAAGAAAGGTTATCAATATATTCAATCTGGTTTTTGGTAAAGCGTTCAAGCTTTTTTTCAAATCCAGGAACCTTATCATTCCAAGACTTGAAAAGATGCTGAACATTTAATTTCATTGGGGTGAGCGGGTTTTTTATCTCATGGGCAATCTGTTTGGCCATCTCCCTCCAGGCATATTCTCTTTCTGAATTTGCCAGCTTATGTGTACTCTCTTCAATTTCATCGACCATCCTGTTGTATTGTTTCACCAGTTTACCAATTTCATCACTCCCTTCATAAGAAAGATGTTCACTCTTCTTACCGACTCCCACAGAAGCCAGTCCTTCTCCCAGCATCATCAGAGGTGATGTAAGCCGTCCGCTGATAACCACTGCCAGAGTCATTGTAATAAGGATCAGAAGCAATGTGAAATTAATAACGGCAACAATAAGATTGGAGATCTCTTTAGCCAAAACACTTTGCATCCTGAAATAGGGAAGGTTGAGATAAGCTATAACTTTATTGTCGTTGTTGAAGAAAGGAACATATGCTGAAATATATTCAAGGCTTCCGATCTTCTCTTTCTGAAAATACTCGCTTCTTGTAAGATCGGCAAGGTTAATAAAAGCCATATTATTTATTCTGCGGCTTGTAAGATCACGGTAAAAAATTTCGGGCCTTGATGTAGCGATTAAGAATCCGTTTAAATCATAGAGGTTAATATCGGTTTTAAATACATTTGAATATTTAATCAGCAGATCATTCAGGGAACTATAACTACTGCTTCTCCAATCAGATGAAAGATGTTTTTCATTAGAAATTGTACTTTCAAGTTCGAGGTAAATTGAATTAAGCTTTTCCTTGAGACTTTCATTTTGTTTTGTCTGATATTGCCTGATGGTAAAAGAGGCGACAACACTTCCTATCAATACAAATGAAAACAACAGAACACCGATAAAAGACATCTGAAGTTTCTGTCGGAAATTAAAATTAAAAGCGCTCTTAAGATCAGGGCGCCTGATAATAAACAATATTAAATTTACAAAGAGAAGGATAAATGCAAACAGATATGCAAATGAAATTGCTACATCCTCAAAATTCAATTCAGGTTTGCTTATTATTACAGTTGAATTCCCATTCTTATAAAGAATATGTTTATACTTTTCTTTGTTAAAAATCTTATAATCTGAGGTCCCTTCAACATAATCAGCATCAGTTTTATTATATGAAAATTCACCTGTTCTCAGGACAATCTCACCGTTGATATACTTTGCAAACGAATTATCCTTCAACCCTGCATATCCGTGATATTTTTTGTCGAGCAGAAGTTCAGAATACCCGGCCTGGAAGACATTAACATCACTGTAAAGTTCAATAAATAGACCATTAGTAACTCCACGGACCGACTTACAAAATAACCTTCCAATATAATAAGATCTTCCTCCTTGATTATCAATGAAATAAAAACCTGTGCCTGACAACATATGACCGTCTCTTCGAATACGATCTTCATAAAAACTGAAACAGTCCTTAGAAACAACTGCTTCCTGTCCCAAGCGTATTGACTCGTCACTGCTGCACAGAACAATTCCGAAGTTAAAATTCCTCCAGTAACCTGTGAAGTATGTCTCCTGCAAATAAGTTGAAATCCTGTCGACATCTATCTTATTAAAATAACTTACCTTCATCATAGCTGCCAGTAAGGAGTCATTTTTTATAACAGGCCACATATCAAGTAAAAGATGTTCAGCTTCAGGATCATTTTCTGTTGAAAAAGAGACTGCCTGAATTTTCAGATTCTCAACTGTTTTCTTTTCAGAGAGAATTGTAATTAAATAAAGGGAATAGACTCCGAAAATGATAGAAAAAATAACAGTCATATTAAATATCCCGGTCTTCTTAATTACCGATATCCATAGAGAAAATGTCATTACAATATAAAAAACTCCCAGAGGGACCAGGGCAGCCGGATCATTGTGGAAGAGTAATACAGGAGCAATAATGGATGTGAAAATTGCAGAAATTACAGTTTTTGGACTGAAATGTTTTACCAATTCAAAAACTTTTAGCAAAAATAGTACAGGTACAAAAAGAACCAGGATAATCGCGGCAAAGCCTGCAATACTGAACACATTTAATTCCTGTATCTTATACGTTTCAAAATTAATATTAGAGCTTGAAACAAGATGGCTGAAAACCAGGTTACAAATACTTAATAAAAAAGCTCCGAAAACCAACAGAACAGTCAGGAAGAAAAAGTCTTTTATCCTGCTCCCCTCACCCCTTTCCGCCAGAGGAAGTTTGTTATATAAAAAGAATGATAAAGAGGAAGAAAGCACACATATAATGATCAGGTGTCCAAGGGAAGGTATAATGTGGTTGTAAGTGAATCTGTAAGGCGTAAAAAGCTCAGTTTGAAAGAGTACTAAAGGTTTTCCGGTAATGAGAATAAAGAAATAGACCAGTGGAAAAACCAAAAGGATAAACATTACCGCAAGCCTGGGTTTTTGCTTCAATACTAACAACTCCGACAATTCAAGAGTAAGGAGCATTATCAGAATAAAGGCGAGGGTCCATAAAATAAGAGGTAAAAGAATAAAGTAAGTATTCTTCCTCACTTCCGGGAAAGTGAGCGAAAAAAGAAATTTGCCTTCTTTGTTAATGATGTGAAATTCAGAAGCATCCTTATCGGTGCTGAAACCGACATTTTGCGGAAGATGGAATTCTTTCTCGAAACCGCTTTTTATTATGTCATTTTCAAAACCATAATCGGTATGTAACCTGAGCAGACCGACTATCTTTTCATTTCCTGCCTGAATAGTCTTTGTAAGAAACCATCCGTTCTGCAAAAAAACCAACTGCTTAATATAAAGAGAATCATCAATATAAGGAGGAACATCAAATCCATTGTCTGACCAGTAAACCAGTTTGCTGTCAAAAAACTCAAGAAGAGTGATGTTATTCCGTTCTGCTACTGAAAAAAGATCATTTTCTGTTATAGATCCATGATGATCCTCATGTGCAAGAATGGGTTTCATAGCATTAAGGCAATCCTCAAGAATTTCTTCTTTTGCGGCAAGTGTTTTATTGAACATTTTTGTCCGGAAGCGATATTCAAAATCACTGAAATAAACCGATTCTGTAACAAGAGCTATTAAAATAACAACTATTGTCAGCAAAACAAGAAATATCCTAAGGCGTACCCCCTTCATAATATGATATTTATTTTTTATTCATGGTGATAGGGTTCTCCTTTGATTATTGTAAATACCCTGTATAGTTGTTCAAGAAACAATAATCGTACCAGCTGATGAGGAAAAGTCATCTTCGACAGGGACATTTTGAAATCAGCCCTTTTGTATACCTCTTCAGAAAATCCCCAGGGGCCTCCAATAATGAAAACAATACGTTTTTTTTGAAGCATAAATATCTTCTCCAGCCATAATGAGAACTCAATTGTTCTGAGTTCTTTTCCTTTCTCATCAAGGAGAATAATAAAATCATCAATACTTATTGCCTGAAGTATCTTCCTGCCCTCTCTTAGCTTTTGTTCTGAAACAGGCATATTTGCCGTATTTTTCAAATCAGGCAGAGTAATGATCTCAAAAACAGAGTATCTCTTTATCCGGGCAGTATACAAATCAGCCACTTCTGAAATAGACTTATCTGTAGTTTTTCCTGTCAGCAATAACGCGATCTTCATAAAAATGCCTCAATTTTGTTTTCCAAGTGAAGAATACCACTGATACAAAAATAGCATTTTAAAGTAAACACAAGCCATGGATTATAAAGGTTCAAAAAGGATTTGAGGGGTAAGAAGCCATGATAATCAAATTAATGCTAAATTTGTAGTGCTCAGATTTAACAGTCAGCAATATTTAACCTGAATTGAAATGAAATCATTAAGTCTAATTCCAGTTGTACTTATAATATTTAGCAGTTTAGCAGCCTCTGCACAGGATCAGGCAAAAATACCCGGAGGGATTTCAATAGCCATTAAAGCCGGGAACGCTGCTGAATTATCAAAATATATGAACTCAACAATCGAACTTCTTCTTCTCGACAAGGAGGATTTCTATAAAAAGAATGTAGCAGAAACAATTCTCAGGGACTTTTTTAACGAATACCAGACAAAGGATTTTACTATCCGTCATCAGGGTGCAAAAAATGATGCTCAATATGCAATAGGAAATCTAAAGACGGAGAAAGGAGATTTCAGAGTTTACTTTCTCCTTAAAAAGGTTGACCAGGAATTACTGATTCATCAGATACGCATTGAACCTGATAATGGAAAATAGGATTCTAACGGAATTAATAATAAGGAGTCTCGAGGAGGATTCCGGTACAGGCGATCACTCATCACTCGCATGTATTCCTGCAGAGGCAGCCGGTAAAGCAAAACTGCTTATTAAAGAAGAAGGGTTGCTTGCTGGCATCAGGGTGTCCAGGGAGGTATTCTTCGTGATCGATAAAGATCTGAAACTTGATATAAAACTGGAAGACGGGGCATCAGTCGTTCCCGGGGATATCGCATTTTACCTTTCAGGCCGTCAGCAGTCGATTCTTAAAGCGGAACGGCTGGTCCTTAATATAATGCAAAGAATGAGTGGGATAGCAACAACCACACATGAATATGTAAGTAGACTTAAAGGGCTTAAAACTAAAGTTCTGGATACCCGGAAAACAACACCAGGATTAAGGTTTCTTGAAAAAGAGGCTGTCAGGATCGGTGGAGGAATGAATCACAGGATGGGATTATATGATATGATCATGCTTAAAGATAATCATATCGATTATGCCGGAGGAATCGAGAAAGCAATATTAAAAACAAGAGAATATCTGAAAAAAAACAATCTCAGACTTAAGGTTGAAATTGAAGCCAGAAACCTTGAAGATGTAAGAACAATATGCAGGGTTGGCGAAATAGATCGCATAATGCTCGACAATTTCAATATTACAGATACAATTTCTGCTGTAAAAGAAATATCAGGCAGGTACGAAACAGAATCTTCAGGAGGAATAACCCTTGAAACAATAAGATCTTATGCTGAATGCGGAGTAGATTTCGTTTCTGTAGGTGCACTTACGCACCATATCAAAAGTCTGGATATGAGTCTTAAAGCCATTTAGGGTATGCATTTCAGGGAAGTTACGATTTCCAGTAGTAAAGAGAAAATAAGGAAACTTGTTCTTCCGGGCTTTGATGGCGTCCCGATGAGTCAGATAATAACATTCATTGTAAAGGGATTTCGTAAAGGAGTACTTGTCACAAGGGCATCATCCATTGCTTTTAATCTTCTGTTGGCATTGCTGCCTGCATCTATCTTTATTTTTACCCTGATACCCTTTATTCCAATACCCAACTTTCAGATGGAGCTTATAAGACTGTTTGAAAATATCATGCCTTCGAATGCATTCAATTTTCTGGAAACAACCATTATAGATATAGTAACACATAAAAGCCGGGGTCTTCTTCTCATAACATTTATAGCCACAGTCATTTTTTCTACTAATGGTATCCATGCAGTTATTCATGCATTCGTTGTTTCCGCACATACATTTAAATCCCGATCATGGGTTAATCAAAGGAAGATCTCAGTCATTTTGCTGCTGATAGTTATCTTTATGATCGCAACTGCCGGATCGTTGGTATTATTTGGGAAGCTCACAGTAAACAGGCTAGTTGAACTCCATATCATTAAAAGACATGTGGTAATTTATCTGCTGATCCTGCTGAAGTGGATACTGGTTATCCTTTTACTCTTTCTTGCTATTTCATTTTTATATTATTTTGCCCCGGCGAGAAAGACAGGTTTCAGATTTTTCTCCCCGGGTTCAACTCTTGCGACTTTACTATTTATTCTTACATCTCTGGGATTTTCAGCTTATGTAAATAATTTCGGACAATACAACAGGCTTTATGGTTCCGTGGGTACTCTTATGGTAATTCTTATATGGCTATATCTCAATTCTATTGCGATACTGATAGGATTTGAACTTAATGTCAGTATCATGGCAGCCCGTATTGAAAATGAAGAAATGGTAAATACTGTCAGCTGCAATGAAGAAACTGTCTGACGAGTTTGCTAAGCTCTTCATTCCTGTTATAAAGTTTTTCACTCAGACCTTTATCATCAAATGCTTTCAGTTTTAAAACAGTATTATCAATTACTCCAGCCGGGAACACTCCATCCTTTTCAAAGTATTCTCTCTGACTCACAAGAGATTCAGCTGATTCCCAGCATGATGCAGGCAGAGATTCCAGTATTTTCTTTTTAACTTTATTCTGGTCACTAAAAACATTATAATCAACGTAAAGTTCATCGGCTTTTTCTATTGAATCAGCCATATACAGTCCATGCTCAGTAGCAATAACCAATCCTGCAAAAAGCTTATAAATATCGGCTGATCCGTCAGGAGATCGCAGTTCCACGGTCTGTTTTGATGGCATCTCAAGAAAATCAGTTTTGTCTGCCGGATTAGCATCTTTGATCATGTTCATTGCGCCATTCCACCCGAGTGGAACTCGTATCAGAACTGATCTGTTCCTGTCGCCCCAGCAAATACTGGTGGGTGCTTCCTGGTGTGGGACAAGCCTAAAATATGAAGTTGGAATTGTATTTCCAAAAGCTGTTAGTGCTTTCGACAGATCCAGTATTCCGGCAATCATTTTTTTCGCGGTGTTACTTAGGTTCCCATTCTCTACCATCATATTAAGCCCATCCTTTTCGAGCATCATGTGAATATGCATACCCGAACCTGCTTTTCCGACGGTTATCTTTGGTGCAAAACTGATTTCGACACCATATTCCGAACCAAGAATTCTAAGTATCCATTTGGCAATAAGAAGTTGATCAACAGCTTCATCTATCTCTACCGGAAGGAATTCAATCTCATGTTGTTCAAAATCTTCCCCATCCTTTGAAAAGCTTCCAACCTCCGAATGTCCATATTTGATCCTGCATCCGGCTTTAGCACATAACTCAAGTGCCTCAATCCTGAGATCTTCAAATTTTGCAAACGGTTTAGACTGATGGTAACCTTTCTGGTCCACAAGCGGATAAAGATCATCATGAAATGATTTTATATAATACTCAAGCTCACCAAAGGCTTTCATTTTGAATCCCGTTTTTTGTGTAAACCGGGAATAAGCTTTCCTGAGTATATATTCAGGAGCACTTTCAAGTGGCTTCCCGTCATTATTATAAAATGAACAGAGAATTTCGAGAGTAGGTATATCAGTAAATGGGTTTACAAATGCAGTACGATATCTTGGAATAAGATATAGATCACTTGAGCCCGATTCAACAAATGAAAACAAACTGGATCCATCAACTCTTTCACCCGCTGTAAGTATAGATTCAAGATGATCTCTGCTGAAAGGAACAAAATTCAACGATTTAAGCTTACCGTCATCAGCTACATATCTGAAATTAAGCATTGTAATTCCTTTAGCTTCAATAAACCTGATTATATCTTCACGGGTAAAATCATGAGATGGTTTTTTGAGAAACTGAACCAACTCATTTTGATTCAACAGTATATCATTATTCGTCATCACCTAAACAAGATATTAAGTAAGATTGTAAGATTAGATAAATAACTAAGGTTGCTTATGATGTTTGTCATAAGCATCTTAAAAAATATAAGCCTTGACTATATGCAATTTTTTTCATTACTTTTGGTCGAACAAAACGATTGCTATGCGAAAATGGATTTATTTTCCCATTTTTCTGTTTTTAATGAGTTGTAAAGGAGAAAAAACCAATACTTACCTTTCACCTGAAAAAGCATTAAAATACTTTAAAGTTATTGAAGATATATGCAACCGCGACGATGGAAAACTCTGGGGGAAAAATCTTTTTGGCCCTATTATGTTTGTCGACCGCTCCAACCGGAGCATAGTTACCAATCAGCCTGATAATGAGGGTCTTTTAAAAGAATATCATGGAGTCTACACAGGCTTCTATCCGAAAGAACTAATAATAAGTAATACGCCTGTCAGTTTTGGAGGAACTCTGTTTGCAATGACTCCCCTGCCGAATGAAGAAGATGATTTCCGGATCAAAACCCAGGCAATTCATAGCCTTTTCCATCGCTTCCAGAAAGAAAATGGTTTGAGTTCATTCGGATATAATACGAATAATATGGATGAAAAGGAAGCAAGGCTTTGGATAAAACTTGAATGGAAAGCCTTGAGGAAAGCACTCAATTCAGAGGGAGAAGAGCGTCAGTTATCAGTCAGGGATGCTCTCATTTTCAAAGGGGCAAACAGGGAACTTTACAGGAAATACGCCAACGATGAAGACCAGTTTGAGAATTATGAAGGGCTTGCAACCTTTACATACACATTGCTTTGTACTAATTCATGTGAGGAATTCAAATCCCGGCTTTTCGAAAACCTTGACAGGATCTACTCCATGGATTCATATGCCAGGGTATATGGGTTTATACATGGGGCCTTATACGCTTCGCTTCTGAATGATAAAGGATTTGATTTCCATAAAATACATACTTACAATTTTGACCTTGGAGGTACTGTAAGAGACCTGTATAATATCCAGCTGCCGGCAATCTGCAGAGATGTAGCAGGAAGTCTGGCGGTTAATTATGATATTGAGGCCATAAATAAAGAAGAAGAACAACGTTTGTCAGACATCAGGGAAAGTGTGCATAAACAAATCAGCACCTTCACGGAAAGACCTGTTGTATTCCTTGAACTGGAAAGTCCTTATTTTGACTTTGAACCGGAAGATATTCATCCTCTTGACACACTGGGAACACTTTACAGCTCGATAAGAGTATCGGATAACTGGGGCAAACTTACTGTTGACAAGGGTGGTTGCCTGGTTTCAAATAATTTTAAATATCTCCGGATAACTTCAAAAGGATTCAAGGAAGAGAAAAACCGGATAACAGGTGAGGGATGGCATCTGATACTGAATAGCGACTGGGTACTTGTGCCTGTCGATCAGAATTATTTCATTAGAAAGCTGATGCCGTAATATTTTGTCTTGCAGTCTTGCAGTCTTGCAGTCTTGCGGTCTTGCGGTCTTGCGGGTTGTGAAGGTCATTCAGTCATGTAGGAAAATTATGTTGACTTTATAAACGTTTCAGCTCTTTCATCCTCTCCTCAAGTGAGCTTATCTTCATCTCAGTATCGCTCTTTTTCTTTCTTTCAAGATCCAGTACATTTGCCGGAGCATTTTGAACAAAACGCTCATTTTCAAGCTTTTTCATAACAGAGACCAGAAATCCCCTGTTGTATTCCAGATCTTCCAGAATCTTTGTCAGTTCACCCTCAATATCAGGATTGCCACTATGAGGAATATAAAATTCTGTGGTACCTACCCTGAATGACAGTGCTTCTTCCTGTTTCTCTGTAACAAAAGATATTCCCGACAAATTACACAATTTACTTATAACAGGCAGAAGCTCTGTATTTAAAATATTTTTCTCCGCACGTACCAGAAGGGCCAGTTTTTCTTTATTCGGGATATCTTTATTTTTCCTGACAGTTCTGACTGCACTTATTATCTCTTTAACAGACTCAAAACCTGAAATAAGATCTTTATTAAACTTTTTTGCTTCCGGCATCTGCGTTATCATAATACTCTCACCATCCTTCCTGTCAATAAGCAGTTGCCAGATCTCTTCACTGATAAATGGCATAAAAGGATGGATAACTTTTAAAAGCTTATCAAAAAGACCGACAGTTGCCTTATATGTAGCTTTATCAATTGGGGATTGATATTCAGGTTTTATGATCTCAAGATACCAGCCTGAAAACTCGTCCCAGAATAATTTGTAAGCAATCATCAAAGCTTCTGAAATACGGAATTTCCTGAAGTTTAAATCAATCTCATGTATTGATTTGTTCATTATTTCATCCATCCACCTTACTGCAGCTACAGAAGAATCAGGCTGAACGATCCTTTCATCAACTTCCCAGCTTCTGACAAGCCGGAATGCGTTCCAGATTTTGTTGGCAAAATTACGGCCCTGCTCAGGCAGGCTGTCTTCATAGATCAGGTCATTACCTGCAGGTGAACATAGCAGCATTCCGACTCTAACGCCATCTGCTCCATATTTTTCAATTAGGTCGAGAGGTTCGGGAGAATTACCAAGAGATTTTGACATCTTTCTTTTCTGCTGATCTCGGACCAGACCGGTAAGATATACATTGTCAAATGGTTTCTCATTCCTGTACTCATAACCTGCTATGATCATGCGGGCAACCCAGAAAAAGAGAATTTCAGGAGCTGTTATCAGGTCATTTGTAGGATAATAGTATTTAATGTCTTTATTCTCAGGATTATTGATTCCATCAAAAGATGTTATGGGCCAAAGCCATGATGAGAACCAGGTATCCAGAACATCCTCATCCTGTCTTAAATCGGTCTCGCTCAAAGTGGAATTGCCACTCTTAATCCTGGCCATTTCAAGAGCTGCGGAAATATTTTCAGCAACCACAAATTCATTGTTATCATAGTACCATGCCGGTATTCTCTGGCCCCACCACAACTGCCGGCTAATACACCAATCACGGACATTCTCCATCCAGTGACGGTAAAGGTTTTTAAATTTAGCCGGATAAATCTTAACATCATCATTTAAAACTGCATCCAATGCAGGTTGGGACAGATCTTTCATCTTCATGAACCATTGAAGTGACAACCTTGGTTCAATAACTGAATTTGTGCGTTCGGAACGGCCGATCTTATTATTATAAGCCTCAACCTTAACCAGGTTTCCGGTTTTCTGAAGTTCCTTTTCAGCCAGCTCTTTTGCCTTAAACCTGTCAACGCCAATAAACAAACCAGCTCTTTCACTCATTGTCCCATCTTCATTAAATACATCTATTGATGGCAGTTTATGTCTGAGACCAATCTCATAGTCATTTATATCATGTGCAGGAGTAATCTTAAGACAGCCTGTCCCAAAATCGGGATCTACATAACTGTCAAAAATAAACGGGACTTCCCTGTTAGCCATCGGTACAATAACTTTTTTCCCTTTGAGGTGCTTATAGCGTTCATCATCCGGGTTTGCACATACTGCCGTGTCTCCAAGTATTGTCTCAGGGCGGGTGGTAGCAACCATCACATAGTTATCCTCTCCGACTATCTTATACCGGACATAATAAAGCTTCGATTTTTCATCGGTGTAAGTAACCTCCTCATCTGAAACAGCAGTCATTGCCTGGGGATCCCAGTTGATCATCCTTACACCCCTGTAAATAAGTCCTTTGTTGAATAAGTCGACAAAAACCTTAATAACTGAATCATATCTTTTCTCATCCATTGTGAACAGAGTACGATCCCAGTCGCATGACGCTCCAAGTTTCTTTAGCTGCTCAAGGATTATGCCACCATGTTTATGAGTCCATTCCCAGGCATGATCAAGAAACTCTTCCCGGGTAAGATCGCGTTTTTCAATCCCCTCAGCCTTGAGCTTCGCAACAACTTTTGCTTCGGTTGCTATTGAGGCATGGTCTGTTCCCGGTATCCAGCAGGCATTCTTACCCTGCATCCTTGCCCTGCGTACCAGAACGTCCTGGATTGTATTGTTAAGCATGTGCCCCATGTGGAGTACTCCTGTTACATTGGGAGGAGGAATTACAATTGTATAAGGCTCCCTGTCATCCGGACTACTTTTAAAGAAACCATGCTCCATCCAGTACTTGTACCACCTGTTCTCTGCGTTTCCGGGCTCGTATTTAGAAGGAATATCCATTGTCGTAAATTAGAATGTTTGAAAATATTTGAATTGCAAAAATATAAATTTAAATGGAATCATTATAAAGCAACTAAAAGGGCTGTAGTGAAAATTGAAATCCCATTTTTTCCCCCGCTGATCGCGCTGATTAACGCAGAAAAATCAGCGAAAATCTGCGTTATCTGCGGGAAACTATAACTTTTCTTTAACTTGCTTTGGCAATTATATAGTAATTGATTTTTCTTACTTTTGTTCCACACAATGATTTAGCATACTAATACACTATTTATATGCCATCAATATCTGATAAAGGCAAAGCGATGCCTTCTTCTCCGATCAGGAAACTAGTTCCATATTCGGAAGAGGCAAAGCGGAAAGGGCGAAAAGTTTATCATCTTAATATCGGACAACCTGACATTCCAACTCCTGAAGTGGCATTGAATGCCATCCGCAATATTAATCTTAAGGTCATAGAGTACAGCCATTCAGCAGGTAATGAATCTTATCGTCGTAAGCTTGCAGATTATTACAGAAAAATCGGGATTAATATAGACTATACCGAAATGCTCATCACAACGGGAGGATCAGAGGCTATATTATTTGCTCTGATGTCGTGTATAAACCCCGGTGAAGAAGTTATCACTCCGGAACCATTCTACGCCAATTACAACGGCTTTGCAACAACAGCTGGTATTAAGATAGTTCCTGTTACTTCATATATCAAAGAGGATTTCGCCCTGCCACCTATAACTGAGATTGAAAGAAAGATCACAGCTAAGACCAAAGGTATCATTGTTTGTAATCCCAATAATCCTACCGGATATCTTTATTCCAGGGAAGAACTTCTTCTTCTGAAGGAAATTGTAAAGAAATACGATTTATTTCTTTTCTCCGATGAAGCCTACAGAGAGTTCTGCTATGACGGAGCTGAGCATTTCTCATCAATGAATCTTGCAGGAATTGAGAATAATGTTATTCTGCTCGATTCGGTATCTAAACGATACAGTGAATGTGGTGTAAGGATTGGTGCACTAATATCAAAAAACAAAGAGGTTATCTCCACTGCTCTGAAATTCGCACAGGCCCGGCTATCTCCTCCAGGGCTTGGACAAATAGCCGGAGAGGCATCTATTGATGCTCCTGATCAGTATTTTAAAGATGTAAACAGAGAATATACTGCCCGCAGAAATTACATGGTTGAGGCTCTTAATAAAATTCCCGGGGTATATTGCCCTAAACCAAAGGGAGCATTTTACACGGTTGTCAGACTACCGGTCGATGATGCTGATAAGTTTGCCCAATGGCTTCTGGAAGAATTTGAATATAAGAATCAAACCGTAATGGTTGCCCCAGCCTCAGGTTTTTACTCAACACCAGGATCTGGTAAAAATGAGGTACGAATTGCTTATGTTCTTAAAATCGATGACCTTAAGAATGCGATGATAGTCCTGGAAGAAGCACTTAAAGTATATCCGGGAAGAGTATGAACTACTATATGGTTTTAATTGCAGAATTCATGGTGCAGGAATAATACAGAAAATTTCAGTATAGCTAAAATCAACTGCTTTGTCAGATTCAATATTTAAAATTTGGACAGTTCTGGTACAAAGAATCAGAAGTAATATTAAAAGCATAAGTATACATGTCTTGATATGGTCACTTATTCTGATGATTAATTTTATCTTCTTAAAGAACTATGTAATCAAATTTGATCTGACTTTCAATATTCTGATCTGGGTAATATACATCTCATTATTCTATATCAGCTATTCATTTCTGATACCGGTTTTCTTATTCAGAAAAAAAGTGCTTGCATTTATTGCCGGATCAGTAATAATAATAACTGCTTCATATTTTTTAAACCAAACCATAGCAAGGAACCAGTTTATCACTGTCTTTAAGCAAATGGGAGAATCTACAGGGCAGAAGGGCTTTCCTCCAAATGAATTCAATCCCGGATCTCCCGGCCCTATGAAACCTCCTTTCCCTGAATTTGGAAAAGAAGAGTTTAAGAGACACGATCTTGAAATGATGCTGCAGAATAAACAGCCTCGCGGTCGCGGTCCTGGTTTTGACAGGAAATTGTTCCCGCTTTATGGATTGCTTTTGGTTTATTTTGCAAGTATTTCATCAAAAGTTCTGCTGAAATTCAGGGAGGATGAAAAAAAGAAAGAAGATATAATGAAGGAGAGAATTTCTACTGAATTATTATATCTCAAACAGCAGATAAATCCTCATTTTTTGTTTAATACTTTAAATAATATTTATGCCTTGTCAATTAAGAATCCTGAGATAACACCCGATGCAATTTTAAAAGTAGCTTCCATTCTCAGGTATACCCTTTATAAATCAGATAATGAATTAGCATTCTTAAAAGATGAAATAGAGATAATCAATGCTTACATTGATTTTCAAAAAATGAGATCAAAAGATAATCTGCCTGTTACATATAAGTTATCAGGTACCGTTGATGATTATAAAATTGAACCCTTCATCCTGCTTCCGCTTATTGAAAATTCATTTAAATATGGAATGGCTAACATAAATAATTCATTTATTGATATCCGGTTCACAATATATTCGGATAAACTTAAGTTCTTTATCAGTAACAAAAAGAGCTTTATAAAAGAATCTGATTCAGATCATTCAGGGATTGGATTAAGAAACATAAAAAGACGGTTGGAGCTGGTATACCCTGATTGTCATGAATTTAATATAGAAGACGAGGAGGAAGTTTTTTCTGTTTCCCTGGAAATACCATTAAGATCCTGATAAAGAAATGAATTGTATAGCAATTGATGATGAACCTCTGGCACTTGATATAATAAGTGAATTTTGCACAAGAATCAACTATCTTAATCTGATCGGTACATTTACAAATCCGTTTGATGCTGCTCAAATATTGAACAGTATAGAGATAGATCTGATTTTTCTGGATATTCATATGCCCCAGATTAACGGACTTGATTTTCTAAAATCACTCTATAATCCTCCTTTGATTATTTTTACAACAGCCTACAAAGAACATGCATTCCAGGGATTTGAATATGATGCCGTTGATTATCTTATAAAACCATTCTCTTCTGATCGTTTTACCAAATCGGTAAACAAAGCTCAACAGCTCATGAAACTTAAGAGCCATGGAGAAGGTATCCATGAAGACAAACCTGTAAATTCAGGAGGATTTATGATGGTAAAGGTTGAATATAGTACAATCAGGGTTAATCTCGATGATATTCTTTATATTGAAGGACTTAAGGATTATGTAAAAATAATTTCGGGAGTCAAGCTTATACTTACCAAAACCACGATGAAGAATATTGTCGATAAACTACCTCCCGATCGTTTCCTCAGGGTTCATAAATCTTTCATAGTAGCTGTCGATAAAATCGATATGATCGAGAATTGCCGCATTGTAATAGGCAAACAGCGGATCCCTATAGGTGAATCTTACAAGATCCCATTTCTGAAAATGGTTAACAGGAATCTGATCTGACAGTTAATCGTATTTCCGTTTTACAAACCAGTGATCTTTCAGAGACAGGTCAACATGCAATGTGCAAAAATTCTCTTTAAAAAGTCCCTCTTTTTTACTGCCATTCTGGCCCAGCTCCAAAGACAAATTTATTACATTCAATATGCCACCAACGGGAAGGCCTGCTCCAAATGAGATCGACCGGTAATTGATCGGAACCTTATCTATGATGAGATATGATCCACAATATTCAGCGCCAAATCTGTAAAATAACATCTTACTGCTTCTCTTCCTGATCCCCTGAGACGGGAATTCAACTCCGAATGAGTACCTGTTACTATTCCTGGTTTCAAGAAGTGGATTATTAAAATCAATACCTTTCCACTTTTTCATCTCATAGTCCATTCCTATCTTGAAGAGGTCTTTTTCCAATGCCAGTCCAATTCCAAATGTCTGAGGTATTTTATATTTATAACTATGACTTTTAAGGACGTCTGTTTCTGTTTCTGTTATAATAGTTGATTCATTTTTTGTTCTGAGTGCTTTCCCGTTATCGTAAATAAGTCCAATATTATACTTCCAGCTATTAACCATAAATTTATAATTCAGTCCGTAATTAAGATTTATATTAGATAAATAGGTTAGATCCTGGAGAGAATAATACAAGCTTTCTGATGATTCGGAATGTGTTACAGTGCCAAAAAGATATACGGCATTAATTCCAAAAACCAAATCTTTGGTAATATTATAGCCTCCGCCTAAATAAAACTGATTAACACCTCCTTCGCCTGAAAAGGTTTTGAGGTATTCCAGATTGCTGCCCTCAATTGGAGCTGCAGTGTTTATATTATATCCAATTGTGCTATATGGAATTATCCCGAAACTTATTGCAAGTTTGGGGGCAACTCTAAAACCCATTGCAACATACTTAATATTGGCATTGAAAAACGACTGACTGTTATTGCTGGTATTATATGAAGTATACTTTCCAAAAACACCAAGTTCAAAAACATTAACCAGGCTATCAAGACCACCGTAGGATGCCGGATTAAGAGTATTGATAGAATGCCCTGACATAAACGCAATACCGGTTCCTCCCATAGCTTTGGTTGCTCCAATACTATTGCCTTCTACACAACCCAGTCCGAAAATAGAATAGGGTGACGAGGTGATCTGTGAAGAAGCATTAAAAACAATAAAAACTAAAAAGAAGGATAGCAGATTGTAAATCTTTAAGGGCTTGCACATAATTATTTTAATAAGATAAATAATAGATTTTCAGTTTTATCGGAGGTTTTTTGCCTTCAATTACCATTCTTTCCAATGTTGATTTGAGTTCTGTTCCGTTGAGGGCAATTAATAAACCATGTTCATAATCAAAGTATGAATCTGTAAACTCCTCATTGATAAAAGTTGTAATATCAAATGTATAATATGTCTCTTCTTTATATAAATCATCAAGGGTAAATGATGTAATTAATGCATCGCCGTTTGCATCTTTTAAAACTGCATTGAGCCTGTTAAGCTTATCAGTTTCATAGAAATATAGCTTTTCAGGTAAGGGGAATAAATCATAGCTTGTTTTTACCGGCTCAAATATCAGCTCAGCTTTCAGTATTTTCCAATTGTTTTCAAGAAGGACATTCTGCAATGTAGGAAAATTGATTTTTGGTAATAAGCCTACCAAAGCCTGCAGATATGCCTTATTCCCGGTCTCATCAGATGAAACTTCATTGTTGTCAGATTTAATATTATCTAGTTCTGTATTGGTGAAATCATACTGAATACTGTTAAACTGCTTGTTTGAGGCACCAAATGGTATTGAGATCTCATGATCCTCACTCGATGTCTCTTGATCTATATGATAATAAATCTTAAGAAAAAGATGGCTCTCGTCTGCAAGGAACCCAACTACAGCCCTATTATCACTGCTTCCTGAGGTAATCACAAAACCTTTTAAATAATCTAAAAATAAATCACTTGTGGCCAGATTTTTATCCTGGTCAATAATCAGATTGAAAATCTTATTACCAAAATCATTTACCTGGATACTTAAAGATGTATCAGATGAATGAGGTTCCGGATAGAATAATCTCGTCCCCAGCGGCACTTGCGAGTAATCAAATGCAGAGTTGCTGTATAGATAGCTGTTCCCATCCAGGTCTATACTTTCAGTAAGTTGATTTATACTAATTTTCATCAGCGATGTAGTGTCACCGTAACTATAACCTGAGTAGACCATGACGAAACTGGCCGAATCAAATATGGCAAGATCTTCAACATCATCAAAAGTCCTGTATGCCAGTTCAAAATAACTTTCAGACCCGATCGTACCAAATTCTTCATCCTCATAACCTCCGACAAGTGCTACTCCTGTTCCGGAAGTGGCTATCGAATCCAGAAGGACTGTAGATAAGTCAATTTTAAAAGTGTCTATAATCTTCAGATTTGTCTGCGATTCAACAAAGTTATCTCCTATGGTGAACTTATCAGCTTCGGTACATGATATCGTGAAAACAGTAGTGATAAAAATTGCAAATAAGAACCAGACAGGGATATCAGTAAGAATGGATAATTCCTTATATTTTTTTCCGGGATTGAGGACCTTCATTTTTGTTTCAATTTGCACAAATTAAAGACTAATTGATGATGTAAACCAAGTGTAATATACCAACATGTGAAAAGTGTAGACTTACAGGAGCTGCTGAGGGATATTAATAAAATTGTAACACTTTCTTTCACGTTTTTCAACACAATCGGGGTAAAGAAAATTTCATCGATCACAAGAGCAGTCTTGTCTACGTAATATCTAGTTATATCTACTATGCTTTTTTATGAAACATCCATCTGATAGTTTTGAACCGTGAGTACTAACTAAAAAATTGTATGATGAAATATAGAGTGACGGAGACTTTTACAATGATTTTCTTTCTGATTCTGGCTTTACCCTTCCTTAATTCATGTGAGGATGATGATGATGATGACCTTATCGGCAACTGGGTGGGATTATCCGATTTTGATGGATTGCCAAGAAGTGACGCTGTGGGATTTTCAATAGGGACAAAAGGCTATATTGGAACAGGGTACGATGGAGATGAGAGATTGAACGATTTCTGGGAATATGATGTTGCAAACAATTCCTGGACGCAGAAAGCCGATTTTCCCGGGGTAGCCAGGAATAGTGCTATTGGTTTTGGCACTGCTACAAAAGGTTATATAGGCACGGGCTACGATGGCAAAAATAAACTAAATGACTTCTGGGAATTTGATCCTCTCACAAATACATGGACAAGAAAAGCCGATTTTGCAGGTTCTGCCAGATATGCTGCAGTTGGTATGGTAATTAACAACAAAGGTTATATAGGAACAGGATATGATGGAACCTACTTAAAGGATTTCTGGGAATATGATCCGCAAACCGACACATGGACTCAAAAGAACAGTATCGGTGGAAGTAAACGAAGAGATGCATCCTGTTTTGTTATTGACGGGAAGGGGTATATTTTAACTGGAATAGACAATGGAACTTATGAGTCTGATGTGTGGGAATTTGACCCGACAACAGGAATATGGACTAAGAAAAGAGCAATCTCCGGAGCTACGGATGAGGATTATGATGATGATTATTCAGGAATAGTCGGGATTTATAAAGTTGGATTCAGCGTAAATGGAAAAGGCTACCTGGCAACGGGAGGTCAGACCTCCGGTAATAATGTCTGGGAATACAATCCCGTGACTGATCTGTGGATTGAAAGGACTGCTCTGGAAGGTAGTGCAAGAGCAGATGCGGTAGGTTTTACTGTAGGCAACACAGCTTACCTGACAACAGGAAAAAGCGGGACCTATTACTTCGATGATCTTTGGTCATTTGACCCTGAAGCCTTATATGATGAGGACGACAAATAAGAAGATTATTACCGGTCTAGTCTTCATATTGGTACTAATTGCCACAGCAATTGTTTATGATCATAACAACTTCCATTACAAGGTTGATGTAATAAACAGCGAACAGGGATGGGGGTACAATATTCTGTATAATAATAAACTTATTATTCATCAACCATATATACCTTCATTAAATGGTCAGATGGCATTCGGTGATCAAAGCTCGGCAAGAAAAACAGGTGAATTGATGGTTAAAAAGCTTAAAAACAAACAGTCGCCGGGGATCACCCGGGCTGAGTTAGAGTACATTTTAAAAGCACCAAAATAAATTATTTACTCGATAAACACTGCAAAACGGATAATTAGAGAAATTAGCATGAGATTCTTCGCTTCACTTCGTTTCGCTCAGAATGACAGGTAATTATATTTTTGAGTAGGAGGATGATGGCGGCACTTGCCGCCATCATCCTCCTACTCCTCCCAAATACCATAAGCAACTGTCATTCTGAGCGAAGCGAAGAACCGAGTAAACCGTTAGGTGGACGAGCTCACCGAAGGTAATCTCATACTTTTAGTCAGACGCTACAAAAAAAATTATTGTAACGCAGGCGAAGGATATAAAGGAAGATCGGGGAAAGTTACAGGGGTTCCTTGTCTTTATGGCCTTTCGCCTGTTTTTACAATCCAGGTCACCCGGATAGTTTAAAATTCAATGATTTAAATTTTACCACAAAGTACACAAGGGATTGCACAAAGCCACGCAAGGGACTTCTCAATAGCTCTTATGTCTGTTTAGCTTACTGAATACTATATATTTAATACTCTTAACACGCAGTAGGAGGTGGACTGGAGGTTAATAAGAATGCAATCAGCTCTACTTATAAAGCAGATACTTTTCCCTTATCCCGGAGAATTTTATCAGACCCTCTTTCCATGTTGCACGTATCTGATCAGAAGTCATTCCAGCCTGTATTTGCTCCCTTAGAAGCGAACCTCCGGCAAGGACATCAAAATAAGGCTTAAAAAATTTATCCGTTTCCGGATAATTGCGGTAAGCATCTATCACCCAGTCAAGATTAATTTTTGGTGATGGTACAAGCTTCTCCTTAATAGCATTGCGCAAATCAGTACCGTAACATTTCTTCCCCAGCAAAGGTGGATTCTTTGCGCCTGCAACACTCTCAGGAGTAAAGCTGAATCCTTTATCGGGGAGGTTTGGTGATCCGTAAACCTGGAATGGGAAAGAGGTTCCTCTTCCCAGAGATATATTTGTGCCTTCAAAAAAGCAAATTGAAGGATAAAGGTAAACTGATGTCTGGTTTGGCAGGTTCGGTGAGGGTTTTACAGGAAGAATATAATAAGTCTTATGATTGTAGTCTTTACATTTAATGACAGTCAGATCACATTTTACTCCTCCTTTTAACCAACCTTCTCCCACTACCATGCGGGCATATTCGCCGATCGTCATTCCATGAACAATCGGTACCGGATCTATCCCGACAAATGATCTGTTTGCTGTATCGAGGATATTGCCATCAAAATAAAAACCATTCGGATTAGGCCTGTCCATTACAAGACATTTAACATTATTTTCGGCACACGATTCCAGAACATAATGGAGTGTTGATATATAAGTATAGAATCTGACACCAACATCCTGTATATCAAAGATTACAATATCAATTCCGGCAAGATCGGCGGCAGTCGGTTTAAGGTGTGTCCCATAGAGGCTTATTAAAGGAATACCAGTCCCGGAGTCTCTCCCGTTATCGATCAGTTCTCCTGCATCTGCCATGTTTCTGAATCCATGTTCCGGCGAAAAAATAACCTTTATATCTATCCCCTCCTTTAAAAGTTTGTCAACAAGATGTAAATCTCCAACCATGGATGTCTGGTTGGCTACCACTGCTACTGATTTGCCTTCTAACAACTTCTTATAGAGTTCGATCTGATATGATCCCGGTATTGGAGTTTTCGTTGATTCATTACAAAATGAATATGTTACAAAAACTATTGTAACTGATAATGTAAAAAGAAGTCTTTTCATTTGATTTAAAATTAGAATGTAAATCTATTAAATTCCTGTGTTAATTAATATTTTCTTTTAAACCGCAGATCGCAAATGTTTGGTTTGCCACCCTGAAGGGGGGTCAATTCTTTTTCTTTGAGGTAACTCCACTTGATATCAACGAATTAGATTCTCTTCAGAGGAAAGTCCTGCAGAAGTGGAACCGGGGATTGTATTCTTTGCGTCCTTTGCGCCTTCTTCCCGCCCTTTGCGGTTAAATCTTCTTTTAATTCAACCTCTGAAAAAGATTGATCAAAATTCTTAATTTTGTTGATTCAGGAAAAGATGAATTTACCATATTTCATAGCACAGAGACTCATAAAAGGAAGACGCGAAGAAACTTCTTTCTCACGTCCAATAAATGTTATTGCTATAATCGGCATCGCAATGGGTCTGGCAGTGATGATACTTGCAGTTTCGATACTTACAGGTTTCAAACAACAGATAAGGGAGAAAGTAGTCGGTTTCGGATCGCATATTCAGGTAATGAATTTCGATTCAAATATTTCGTTCGAAACTACCCCTGTAAGTGATACTCAGGAATTTGTTCCCAGGATAAAAAAAATCCCCGGAATTAAACATCTTCAGGTTTTTGCAACAAAAGCCGGGATTATAAAGACCGACAAGGATATGCAGGGTGTAGTACTTAAAGGCATAGGAAGTGATTTTGACTGGAGTTACTTCAGCAGCAATATGGTAGATGGGTCAGTCTTTACAGTAACCGATACAGCTGTTGGAAATAAGGCAATCATTTCCAAAAAGATCTCCGATATGCTGAAGTTAAAAACAGGAGATTCATTTATAGTACATTTTATCCAGGACCCGCCAAGGGTAAGGAAGTTTACAATTTCAGGAATATATGAGACAAGTCTTGAGGAATTTGACAAAATGTACGTTTTCTGCGATATCGGACACATAAAACGGTTAAACGGCTGGAAAGATGATATGGTAAGCGGATTTGAAATTTTCATAGATGATTTTGATCAGCTCGATGCCATGACCCTGGCCGTCAGGGATGCAATAGGTTACAGAATAACAGAGGAAGAGACAAAATTTAAAGCTACTAACATCAGGATAAAATATCCCCAGATATTCGACTGGCTCAACTTTCAGGATATCAATGTCATTATTATTATTTTTCTTATGCTTGTTGTAGCCGGTTTTAACATGATATCAGGACTGCTTATTCTTATCCTTGAAAAAACCAATATGATTGGCATTCTAAAGGCACTTGGTTCTGAAGATATTACAATTCGCCGTGTATTTCTATATCAGGCTGCTTATCTGATTGGCAAGGGACTGTTATGGGGAAATCTGATAGGAATAGGACTGGCATTTATACAACTTAAAACCGGAGTAATTACACTTGATCCATCTTCTTATTATATTAAAACGGTTCCTGTGAATCTGGAACTTTCACATATTCTGCTTCTGAATGCAGGAACAATGATCTCGATAATCATTATGCTCCTTGTACCATCAAAATTAATAAGCAGGATCACACCGGTAAAGGCTATCCGTTACGATTAGAAACTGAGGCAAAACACAGTCTCTTTGCCCGGTATTGATCTGACCTTCAGGTTCCCTCCATGTGCCCTCATTATCTGCCTGGAAATGCTTAACCCGATACCTGAACCATTTTGACGCGTAGTAAAGAACGGAACAAATATCTCATCAATATTTTCTTCAGAAATTCCCGGACCATTATCTGTGACACATATTTCAGGATGGCTGTTAGTATCAGCACTTGCAGTAATTATGATTCTGCCGTCACGATTATTTTCATTCGCTTCAAGGGCATTCTTCACAAGGTTGATCAGAACCTGTGAGATCAGGTTTTGATCTGCATAAATTTGAAGATCAGGATTTTTAAGTGAAACAGCCAAATCAGTTTTTTCGCTTTTTTCAAGGGAGCTGTAAAGGATCTTTACACGACTCATCAGATCATCTACCTTAAACAATTTCCTTTCCGGTTCAGGAACCCTGGTGAGCTTCCTGTAAGATTCAACGAAGGACATCAGACCTTTTCCCTGCTCCTTAATGACATTCAACCCCTGTAATGTAGTTGTAATAGTTTTAGCATTGATCTGTTCCGGCAAAACCGGCTTCCCACCTGAAGTGTAAATGCCTGAAAGACTTTCCGACAATGAGGTTATTGGCGTTATGGAGTTCATTATTTCGTGCATTAAAACCCTTATCAGTTTCATCCACGATTCGATCTCTTTTTCATCAAGCTCATTTTTGATATCCTGTATTGAAAGAATGATGAGCTCATTGTCATTTGTCTTGAACGATGTTGCCTTCAGAGACAATTGAATTTCTCCCTTGTCAGTATTAAAACCAATCAGTTTTCGTTCAAATGGCTTAATACTGTTTATTGTAAGAAAAAGCTTATGGTCTTTCCGTTCAATTTGATGCAAATGCGTAAGAACATCTACTGAAAGCAGCTTCTTTGCAGATGAATTAGCATGCAGTATGAACCCTTCACTATTATATGTAATAATACCGGTAGCAACGTGTTCAAGCAATATTCCGAAATATTGTTCCTGCTGCCTGTTCAAAATTTTCAATTGCTGAATCTGTTTATTCACCCTGTTCATACTCTGGTATAACTCTTTCAGACCTGCATTACTGGTATCAACAGGAAAATAGAGACTTGAATCATCATTTCTGACAGAGTCGAAGAAGAATCTGATCTTTTTGTTTGTCGAGTTCAGATAAGATATCAGATTGACAGTCAGGAAGACAATAACTAAAAAGCAGATAACCGAAAAACGTATTGATTTCTCAATTACTAAAAAATACCCAAGAAGGACAGCCAATATTACAATAATTGATACTCTTAATACAATATTAAAATAGAGATTCTTACTAAACATCAGCCCGATTTTTTAAATCTGTTATAAAGAGTTTGCCTTGTTATTCCAAGCTGGTCAGCTGCTGCAGTGAAATTACCATTATGTTTTTCGAGTGCTTGCTGAATCATCTGCTTTTCCATCTCTTCAAGAGTTGTGAAAGAGTGGTTGCTATTAGCATTATTTGTATGCCTTAAATAGAAATCATCGGGTTTCAGAACAGATGATTCACTTAATATAACTGCCTTTTCTATTGTATGCTGAAGTTCCCGGATGTTTCCGGGCCAAGAATATTTAAGCAGTTTCTCATGAGCCAGCTGATTAATTCTCAGATTTGACTTATTGTATTTATAAGCATATTTTTTCAGAAAGAATTCAGCAAGAATGAAGATATCATTTCCCCGGTCTCTCAATGGAGGCAATTCAATCTGGATTGTGTTGATCCTGTAAAGAAGATCTTCACGGAACAACCCCTCATTCACCATGCTTTCAATATGCCTGTTGGTAGCACATATCAGGCGTATATCGGTGGGGATGATCTGGTTTGAGCCAATGCGTGAAAACTGCCGGTTCTCAATAACTGCAAGCAGTTTAGCCTGAAGATTGAATGACAGGTTCCCTATTTCATCGAGAAAGAGAGTGCCTTTATCTGCTATTTCAAATTTGCCCTGGCGGTTTTCATGGGCATCTGTATAAGCGCCTTTAACATGTCCGAAAAGTTCGCTTTCAAAGAGAGTTTCACTCAAAGCACCCATATCTACGCTCACCAGTACCTCACCCGACCGTGACGAAAGACGATGAATTTCCTGGGCAATCAATTCTTTGCCTGTACCATTTTCTCCGGTAATAAGAATATTGGCATCTGTTCTGGCAACCTTTCTTACCAGATTGAGTATATTCATAAGCTGTGGTGATGAACCAATTATAAACCTTTGATCTCGGTTTATCTCTTTCTTGAGTTCAGTCTCTCGTTCTTTAAGCTGCTTCACCTCTTTTTTCGAAAGATTAAGCTGAAGGGCAAGCTTAAGGGTCGCGAGTAATTTTTCATTGTCCCATGGCTTAAGGACGAAATCAGAGGCTCCTGCTTTTAGTGCCCTGACAGCTATGTCGATATCGCCATATGCCGTAATCATAACAACCGATAATTCCGGATGGGTCTCTTTAATTCTTCCAAGCCAGTAAATTCCTTCATTGCCTGTATTTACTCCAGCCTGAAAATTCATATCGAGAATTACCAGATTATACTCCTTTTTCCGTAATTCGGTTGGGATCTGATTTGGATTAGATATAGTAGTCACACTTTGAAATTCAGACACTAGCAGAATCTCAAGTGTACTTAAGATGCTTTTGTTGTCATCAACAATGAGAATGCTTCCTTTTTGAGATTGCATATAATTGATTATCTATTTTTTCTATATATATAACCTGCCAGACACCAACCTCCCCAATTTCTTGATTATCAACCCACTTAATCTCCAAGACATCTTCCCCCTAACTCCAACATACGGGGGACTTTAACTTTTACTTTCTCCTCCAAATTGAAATGAGCATTCCTCTTAGCCCCCCTCCCGATAGCTATCGGGATGGGGTGTTTGGGGGGTTGATTTCCCCAATCTGGCGTCCCGATATCTACCGGAGGAGTCGAATCAAGAAAAGTAAATTTACCTGATCTTAAACCCAAAGTCAACAATCTGTAAAATAATTTTACGGTAAATTGTAAAATACATTTACGCATTATAATTAATACATTAGCTAATCTATTGTTTATTATATAATTACAAGAATGGCATAATTATAGTAATAATTACTGGGAAAAGAGAGAATTAAAGAAATCAAATTACTGAAAACTCCAACATTCATGCAAGAACTTACAACATAAGACCAGGATAGCTCAGTACTCAGAAAAAATGCTGCTAAATGATAAATATAAAGTACTTAATCAGGAACGTTTTTAAAAATAAGGGTACTTCTTTAATTACAATTGCTGGATTTTCAATAAGCATATCAATGGCACTGGTACTTATTGCATTCCTTATAAAAGAGTTTAAAACTGATAGTTATTATCCTAAAATAAATAATATTTACCGCGTTTTCGCCAATAGCAATAAGGCTTCAGTAAGGGAGGATTTTCAGGAGTACTTTTTAGCAAATTACCCGGTTATAGATGATGCATGTCGTTACAACAACTTTACTACGAATATAACATATGAGGATGTGCCTTTCAGCGGACAAATGATAGTAACCGATCACTCCTTTTTCAATATTTTTTCAACTCAATTTCTTTTAGGAAATATCAACACTTCACTGGTTAATCTGAATGATGTTGTTTTAACTGAGAGTTTTTCAAAAAGAATATTTGGTAATGAAAATCCCCTTGGAAAAACGCTGTTAGCAGAATATAAAGAGCCATTGACGGTTACCGGTGTAATTAAAGATTTTTCAGAAAGTTCAAGTATCAGAGGCGATTTTCTCACCAACTCTAAATTAAAGATTTTATATGAAGGAAGCAGTGATGGACAGGGTAATGATGTTAAGTATTTCAGATTATTCCTGTTGTTAAAAAATGGAGTAAGCAGTTCAAATCTTGAAGAATTATTAACAAATGATATAAGTTCAATTAAGTATAAGGGTGGTTATAAGATTGACAATATCAGTCTGATACCATTTAGAGAATCCTACTTTTTGCAGGGAGTTGAAAGAAGTCAGACTCTTCATGCTAATCTAAAACTAATCAGAATACTTTCCATAATAAGTATCATTATTATCATGCTGGCAGTGTTTAATTATATAAATCTTTCAACGGCAACACATTCGGACAGACTTAAAGAAATTGGCATAAAAAAGACAATTGGTGCACGCAGGAGGCAGATTTTTTCACAATTTATGGCTGAATCTTTGCTGATCTGCTCTATTTCCTTTTTAATAGCAGTTCAATTATCTGCTGTATGGACTCCTTTATTCGAAGAATTCCTTGACAGCAGGATAGATTTGACTATTTTATTCAAATCTCTGTGGCTAGGGTGGATAGTAGCCTGGGTTTTTATAATATCATTCATATCAGGCATATACCCTGCATTATCAGTATCAAGACATAAGCCAATCGATATTTTAGCAAAACATGATTCAGGGAAAAATAACTCTTTTGGATTCAGAGCTGTCCTGAATATAATTCAGTATACCGTATCTGTATCGCTGATTATCTCATTAATTGTTTTATCAAGGCAGATTGAATTTGTAAGATCCAAAGATTTTGGATTTGATACTGATAAGCTACTCAGAGTAGAAGTACACTGGCAGCTGATGGATAAGTTAAAGATTATACGTGACAGACTCTTATCTGATCCATCAATCACTAATGTTTGTTTCTCACATGGTACCCCCGGGAGTATATATTCATCTTCTTCATGGAATGAGTTAGGCAATAATGATATTCTTGTGAATGAGCTGAATACTGACACTTCATTTTTCAAGGTGTTCCGGATACCGATAATTACAGGAAGGGAACTTCTGCCTTCTGATTTTGATAAAACGTGTTACATAAACGAAACAGCTTATAAATTAACAGGCTGGGAAACATTTGAAGGGAAAAAATACTTTGGCAAAGAGATTATAGGTATTGTAAAAGATTTCCATTTTGCAGATATGTACAACCAGATCGGGCCACTTGTAATTCCAATCTCATCTGAAATGGGTATCTCAAATCTGACAATAAGGGTGAGTCCCGGGAACCTCCCCAGAATAATATCTGTCTTAAAAGAAACATGGAAAGAAGTTTGTCCGGGACATGAATTAATATTCCAGTTTTATGATGAGTGGCTCGACTCGATGTATAAAGGTGAAGAGAGACTGGTTTCATCAATACGTCTGTTTGCGATACTAGCTATATTAATATCCTGTCTTGGGATTCTAGGTTTGGCAGAAAATACAATCAAAAAAAGGACAAAAGAGATTGGCCTGAGGAAAGTAAACGGAGCAAGCATTTTAAATATATTAATTCTGCTTAATACAGATTTCTTCAGATGGGTAATAATAGGATTTTTAATCGCATGCCCGGTTACTTATTATCTTATGTTTAAGTGGCTTAATAATTTCGCCTACAAAACAGAACTGAGTTGGTGGATTTTTATTTTGGCAGGAACAATTGCACTAGGAATCGCCTTATTAACAGTAAGCTGGCAGAGCTGGAGAGCGGCAACAAGGAATCCCGTAGATGCTCTTCGGTATGAATAGGTATTAGGTGTGAGGTCTTGAGGTGTGAGGTGTGAGGTGCAAGGCAAAAGGTGTGAGGCGTGAGGCGTGAGGTGTGAGGCCTAAGAAGTGAGTGGGAAAAGAGGAGAATAATATCCGTGTTACTCCGTGATATCCGTGGTACAACATAATATATATCAGGTAACAAAGAAGAATAACCGGAATGAACAGAAACGAGAAGCGATAAACTCTGAATGATTATGAAAAGATTTTCATTCATTTTAAAGATCAGCTTAAGGAACCTATTTAAGAACACCAGGTTTGCCTGGGTAAATATTATTGGTTTATCAGCTGGCGTAACAATCAGTATCCTTATCCTGCTTTACATACGGTATGAAACCTCATTCGACAGTTTCAATCCAAATACCAGGAACATTTTTCGTATTGTTACAAAGAACATCCAGGATGGTTCGGTCGGAGCCTCTACTCCTCTCCCTTTATCAGACGTACTGAAAAAAGATTACCCTGAAATAGAAAGAGTAATCGGATTAATGAGAGTCTGGGAAGACATAGAAATTGAAGATAAAAAGTTCGGAAATTTAAAAGGTGCTATTGTTGAAGGAGAGTTTTTCGACTTTTTTAGTCTTCCACTTCAGGCTGGTAATAAACAGAACATTTTTCAGGATCCTTTTGAGGCAGTAGTGACAAGGAAATTATCAAAAATATTATTCGGAAATACGGATCCCTTAGGGAAAACATTTGAATTTGATAAGAATATCTTCACAATTAAAGGTATAATTAACGATATCCCTTCAAATTCAATACTGAATTTCGATTTCTTCCTGTCCGATAAGTTCCGTTATAAATATTATCCTGATCTGAGTGAAAGATGGTATAATTTTGGTCTTTTTACCTTTATAACATTTAAGGGAAATAATATGCCTGCAGGCTTTGAGAAAAAACTAACCGGCATAGAGGAAAAGTATTATCCCGACTTCATGAAAAAAAGAAACAATTTCATGGTTTCTGATTTTAAAGGCAGTCATCTCAACCCTGTTCTGAAAAATGATCTTATCCCCGGAATTGATCCAATATACCTCTGGATCCTGGCTGCAATAGCCTTAGGAGTTCTTGTGATTGCCTGCCTTAATTTTGTGAACCTGTCAATTGCCAATTCAGGTAAACGAAACATCGAAACCGTAATCAAAAAATTAAGTGGAGCATCTCCGGGAGGTCTGGTAGCAGATTTTTTTGCAGAAACTGCCTTACTTGTATTTATGAGTCTTTTGGTTTCTGTTTATTGTGTATACCTGCTCCTTCCCGCTTTTAAATCTCTGATTCAGCAGGATATTATTGTCAACTTATCAGATCCGGTTTTATGGGTTGGCATAGCCGGCTTTGGAGTCTTAACAACATTATTATCAGGCTTGTATCCTTCCATCTATTTATCAAGACCATCTCCGGTTAAGGTGCTGCTAAATAATAAGTTGACAAATAAAAACAAATTGACTTTTCAAAAGAGTTTTGTGGTACTTCAGTTTGTAATTACCATTGTACTTGGAATTACCCAGCTATTTATATTCAAACAGATTTCTTTCCTGCAAAACCATGCTACCGGTTTTGATAAAAAAAACCTGGTAACAATACCGGTCAGAGCACTTGAGGAAAATGGGAATGAGCGCCTGAAAAAGACAACATTATTTGCTCAGGCACTTGAAAAACAACAGTCTCAATTTGAATATGGGAAAGCTTCAATTACTGAGTTTGTACCAGGATTTGGCTTCCGTAATAATTTTAAAATCTACACATATGAAGGAAAGTATACTGATGGAATGGAACTCCTTTCATGTGATATTGATGAAAATTTTAAAGATGTATTTGGATTGAAAATCATTAAAGGCAGATTTTTTTCAAAAGATTTTTCAACAGATAAGGATGCACTTATAATTAATGAAACTGCCTATAAAAAACTTGAATGGAATTCAATTGACGGCAAAGAGGTAGGCCTTTTTGCAAAAGAAGACCGCAAGCAGGTAATAGGAGTTATTAGCGATATAAATGTCATGTCACTGCAATACCCTGTAGAGCCGATGATTTACCAGTTCGGACGTCATCACATGTATCCCGGATATATTACGTTCAGGTTAAACCCTGACAAACGGAATGAAACCGTGCAGTTTATAAAGGACCAATGGACCGGGTTGTTCCCCGGAATTCCTTTTTCATTAGAGAGTATAGATGAAAAATACAAATCTGCTTATGGCGCAGAGAAAAGACTTGCCGGGATAACAGGTGTATTCTCAATACTTGCTATGGTCCTGTCACTGCTCGGAATGTTTGCATTAAGTACTCTGGAGGCAGAAAGAAGGATCAAAGAAATCGGCATTCGCAAAATAAATGGTTCAAAGGTGTTTGAAATAATTGCCATGCTCAACAGGGATTTTCTTAAATGGGTTACGATAGCATTTGTAATAGCCTGTCCTGTTGCATTGTACAGTCTGCATAAATGGCTGTCCGGATTTGCATATAAAACAGTTTTAAGCTGGTGGATATTTGCTTTGGTGGGATTTATTGCACTGGCCATAGCCTTTCTTACTGTCAGTATTCAGAGCTGGAGGGCTGCAACAAGGAATCCTGTTGAAGCTCTCCGGTATGAATAGTGAGGAGTGCTTATAAGCTGACGCAGAATCAGTGTGGAGGTATTGAGGTATGAATAATACTTAACCGTGATTTACCTGATTGAATAAGAACTATAATTGGAAGAAAATTATCATTTTACCACAATAAAAAGTTTCAAATATGTTTTCTTATTACTTCAAATTTGCATTCCGAAATCTCCGAAGGCACAAAGTATTTAGCATCATCAATGTACTTGGGCTTACCATCGGGTTAACCAGCTGCCTGCTGGCATGTTTATTTATACAGGATGAATTAAAATTCGACAAACATTTTACAAATACCACTTCTGTATATCGACTTGTAGGCAATAATATGGATGGCGCAAATATCAGTTACTCTCAACCAGCTGCATTCTTACCATTGCTATTGGAGAAATTTCCTGAAATTGAAAGTGGAAACTGTATTATCAGGCAAGTTTTAAATATTGGGTATAACCAGAAACATTTTATTGAAAATAATTTTATCTATTCTGATTCAAACTTCTTTAAATTTTACGGATGGGAATTGTTGATAGGCAATCCTGACAATGTCCTTAACGCACCATTTAATGTTGTTATTTCGGCTAAAAAAGCAAAAGAACTATTTGGGAATGAATACCCTGTTGGTAAAACACTTACACTTGAACTCTCTCATGTACTTACGGTTACAGGTGTATTTAAAGATATTCCATCTCAATCACAAATCAAAGCTGATTTTATTGCATCGAAATCCACACTTAAAACTGTGAACCCGGAAAACCTTACCAGTTGGGGAAATTTTGGTTCATTCTTAAGCCTGAAACTTTTGCCAAAAGCAAACATTTCTGATCTTATGCAAAAAATCAGCCAGCTGTGGAATAACAATCCTTTAAATGATTGCTGCGGAGAGAAAGGCCCCAGTGTTCATCTAAAACTTCAGCAGTTTAGCAAGGTGTATTTCCAAACAATTACCATGAATGGCGAAAAGCTTGGTAATAGCATCTATATCATCGGATTTTCAGTTATTGCAGTTATACTTCTTATCATTGCCCTTGTTAATTATATTAACCTCTCTATTGCCCAAATTGCCAGCCGCTTTTTAGAAGCGGGTGTTAAAAAGGTAGTGGGTGCCAGTTTCACAAATCTGTATAAACAGCTGTTAGTGGAAACATCAATGTATGTTTTTATAGCAGTTTTATTAAGTAATATTTTCCTGGAGGCGATACTGCCAGGATTCAATTCGTTTACCGGGAAGAACATAGAATTCGCACTTTTCACCAATCCGGTCTTCTTTGTTTTTAATATTACTATTTTCCTGTTTACAATAATTTCTACCAGTTTGTACCCTGCTTATTATTTTGCAAGGATACAACCGTTAGCTGCAATAAATTCGGGTAAGTATTGTTTGTCATCAAAGTTGGGAAAAAGGAGTTACTTCTGGGATATTATGGTCACTACACAATTTGCACTGGCTATATTTTTAATAGTTTCAGCATTCATGGTAAATAAGCAATTGTACTTTATTCGCAATACCGATTCTGGCTTTGTTCGTGAAAATGTTATCAGTATTGCCAACGGGTGGGATAGCTCATTAGAAAAAAGATATCAACTGTATAAAGAAAAGATATTGAAACTGCCGGAGGTAACAATGGTTTCATCAGGTTTAAATGTCCCCCCCGACCGGATATGGAATTTTGGGTCTCCAAAAGTGGCAAACAGTCCTTCAGAACTCATTGCTAATTCCGGATTCATTTCGGTAGACTATGATTATTTCAAAGTATTAGGCTGCAAAATTATTGAAGGAAGAGATTTTGACAGAAGCTTAAACACGGATGAGAATAAATGCATTATTTCGGAAACTTTCATGAGAATAATGGGAGAGAAAAATCCCATTGGTATAATACTCGATGGGCTTTGGGATGGTAAAAAACGTGAAATCATCGGAGTAGTAAATGATATTAATTTTAACACTGTGCATGATGAAATAAAACCGGAAATATTCTTTTTGCACCACAGTCTCCCGAGCCATTATCACGTACTTGTCAAGTTTAAAACTGCAGATATCGGTGCATTATTAGTAAAACTCGAGAGATTATGGCTGGAGATTGCACCAGAGGAACCTTTTACTTATTTTTTTATTGACGAGAAGTTCGAGAGCAATTATAAGAAAGAGATACAAGTAGCTAAAATATTGAATATTCTTACCGGAGTGGCAATATTCTTATGTTGCCTTGGTTTATTTGGTTTAGCATTATTTGTGATAAATAACCGTACAAAAGAAATCGGTATCAGAAAAATAAACGGTGCATCAGTTATAAAGATCCTCTTCATTGTAAATATGCCATTTATTCGATGGATTACCGTTGCTTACATTATAGCATGCCCCCTGGCCTTCTGGGTAATACAATTATGGCTACAGGATTTTGCTTATAAAACTAGAATTAGTTGGTGGATTTTTGCCATAGCCGGATTTTTATCTTTAGGGATTGCATTGCTGACAGCCAGTTTCCATTCAATCAGGGCTGCAACAAGGAACCCTGTCGAAGCATTGAGATATGAATAGACCAACATCCAAAGACACGTAGCATCAATGTGGAGGTGCTGAAATATGAGTAATGAGGCGTGAGGCGTGAGGTGTGAGGTCGGAAGCATTGGGAAGTGAAAGAGCAAAGGAGAATATAAATGACTATATATGATAATGATAAAACTTGAAAACGGAGAACGTGTCATAAAGTCACCTGAGAAACATGTAACAATAAACAGGAAACGATAAATAACTTCAGCTAAAACTGAACAATAAATTACGCATAATTATGAATTTAAAAAACAATCTCCTCTTGAGTATCAGGCACTTAAGAGCCGATAAAACAAATACTGTAATTAATATAACCGGACTTATACTTGGGCTTGGTATTGTAACAGTGGTCATAGTCTTTATATTGAATGAACTTGGATACAACAGCTCTTTTTCAAACAGGGCAAATATTTACAGGGTTCTGAACTATAACAGCAATGAAAACAATACATGGGCAAATACTCCATTTATTATTGGAGAGACACTTCCCGGGGAGTTCGCGGAGGTGGAAAAAAGTATACATATATACAATATCGGGAATATTGAGATAAAAAAGGATAACGATTTCATTCGTGAACCAGAGATGCTTTGTACAGAAAGTTCCTTCTTTGATATATTTGGCGTAAACCTTGTACAAGGAAGTTTATCGGGTTTTGACCAGACAAATAACAAAGTGCTGATAAGCAAGGAGTTGTCGCAGAAATACTTTGGGGATGGCAATCCTTTAGGCAAGCTGCTGATTTTGAGGTGCCTGGGCAAAGAATACCCGATGGAGATCACAGCTGTTTACAAAGACATTCCCCGTAATTCAACTATAAAAGCTTCAATAATTGCCGGTATTGATTTTGCGTTCCTCCATCTGGCTGAAAATCTTATATCAACGGGGGATCAGAAACCTGACGTCCGTGAATTCAGGGAGTCTTGGAGGAATGGTCTGTTCTTTACCAACTACCTCCTCCTGAAAAAAGGTGCTTCAGCCGGTGAATTTGAGAAAAAACTCCAAAAGTCAGGTGCCGGGCACTCAACTGACAATGATAAGATATCTTTGTCACTCCAGCCTCTGACCGACATTTATTTCGGATCCGGGAAAATTGTTGATAATAACAGCGGTGATAAGGGCAACATGCCAATGTTATATATTCTTGGTTCAGTCGGACTACTTATTCTCATTATAGCATGCATCAACTATCTCAACCTTACCTCTGCACAGGCAATGATGCAGGCAAAAGCAATGGCAGTCCGTAAGGTATGCGGAGCATCACGTAAAAGTCTTATAATTCAAATGATTATGGAATCAGCACTGGTGTCATTAATAGCTCTTCCATTCGCAACACAACTGGCTCAGATTTCAATGCCTCTTATCAGTCAGTTGCTTGGGAAATCATATCAGCTAACAATAAATTACCGGTTTTTCATAAGCATCGGTATACTGATACTCATAACTATATCAACAGGGATTTTATCAGGATTGCTTGTTTCATTCAGGATAACTTCATTTAGTTTAACAGAAACTCTGAAAGGCCTTATTATGGAACCAGGGAAAAGACATAACATAAGGAAGGTTATGGTAATTTTTCAGATTTCCGTATTTATCATTCTTATTGCGATAATGATACTTGTGCAAAAACAGGTCCGTTATGCTTTTTCAAAAGACCTCGGTTTTACAAAAGAGGGGCTTATCAGAGTTCCAGTCGGAGACCATAATTACAAGCTCTTTAAACAGGAGATAAGCAAAAATCCAAATGTTCTGGATGTATGCGGTGCCATATGGATTCCACCTCATCAGAGTAAGATGAATATTTCAATTCCTAAAGTCGATGAACCTGAAAAGATCGTGACCGTCAACGGGATCTTTGTTGATTATCATTTTGCCAGGACCATGGGCCTAAAGCTGTTGCAGGGGACTGATTTTGATGAAACGAAGAATAATTCAGGTGTTCTGGTTAATGAATCAGCAATAAAAGCGCTGGGACTAAAAGATGTTATTGGGGAACAGACAGCCTTCGGGACTGTTATCGGAGTCGTATCAGATTTCAATATGTATTCAATTCATGAAGCAATAAATCCTATGATTATCGGATTAAATCCATCGATGGTGCATGAAATAGCTATCAGAATAAATACCCGGAATGTGACGCAGACCATTACATTTCTGAAAGATTCATGGAAAGCTACCGGAGGTACAACACCTTTCGAATTCGAATTTACGAATGACATTTTAAATAAACTATATGAATCGGATATCAGATTCTCAAAAACAATCGGACTTATGGCCCTTATTGCTATTTTAATAGCGAGTCTTGGATTATTTGGCCTGTCCTTTTTGATCAGTCAGCAAAAGACAAAGGAAATTGGTATCCGGAAAATAAGCGGGGCGAAAGTTATCGAAGTCATGGTTTTACTTAATAGGGACTTTATAAATTGGGTGATTATTGCATTTGTAATAGCTTGTCCACTTGCATTATATGCCACTCATAAATGGCTGGGCAATTTTGCTTATAAAACGGAACTGAGCTGGTGGATATTTGCCATGGCCGGTATTATTGCACTTATTATTGCGATATTTACAGTAAGCTGGCAAAGCTGGCGGGCAGCAACGAGAAATCCTGTAGAAGCTCTGAGGTATGAATAGAACCTATATCTGAAGACACTGACCGTAGCATCAATGCTGAAGTGCTGAGATTTGAGGAATGAGGCGTGAGGTGCAAGAAAGAATGCATGAAGGGCTGAAAGGGTAAAGGAGAATAAAAATTGAAATATTAAATTGAAAATGAGAGAATTTGAAAATTGAGTAATTACTACAATAATAATTTCAACGAAAGTTGAGTTTGGTATTAGTCATGATTTCGCATTCAAAAGCAACTAAATGTTAATACAGAACCTTAAGATAGCTCTAAGAAATATCCTGAGAAACAAACTTACCTCAATAATTAATATTGCAGGGTTATCAATAAGTATTGCCAGCTGCTCTCTTATTATTTTTTTTATAAGGTATGAACTTAGCTACGACAGGTTTAATGTGAATGCTGACAGGATTTACCGGTTTACTTACAGTATTAATACAAAAAGCGGTTATAGTGCTCATTTTGCAAGGTGTGCAAATTCCTGGATCAGGTATCTGCCTGGCGAATTTCCGGAAGTTGAAAAAATGGTTACTCTTATTCCTTACAGGCACATCACTTTAAAAATAAAAGAAGAAAAGCTCACATTAACTGATTCGTTTTATGCCGATTCTACATTTTTTAACGTTTTCAGTGTTCCCTTATTACAGGGTGATTCTAACAAGGTTTTATCGGAACCCAATACTGTGGTAATCTCCGAATCATTTGCCAGAAAATACTTTGGTAATAAGAATCCTGTTGGACAGTCAATTGTAAATACCGGATGGTATGATGGTTCTGACTGGTCAAAACTTAACTTAACTATAACAGGGGTTTTCAGAGACCTGCCTGCAAATTCACATTTTCATTCAGATATTTTTATATCAAAAACCACTAATACAGTTAACAATGATAATGATTGGAAATATGTTTACATTCTTTTTAACAAACATGCCAGACCTGATGATTTTATTCAGAAATTCCCCGCTTTTCTGAATAAACACGTTGATGAAGAAAATAATGCGAAAGACATTGTTCCTGATCTGCAATGTATTACGGACATACACCTGAAGTCAGACAAGGATCGCGAAATTGAACAGAATGGCAATATGACGGTGATTTATATTATGGGACTGGTAGGTTTGATCATACTTATAATTTCATGGGTAAATTATCTGAACCTGAATATTGCCCGGGTATACAGTCATAGAAAAAGTGTTATACTATACAAAATTCATGGAGGGTCCGGAAGCATTTTCTTTCAATACTTCATTGAATCACTGATTATTAATTTTTTATCTTTCTATATTGCCTACATTCTGATCACACTCTTCTTTCCCGCGTTAGTAACAATCACAGGTAGTATTCTGAATGAACAGATATTTCAATCGGCCATTGGTACTTATAAGTGGTTGTTGCTCATTTTTGTAACATCCCTGATTATTGGATGTGTTCCGATTATTGTATTCATTATGAAACTTAAAACATCTGTTTCTTTATTAAGACCAATCAACTCTCAAACAAAAAATAAACCTTCCGCTTTTTTCAGAAAAAGTTTAATTATTTTCCAGTTTACTCTTACTATAATACTTATAATCAGCACCCTGATCATAAACTCCCAGAGCAAATACATTTTAAATCATCAAACTGGTGCCAAACATGACAGTGTATTGGTTATCAATCTTTTCAACCAGGATATTCTGTCAAAGTATACTCTTTTGAAATCTGAATTGTTAAAATGCCCTTACATAAAAGATGCTACAGCTATTTTCGAAGAACCTTATGACCTTACAATGGATGCCATGGGTTTTGAAACTGCAGGGATAAAGGAAGAAAACAAGGACAAGATACTTTGGATATATGTAGCAGATGACAACTATTTCAAGTTTAATGAGGTTCCCTTCATAGCCGGTTCTGACTTTCCTCCTTTCAATAAGAATCTAAAGAGAGAATATTATGTTTTAAACGAAACTGCCGTAAGAGAGTTAGGCTGGACTCCAGAAGAAGCTGTTGGTAAACCATTTAAACTTAAATTTACATATGGAGAAAATATAATATTTGGAGGCGAAATAACCGGTGTAGTTAAAGACTTCAATGTTAATACATTACACCATGAAATTAAACCGTTTGTATTCTTCCAGAAGGAAATATGGTTCTGGAAGCTGCTGATTAAAATTGATATGGAGCAAAAACAGCCAGCGATGAAGTACTTAAAGGATAAATGGGATCAGATTTCTCCGGATTATCCATTAAGTTATAAGTACAATACTGACATTTTCTTTCAGGCTTACAAAAAAGAGATAGTCCAATCCAGGCTGACAGGATTTTTTTCTATCCTGGCGATAATCATATCCTGTCTGGGATTATTTGCAATTTCGTCAATTATTATACTGCAACGCACCAAAGAAATAGGGATTAGGAAAGTTAACGGCTCAGTGACGTCTCAAATAATGTATATGATTACAACTGATTTTACAAAAAGTGTAATCATCGCCTTTGCTATCGCCTGCCCTGTCGCCTGGTATGCCATGCATAAGTGGCTGCAGAGTTTTGCATATAAAACAGAACTGAGTTTGTGGATCTTCGTCCTGGCAGGATTTCTTGCTGTTGCCGTAGCATTTATTACTGTCAGCTATCAAAGCTGGAGGGCAGCTTCAAAGAATCCGGTCGAAGCTTTGAGATATGAGTAACCATCCTGACAAAGACAATGTAAACAAGATTGCTCTGTCATTCCTTTCCTCTCAATGACTCTGCAATTAACTTACTTACAGTGTCATTGCGAGCCCGACACAGGAGGGCGTGGCAATCTCATAATCCCAACCTGAAATTACCTGACTATTTAAGCCGTGCAGGATTCAGGTGAGAATAGAACCAGGATATATGGAATTTCTTAAGCAGCAATCTACCAGGCAAGTCGTCTTTGATAGGATATAAATGAGAAAATTTCTCATTTCAAATCTTAACTGATATATTTATACAGCTAATCTATCTACTAATCTCATGAAAACCAGATTCATTCTACTGTCACTTTTATTGTGCATTTCCGGAAAAGTCACATCACAAGACGGGTATACTATTAAACAAGACTCCCTTAAATCAGAAATTCTGAGTCAGAACCGGAAATTAGATATCTATTTACCAGAAGGGTATGACACAAGCGCTGCAAAGTTTCCTGTTATTTATGTTCTGGATGCAGACGGACGTGATCAGCATACTGTGCCTACTGCGAGATTTTTGTTTCTGAACAGTAAAATGCCTAAAGTCATCGTAGTCGGAGTTAAGAACATAGACCGCAATCATGATTTCCTGCCGGATTCTTCCAAGGGTACACCTACTGGTGGAGGTGCTGACAAATTCATTCAATTCTTTAAAAATGAACTTATTCCCTATGTAGATAAAAACTATAAATCCGAACCTTATAAAGTTATAGTAGGACACTCATTCGGAGGGTTGTTTGCCATGTATGCATTGCTTAACGATCCTGGTCTTTTCGAGGCATATATTGCGATTGACCCAAGTTTCTGGTACAAAGATCAGATGGTTGTAAAAAGTGCCCAGGCGGAATTAATGAAAGCCAGGAACTGGAAAAGACCTCTATTCATTACAGGAAGAGAGGGTGAAGGATTAAAGGAGATGGGAATCACTTCAATGGAAAAACTTTTAAAAGTCTATGCGCCTGCAGATCTGAAATGGAGTATTGTGGCATATCCTGATGAAGATCATGGATCAGTACCGTTCAAAAGTGTATATGATGGTCTTCGCTATATATTTGATGCCGGAAGCAATTTCATGGTTTATCCTGAGACCGGAATAATACCGGCAGGAAGATCCGCTTACGCTTTTATACTGAACAACAATTCAAATCTCAGATTCACTGTTGATGGTACGGAACCTAACATTAACTCTCCTAAATGCAAAACTGCAATAAAACTTCCGGGGCCATGTACTCTTAAAGTGAAGAGTGTTGCTGAAAAATATAAAAATAAACCAGCCATTACCCGGATTTACACAAAAGGTGAATTCATAAAAGGAGAGGAATCTGCAGTGAACCTCAAACATGGTCTTAAATATTCATACTATGAAGGTGTATGGGATTCCCTGCCTGATTTCTCAAAACTTTCACCTGTCAAAACCGGAATCACAGATAATATAGACCTCAATATGGCTCTAAAGAGAGATAGCTTTGCAGTGAGGTTTGAAGGATATCTTCATATCACAAAAAAGAATCTCTACTATATATGGATTGTATCTGATGATGGTTCCAAAGTCTATCTTAATGATAAACTGATTCTCTCAAATGACGGACTTCATTCTCCTCAGGAACCCAAAGTAACTGTCATGCCGCTTGAAGCAGGATACTATCCGGTTGTTATTCAATATTTTGAAAAGAATAGTGGTGAAAGTCTGAGTCTTGGTGCATTTTCAGGAAAAGATATAACTTCTCCTATTCCTATTCCGAAAGAATTGTTGTTCTATAAAGAATAGTTCAATTCGATCCATTTAACCGCAAAGTGCTCAAAGCAGGCGCAAAGTTCTCAAAGTCGATTTAAGGAAGGTCAGTTCTTTGCGATCTTTGCGAAAAATCTTTGCGATCTTTGCGGTTAATGGATTTCAAATCATGAAAAGTTTTGCAACAAGATTACAAAATGAAATTCTGAAAGGTCTGCCGGGAACTGAGGTTCAGTGGCAGATGGCATCATCAGACCGAATGATCAGGAATTTCCCCAGATTGCCCGGAAATGACGCCCGAGTTGCAGCAGTGCTTATCCTTCTTTATCCGCATAACGGTTATCTCAATACAGTTTTTATGCAACGTCATGATTATGATGGTGTTCACGGCGGACAAATATCTTTCCCGGGAGGTAAAAAAGAACTTTCTGACAGAGATATCATTCATACAGCAGTCCGCGAGGCAGAAGAAGAGACCGGAGTTGATCCGTCAAAAATAAGTGTAATTGGAACACTTACACCTTTATTTATCCCCGTAAGCAACATGATGGTAACGCCTGTTGTAGGTTGGACGGAAGAAAAGCCCTCTTTTAGTCATCAACCTGAAGAGGTGGTATTTCTCTTTGATGCAGAAATAAAAAGGCTCATGGATCCTTCAATACTAAAATCAAAACCTTTTAAAATCAGGGGTGAGATGATTAATATAAAGTATTTTGACTATGATGGAAATGTTATCTGGGGAGCAACTGCGATGATTCTGCATGAGTTGCTTGTTATTCTCAGAAGGGGTCCTTTTTCCCTGCAGGAATAATATTCTTATAATGCTCAAACCTGTCAAGTACCTCACTTACGAAATTTACTGACTCAATGCCCCTGAAATATCCGTTTTTGACAACGGTATCTCTAAAGACGTGGGGATCAGATTTTTTCAGTAACCATAATGCAACATTCCCATCCCACTTCTGTGGATCCATCCCGTTTTTTTCAGCCAGTTTCATTGCATCCAGGACATGTCCGGGACCGGCATTATAAGCTGCAAGTATAAAATTCAACCTTTCCTTTTCGTCTTTGATTTTCGGATCGAAGATTGAATGAAGCCAGTTTATATACTCAATTCCTGCTTTCATATTGTTTTCAGGGGAAGACGTTATATCAATTCCAAAATTTCTCCCCGTTACAGGCATGATCTGCATCAAACCATAAGCACCGGCCATAGATCTTACAGTCGGGTTGAAATGAGATTCCTGACATATCAGCGATGCAAGCAACCTCCAGTCCCACTTAATTCTTGCACTGTACAACCTTATCATATCATCATATTTGGAGACCTTCCCTGTATTCTGGGCATAATAATCACTTTTAACAATTTTACTTGAACGTGAATTATTGAAATACTTGGCATGCAACAATGCATATGATCCGGTGTTTTTATAGGTTGTGATCCACCGGTTCAATTCAAATAAAAGAGCATCCGATTTGTTTTTCCTTATTCCCCAGGCAAGGCTCTGAGGAAAGCTTACAGGTGTACTTACATCAATATCAGGATAATATGTTGCATTCACCAGCGCAACATTCTCATCACAAATTGTGTAGTCAATCTCACTGTTGGCAACATTTTGAATTAACTGTTCAGATTCATATGGAACCCTGATAATATTAATTGAATCACCTATTTCAGAAGCAAGAGTAATAAGTCTTTCTGCATGAGATGATCCTTCCTGCACATAAATAGTCTTTTTGGCAAGCCCAAGCTGGTTTTTTACAAGGCCACGATCTAAATTTTCTGTTGTTAATAATCGCCAGTTACGGGGTTTTCGTTGTACGAGTACCTGCCTTGTTTCATCAATTGGTTCAGTATAAAGTATCTCATTCCCCCTTGTAGAATTAACTGTCAGCCCCATAGCTACTAAATCTGCCTCACCTGATTTAAGCATTTCAAAGGCATGGTCAAGGTGATTTTCTGTTACAATCTCAAGATCAATCCCGATATGGTCAGAAAACGACTTAAGGAGCTCATAATTGAATCCCATTGGCTCACCTTTGTAAATGAAATAATCTGTCGAATTAAAATCAGTTACTGCAATAAGTCTTCCTCTTGCCTTAATTGAATCAAGATCAAAGGATATATTGTTCCGGTTTTTGTTCTTATGAAAAAAATGGGTGTCAGAACAGGAAGTAAGAACTGTTAACAGAAATGCGAAGATAAATATTTGATACTTAATCAAAGAAATTGTTTTAGTATAACATCAACTTTTATGCGGGCACAAAGGTACAACTTTTTTTAATCATAAAACGTCCATGCCAAACCATAGCGTAACACTCTGATATTCATTGGATAATTAGGCACCATATCGTAGTTGTTAACTATTTTCGCACCCATCATTCCATAATTTAAATGATCTAACATAATAAAGAACCGGGTCCTTTTCACTTTAAAATTAAGGAAAGCATTGATGAATGGATAATTGCCTGTACTTATATCCTGCCTGTAAAACCTGCCGGTAGCCGGCATATAGGAATAGGGATGATAAAGAGAATTATAGGTTACATCTGCACCAAGTTGTATGTTCAATCGTCCACCGGTTTGTTCAAACCTGAAGAGATGTTCAAAATATCCCGCTGAACGTACTGAAGCAATTGGAAGGTCGAGGACTTCTGCATTGCTGCTTTTCTGGATCAAAACATCTGTGGCAAGATGAAATTTCCAGAGTCTCATATCTTTTTTTACAGTTATGGCAGCAACTGAAAGACCTCCTGTATGTTGCGAAGGTATTGCGCCTGGCCCAAAATCAGTATAATTATCTATAATAGCATAATTAATTTTTAGTTCAGCATTCCTGGCCGGATATGAGAAAGTTGATCCCAGATCAATACGCAACTCCTTGTTCATATTATTATGCCACTCAAAATGGTTGCTACCCCATCTGTCATACCAGAAGGAAGGTTGCCGGTTACTGATCCCACCTGTTATGAGCCATGAAGCTCTACCCTTCTTCCAGTCGAATGACTTTGTAATCTCACCGTTCAGCGAAAAATCACCGGCTCTGTATCCTGTCAGAAACAATTCCCCTGTTGCGATCCAGCGGAACTTGTCTCCAATATTGTTGAACAATCTTCCAACTACCACATTATTACCCATATTCCACTTAGCAACTATACTATCAGTAGTAGTAGTGTCGTGAGTCGGAATGATCTGACCGTAATGGAAAATCTCATTCCGCAAACCAATACCTCCTCCGAGTCTGAATTTCCTGGTTTCATCGGTTGTAAAATCAAACCTGACAGTATTTTTTATACTCTTGGAATAAAGAGAGTCAAAAGTAAGCTTATCGCTTATAAAGGTGGTATCATAAAATCCCGAAGTGGGATATTCATCCGAATAAGTTCTTTTATTGTTTTCCAGAAGCAAAATATGGGAAAATGTACCACTTAACCCGAAAAATCCTGATCGCTTTTGCGGAATACTATCATGTTTTACTTCAATCCGGCCGCCCAGAGTGAGGCGTTGAACCAGCAACAGGTTTCGGTTTTTGAGAGTACTAACAGCTTTGTCAAGCCCCCCTAGATTAACAGGTACATCGCGCGCACTGTTTTGAGTAAGCTGACCTTTAGTAGTTATCCCCCCGTTTTCAAGTGATACGAGGTTATTTATACCCGCAGCGAAGTAAAGTTTATATTTTGTCCGTGTATATGAAGAATAAAATGTAAATGTTTTATCTTCAGACCTTTGATAACTATATTGTCCAAGACTGAATATTACATCGTATATAAGTCCAAAGTTGAGATACCTGTTTACATTCTGTGAATGTCTTACTCTGAAAGTTTGCTCCGAAGTCTGGGTAGGGCCCGCAAAACTCCAAACCAGTTCGGTAAATGGAACCTGAGTATTCATGAATACAGCTTTATCAGGTGTATACATGAAAGGAAAATAGTAACTATATAAGAATTTATCCGGGTCAGTTATACGATCAAAGAAACTTATCTGATAAAAAGGCAGGCCATAGTTGCCAAGTGTTGCATTAAAAGGTGAGTATTTATCGGCAGTCCTGTAACGGTTAAATAATGAGAAGACAGTATCAAAAGGAATATTCACCTCTTCAGAATAATCTGATGAAAGCTTCCACTGCTTTAAAATTCTTGCTTTTTTTAAAGTATCCTGCTTCTGTCTGTTTGACCCGGATGGAATGACATTACGTTTCTGGGCATATAAACCTGAAGATATAGTTAGAAACAGTATTATATAAATGTATCTGATCATCAGGTGCAAATATAGACAATATGAAAGGCCATGCAAAATTGAGGTCCTGATTTTCATTAAACGGATGGCAGAATATAAAATTGAGTCTATCCAGATAATTGATGTTTTTTGCCACTAAGGCGCCAGGGCAATACATTACTCCGATGTATAATACTTATTAAGATGCCCCTGGTGTACACTGGCGTCTTAGTGTCTAAGTGGCAGGATTTAAAAGACTAATCTACATTATCATTCAGATAAGCATTGTTCTCCCTTAAAACAGGTTCGTCATTTTCATCTGAGGTCAGGGTAAATTTTGACAATTTGCTTTCAGATGCACTTCCGGATGCGCCAATAACCAGGTTTTTTCTGACATAGGCAGGTACATCCTCAAATGTGTCAATATTCTCCTTCATAGTATTGTTTGAAAGTCCCTCCTTTTTCAGAATATTCTGCATATGTTTGACTTTTCGCAGGGTTGCCTCAGGTTTTTCAAGTTCTTCAATATTTTCACCCGATCTCCTGTTCCTGATATCATTCATATCTTCACTTTGCTGAAGACTGAAATCAATAATTCCCTGGGATTCTTCCTCAAAGTCAGTAATTATTGATTTTTTACCTGTTTGATGTACAGAAAATACATCATCGCCGGTTTCAGGAATAATATGTGATGGAATTGCATTTTTACTGGTCAGTAATTCAACTGTCTTAAGTTTTTTAGGCTTATAGGGCTGAAAAATGCTATTAGATTCGAAGCCTGTTGCAATAACTGTCACGCAAATTTCCTCAACAAGGTTTTCATCTTTAGATAAACCCCGGATGATCAATGCATCGTCTGATGCTGCCTCATACATATAATCAGTTATTTCACCAAGTTCATCCATGGTGATCTCATGTTCTCCTGTCCCGGATGATATATTTATGAGGATACTATTTGCACCGGTGACATCATTAGAATTCAGAAGGGGAGATGCAAGTGCATTTTCAATTGCTTTAATCGCCCTGTTTTCTCCGGAAGCCTTTCCCATTCCCATTATGGAAACGCCTGAGTTCTTCATTACTGTTTCCACATCGGCAAAATCAACGTTTATATACCCGGTTACCGTGATGATCTCTGCAATACCTTTCACAGCAGTTGTCAGTATATCGTCAGCTTTGGCAAAAGCAGTTGAAACAGGTTGATTACCATATATCTCCCTGAGCTTTTCATTATTTATAACCAGGAGTGAATCGACGTGATCCTTCAGTTCGGTAACTCCGTCAATCGCCTGCCTTATGCGGACTTTCCCCTCCGATTTAAATGGGATTGTAACTACGGCAATTGTGAGTAATCCGGCCTCCTTGCAGGCTTTTGCAATAACGGGAGTTGCACCTGTGCCAGTACCTCCCCCCATCCCTGTTGTAATAAAAACCATCTTAGTATTACCTGACAAAGCATCCATAACGTTATCGATATTCTCGATAGCAGCCTGTCTGCCTACCTCTGGTTTGCTCCCGGCACCTCTGCCTTCAGTAAGGGATTCGCCGATCTGAACCTTAATCGGTACCTGGCTTTTTGAAAGGGCCTGATGGTCAGTATTGCAAACCACAAAATTAACATCTCTGATACCCTTCTCAAACATGTGATTAACTGCATTGTTACCACCCCCACCTATTCCAAGAACCTTAATTATCGAGGATCTCTCTACCGGCAGATCAAAGTTCATTATATCGTCTGACATAGCGTAATTATTTAATTGATTATGAACAGCATATAGTTAGGAGAAAACTCATTTACATTATTTTATTGGTTGATCCTCAACTTCAAACATTCTTGACAGCATGCTTTTTATCTTTTCAGTCAGAGGAATTTTTTCCTCTTCCTGAACAGGATATTTTACATCTTCTTCCGTATATTCTGCCTGTTGAGTCACAACAACCTGTTTCGGTTTCACAAACTCCTCCTGCTTGCCGGCACTGAATGATTTTTTATATGTCTCGAGATAATCGAAGCCCCGCATTATCAAGCCAACACTTGTTGCATACATTGGCTGGTTTATCTCATTTTTTGCTGATCCGGCCAGATGTTCATTTGGCAGGCCGATCCTGACATCCATTGCAGTTTTAAACTTCATCAGCTGTGGTAAATGCTTAAGCATTGCACCTCCGCCTGTTATAACAACTCCTGCTGCGAGCTTGTCAGCATAACCTGAATTCTGAATTTCAAAATTCACAGCATCTATAATCTCTTCCATTCTAGACTGGATTATATAAGCAAGGCTTTTAAACGAAATTTCTTTTGGTTCTCTTCCACTGATTCCGGGAATGGATACCACCTTATCTTCCGGAGCAATATCTCCCAGAGCTGAACCATACTGAATTTTCAGCTGTTCAGCATGCCTCTGAAGTATTGCACAACCTTCTTTAATGTCTTTAGTTACAACATTGCCTCCAAACGGTATCACTGCAGTATGACGTATAATATTATCGTAATATACTGCCACATCTGTTGTTCCGCCTCCAATATCAACTAAAACTACTCCGGCTTCCTTTTCATCTTCTGTAAGAACTGCGTCTGATGAAGCAAGTGGTTCAAGAATCATATCCTTCACTGTCAGATTTGCTTTCCGGATACACTTTTCAATATTCTTTGCAGCAGCTACCTGGCCTATCACAATATGAAAATTGGCTTCAAGACGCCTGCCGCACATCCCGATCGGACTCTTGACACCAGTCTCATTGTCAACAATAAAATTCTGTGGGATAACATGAATAATCTCCTCTCCGATTTCAATATGGATTTTATGCATATCCTCAATCAGTTTGAAGACCTCCTCTTTTTTAATTTCATCATCATATGCTTCACGCATGATGTATCCACGATTCTTCATACTCTTAATATGCTGACCGGCAATCCCGACAAATACCTCGGAGAATAGGATGCCTGATCTTTTCTGTACATCTTCCACGGTAGTCTGAATGGCGGTAACGGTCTCCTCAATATTAAGAACAACACCTCTCTTAACTCCTTTGGAAAGAGCTTTGCTAAGTCCGAGAATCTCGATTTTCCCATTCTCGTTTTTCTTACCGACAATTGCCACAATTTTTGTGGTTCCTATGTCGATAGCTGCTACATACTGTTCCTTTTTGTTCATAACTTAAATATGGTATTTCTGATTATCTCTTTTTACATACTATCTGGTCTTTAAATTCCAGGTTTATTACAGAATATTTATTCCATCCAACCTCAGGGAGCACCTTATCATAGAATGCCTCAAGATTTCTAAGCTTCCCTTCAAAATTTTCAGCTGTTCCAAGATGAACCAGCTGATTGCCGACACGTGGAATAAGGTCTATTTCATCGTTATTGTCAACAAAGATCTGATCTATCTGTGCTGACCAGAAGTTGTCATCATTAATATAATTTACCAGGTAATAGATATCTTTTAAAATAGAGTTTTTAATTGTTGTGTCGAGTATACTTACTCCGTCAAGCATTGCTGAACTGATATTCACATTCCCGCCAATAATATGTAACCTGGGAGTATATAGATTTCTTCTTCTCACTACAACGCCATCTTCATCAATAAAAAAATCTCCGCCATTGTCAGGCATAACTCTCATAACTGGTTCGCGCTGATCAGCATAAATATGTATGGTTCCATCAATTGTCATATACACCTCAGCAATTCGTAATTCCCTGAGTGCCTTAATTCTGCTTTCAATATTTGAAACAGATACATTACCTGCAGGCTGGCCAAGTATTCTTTCTGAATTACCATATGCCAGATTCAACAATTGTCTTTTACTAACAAAATGATAATCAGAAGAGTCTGTTATATCAATGACAATACCGCCACATGGCCTTGATTTAGTTATACCAGCAAGATAGACAGGTATAACTATCAGATATAGTAAAGGAATGAATAACAATATCTTTAAATATTTTCTCATCTTTTACGCTCCTTTTTAAGCTTGTCTTCAATGGGACCAACAAGCGTGTCTATATCCCCTGCGCCGATAGTAAGAAGTACATCAAGTTCATTTACATCAAGTTGCCCAGGGATATCTTCTTTTCTCAACAGCTTCTTGTTCCCTGACTTCATTTTATCATAAATAATCTCCGATGTTACACCTGCAATTGGTTCTTCACGTGCAGGATATATGGGAAGAAGAATAACATCATCAAGTTCATCCAGTATTGCTGCAAATCCGGTTGCATGGTCACGTGTGCGGGTAAAAAGATGGGGTTGAAAAATTCCTGTTATTTTTCTTCTGCTGAAATACTCTTTTACTGATCTTATACAGGCTTTTATCTCTTCCGGATGGTGTGCATAATCATCGATATAAGTAAGCCCCGGCATGTTAACCCTGATATCAAATCGTCTTTTTACACCCTGGAATAGCAGGACGGCTTTCCTGATTTCCTGTTCTGTAACACCACACATGAGCGCGATGGCAATAGCCGCAGTAAAATTCTCGATGTTTATTATCCCGGGAAATGCGAATCGAAGATCTTCAATTAGTGATATTGGGGTCTTAATATTAAACCGGTAATAATCTTTACAGTTCTCAATATTATATGCATAGTAATCGGCTTTTGAGTCAAGTCCGTATGTATAGCATGTCACACCTGCGGGAACGATGATCTGCTTTCGTATATTGATGTTTACCACTAATGTTCCTCCTGACCTGATTTTAGTGCAGAACTCATTATAAGCATCTATCATTGTAGAATGATCACCATAGATATCGAGATGGTCAGCATCAAGAGAGGTAATAACAGCCATAAGTGGTTTCAGGCGATGAAAGGACCGATCGAATTCATCGGCCTCAATTACAGTATATCTGCCTTCACCAAGGAGAAGATTTGAATCATAGTTTTTTGATATGCCACCAAGAAATGCAGTACAGTCAACCGATGACTGTTTTAATAAATGTGCTATCATGGTTGAAACGGTAGTCTTTCCATGAGTACCTGCAACAGCAAGAGTATCAGTATTTGCTGAAATTTCACCCAGTATCTCCGATCGTTTATAAAGCCTGTACCCGTTATCTTTGAAATAAGAAAGAATCCTGTTGCCCGAAGGTATAGCAGGGGTATAGACTATCAGGACCTTCTCCTTAAATGAATTTTTACTGAAAAGATCCGGTAAAGTACTGATATTGTCATCATATGATACAGAACAGCCACATTCAATAAGTGAACGGGTGATATTGTTTTCAGATCTGTCATATCCGGCGATGTCATAGCCCCCTTTCACAAAATAAAGAGCAAGGGCGCTCATTCCGATACCACCGATTCCGACAAAATAAATTCCTTCTATATTTTTGAATTCAATCATTTTCCTGCAAGCTTAAATACCTCTTCTGCTATCCTTATATCAGCATCCTTATTTGCCATTTTCAATATGTTTTCTGAAAGCCGGTCTCTTTCAGCAATATCTGAAACTAATTTAATCGCCTCATCTACAAGTGTTTTTACTGCCTGACTATCAGTAATCAGTACAGCTGCTTTCCGGTCTGACAAGGCCCTGGCGTTTTTTGTCTGGTGATCTTCTGCAACATTCGGAGAAGGAATAAGGATCACCGGTTTCCCTACCAGGCATAATTCTGAAATAGTCCCTGCACCTGCTCTTGATACTATAATATCTGCTGCTGCGAAGGCATAGTCCATCCTGTTAATGAAACCATGCACTGAAATATTTTCGGCAAAAGAAAGAGAAACCAGTGCCTTCACATTTTCAAAATAGTATTTCCCTGTTTGCCACAACCACTGGCAATCTGAGTCTCTTAGCTTAGAGATATTTTCCGACAGACTATTATTAATACTTCCTGCACCGAGAGATCCTCCGAGAACAAGAATTACCGGGAACTCCTTTTTCAGGTTAAAAAATGAAAGGGCTTCACTTTCCAGACTTTTAAGATTTTCAAAATTCTGTCGTACCGGGTTTCCCGTTTTTATAATCTTTTCAGCCGGGAAGTATTTTTCCATTCCGTCATATGCGACACAAATAGCTGAAGCTTTCTTCGACAGCAGTTTATTTGTCACTCCGGCATAACTGTTTTGTTCCTGAATCAGAGTAGGGATACCCATTTTACCAGCCTGTCGCAGCACAGGGCCACTTGCATAGCCACCAACTCCAACCACAACATCCGGTTTAAACTCCTTTATAACTTTTTTAGCCATTGAAAGGCTTTTAAAAAGTTTCATCAATACTGTTAAATTCTTGATAGTCATGCTCCTGTGAATACCTGCAACAGGCAATCCAATAATCCTGTAGCCGGCTGCCGGAATTTTTTCCATCTCCATTCTACCTTCAGCACCAACAAAGAGGATCTCTGTCTCAGGATCAATTCTTTTGAGAGCATTGGCAACCGAAATAGCCGGGAAGATGTGTCCTCCTGTTCCGCCACCACTGATTATAATCCTCTTATGTCTTTGCAGGCTCATAGATTTTTTCTCCTTCATCAGTGATTTCCTCTTCGGGTAATTCTTCCTTCTTAATCCTTGCATTTACAACTCTGCTGACACTCAATATTGCACCAATTGAAAAACTCATAACAAGCACAGAGGTCCTTCCCCAGCTTACCATGGGAAGCGTCTGCCCGGTAACCGGGAAAAGTCCGACAGCAACCATCATATTAAGCATAGCCTGTACAACAATCATCACAATTAAACCTAAAACCAGAAAGGCAGGAAATGCAGTCTCACATTTTTTGGCTATGGTAATCCCTCTGAATAACAGTATCATATAAGCCAGAATTAGAGGTATTGCACCAAACAGCAATCCGTATTCTTCTATAATAATGGCAAAAATGAAGTCGGAGTTTGATTGGGGAAGCATATTTCTCTGGGTTGATTTCCCGGGAGCTTTTCCAAACAGACCACCGGTTGAGATAGCAATCTTAGCCTGGTTTGACTGGTAATCCCCATCTTCATCAGTAGCGCCGGAGAAAAAATGTTCAATCCTGTTTTTCCAGACCTGTACCCTGTTGTCCTTTGTAACTACCGAAAGGAGCGTTATGAACAGAAGGACTCCGACAACACCCATCCCGACATAGGCCAGAAGAAATTTGAATGGGATCCTGCCAATGAACATAATTATCATGCTAATACCGAATATCATGAGTGCGGTAGAGAGGTTTTCAGGCAGAATAAGGCCACAGACAACAGCTACAGGAAAAATAAAATACTTTGTAACGAGCATGAAATTATTGAGTTCATTCTGGTATTTAACCAGTGACCGGGCAAGATAAAGGACCAGGGCCACCTTTGCAATATCAGAAGTCTGTAGCCGGAATCCTGTTCCCGGAATCACGAGTGAACGGGTTGCTTCATTTACTCTTGCCCCGAATACAAATGTCAGGATCAGTAATCCGACAGAACCAATCAGTAACAGACCAGCCATGGAAAAATATATCCTGTATGGCAGATAATGTACAACTACAATAATAATCATGCTTAATACAAGCATAAAAAACTGGCTCCAGAGAAAATATGTTGTATTTCCGCCATATTTCATGAAAGCCACACCTACAGAAGAGCTGTAGACCGCCAGCAGCGAATAGATCATGAAAAGAGCAACGAGACCCCAGATGGTCCTGTCACCTTTAAATGTCTTTGTAAGCCAGCCCTGTTGCATTTAACTCTCTTTTTATAAGTTTCT
>JGI20214J51088_10000122_pt1 | contig 54167 bp, 45 predicted proteins | sample WetSurMetagenome_FD_51088 | JGI IMG/M metagenome (IMG submission 51088) | reverse complement strand
TTCCTCTGCCGCAAATAAAGAAGTTGATATAAAAAAAGATGCGATAAAAGAACCACAAAAGACCAGAAGGACGAAGACAGTGCGATTTAATCCATTGAACGCTGAAAAGAACCTTTCCATTTTTCCCCCTCGGAAAATGATAGCGATTATGATCCGGCGCAGACAGGTCTTCCGGCTTAGGGCATAGGCTTCTTTCCTACTCGCCTACCTTCCCGTTATGGTGTTACCCATAACAGTGGATTATATTCAGGCTTTCGTTCCCTTCACGGCTGCGGGGCAGCGGGAGATTCAAACTCCTCTTCCCTGGCATCTGGCCACAAAGTTTTTGCTTCTCGTTCCATTAATATTCAGTCTAATGTTCTTTTTTCTTCCACCTCCCGTCTCAGACCATACAGACCCGACAGAATTATAAACCCTTGTCGAACTATATAAACATACGCATAAATCTTTTTTCAACAGGCAAGCCGGTCCTGACAACAAGACTCGGCTTAAGGCATACTTCAAATAGACAAGTCCGGTATATACTATAAAAAAGTGCGTCACGAGCGCCGGCGGTATTCACCTTAAATCAGGCCCCGGGCTGCCGGGACAAGGGGAGAAGCCTTTGCATGATGAAAAACACCTGAAAAACAACCTTCTGATAACGACCGGCGTTATTGGCGCCCATTATGCCGAAACTTCCTGCAAATATGCGGTTTACCATGGACATTGGAGATATAAGCTATGACCGTCATTATTGCTTTTATACTGGATTATTATTTGAGAGAACCTCCGGCTGCGCTGCATCCGGTTGTATGGATGGGGAAGGCGCTTTCTTTTGCCGGGGAACGCATTGTTACGTTTTCCGCTGCCTGCGCATTTATTTCCGGAATGCTGATATGGCTGATTTACGCAGGCGTCTTCTTTGCACTCTATGCAACAGCCGATCATTACTGCGCTTCGCTCCCGCCGGCGCTTGCAGTTCCTGTTACCGCCCTGATTCTGAAACCGATGTTTTCCCTGAGAATGCTGATTGATGAAGTGGAGAAAGTCGAAAAACATCTTGAGGTTTCCCTTGAAGAGGGAAGATATCGGTTGTCTCATATTGTAAGCAGGGATACTGCGGATTTGGATCATGACATGGTCCGGGAATCGGCTCTTGAATCCCTTTCCGAAAACATCTCCGATTCGCTTGTTGCCCCGCTTCTCTGGTTTCTGGTTCTGGGGTTGCCGGGGGCCGCGCTTTATCGTTTTGCCAACACTGCCGACGCAATGTGGGGATATAGAGACAGACGCGAGTGGATGGGTAAATGGGCTGCCTGCGTCGATGACATAATGAATTTTATTCCGGCAAGGATAACTGCGCTCCTTCTCTGGATCGTTTTTGGATGCGCCTTTCCCTTGAGATTATTAAGGAGTGAAGCAGAGAAAACAGCGTCTCCCAACAGCGGCTATCCAATGTCTGCGCTGGCCCTCGGCCTTGACGTGAGATTGCGTAAACCCGGCGTGTATACGCTCAATCCGGCCGGCCGGAGTCCCATGGAAAGCGATATGGCCTGCGGAATCTCCAAGGTCAGGACAACCGCCCTTATTTCCGTTTTAATTATCGGATGCCTTAACTTTGGAGCTCAATATGTTTAATACGCATGGAGGCACGGATTCGGCGACGCCCCCTACATACGACTTTTCAAGCAATGCGAATTTTCTCGGACCGCCGGCGCATATCCTGAAAACACTGCATGCCGTTAATCCGACACCTTACCCTGATCCCGCCTATACGAAACTTCGAGCCATCATCGGCGGCGCGCACGATGTTGATCCCGAACGTATTTTAGTTGGCGCAGGCGCATCAGAGATAATACTTCGCATAGCGCGCTTTCACAGACGCGTAATTGCATACCACCCTTCTTTTTCGGAATATGAGCGCGCAGCATATATTACCGGCGCAGAGCCGGCGTTCGCATGCACTAAAAAAAAACTGATTAGGCTTGCGAAAGCAGGCGGTGTCTGTTTTATCTGTCAGCCTAACAATCCTACAGGTGAATTATATTCCGCCAATAGTCTCGATAAAATTGCAGCGCATTCAACACTTGTGCTGGATTGCGCCTATGCCCCGCTTTCAGAAAAGCCGATCGCATTGCATCCCGACGCTATTCTTCTTTATTCTCCCAACAAATCTTTCAATCTGACGGGATTAAGGGCGGCATACGCCATACTGCCGAACCCGGACCATACGCTTGCAAACGCCGCCAGCGCATGGGTTCTCGACGCTTTCGGAGCCGCTTTTCTCTCAGAGAGTGTAAGCTCCGCATCCCGCGAATGGCTCTGTCGGTCATTGTCTGCCTTACATGACACCCGACGGGCTCTCGCGCGGCAACTACAGGCTCTCGGCCTTCAGACGCTGGAAAGTCCTTCTTCTTTTTTCATAGCAAAAGTCGGCGATGCCGCCGTCGTCACGCAACGCCTTCGGGAAAATAATATTAAAGTGCGCGACTGCTCATCCTTCGGAATGCCCGAATGGATACGCCTTTCAGCGCAGAAGGATGAGGCCTGCAAGGCGTTAATTCATGCGCTGCCAAAAGTTATAAGCCGATAAGGAATAGCCGTTTATAATAACGGTGGAATTCCCTTTTATCAGGAATATCAAAATCCGTATTGCATAAATTACACAATAATTTTCTTGCAATAGCGCCTCAAGTGATGCTATAAATCATTATGGGACGTTTAAAAATACTGGTTGTCGACGACGAACCGGACATAATCGAACTCATCTCCTATAATCTCAAAAAAGAAGGCTTTATTGTCGAATCGGCTGCAGACGGTGAAAAAGCCCTGGCCCTGATAAATAAAAACCCGTACGACCTTGTAATCCTGGACCTCATGCTGCCGGGGATACAGGGAGTGGATCTTTGCCGCATGATCAGGAGCGCCCCTGCAACAACAGGGCTGCCGATTATCATGCTGACCGCAAAGTCCGGTGAATCCGACCGTGTGCTCGGGCTCGAAATGGGGGCTGACGATTATATCTCAAAGCCGTTCAGTATCAAAGAGCTGATTGCAAGGGTCAGGGCAGTCCTGCGCAGGAGTTCGGAGAAAGCAGCCGGAGACGATATAATAATTATAGGCGATCTTGCGATAGACAAAGGGGCCTATTCTGCGACAAAATCCGGCGCGCCCCTTGATCTGAGCGCAACGGAATTCAAACTCCTCCTCTATCTTGCGGAGAGAAGGGGCAGGGTCTTCAGCCGGGACCAGCTTCTGGACTCGGTCTGGGATGATGATGTATTTGTCGAACCGAGAACGGTCGATGTGCATATGAGGCGTCTGCGTATGCAGATTGAGGATGACGCGTCGGAGCCGCGGTATATCAGGACTAAACGGGGTGTCGGATATTATATCGATAAAGAATCATGAAACACAGTTATTTTAAAAAACTCTTCCTGCTTTATGCGGTCATACTGGCCATTGCCCTGATCGTCTCAGAAGTATTCATCACCTCGGCAGTCAGGGAAAGTCATATTGAAGGCCTGACCGGAAACCTTTCTAAGCAGATAGATATCATTTCCGGTCGAATTGAATTCAGCAGGAACAGGATCGACGGGCTATGCGTTGAACTCAAAAAAAAGACGGACGCGCGTGTCACTGTTGTCCTTTCTGATGGAACAGTCATAGGAGATTCCGATTCGGCGTCGAGCGGGCTCGAAAACCATTCCCAAAGGACCGAGATCGCTCAGGCGCTTCTGTTGGGTAAGGGCAGTGTGATACGCCACAGCGACACTCTTCAAACCGATTTTCTCTATGTTGCAAAAAAAATCAGTTCAAAGGGAGAGACCACCGGATTTATAAGACTTGCTGTGCCTTTGACCGACATAGATCAGGCAGTCAACAGGCTTCGTATAAATATCTCCATCATTTTGGCCCTCGCGCTGTTTGCGATGTGGCTTTTCTCATTATGGCAAACCAATCACCTGAGAAAACTCGTGGGGCGGATCAGGGACCTGTCATCATCTCTTGCAATCGGAGAGATCGACAAGCGCATGTTCATGAAGAAAGGCGGGGAGTTCGGCGAAATAGCGGGGAATCTCGTCGCCATGTCCCAAAAACTCCATGGACTGCTGGAACAGAGCGAAAAGGAACGCAACAGGCTGAATGTAATCCTCAAAAGTATCCCCGACGCGCTCCTGATAATGGACAACAAGGGCTATATACTGCTGTCGAATGCGGCTGCGGACGTATGTTTCTGTGATGCGCCCCTGACCGGAAAGCATTATATGGAGGCGCTTCGCAGCAACGCCTTTTCCGATCTTGTCGAAGCCTGCCGGAACAACCCGGGGGTCAACTCGGAAAAAATAAGACTCGAAAGCCCTTCTGAGCGCCACTTCAATGTGCTCGTGTCCCCGCTTTATTATAATGAATCGGAACTTGCCGGTTTCGTGATAGTGTTTCACGACATTACAAAGATAGAAAAGCTCGAACAGGTCAGGAAAGACTTTGTAGCCAATATATCGCATGAGATCAAAACCCCCATCACGGCCATAAAGGGATTCGCGGACACACTCCTCGACGGAGCCCTTGCCGATGAAAAAAACGCCGCAAAGTTTATCCTGACGATAAAACAGAACAGCGAGCGCATCAATAACCTTGTCGAAGACCTTCTGACCCTGTCGCGGATAGAACTCGGGGTAAGCTCCATAAATAAAGCCGATCTGGATATCGCGGATATACTCGATCAGGTTGTGTCCATACTCGGGGAAAAAGCCGGGAACAAAGGCCTTTCCCTCGAAACCATTGTTCATGAAGATGTCTGCCGGGTCGTGGCTGACAGCGACATGCTGATCCGGATATTCACCAATCTTGTGGACAATGCCGTCAAGTTCACAGAGGCAGGCAGGGTCACTTTCGGTTCAGGGGTCGAAAACAGCAGGCCTGTCCTGTTTGTGGAGGATACGGGGACAGGTATCCCGCCCAAACATCTGCCGAGACTCGGAGAACGCTTCTACCGCGTGGATTCGGCCCGCTCCCGGAAGATGGGCGGAACGGGTCTCGGCCTTGCCATCGTGAAACACCTGGTCAAGGCCCACGGCTGGGAAATGCAGATAGAGAGCGCGCCGGGGGCAGGGACCTCTGTGAAGATTTATTTATAATATAAAGGTAACTTTTCTTTGCCTGAAATCAGAGTTGCCGCGGAAGCTATTTGAGAGGAAATTTGATTGAAGCCGGAAGAGAAAAGCCGAATCGACGACGTAAAAGACCGGATTTCCGCTCATGCGCAAGTCCGTTAAAGAATAACTTTGGATAATCGATTGTCTTTCTGGAGCGTTCCCGTCGCTGAAATTCTTCGTCGGCTGCAGACGACCCCGCAGGGATTGACAAGCGAAGAGGCCCGCAAGCGTATAACACAGTATGGGCCCAATCTCCTCCAAAAGAAGAAAAAAACGACCGGGCTCTCTCTTTTTCTTTCTCAATTCAAGAGCCCGATCATATTGATACTGATCTTCGCTTCAATATTGTCTTTTTCCCTGCACAATCATGTGGACGCAATTATCATAACTGTAATTGTCCTTATAAGCGGGCTTCTCGGCTTCCGGCAGGAAAGAGGGGCAATGAACGCAATTAACAGGTTGTTGTCCATCGTGCAGATCAAGGCCGGGGTTATACGCGATGGGTCCATAAAGAATATTCCGGTTGAGGAGATAACGCCCGGAGATATCGTTTCAGTCAGGGCCGGTGATGTCATTCCAGGAGACTGCCTGATAATTGAATCAAAAAATCTCTTTGTGGATGAAGCGTCTCTGACAGGAGAGACCTACCCTGAAGATAAAATATCCGGAGTCCTGCCGGAAGACACTCCGCTTTCCGACAGGACTAATTCTCTTTTCATGGGGTCACACGTAATAAGCGGAACCGCCGACGCAGTTGTTGTGCGCACGGGAAGAGAGACTGAATTCGGCAAGGTTTCCGAGCGGCTCAGCCTCAGACCCGCGGAAACGGAATTTGAACGCGGAGTCAGGCGGTTCGGTTACTTCCTCATGGAAGTTACGCTGTTGCTGGTAATTGCCATTTTTGCCGTCAACGTATACCTTGCGCGCCCTGTCCTGGATTCATTTCTTTTTGCATTGGCCCTCGCAGTCGGATTGACACCTCAACTGCTGCCGGCCATTATCATGGTCAATCTTGCCCATGGCGCAAAAAACATGGCGCTCAGGAAAGTAATAGTGAAACGTCTTGCTTCCATAGAGAACTTCGGCAGTATGAATGTCCTCTGTTCCGATAAAACCGGCACACTCACTGAAGGTGTGGTCCATGTCCGCTCCACTCTTGACATTGAAGGCAAGGAAAGCGAAAAAGTCCTCCTCTATGCCTATCTCAATTCTTTTTACGAAACAGGGTTTGCAAACCCTATTGATGAAGCGATACGCGCCCATCGGAAGTTTGATGTTTCCGCCTGGCAAAAGCTCGACGAAGAGCCTTACGATTTTGTCCGCAAACGCCTGAGCATTCTTGTCTCTCACGGCTCTGCGCATCTCATGATTACCAAAGGCTCCTTAAAGGATGTGCTGGCTGCCTGCACAACTGCTGAAACTTCCGGCGGGGCTGTTGTGAACATAGCTGAAATCCAGGACAGGGCGCAAGCCCATTTTGAAGAATACAGCGGTCAGGGCTTTCGCACACTGGGGATTGCCTATAAAGATGTCGGCCCCATGTCGGACATCACTAAAGACCACGAATCAGGCATGACGTTCCTGGGCTTTCTTGTGCTGTTTGATCCGATAAAATCAGGCATTGCCGGGACTATAACGGACCTCAAAAGCCTCGGTGTTTCACTGAAAATAATCACGGGAGACAATCGCCTGGTTGCCGCCCATGTCGGGCAACAGGTCGGGCTGTTGGGTTCGGGAATCCTCACGGGGCCGGACCTCCGCGTGATGAGCGACGCTGCGCTGTTCAGAAGGGTAAATAAAGTGAATGTCTTTGCGGAGGTAGAACCCAATCAGAAAGAGCGTATCATCCTTGCCCTGAAAAAGGCGAAAAATGTTGTGGGTTATATGGGCGACGGCTTAAATGACGCTTCGGCCCTCCATACCGCCGATGTGGGGATATCGGTAGACGGCGCCGTTGATGTTGCGAAAGATGCGGCCGATATTGTGCTGCTCGAAAAAAACCTCGAAGTCCTGGCGCTCGGAGTGCGTGAAGGGAGGAGAACTTTTGCCAACACGCTCAAGTATGTATTCATGGCGACAAGCGCCAATTTCGGCAATATGTTCAGCATGGCGGGCGCGTCTCTTTTTCTCAATTTTCTTCCCCTCCTGCCGAAGCAGATCTTGCTGACAAATCTTATGACTGATTTTCCGGAGATGGCTATAGCCGCAGATAATGTGGATAAGGAAATGGTGGAACGCCCCCGACGGTGGGATATGACGTTTATACGGAACTTTATGATGACCTTCGGTCTTTTGAGTTCCCTGTTTGACTTTCTTACATTCGCCGTATTGTTATTTATTCTTAATGCCTCTCCGGAAGAATTCAGGACCGGCTGGTTTGTAGAATCCGTTATTTCGGCGTCGCTGGTTGTGCTTGTCATCCGCACAAGAGGCCCCTTTCTTAAAAGCAGGCCGGGCAAATCCCTGTTCATAGCCACACTGTTAATTGCCGGGGTAGCGCTGATTTTGCCCTTCATTCCCATCGGAGGAACGCTCTTTGAGTTTACTCCGTTGCCGGTATCTTTCCTCGCCATAATGATACTGATTGTGGCTATCTACATCGCTTCGGCCGAAGCTGCAAAAAAGGTATTTTACAAACGCGTTCATTTTTGAAAACTAATGGGGCTCAATAACAACATACGCCAAACTTTGTAACACAAATGTAATATTTCCTTCATACTGTTTTAACAGGCTATTTATTAATATACTCCTAAAGGGCGCTTGCGCCGTTCAATTTTTGAATATAAGGAGTAATTATGAAAAAAATGTTTGCAGTATTTCTTGCAATCGCCCTTGCGCTGACCTTTTCTCCGGCGTATGCGGCGGACACCCTTAATGGAGCCGGAGCGACATTCCCCTATCCCGTATATTCGGCATGGGCCTACGATTACAATAAAATTACCGGCGTCAAACTCAACTATCAGTCCATAGGCTCAGGAGGAGGCCAGAGACAGGTAACCGAACGCACCGTGGATTTCGGAGCTTCTGATGATCCTCTTAAACCGGCGCAACTGAAGAAAAACCGGCTTTTGCAGTTCCCGGCCGTCATAGGCGGTGTTGTGCCCGTCGTGAATGTCAGAGGAGTTAGTGATGGTCAGCTGACACTTACCCCGGATACCCTTGCCGGCATATTCATGGGGGCAATTAAATACTGGGACGACCCTGCCGTGAAAGCCGTCAATCCCAACGTAAGCCTGCCCCATAATGAGATTGTAGTGGTCTACCGTGCGGACGGATCAGGCACGACTGCGATATTCACACATTATCTCAGCGAGGTCAGTTCCCAATGGAAGAGTAAGGTGGGAGAAGGCAAGGCAGTCAAATATCCGGTGGGAATCGGCGCAAAGGGCAATGAGGGAGTCGCCAACTATGTAAAGAGGACCCACAACTCGATAGGATACGTGGAATTTGCCTATGCAAAACAGAACAGTCTCGTTTATACCAGGTTGCTGAACAAGGCCGGTTATTATGTCCACCCTTATATAACAAGCTTTGAAAATGCGGCGGAGACTGCGGATTTCAGCGCCGCCAACGGCTTTCACTCCTGGCTCACAAACGCCCCTGGCAAAAACGCCTGGCCTATAGCAGGGGCCACGTTCATACTGCTCGCAAAGGAAAAGACCGCTTCAAACGCAAAGGTAGTGAAATTCTTCTCCTGGGCATTCAGCAACGGTGATGAAAAGGCCGTAAAACTCGCGTATGTGCCTCTGCCCAAATCCCTTAAGGCAAAGGTCGAAAAATACTGGAAAGCGAATGGATTAATGTAAAAAGACCGTGAAAAGCGGGGCGACAGGAAGCCGATTCCCAAGCCCCGTTATTTTTACCCCAAGACCTCTTTTACACGGAAATAAAACATAATAAACTGAAACCATAATGATGATTTCAAAAAGAAATCCAATAGATCTGCTTTTTTCATCCATTACCGCGGCCTCGGCCTTTGCGGTAATCATCCTTATTGTTGGTATACTCTTTATTCTTATAAAGGAATCCTGGCCTGCCATCGAACGCTTCGGCGTCTATAATTTCATCATCGGCGACGACTGGAATCCTGTAACGGAATCCTTCGGGGCCGCCACAAATATCTTCGGCACCTTTGTGACAACACTGCTCTCCATAACAATAGCCATCCCGATCGCGATAGGCATAGCGGTCTTCGTCACCGAGATCTCGCCCAATATCCTTAAAGGGCCCGTCGGAGGCGCAATAGAGCTGCTTGCAGCCATACCGAGCATTATTTACGGCATGTGGGGACTCTTCACACTCTCCCCTATAATGAGCGAACATATAGAACCCCTGCTGAAGGATACGACCGAAAATATCCCCCTGCTTTCAACCCTTTTTGAAGGCCCGGCGATGGGTATAGACCTGTTGACCGCAAGCATAATACTGAGCATAATGATAATCCCGTTTACAGCCAGCATAGCCAGGGACTCCTTTAAACTTACTCCTGAAGTCGTAAAGGAATCGGCATATGCTCTGGGAGCGACAAAATGGGAGGTCATAAAACATATAATAATCCCGTATGCAAAGCTTGGTGTGTTCGGCGGAATAGTCCTGTCCCTTGGAAGAGCCCTGGGCGAGACTATGGCCGTTGCGTTCGTTCTCGGAAACAACCACAAGATAACGAGTTCTCTTCTCGACGCAGCGGCAACTATTACCGTCACGCTTGCCAATGAATTTGCCGAAGCGGACACCGACATATACCTTGCGTCCCTGTTTTATCTTGCCCTTATCCTCTTCGCACTCAGCTTTATTACGCTCGCCGTCGCAAAGTTTTTCCTCCTCAAGGCGGAAAGGAAATACTCCAGATGAACGTCGCGCTTAAAAGAAAAATACAGGGGATTTTCGCAATGTCGCTCAGTACGCTGGCGGCGCTTTTCGGCCTTTTCTGGCTCGCCTTCATCCTTGGAGATGTGCTTGTCAAAGGATTTTCGGCGCTGAATCCCGATCTGTTTTTCAGCGATCCGGTCCCTGCCGGCGACGACGGGGGCGGGCTCAAGAATGCATTTGTCGGACAATTGCTGATCACCCTGTTTGCAACGGTCATCGGGGTCCCCATCGGCATATTGGGAGGCACATTTCTGGCCGAATACGGAAGGGGCAGAAATATATCCAGGATAATCGGTGTCCTTTCCGACATAATGGTAAGCGTTCCGTCCATAGTTATCGGCACGTTTGTATATGCTCTCCTTGTGAAACCTCTCGGCCACTTCAGCGGCTGGGCAGGCGCAATTTCACTTGCCATTATTATGATTCCGGTGGTTGTGCGGACTACCGAAGACATGCTCTCCATGGTGCCGTGGACCCTGAGGGAGGCGGCCTTTGCCCTCGGCGCGCCCTACTACAAGGTCATCCTGCAGGTCGTATATCGCGGGGCCGCATCCGGCATACTGACCGGCATAATCCTTTCGATAGCCCGCGTTGCAGGGGAAACAGCGCCCCTTCTCTTCACGTCCTTCAACAATGCCTATTATTCTCTCAACATGAACCAGCCGATCTCTTCTCTTACCGTCACCATCTTCCAGTATGCCATGGGGCCGTATGACAACTGGCACACGCAGGCGTGGGCCGCGGCGTTCGTGATAACCATATTCGTCCTTTTCCTGACCATAGCCGGCAGAATGATTATAAAGTGGAGGTACCGATAGTGTCGGAACAATTCGAGATAGCAGTAAACAATCTGAACTTTTATTATTCGGGCAATATTCATGCCCTGAAAAACATCAATCTTCCGATACGCAAAAACGCCATTACGGCCCTCATCGGCCCCTCCGGCTGCGGCAAGACGACCCTGTTGCGCTGTTTCAACAGGATGCATGACCTATACCCGAAAAACAGGTATGAGGGCGAAATCCTCTTTAAAGGGGAAAATATACTGTCCCCTGAAACCGACCCTATAACCCTGAGAAGCCGCATAGGCATGGTGTTCCAGAAGCCGACGCCTTTCCCGATGAGTATATTCGACAATGTCGCCTATGGACTAAAGCTCAAGGGGCTCAAAAAAAAGGCCGCACTTTCCGAAAGCGTCGAAAGCGCCCTTCGCCACGCTGCCTTATGGGATGAGGTCAAGGACAAGCTGAGTTCGAGCGCCTACGAACTCTCAGGAGGCCAACAGCAGAGGCTTGTGATCGCAAGGGCGCTTGCAGTAAACCCTGAAGCCCTGCTCTTTGATGAGCCGACATCGGCTCTCGACCCCATATCCACCGCAAAAATAGAGGAACTGACCCAGACGCTGAAAAATGATGTGACCATCATTGTCGTCACCCATAATATGCAACAGGCTGCGCGTATTTCGGACTGGACCGGATTCCTCATGCTGGGTGAGATGATCGAATTCGACGCCACACAAAAGATGTTTACCACGCCCTCGGTAAAGATGACTGAGGATTATATTACGGGGAGGTTCGGCTAAATGACCGTGTTCGATGATGAATTGACGCACCTAAAGGAATTGATACTCAGGATAGGCGGGCTGGTTGAGCTTGCGATCAGAAACTCTGTTGCCGCCGTTGTAGAGCGTGATGACGCGCTCGCAAGGGGCGTGATTGCGGATGATTCAAAGATTAATTCGCTCGACATAGAAGTAGATGAAGAAGCGATCAGGCTGATCGCCCTGCGGCAGCCCAAGGCCGGCGACCTGCGCCTGATTACAACGGCCATGAAGATCACCACCGACCTTGAACGCATGGGAGACCGCGCCGTAAATATTTCACAGCGCGCCCTTGAACTGAATAAGGAACCGGTTTTAAAACCGTATATAGACATCCCCAAGATGACGGTCCTTGTCCAAAAGATGACAAGGGACGCCCTGGACTCCTTTGTGAGAAAAGACAAAGAGCTGGCTTTGGATGTCATATCGAGGGACAAGGCAGTGGACAGCCTTAAGTTTGCCATACTTGAAGAGCTCGCAATATATATGGGAAAAGACCCTTCAACCATTTCGAGGGGGATGAAGGTCAGTTATGTTGCAATAAATCTTGAACGCATAGCAGACCATGCCACAAACATTGCAGAGATGGTCATATTCCTTGTTGAGGGCCGGATTATCAGGCATATGGATATCGGCAAGAGAGAAGATAATTGAGCCCCGGAATGTTTGCGGAGTTTGATAAAGAGTCCGGATATGAATCCCGCATAATAATACGATGAAAAACAGCTTCCTCTGGGGCGTGGCCACATCCGCCTTCCAGCTGGAGGGTTCGCCTCATGCCGACTGGTCGTCCTGGGATTCCATACTGAACGAAAACCCCAGGGTCACCAGCCATTACACTATGTACAGGGAAGACCTCTCCCTTCTGAAAGAGCTGGGCGTGAATGCATACAGATTCTCGATCGAATGGAGTCGTATACAGCCGAATGAAAAGATTTGGGACTCATCCGTAATTGAGCATTATCAGGAGATAATCGATATCCTAAAAAGCTATTCAGTGGAGCCCATGCTGACGCTCCATCACTTCACCCATCCCCTCTGGTTCATCAAAAAATATCCCTGGCATGAAGACGCTTCAGTCGGGAAATACCTGGATTTTGTCGGGAATGTCCTTTCATCCCTGAAAGGGGTCAAATACTGGATCACCTTTAACGAGCCTTATGTGCTGCTGCTGGGCGGATATCTTGAAGGGTGTATGCCCCCCGGAGTGAAAAACCCGGCCCTTGCACTGAAGGCATTAAAGAACATCCTTTATTGCCATGCCAAGGCCTATGATATGATCCACGCCGCGGTCCCGGATGCCTATGTAAGCATCGCTCATAACATGGCGGCCCTGGCCCCCTGGAGCCGGTGGAACCCTCTTGATCGGGCTCTCGCAAAAATGGCCAAATATTTTTATAATCACTCGGTCCTCGACGCCTTTTTAACGGGGCGGCTCAGGATCAAATTCCCCTTTCACAGGGAGTTCATCATTGATCTTCCAATAAAAGACAAGCTCGATTTCTTCGGCGTAAATTATTATACCCGGGTCCATATAAGATTCAATCCGTTCAGAAAGATGTGCGTCGAGCTGCGCCATCTTGACATAGACGGCCACGGGCTGTCCGATCTCGGATGGGAAATACATCCTAAGGGACTCGAAAAGGTTTTGCGTTATGCCTCAAGGTTGAAAGTCCCCCTCATAATCACGGAAAACGGCATAGCGACAAGGAACGCGCAGAAAAAAATGGATTTTATGAAAAGTCATGTCGACGCAGTCGAAAAGAGCATCAGCAAGGGAATCGATGTACGCGGCTATTTCTACTGGTCTCTCATAGATAATTACGAATGGTTGGAAGGACTCGACGCCCGTTTCGGACTATACACCGTTGACTTCAAGACCCTTAGACGCAAACCGACAAACGCCGCAGCCTATTATTCATACCTGATCAAAAGCCGGTCGGAGTTTTGACGCGCAATACGAAAAAATAGCGAACAATCACAATTTTGCCGGCCTCTGCGCCTAATTACAGCTTATCCCTTTGGCTATCATATCCTTCGTGCATGGGATATCCAGCCGATTCTCCGAAGTCTTTTCCCTTACAACAACCGCATGCCCCTTTGCCGCTGCATGCCGCCCCAAGGCCTTTGAACGCGCTTTGACCTTTTGGGCAGGCCTGTCTTCCCGGACATTTTTTTGCGGCCCATCGGAGGCGCTCTTTTCAGGGGCGCTTACCGCCGGGACAAGCGCAGCATGCATGACCTCGCTCTTCCGCCCTAGAGCCTGCACAACTGTCCCTGATGATTCTCCGGAGCTGAGATATCCGGAAACAAGGGGCGCAGAGCCCGCCGCAACAACAACCACTGCAAACACGGCGGCGGCAAGATAAGCCTTTTTATTTCCTCCGCCGGACCTGTTGCCGGCCACAGTCACCGTCTCAGCTTCCCCAACGGCAGTGAATTCAAAATTATATCTCGCTTCCTGCCTGCCGTCGGGCCCCAACCAGGATTTATCCGACTTGTCCGCAAATTCTATCGAATAGCTGCCCTCCATCGGCTCCTCACGTCCTCTGCCGTCCCTGACGTATGACCGTCCCATTTGATTCCGCAATCGGACTCCATGCTGGTCCGGGATCTTCTTCAGGCCTTTGAAATCGCATAAAACTATTTCCTCGAACCGGTTTTTGATGTTCATGTGCAGGACACAGAATCTTGCAAGATGTCGCGTAACATTCCTGTCGAGCTGAAATACCGCCGATAATCCGCCCCGAAGCCCCGCCTTTATCGTTATTTCCTCGGGCCTGCGCGCATCCTGTTTCCATTCAGCAATATTCACCATAAGGCGCCTCCTTTATTTGATCCATATCTCCACCCTTCTGTTTTTTTCACGACCCTCCGTAGTGACATTTGAGGCAACCGGATTCAGTTTACCGAATCCGATCACATCAGCTGCCATCACACTTATGCCGCGCCTGCCAAGCTCCTTTTTTATTGCAAGCGCGCGCCTTTCGGAAAGTCGCCTGTTATCTGCGACGGAACCTATATCATCCGTAAAGCCGAAAAGCATGACTTTCCGTCCCCTGTATTTGCCTCCCTTCAGCATTTTAGCGACTCTGTGGATGTCACGCGCCGCCTTTGTGTCGAGATCAAAACTATTGGCCCTGAACCGGAAATTGACCGATAACCTCTCACCTCCGGAACTCAACCCGAGATATTGCTGCGAAAAAGGCCGTGCGGACTTCGGCTGCGCAAGTCTTACATTCAGGTCTACAAATCCTGTCCGGTCCACAATCCCCTGCCCTTCCTCGGAAAGCGCAAATTCAACGAAAGCTGCCACATGCGGACTACCCGGCCCGGCGGGAGTGTAGAAATAAAGACGCCTGGACAAAGGATAATCTTCCGTCGCTATCGAGAACCTGTCCGGAGCAACCGGTTCAGCTCCGTCTGAAACAGCCAACGCCTTTGAATCAAGAACATATGGAAGACCTATAAAGCCTATGCCGTTGATGTCATTGGCCACATCTGCGGACAGCGCCGAGCTGTCTTCATAGCGTTTGGCGGCAGCGGCAAGTTTTGCCTTTCCGAGAACGATACTATTAAATGTGTCCCAGGTGCCGGATTTATCATCGCGCGCATAAATATTGATATGACCGGGATTGCCTCCAATTTTCGACCAGTCCGCGATCTCTCCGCTGAACACCTTTTTTATATCTTCCCTGCTCATCCTGAAAACAAGGTTGCTCTTGTTCACTATCACCGCAATACCGTCGAGGCCTATGACATGTTCGTTCCTGACTCCCGTCATATCTCCGAGAGACAGGAGTTTATCTGCTTCAGCCTTCTTTATTCTTCTTGAAGAGGCGCCCATATCGCACCTTTTATCTTCGAGACACGAAAACGCGGTTGCCGACCCATGAGAATGTATTTCTACTACGGACGGATTTTTGCGACCCGGAAAGTAACCCCTGACCTCTGTTTCCTCATTGCCGACCACCAGCTCCTCCAAATTTGAAGCCCCTGCCTTCTTCAGATAAGCGGCTGCAAAGGCCGGGGCCAGTTTGGACCCTACGGTGTTGGAGCCATGAATACGCAGGATGACGCCTTCCCCGAATACCGGAGGGACTGCAACCGTCCGTCCCGCGCTTCCGGATTTCATAGCGATCGGTTGTTGAGCCGCAGTCACGCCCCTCACTTGCCCGGACCGTATCCTTATGAAATACTCGTCATCTACAAATGCCGTTACCTTGCCGGACACCGGGATTCCGCTTTTGAGAACAAGAAAATCCGGCTTTGACGGACCGGTTGAATATCTGACACGCTCAACCGTTGATTTATGTATCCTGAAATAGTGATAGTCGTCTTTTATGACATATAATTGCCCTTCTATTGTCTTGCCGCCTTCAAGTTCAATACTGTCCGCAGACAGTGCGGACGGCAACCAGGCTCCGGCTATCAATATGGACAGGCTTAACAGTATAAGCTTTTGGAAATACATCTTGGGCCTCCGGGTCTAATATAATATCTGTGATTAGTATATCAGCCGCACATTAAGGCCATATTTCAGGAATGTTACATTTCAAATATGTTTTCAGAACTTAACAGGCGGATGCTGAAACATGTTGTCTTTCGGCCAGCAGTCTCGTAACCGCCTCGACAAGGACCAGCGGATTACACGGTTTTGTCAGATACTCATCCGCGCCCTGCCTCAACCCCCAGACCCTATCGATATCAAGGCCCTTGCCGCTGAGCATGATTATCGGGGAAGATCTGTACCTCAAATCACTTCTAAGCGCCCGACACAACTGAAAGCCGTTTTTCCCCGGCATCACGATATCCATTATCACAAGATCATAATTATTTACCGCGCATTTTAAGAGCGCGTCCTCTCCGTCCGTCGCAAATTCAAAAATGTACCCCATGTCGCTCAATGTATTGACCACATACCTTGAATGCGTAATACTGTCGTCAACCACCAATATCCTGGTCATAGTATATTCCTCCTCAGTATTTATCTGATTTCATATGAACCGCGGGCCATAAAAAATCTTAATCATCGCCTGAACACTTCTAATAATACTGAAACGGCATTAAGATAATTTGACATCATCATTAAGATATCGTTACTTTTTCGCCCCATCAAAAGCCTTATCACAACCGGCCTCATTTAACCCAAACTTAACTTTTGCTTAATCATCGCGTAACCGGCGGAGCGTTAAGATATCAGCAAGAATGCTGCTATGTGATCTCCATATTCATACAAGCTACTCGGACGGCTCCATGGAGCTGGGAGATGTAGTCGATATCTTCGGCCAGGCGGGATTTGACGCCGTCGCGATAACCGATCATGTGGTCAACAATGACAGTTCCATCGGCAAGCTTGCCCACAGCTTCAACTACACCATAACCGAAGACAACTTCGGCGAATATCTGGCTGCAATAGAAACCGAAAAAGAAAGGGCTCGTGACAAGTACGGAATGCTCGTAATCCCCGGGGTCGAGATAAGCAAGAACTATATATCATCGGACATGTCCGCACACCTTCTTATTATCGATATAAAGGAATTTGTTTCGGCCTCATGGGATTACGAATCCATCTTTGCGGAGGCAAAAAAGCAGGACGCCCTTGTCATCGCCTGCCATCCGCACCAGATGTCCGGCATGACCAGCAAAGACACCTTCTATCTGTGGAATAACAGGGACCGGTTCGCAAAACATATAGACGCATGGGAAGTGGCCAACCGCGACGATGTGTTCAACGTCGTAAGCCTCAAGAAATATCCATATATAGCAAACAGCGATTTCCACAAGGCCCATCACCTCTATTCATGGAAGTCCTTGCTGAACTGCGAAAAAAATACGGCCTCGATAAAACAGTGCATAAGGCACAACAAAGGCGTTGCGATAACGCTTTTCAGGAAATGAAAAATGGAAACGGAACACTATAAAAAAACCAAAGCGGACACCGGCGGCATGAACGCCGGTGAGCAAAACATATTAACAGACAAAAGGAGACATTAATGGAAATATTTCTCATTTTCGCAACATTTAGCGTCCTGGGACTTGCGGCTTGCCTGCTGCAGATATCGGCTGTCCGGTCATACAGCCGGGAATCACTGCCGCCGGAGACGGGGGATACGGCCTCCCCCCCGGCATCCCCTGTCTCCGCCCCCCATGTATCGATATTGAAGCCGCTGAAGGGGCTTGACGACAATCTGTTCGATAACCTCGAAAGTTTCTGTCTGCTCGATTATCCCGGATACGAGATTATATTTGCGCTCCAGAGCCGGAATGACCCTGCATACAAGGTTGCAAAAAAAGTCAGGGATAAATATCCGGAAATCGACATCACCATATATGTTGAATATTCCAGTCCGGGACTTAATCCGAAGGTGAATAATCTTATTCCTGCATATGGGGTGTCCAAATATCCTTATGTCCTGATCAGCGACAGTAATGTAATGGTCGACAGAAGTTATCTCCGGAAAATCATGGGCGAGATGAAAGACCCTTCCGTAGGTCTGGTCTGCAACCTCATCAGGGGCATGGGAGGATATTCAGTAGGGGCCGTTCTCGAAAATCTCCACATGAATTCTTTTGTAATCGGGAGCGTCTGTTTCCTCGACAGGGTTCTTAAGATGCCCTGCGTGATAGGCAAGTCCATGCTGATGAGAAAGGCCGATCTGGAAGCCATTGGAGGCCTTGAGTCCGTCAAGGATGTGCTTGCCGAGGACTATATCATCGGCAAACGGATGGATGAGATGGGCAGGAAGGTTGTTGTATCGGGCCACCTTATCAATAACGTAAACAACTACTGGGGCATAAAAAAATTCATCAACAGGCATACCAGATGGGGAAAACTCAGGTGGCAGATAGGAGGCGTCAGATACATATCCGAATTAATCGGAAATCCCGTTTTTATGGCCTTCCTCCCGCTCCTCTTCTGGGAGCCTTCAAGGCTGACCGTTGCGTTTGCAGGCATTGTCAGCGCCCTTAAAATCGCGGGCGATTATATGATGGGACGCGCAATAAAGACAAACCTGACTCCTTCATCCTACCTTTTTGTCCCGCTGAAAGACCTGATGATAGGAATTATGTGGTTTGCCCCTCTCATCAGCTCAACTGTAGTTTGGCGGGGCAACAGATACATAATCGGCAGGGAATCACGTCTCTCGCCATGCCCGGAAAGCGGAATATGGTCGTTAAAATACAGACTGTTAAGCGCCATTACCGGCCGTTTTGCCTGACGTGGCGACGTTAAAATAATTTATAAGAGAGGATTGCGTCATGCCAAAAAAAAACGTAAATCAAAAATGCACATACCTTGCAGACTGGATGTACAAGGCCTGTGAGGCTTCAATAAAACCGTATACCCCTTCACAATTCCAGTTGGCGGAATACTGCAAAAGCGGGTCTCATATCAAATGCCCTTTTTATCTCGATGCCCTGGACGGCCTGGTTATTGCCGATAGCGGCAATAGAAATACTTTACAGAAAGAGAGGCGCTGTTAAATGGAAATTGCAGACAAAACAACCTGTACGGATATCCTGAGAGAAAAGCGGACAGCGCGTTGCCCTTACAGGAACGCCCTGATGAATATCTGCACGGCATCACTATTCCACATGCAAATAAACGCACAACAACTTTCCGCCTGCTGCTCCGCCGACGGATTCGGCGACTGCGCATTGTTCCTTTCAAAAACATTGCGCGGCAAATAAGTTCCCGTCCGGCTGCAACAGTTTAATTTACCGCCGGCAACATCCCTCCGAAAAGATATGTCTTCCGTGAGTCGCGGTTACCCCTCCCCATGATGTATTTAGCCTTTTGTCATAAATACTTTTCCCGGATATCGGCTTCAGTGCGTCTCCGGCTTGATTGCAGCGCGCAATAACGGGACCGGAGCTGAATCCCTCCGGTCCCGTTATTGCGAAAGTTCAATGCTAAAACTGTCAGAACTTATACATGAGCTGCCATCTGAAAAAAATTGCGTCCTTTGTATTCGACGCATAGAATTTTCCCGGAACAAAGTATTCAAACTGCAGCATGCCGTCCAGATTTTTCATGATATTCTGGTTGAGGATTGCAGTGGGAAGATGTCCCCTGTCCTTGCTTTTATTCGAAAACTCAGAGGAAGAGAGCCCTGAGGTCGTCTCGGCAGCCATCAGATACTGATAAGTCAGAGTCAGGGCGGTCGTCTTGGTGACATTGACCTTTCCCTTGATCATGTATATGACCATGTTTGTCCAATACCCGGGAATGTTGTTGGCATATCTTGCGGAGTTTTCCGGCACGAGCGTATAGACATAAAGCTCGTTCCAGGAAGGGAATCTCGAAAATAAAGGGTCGAAAGCCGTGCGTTTGTTGGAATTGTCATTGGGGTTATCGCCTGAATAGTATACGGCCCCAATGTCGATTTCAGGTTTCCCCGGGGTCTCTTCGAATTTGCGGCCGAAGAATGCGTATCCGCCCAGGCCCGTCCTGTCGATACCCTCGGTATACGTTCTGTTACTGTCATATTTGCCGAACTGGTAAGCGAGTTCTCCCTTTGCCCTCCAGCCCTCGTAGTTGGCTGTAACACGGCCTCCGAAGGTGTGAAGTTTCAACCTTGGATTTGTGAGGAACCCGTCTTCGATTTTATAGATATAATAGGGATCGAAGGTGAACATCTTTCCAAATTTGTTTCTGCCGTAAACGACAACAGCCTGCTCGTGAGATGCGGTCAGCAGTTTTCTGCCGCCTATATACAGCGGGTTGCCCGTGATCCGAGGATGCAAAGAGGGCATAAAGGTATCGGTATCCGGATCGTTGATATATACCAGATCCACACTATTTTCCTTTGTTATATTGAATCTCACCTTGGCGGCATTAAAGTAAAAAGACCTTGACCCCTCACCAGGCGTTCCGTCCATAATGAGAAAGCCTTCGCCGTACATATCGTCGGGACTCAGAAAATCCTGCCTGCCCACACGGAAATCGACCAGCCCATTGAACAGCTTTTTCCCGGATATATAAATATTGTCTGCAAAGACCTCGTCCTGGTCGGTATACTGGCCGTGCGATTCGCCGGTGATACCGGGATGGTACGGTCCAAGATAATATTTTGGTTCAGTGGTAATTCTTGCATAGGCGTCGAAATATTTTCCGACATCGGCCTGTCCCCACAGGGAAACCCTCAGACGGAAATAATTCCTGTCTTTCTGTGAGGTTTGATTCGTCCCGAGCGCGACGGTATTGGTCCAGATTTCCTGACGGAGCCTTATACTTCCCCCCGCTGAGAATTTCAGGTCTGTCTGCTCCTCCGCAGGCGCAGTTTGATCTGCATAGACCGGCAAGGCAAACAAGACTGCTGTCACCAGCAATGAAAAAAGCCTTACAAATATTTTTTCTCCCATTTCCGCTCCTTTCAACTATTTATTCAAACTTGTATTTTTGAATGCAAGTAAAAATGTCTTCGTACAATACCATACTATTTAAGCTCCGTCAATACGGGCCTACTATTTTTTAATTGCCGGAAATATCGGAAGACCGGCCAACGCGGCGGTCAGGGATGCGGAAAAGAGGTCCATAAAAAAACGCCCGGAAACTGCCGGGAGCCGCTAACTATTGTATGCAACTTTCCATTGTGAAAAATTATCTAAATTTCACGCCTTCCTTCCAGCGCCTTTGTCAGCGTAACTTCATCGGCAAACTCGATATCGCTGCCGATAGGAAGGCCGTAAGCGATCCGGGACAGCTTCACGCCAAAAGGCTTAAGCGTCTCGGTCAAATATTTGGCCGTGACCTCTCCCTTTGTATTCGGGTTGGTCGCCATTATCACCTCATTAATGCCCCCTGCCCTTACCCTCTCGACCAGCTCGTTGATCTTGAGGCGGTCGGGCGTTATGCCGTCCATGGGCGACAGCGCCCCGAGAAGCACATGATACACACCGTCGAAACTGCCCGTGCGTTCAATAGCGAGTATGTTGCTCGGCTCTTCGACAACACAGACCCTGCCTTTGTCCCTCGATGAGGAACTGCAGATATCGCACGGGTCCGAATCGGAGATATTGAAGCATATCGAACAAAAAAGGGCCTTGTCCTTTACATCGGCAATTGCGGCGGCCATTGCCCTGGCTTCTTCAGCGGACATATTAAGGATAAAAAAGGCGAGCCGCTGCGCGGACTTGCGACCGATGCCCGGCAGTTTTGTAAGGTGATTGACAAGATTCTCGATTATACCGTAAGCCATTTCTATTATTCAGCGGCCGAGCATACCGCCCAGTCCCGGTATGTTCAGTCCTGCGGTAAGTTTCGACATCTGCTCACCGACCGCCTGCTGCGCCCTCCTGATCGCCTCGTTGGAGGCAGCAAGGACCAGGTCCTGCAGCATCTCGACATCATCCGCATTGACAACATCCTTTTCTATCTTTATCGAGACCAGCTCCCCTGCGCCGTTCGCAACAACGGTAACCATTCCGCCTCCCGACGTCGCCTCTACGGTCATCTTCTTGGCCTCTTCCTGCGTCTTCTGCATCTCGGCCTGAAGCTTCTGCGCCTGCCTCATCATATCCTGCATCATCCTGTTAGACATTATTGGGGCCTCCCTCTTTATCATTAACCGGATACACATCAACTATTCTACCTTCAAAAAGATCCATCGCCTCTTTTACAACCGGATTATTCAGCGCCTTTTCCTTGAGGTCGGCCCTGCTCTCAGCCCTGACCTCTTTTGACTCTATACTGATCGGTATATCCCGGCCCCCAACACTCCTGATATGGGCCTGAATAACGGGTATGTTTTCCTTTACCGATTCGGCCATCACGGACATGCCTCCGTTAAAAAGGATGCTGATGACCTTATCGGAAACAGTCACCACGCCGTATTTAAGCTTGCTCGCAAGCGGAGCGTTATCTTCTTCAATGCGCTCCAGAGCCCTCTTCCATATTTCATCACACCTTGTTGCGACCGGAGGGTCTGCGACCGGCGCGACAGGCGGATTATCTTTCTTTGCAGGCGCGCTCCCTGCCGTGTCCGGTTCTCTTGAAACAATCTTCCCGACAGGGGAATCCCCGTGTAAAATACCAACGGAACTATTTTCAGATGCCGGGGATGATCCCAGTATCTTTATGGCCTCATCAATGGCCGTAAACCGGCTCATCATCCCAAGCCGCAGCAACAGCAGTTCGAGAGCTATCCTCGGGAACACTGCCGATCTTATCGTGTACTCGGACCTGATAAGTTCGGAAAGAAGCAGGGCGAGATGCTCCTCACTCGTCTTTTTCGAAAGCGCCCCAATCGCAGCATCCTCCTCTTCGCTTAAATCCAGTATTCCTTTTGTTTCACCTGTTATACGTGCAATAAGAAGATCGCGCATGAACTGGAGATAATCCTTTGTAAAGGTCTTCAGATCGGTCCCGCCTTCAACAAGGCCTGCGATAATATCTATTACGCCCTTCCTGTCGCCTGTTATCACGGCCTCCGCCAGCCCGGACAATGTCTGCATATCCGTAAACCCGAGGAGGTCCTTCACATCGGCCGCCGATATATTTTCGGAAAATGAAGCTATCTGGTCAAGAATGGTGAGCGAATCTCTCATGCTCCCGTCGGCTGCGCGGGCCACCATTTCAAGGGCTGCGTCCTCGATGACGATATGCTCGGCAGTCGTTATCAGCCTGAGCCTCTCCCTGATTTTATTAGTAGTTATACGCCTGAAAGGGAGGTGCTGGGACCTTGACAGCACGGTCGCCGGTATCTTTTTGGGGTCTGTGGTGGCAAGCACAAAGATTACATGCGGCGGCGGTTCCTCAAGGGTCTTCAAAAGCGCATTGAATGCGGCGGTGGAAAGCATGTGCGCTTCGTCTATGATATAAACCTTGTAGGCCCCTCCGTAAGACGCATACCTGACCCGTTCCCTCAGGTCTCTTATGTTGTCCACCCCGGTGTTGGACGCGCCGTCTATCTCGGTGACATCCATTGATGTGCCTTCGCTGATCGCAATGCATGAGGCGCACTTTCCGCATGGGGCCGCATCAACAGGACTCTCGCAATTCAGCGCCTTTGCGAGTATGCGCGCAGTGGATGTCTTCCCGACGCCCCTCGGGCCCGAGAATATATACGCATGGGCGACCTTGCCTCCGAGAATGGAGTGTTTGAGTATGCCTGCAATAGGTTCCTGCCCGGTCAACTCATCAAATGCAGCAGGTCTCCATTTTCTGGCCAGCACCAAATAGGACATTAGGGTTTCACCTGAATAAATTTATTTTCTACACTCAGGGACCGGCATGCCCCGAGAACAGGGCATTTCAAATGGAACCGGCTTGCTGCGGCACCCAGACAAAACGCTTACCGCTGCTTCCTTCCGGACCTGACGGGGTTCACGTCCGCCTGCTGCGCAGGGCCGGCCCCTGACTGTAGAAACTGTTTAAATGGCGGAGAGGCAGGGAGTCGAACCCTGGGTGAGGTGTTAAGCCCCACACACGATTTCCAGTCGTGCACCTTCGGCCACTCGGTCACCTCTCCTCAAAAATAATGCCTCTTAGATTAATGCATGCAGACACTCAAAATCAACTTGACTAATCGGATTTGACCATTTAAATATGCGCGCATATCTGTAAACGGACATTATGGCCTGCCGTATCGAAAGCCCGGCAGGGATGGATCTCATGGCATGAGAGCCGGCTGCCCGGAACGCCCTAAATAGCCGGCCCGCTGAATTCCGACAAGAGCAACTCGCCCTCGACGGCGATTTTATCGTTGACCTCGGCCTTTACGGCAATCCGGTGGACAGGCCCTATTTCCCCGCGCTTAACGGCGGTGATATATACGGAGTCGCCGGCCGATATATCTCCATGGATATTAAACCTGTTCATGCCTGCGATAAAAGCGCCTTTGCAGTCCCTGCTCAACAGCAGTCCCGAGGTCTGGGCCATCGCCTCCATGACAAGCGACCACGGCATAACAGGATTTTCGCCGCAATAACCCTGCAGGAATTCTTCGTTAACAGTCACACTTTTGACGCATACTATCCTTACGCCCTCTTCGTACTCGACTATCCTGTCTATCATCACAAAGGGATAGGTGTGCGGGAGATAGTCGGCCGGGATTGCGGGTCTTTCGTTCATGGCGCTTCTCCAATTTTCAGTTATAAAAACGGCGGAACTGATTTGTCAGGCCGGGTAAACGCGACCGGCCTGCTTTATTATAATCACCCGTTCATCTTCAGCAAAAAAAACATCTCTCTGGCCAGCATAAATAATTCCCGGCGTTTTTCATCCCTGAAATCGGTATAGGTATGAATATGGGGCATGAAACGCTTGCCTTTGAATATAAGCGTTGTCTCCGCATAAATGCCGTCCCTTAGATAAATCCGGTGCGAATAATCTTTTGTCGACGCAAGGACTATCTTGGCAGGGGTCAAATAACCGGGATCGAGATTCACCTGCCTCTTTTCATTAATCGAAAACCCCGATTCCAGCTCTATTGTCTTCAATTTTGCGTCGGCGAGTTTGTCGGGCATAAAAGGTTCCCGGAAAAAAAGGAAACGCCTGAATATCGGAGAGCCCATCTCGTCGCTATAATAGTCCGAAAAGTCCCAGGCCGACGGAGGCGACTCCATCACGATTTCCCCGAAGACCTCCTGAAGCTCCGAATACGCCTTTAAATAATATTCCTGACTGGAATATAATACACCGGAAAACAGAAGCGTCTTTTCAACATCCCTTATCCTGGCCATGAAAGATTCCTACTCCTCGGCGATCATGTCGCTTATCAATGCCCTGATATCCTGGGAATCCCAGCGAACGGGGCCGACAAGCTTATATTTTAATATACCCTTTTTTGAGATAATAAACGATTCCGGCACACCTGTTATACCATAATCGAGCGATGTCTGTTTATCATCCATGACCACAATAAACCTGAAGTTGTTTTTTTCGATATAATGGGCCGCATTCCCCCTTGTGTCGCGGCACAATATCTTTACGACTTCAAGTCCGGCCCTGAATTTTTCGTCGTCTGCGAGCCTTTGCAGCAACGGGGCCTCCTGTCCGCATGTCTCGCACCAGGTGGCCCAGAAATTAACGAGGACGACCTTGCCCCTGAGGTCCTGCAGGCTGATTTTTCCGCCCTGCATATCCCGCAGCTCAAACTGCGGCGCAGGAGCGCCTGTAATTGCCCTTGGCCTTTCGGCGCCCTTTGCGGAAAAAAAGAAAAAAGCGGCGGCTGCGGCCAACAATAGAACAACGGAAAGTATAACGCCCCTGTTTTCCATGATTATCAAAAAGGGCGTTCCCCCGGCAGGGAAACGCCCTTAAAACGCTTTCTCCCTTACAATGTCCTAATTTACGGAAGCGAGGGCCGTCTCAGACGCAACAGTCAATTGCAGCTCTCCTTCATGGATAATGACATTTATGACGGACGCATCCCTGAAAGCGCCCTTTAGCATCTCTTCGGACAGGGGATCTTCGATCTCCCTGCTGATCGCCCTTCTCATGGGCCTTGCGCCGTAGACGGGCTGATAATATTTATCCAGCAGCCATTCCTTTACCTCCATCGAAACATTGATCGAGAGAGAATGTTCGGCAAGCTTGAGATTGGTCTCCGCTATCAGCAGGTCCACAATGGAAAGAAGGTGACTCTTCTCAAGTGTGTGGAACACGATTATCTCGTCGACGCGGTTTAGAAACTCCGGATTAAATGTCTTCTTGAGCTCTGAAAGAACATTCTCCTTCATCTTTCCGTAGACATTTTCCGAGGTTGCCCTGTAAAACCCGAGGGGAGTGGCCTTCTCTATGATCCTGGCCCCCAGATTGGAGGTCATTATGATAACGGCGTTCCTGAAATCGACCTTTCTTCCATAACTGTCGGTCAGAACGCCCTCGTCCAATATCTGGAGGAGCACATTGAAGACCTCCTGATGCGCCTTTTCGATCTCATCAAAGAGGATAACGGAATAAGGTCTCTTGCGGATCTTCTCGGTCAGCTGGCCGCCTTCCTCATATCCCACATAACCGGGAGGCGCCCCCGTGAGCCGCGACACCGTAAATTTCTCCATATATTCGGACATGTCTATCTTTATCAGCGCGGACTGGTCATCGAACATGAACTCGGCAAGCGCCTTTGCGAGTTCGGTCTTGCCCACACCGGTAGGCCCCAGGAAGAAGAATGAGCCGACAGGCCGGTTCTTGCTCTTCAGCCCGGCCCTCGAACGCCTGATCGCCTTTGAAACCTCCCTGATCGCATCGTCCTGCCCGATTATCCGCATATGGAGTATCTCTTCGAGCTTCAGGAGTTTTTCGGTCTCCGTCTGTTCCATCCTGTGAAGAGGTATGCCCGTCATCTTTGCGACGGTATAAGCGACATCATCCTCTCCGACGGAAGGCGTTTCATTCACAAGGGAATCCTTCCACTTTTTGTATTGGGAGTCGTATGTCTTTTTCAGCCTTTCTTCCTGCGTCCTGATCCTCTGCGCCTTGTCGATTTCGTGCATCCTCACATAAAGCGACTTTTCCTTGGAAAGCTGCATGATCTCGCCTTCCATATCACGCAATTCCCGGGGCATTGTCGCCTTTTTCAGCTTTATCCTCGAACTCGTTTCGTCGATGACATCAATGGCCTTGTCGGGCAGATACCTGTCGGTGATATAGCGGTCGGAAAGCTTGACTGCAGCCGTCAGCGACTCATCGGTTATCTTTACCTTGTGGTGGTCCTCATACTTGTGGCTGATGCCCTTCAGTATATCCACAGTGGTGTCAATGCTTGCAGGCTGCACATGGACGGGCTGGAACCGCCTCTCAAGCGCCCCGTCCTTCTCAATATGCTTCCTGAATTCATCCGGAGTGGTCGCTCCTATGCATTGCAATTCTCCGCGTGAAAGGGCCGGCTTCAGCATATTTGAAGCGTCGACGGAGCCTTCCGCAGCGCCTGCTCCGATAATGGTATGAAATTCGTCGATGAACAGGATCACATTTTCGGACTGCGCGATCTCGCGCATTACGGCCTTAAGTCTCTCTTCAAACTGTCCGCGGTATTTGGTGCCTGCAATAAGAGCTCCAAGGTCGAGCGAGATGATACGCTTTCCGACAAGAGTGTCCGGCACATCTCCAAGGGCTATCTTCGTGGCAAGCCCCTCAACAATCGCCGTCTTCCCGACCCCCGGTTCGCCTATAATAGCCGGGTTGTTCTTGAGCCTGCGGCCCAGTATCTGTATTACACGCTCTATTTCGTCATCCCTGCCGATGACCGGATCAAGCTTCCCTTCAGACGCAAGCAGCGTAAGGTCGCGACCGAATTCATCGAGCGCAGGCGTTGTGGTCTTTCTCTTTTCCTTTTGCTGCGGCGTCTGGAACTGGGGCTTGATCGAGAGGTTTATCGTAAGCTGCCTCGCGCCGAGCAGATTGGCCCCAAGCGCCCTGAGTATCCTGCCTGCAATGCCCTCTTCTTCCCTGATAAGGCCCAGAAGCAGATGTTCGCTGCCGATATACGCATGACCGAGCAATCTGGCCTCTTCAATGGATAGTTCAAGCACCTTCTTGGCCCTCGGGGTAAATGGTATATCGCCGAAAGTCATCAGGCTGCTGCCGACCGGCAGGCTCTTTTCGACCTCGAAACGCACCTCTTCAGCCGAAAGTCCCATCTTTTTCAATATGGTCGTCGCTATCCCTTCGTCTTCACGAAGTATTGCCAGCAGAAGATGTTCGGTGCCCAGATAGTCATTGCTCCGCTTCTCGGCCTCTTCCTTTGCGTATATTATTATTTTTCTGCCTTTCTCTGTAAACTTTTCAAACATCTTTTTATCTCCCTGAAACGGTATTCTCCTATTAAAATTGTAATGACTTTATGTATTTATTGTCAAATAAATCAGGGAAGGCGCGATATCCGCCGAAGCCTGTTATTTCTGAATCCTGCAGCTGCAACCGGCAAAATATTTTACCGGACCATAATGAGCCTGCCGGTATTCATGCGCCCTTGTGCGATTATTCGCGCTTGCTGTATGCTTTTACAATGTATGCGGATGTGATATTCCCGATAAAACTGACGCCTCTCACATATAAAATACCACAGGAAGCCGGTTACGACCTGAGCGGCAGGATAGTCACCGCCCCACTGATGAACAAAAACCGCTTCGGCCTGGCCTTTAATATCAGGGACGAGCTTGACGCCGGAATGCGGGGACATGATCCGGCCCGGATAAAAGAGATATTCTCCGTTCATGACCGTTTTGCATCCGGGACCCATATTCAATTCCTCCAGTGGCTTTCGGAGTACTATCTGACGCCGATGGGCGTTGCGCTGAAGAGTTCTTTCTTTGAAGAGGCCGCAGCCGCGGAATCAGCGCCGGGGACAACCCGCCGCAAGAAGAAGGCCGATATTTCATGCCCGGACACGGCGCCCGGATCTAATGCGGCATTGTCGCCGGAAATGATTGAGGACGTAACGGAATCCATTAAACGGAATAGCTACTCGGCCCTGTTGTATCACGCCCCTGATATCGATTCCGAACTCCTCGCCTCTCTTGAGATATTAAGGCGGATCAGCGACGGACCCGGAAGCATTATTGCGCTCGTCCCCGAGGTCGCCTTTATACGCAGGCTCGAGCCCGAACTGCGTGCGATATTCGGCGGCAGGCTGTCCATACTTCATGCCCGGCTCTCAAAAAAAGATCGGACAGGTACGATTAAAAAGATCCTGTCGGGGGAATCGGATGTTGTGGTCGGCACGCGTTCGGCCATGCTCGCCCCGATACCGGCGGCGAGGTTTATCGTCGTGATTGAAGAGCAGAGCGCATCCTACAAGGGCGAAGAAGGCTTGCGCTATAATGCCCGGGATATTGCCGTAATGCGGGCGCATATCGAAAAATCGTGCGTGGCCCTCATGTCCGTATGCCCTTCGCTCGAATCTTATTATAATGCCCAAAGGGGAAAATACAGGCTCCTCGGCAAGACACCGTCGGGAGCGGAATACGGACGGCCCCGCGTGAAGATCATCCGGGTCAACGCAAAAAAACAGGGCGGGTCTTCCCTCTCTCCGGAGGCGCTTTCGGAGGCAAAAAACCGCCTCCGAAAAAACGAATCCATGCTCTTTCTTGCAGGCAGAAAGGGCTATTCCCTTATACGTTGCAGAGATTGCGGGCATATGGATTATTGCGCCAAATGCGAGGCCCCGATGATATTCTATAAGAGCTCAGGTATGCTCAAATGCCATCATTGCGGATGCGAACGTCCTGCCCCGGACACTTGCGGAGAATGCGGCGGGGCCTCTCTCGAACCCTTTGCCCCCGGCGTGGAACGCGTAAGGGAGGACATCGAACAGCTGCTCCGGGATTCCGCCACCCAGGCGGAAAAGACTGCCGTCTCATCCCCGCAGACGGACAAACTGGGCAACGGAAACCACGGCCTTTCCGATTTTATGCCGTTCATCATCGGGGCCGGAGGCGCAAAAAGAAAGGGTTGCGCGAAAGAAAAATATTCTGCGGCAGTATTGATGAATATGGATCTTCTCATGGCGCGCCCGGATTTCAGGGCGCAGGAGCGCGCGTTCCAGGAGATCATGGGGGTATCGCAGCTTGTAAAACCGGAAGGCTCCCTGCTCATTCAGACCCGGTCGCGGGGATCGGAGCTCCTGAAATACGCCAGGGATTATGATTTCGAGTCGTTCTACAGGATGGAGCTGGCCCAGAGAAGGGAAATCACCTATCCGCCTTACGAGAGGATTGCGCTGCTGACGATTTCCACACGCTCCGAAAACGCAATACCCGACGCAACATGGCGGGAGGTCTGCGGCTTCTGCAGCGAAACAGTTACACTGTTCGGCCCGATGGATTGCCCGCCCCGTTCAGCATCCTTTACTCGCTGCTCGCAGATAATCCTGAAATCGGCGGACAACAGAAAGTTGCACGAAACAGCAGGGAAAATAATGAAAAAACTCGGAAGGGACAAAAAGGTCCTGGTCACCGCAGATGTCGATCCGTTAAAGATATAGCCCTGTTCTGTTCCCGGCGAGGATACTCCTCGCTGTTTCTATGTCTTTGTTTATACGGCTGCCCAGGGCTTCCGGACATCCGAATTTCTTTTCATCCCTGATTCTCTCTATAAAATGCACCCTTAACCGCTTACCGAGCAGGTTTCTCCTGAAATCCAGTATATGCATCTCATAACTCATGACGTCCCGTCCGAAGGTCGGATTCCTTCCGATATTCGCCACTCCCCCATACACATTGTCGCCAAGAGATATCCGGACCGCATACACGCCCTCTTTGGGTATCAGCTCATTCTCCGTCTCAATATTGGCTGTAGGCACGCCCAGCAGCGCTGCGCCCCTTCCCGCGCCTTTTACGACACGCCCGTCGATGTGATAAGCCCTTCCCAGCATCAATGCGGTTTCCGATATCCGGCCGCCGACTATTGAGCTTCTGACCCTGCTGCTGCTGATTATATCACCATGCAACTTTGCATAACGGATCACACTCACACGGAATCCGTATTTCCTGCCCATGCTCCGAAGCAGGTCCGTATTCCCCTTTCTGGCGCGTCCGAACCTGCAGTTATGACCTACTATCACCCATTTCGCCTTCAGCAGTCCGACAAGTATGTCCCTGATGAAGTCCTCGGAGTCCGTGCGCGCAAATTCTTCATTGAAATCAATATTGACGATATCCCTTATGCCTGCTCCGAATATCAGCCTTTCCTTGTCGTGTTCCGAGGTGATGAGTCTCAGACTGCGGTCCGGCAACAGCGTCTTTACCGGATGCGGAGAAAAGGTCACGGCGACCGGAGAGCCGTCTGTCTCGCGCGCCCTGGTTACAACCGCTGCAAATATCTTCTGATGCCCCTTATGGATGCCGTCAAAGTTGCCGATAGTGACGATTGTTTTCGCCCGCCCGAACTGGTCCATCAGGTCTTCAGTTATTGCCATGCTTTTTCTCACCCGAAAGGAGGTCCTGATACACCGCCCTGACCTGCTCCCGTGAGCCTTCGATATCGCCGCTGTTGTCGATCACAAAATCCGAGCCCCTCATCTTTATCTCAACAGGCAACTGGCTGCCGAGCCTCCTGACCGCGTCGGCTTCGGAAATGCCCTTGTCCAGCAGGCGGCGCATATTTACATCCTCCCCGGTATAGACGGTTATGATCCTGTCGAATCTGGACTGATATCCCCGCTCGAAGACAACCGGGGCCTCGATGACGACTATGCATGGGCCTGCGCAATTGAGCTTTGAGATTTCGCGATCAGTCCTCTCAAACACCAGGGGATGAAGGATGTCCTCCAGCGCCAGCCTCAAACGCGGATCATTGAAGACAATGTCCGCCAGCCGTTTCCTGTTTATCGCGCCGTTTTCCATGACCTCTTCTCCGAACATCCGCCTGATGTCCCTGATTACCTCCGGCTCCTCAAGCAGACTGCGGACAATATCATCCGTGTCCATGGTTATCGCGCCGAGGGCCCTGAACATGCCCGCCACCGCGCTTTTGCCCGAGCCGTAATTGCCGGTCAGCCCTACTACTGTCATGAATTCTTCTCAGCCTTCTTTTTCAGCTCCTTCAGCTTGCGCAGGGCGTCCTGCGGCTTCATGGAGCCAAGGTCAAGGTTTGCAAGTTCTATAGTCACAGAGTCGCCTGCGGCAAAGAGGTCCATCTGCGATATCCTGGGGAGTAGTGAGTTGGCCTCTTTCTTTTCGAGTTTTTCGAGCATTGTCCTCGCCTTTTCCAGCGCTTCAGCAGGAAGCCCTGCAAGACGCGCGACCTGTATCCCGTAACTCTTGTCTGCCGGCCCCTTGTCGATCTTCCTCAGGAATATGACCTCATCGCCCCACTCCTTTACAACCGCATTATAGTTTTTGATGCCCTCCATATTCATTGCAAGGTCGGTCAGTTCATTATAATGGGTCGCAAAAAGTGTGCGGGCCTGTATATTCCCTACAATGTATTCAGCCACTGCCCAGGCTATACTGATACCGTCAAAGGTGCTCGTGCCGCGGCCCACTTCATCCAGAAGGATCAGGCTTTTAGAGGTCGCGTTATTGAGGATATTGGCCGTCTCGATCATCTCTACCATGAATGTGCTCTGTCCCCGCCCTATGAAATCGGAAGCGCCTATGCGGGTAAATATCCGGTCGACAACACCTATCCCGGCCTCGGAGGCCGGGACAAAAGAGCCTATCTGCGCCATCAGTATGATCAATGCAACCTGCCGCATATAGGTGGATTTGCCCGCCATATTGGGCCCCGTGATTATCATCAGTTTATTCTTGGTAGAGTCGAGCAGAGTGTTGTTTGGTATAAACCTGTCGTCCATGAAAGACACGTTGTTCGCGCTGAGAAGCCTTTCGATTACAGGATGTCTCCCGTCCCTGATATCTATAACGTCGCCGTCGGTAACAACCGGCCTGACATAATCGTATTTTTTGGCGACAAACGCAAGCGCCGCGTAAAAGTCGACAAGGGTGACAAGGGCCGATGTATTCATCAATCCATCGGTGAAACGCTGCATCTTCTCAATCAGTTCCCTGAAAAGCCCGGCCTCTATCTCCTTCAGCCTGTCCTCCGCGCCCAGGACCTTTGTCTCATAATCCTTCAGATCAAAGGTGATAAAACGCTCGCAATTCGCCAGTGTCTGTTTTCTTGTGTAATCAGGCGGCACAAGATGGAGATTGGAATTCGTGATCTCGATATAATAGCCGAAGACCTTGTTGAATCCGATCTTGAGAGACGAAATACCGGTCTTCTGTCTCTCCTCGGTTTCGAGGCGCGCAATGTAATCCTTGCCGTTGGTGGAAATGTCCCTGAGTTCATCGACACGGCTGTTGAAGCCCTTTCGGATGATACCGCCGTCTTTGGAGCCCGCAGGCGGACTGTCGACAAGACATGCCTCTATCATCCCGCACAATTCAGGGAATTCCTCCATCTTGCTGCCGATATTGCCGATTTGCACGGCAGGGGACTTTAATAGCGATTTTTTGATCTCGGGAATGAATTCGAGCGAGCCTTTCAGCGCCATGACATCACGCGGACCGGCAGACCCTGAAATGACGCGGGACGTCAGCCTTTCCATGTCCTGCACCTTTCTTAACGAGTACCTGAGTTCGTCGAACAGGTCGAAATCCTCGACAAAAGCCCCGACGGCCTGCTGGCGCTCGACAATCGCGTCGACATCCACAAGCGGATTCGCTATCGCGTTCCTGATAAACCGGCCGCCCATTGGGGTCAGCGTCTCGTCAACAACCCACAGGAGTGACCCTTCCACAGAGCCGTCCCTGATGTTATACAGCAATTCGAGATTCCGTTTGGTGGCAGCATCCAGGAACATAAAAGAAGAAGGGCCGGGGACCGCGATCTTTTTGAAAGTCAGTATCTTCTGGGAGTCCTCGAGGTAACTGAAAAGGGCCCCGCCTGCTGAAATGGCCGACGGCATGCCCTCGCAGCCGTATCCTTCAAGAGACGCCACCCTGAAACCCTTCAGGAGTGTCTTGTAAGCCTCCGTATAATCGAAATAATAATCTTCATACCATGTCACATAACATCCGAAAAGGGCCTCTTTATAGTAGAGATTTTCCTTCATGCTCGCCGGGCATAGTATCTCCTTCGGCTCGACCCGGCTTATCTCGTCCTCAACCGGCCTGTCCGTTTCATAGACCTTGAACTCGCCTGTAGAAAGGTCGGCAACCGCTATCCCATTGATGTTACGATCCGGGAATATGCTCATTATATAGGTGTTTTCCTTGGGCCTCTCAGGCTGGTGAGTGCCCGGCGTGACCACCCTGATTACTTCCCTCTGGACAATACCCTTTGCAAGCCTGGGGTCTTCCATCTGCTCGCAGATGGCGACCTTGTAACCCGCTTTTACCAGTTTTGAAATATAGCCGTCGGCTGAAAAATAGGGGATGCCGCACATAGGCGTCTGTTCTTCCCTGCTCTTGTCCCTGCTCGTAAGGGCGATCTGAAGTATGCGCGACGCTATTTTTGCGTCCTCACCGAACATCTCGTAGAAATCTCCGAGCCTGAAAAAGAGGATAGCGTCGGGATACCGGTCCTTCACGCCGAAAAACTGCTTCATCAATGGGGTAAGCTCAGACATTGCATCGACCTTCCGTAAATTTTTTATTTCTGAATTATACTACAGACGGACCGCAAGATGCCCCTTGTATATGCTGAATACAGCTGAGTACCGGCGGATTTTTCATTAAAAAGTCCGCCGCACAAACAAGACCTGATAAACTGCAGTATCGAAGCCTTTGCGCAGATTGCCGCGTATCAATACAGGGACATAAAGACCTGCTTCATTTCCCTGTGCGCATCAGCCGGCGCAATCTGTCGGAATACCCCCGCAGCGCCTGCTCAATAAGCCCTTGAATCAAAGACGCGTTTGGTCTTCTTTTCAGACCTCGGCAGGCTGCCGTAAGTCTCCACCTCGACCGCACAGGAGACCATAAGGCTGTGCTTTATCTTCTTCGCAATAATCTCGGCCAGTGCCCTGTCTCCGCTCTCGTGCATATTTGAGGCGCGCTCTATCTTCAGCGTCATATAATCCTTGCCGTCGTCACGGCGTTCTATATATATCTGATGCTCACTGCCCACGCCATTGACCCCCGACAGTATCTCGTCGATCTGCCCCGGATACACATTTACACCCCTCAGGATGAACATGTCGTCGGACCTGCCGAGTATCTTGTCGTGGCGCGGCAGTCCGCATCCGCAGGGGCATTCATCGCTCAAAAGCCTGGTAAGGTCATGTGAACGGTACCGGATGAGGGGAGCCCCCTCCTTGCAGAGGGTGGTAAAGACCATTTCCCCGATCTCTCCCGGGGCCACAGGTTTGTGGGTCTCGGGATTCAATATCTCGAGTATATAAAAGTCCGCCCAGTAATGGACGCCGTTGTCATATTTACAGCTCAGGCCGGTTCCCGGCCCGTAGAGTTCGGTAAGGCCGGGGATATCGTACACCTCATCGATTCCGAGCAGCTCCTTTATGGTCCTGATCATGCCCACACTCGCCCTCTCTGCGCCGAGGATCGCCTTTTTGAGGCTGAGCCTGTCTCGCAGCTTGAGCCGGTGGACCTCTTCAGCAAGCAGCAGCGCCATGGAGGCCGTGGAACATACAACTGTAGACTGCATATCCACCATAAAGGAGCGCTGCATTTCCATATTGCCCGGACCGATGGGAATGGCCAGCGCGCCGAACCTTTCGCACCCGAGCTGGAACCCGACGCCCGCAGTCCACAGGCCGTAGCCCACGCATATCTGTACCCGGTCTTCGGCGGTTACGCCCGCCATCTCGTAACACCTGCCGAACATGTAGGCCCAGTCGTCGATGTCCTTCTGCGTGTAGCACATCACCTTGCGTTTCCCTGTGGTGCCCGACGACGAGTGTATCCTCACGATCTCGCTGAAATCCGCAGACCTGAGAGGAAAAGGATACCCGTTCCGCAGATCGTCGGCGTCGGTCAAAGGCAGTCTCTCCAGATCATCGAGCGACTTTATGTCTTCGGGCCGGACACCCGCCTCATCCATCCTGCTGCGATAAAAAGAGGACCTGGAATAGGCGCGTGCAACCGTCCATTGCAGGCCTTTCAGCCGGTACTCATCAAGGCCCTCCGGCCCAAATTTGGGCGGGTATCTCTTAAGTGTGGAGTCCATTGTTTTTCCTTTCTCCGCAATTTATACCATAATCAAATGCCGATAGCGCAGCGGTAAGGAGTATGCCGCGACCAGAAAGTTTCCTGTTCAGAGTAGCGCGTATGTCATCCGGACTGCAGAATAATGTCCGACCGCTATTATTGAGCGCAGAGATCGCGAACCCTGTAAGGACAAGGTTCATGGAACGCCTTTGATCAATCCTGCATGCAGCCGCGTCCGCATCCATCCAGAGGGCGTCAATGCCTTCCGGCGCGGCAGGTGAATTGACTATGATCGCGCCTCCCGGCCTTGAATATAGCCCGTGCCGGCCCAGATTTGCGCTTTTGAGCAGGATCAGGACATCCGCCATCCCGGGTCTGACAAGCGGGCTCGAAAATGCGCCGACCTTAAGGTGAGAGACGACTACGCCGCCCCTCTGGGCCATACCGTGGGTCTCGGCGGTCAGGACATTGTATCCTTTATGGACGGCAGTTTCAGCAAGCAGCCGGGTGATGAACAATATGCCCTGCCCGCCGACGCCGCTCAAAAATATTTGCCGGTTTTCCGGAGCGTTAACCATTTTCGTCCGCCTTTTTTATCGCGCCTGCTGGGCATACATGTATACAGACCCCGCAGCCGCTGCATAAGCCCTGATTGATGACGGCCCGTCTGTTTATTTCATCATATTCCATGGCAGGGCATTCAAACTGTTCGATGCAATAAGAGCATCCATTGCATAAATCCGAGACGCAAACATTGATGCGGCCGGTCCCGGCGGCGCCGCTTCGTTTATCCACAAGGCAGGGATACCGGGCAATTACTACCGCAACGCCCTTTTCCTGCGCATGCTCGCCCGCCTCTTTAAGGATTCCGATAAATCCGGGCAGGTCATAGGGGTTTCCGATCCGACAGTATCCGGCCCCGCAGCCCCTGACCACATCTTCTATGGCAAGTTTCGGCATGGCGGCCCCGCAGGCGTCGATTCCGCAGGCGGGCGTGGGCTGGTTTCCGGTCATGGCGGTCGTCGAGTTGTCGAGGATTATCAGCACAAAGCGGGAATCCTGTATAACAGCGTCCATGAGTTCCGCGGTCCCTGAATGGAAAAAGGTCGAATCTCCTATGGTGGCCACTACATCCTTATGTACGCCGCCCAACCTGAAGGCATGATAAAAACCCGACGCCTGGCCTATTGACGCGCCCATGCACAACACGGTGTCTATGGCGCCGAGATTGGTCCCGAGGGTATAACATCCGATATCACTCGTATAGACGGCCTTTGGAAACGCCTTCTTTGACGCAAAGAAACTCGCCCTGTGCGGGCAGCCGGCGCAAAGGCGCGGCTTTTGGCCTCCGGTAACCGCCGGTTCAGGGACAACCCTTGCGGAAACGCCGCAAAAGCGCCTCATTACATCTTCGATTGTTTCAGGCAGCAACTCCCCTGCCTGCGGGACAAAGCCGCTCATCCGTCCTTTAACCTTATACCTGTCGGCAAACTGCATTTCGACAACAGGTGAACTCTCTTCAACAATGAGTATTTCATCGTAGCTGCCGAGCGTATCTTCGATAAATTGCGTATGCAGGGGAAAAGGCTGGACCACCTGCCATATCGCGATGCCGTCTATCAGCCCTGAATCCTCCGCAATCTCCCGAACATGGGCATACGCCACACCTGATGCGAGTATGGCCTTTGACGCGCGGGTTGCGGGATTCAGCAGCCTTGGCCGGGTAGGAGAATGCGCTGCAATAGCGGACAACTTTTCATTCAGCCTCTTGTGCAGGGTCAAACGGAAATTGGGCGTGGCCGCCCATCTGGCCGGGTCCCTTATGAGTTCAGCGGAACGGTATTCCGCCTTTACCTCTTTAAGCCCGATGTCCTGTCCGCCGTGGCAGACCCTTGTGGTCGGCCTGAGCATTACAGGGACCTCATATTGCTCGGAAAGTTCATAGGCGAGCGCGACAAAATCCCTTGCCTGTTCAGGACCGGACGGATCAAGAACCGGGACCTTTGCGAACATGGCCATCATGCGGCTGTCCTGCTCGGTCTGGGACGAATGCGGACCGGGATCGTCCGCGCTGATGACGATAAAACCGCCCTTCACGCCCATATAAGCCGCGCTCATGAACGGATCGGACGCCACATTCAGCCCCACCTGCTTCATGCTAACCGCTGCGCGCAGGCCCGCAATACAGCCGGCATAGGCCGTCTCGAACGCGACCTTTTCGTTCACCGCCCAGCGCACATGGATCGGCAGCGAAAGCTCATTCCGCCATTCGGCAATTGCGGGGAGTATCTCGGACGCCGGCGTGCCGGGGTATGAAAGAGCCATGGCGCAACCGTTCTCTATCAGCCCCCTGGCGATAGCTTCGTTACCTGTCATCAGTATGCGGGTATTCATTCAGTCTCTCTCTTCAGTTATAAACTATTGATATTCAAAATGTGTATATTAAGCCTGCCGGAAATGATAAGTCAAACGGCGTCAGGGAGCGCGAGAGCGACCTGATGAAGGCCCGATGTCCGGAATCTCCGGACTGCATGGGCGGCAGGGAATAATGCTGTTTATATCCGTTTCCGGAAATTATCGACTGAAGCTCCGGCTGAACATGGCGCGAATATCTTCAAAACCGGGTGCCTTTATGGTAAAAGGTATCTGCCTTGCGTCGGCGGCCATTGATGAAAACTTCGATATCTCTTCTTCCGCAATATCCTCTTTGGGGCCCAGCAGCGTATTTAAAAGATCGCCGAATTCTTCCAGATTCCTCATCCCCATATAATCCAGAGCAGCTCCGACACGTCCTCCGAAATCCGTTGAGAGGAATTTCAGGAATTCATAAAGCAACAGTCCGTTCGCCCTCCCATGATCGATATGTCTGAAATATGTCAGCTGATAACCAAGGGCATGGACTGCGGTGGTGCCCGTATGGGTAATGACTATGCCTGCAAGCATCGACGCATACAACAGCCTTTCCCTAAGTCCGAAATCGATCCTTGACACATCGGTAAGACAGGGCAGGCATTGTCCGAGAATCTTCATGACTTCGGCCGCGAAAAAATCACTCAACTCCGTAGACTTAACGGACATAAAGCCCTCAACCGCATGCGACAACGCATCCAGCGCAGTATTGACGGTGATATGTACAGGAAGAGTCTCCGTATATCTTGCGTCCAGGAACGCCAGTTGCGGAATAATTTCTTCAGAGGCCACCGATTTTTTGCTCTCAATGGCGTAATAAGTCAGGATCGAGTATTGGGTAACCTCGCTTCCCGTGCCTGCGGTAGTCGGAGCTGCCGCAACAGGAAGGGGTTTGGATGGGAATACACCCGAAAAAAGTTCCTCATCGCTGATGTTGTTTACAGCAAGAATGGCCACAGCCTTTGCGGCATCCAGCGGCGACCCGCCGCCCACCCCGACAACAAAATCGGCCCCTTCTCTCCGCGCCGTTTCAGCGGCGTCCCTTACGTTCTGGACCGAAGGGTTGGTCTCAACCCGGTCAAAAACAACATACGGAATACCTTCGCATTCGAGCGCCGCCCGCACATCCTGTTCGGAACCGTTGAGTTTTGAAGACCGGCTGCCGGTGACAATAATGGCCTTCGAGCCGAGCCTGCTGAAGAGTTTTGAATTTTCCCTGATGCAGCCGGGCCCCATCAGGACCCTTGTGGGCATGAAAAAACGAATATTCAAAGTCAGTTTCCGGGGAGGTTGAGTTTTTGCGGCTCTCCCTTTTGCCCCTGCGGAAGAGGTTTTCCGTTAAACTTTATCCTTACGCCGCCGCCATTCCCGACCGTGCCGGTTATGGACCTGTAAGCATTATATGTACGGCTTTCTCCGGGATCAAGAGTCACCTCGATCTTCTCTCTGCCGTCAATGAGAAGATGCACGCTCGTATGTTCAACAGCGGAAAAGGTCAGCACATGTTTCTTGCGATTCGGCGTTTGCCCGTCAGTAAATACGGTATTCCCGGTTACTTTTGACCTGTCTTCGTCGGAAGCGTTTGTCCCCGCGGATGGATCAGCCGAAGCAGCTGAAGTGGCCGGCGGATTTACCTGACCGGCAGAAACCGCCTGACCGCCCTGCTTTGCCTGGGACTCAGGGGCCTGAAGAGCGGGGTCGGGCTGTTCCTGTTTTACAGGAGCGTCCGCAGGTTTCGGCTCAGTCCTTGCAGGCACGGTTTTCCTTGCGTTTACTTTTTCTTTATAAACATCATCCGAAGACAGATACTGATAGGCTACATAACCGGAAACAATAAAAAGGACCAGCGCTATCCAGATAAATCTTGATCTGCCGCGCTTTACCCTGACATTCTCCGGCCCGACGGATTCAATGGTCCAGGGTTCCGGTTCCTCATGTTCGGGCGTCCGCCCCGTAATACCCCTGAGCTTTATCTGCTCTTCGGTCTCTATTTCAGCGACAGGACGATCAGGGCTTTGAACGGAAGCCTTGCGCCCTTTCAGCCCCGATTTCATCTCCAGATATCTTTCGTAAGGTTCAAGCGCAGTCTCGGTAGGAAATCCGAGATATTTGGCGTAACCCTTGATATACCCCCTCGCATATATTTCGAGGGGCAATTTATCATACTGCTCGTTTTCTATTGCTTCGAGAAAACATTCCTTGATGCGCGTAGCCGAGGATATCTCCGGGATATCCTTGCCGTTGTCTTCCCTTAATTTCTTCAGCAATGCGGACATGCATTTAAAATAACATATATTAAATTATAAATAAAGATTGCATATGGGCCGTATTGATGAGCTTTTAATTGTCAACCTGATATGATAATATAGTTTACAATGAAAAGGGTCGTGATAACAGGGACCGGCGCTGTAACACCTCTTGCGTCAACGTTCAGGGCTTCATGGCCGCTGATCAAAACCGGTCATTCAGGCATTGGGCCGCTGACCCGTGTCGGTCCGCAACGTCATGAAAATAAAGCGTTATGCCGGGCCGCCGGAGAAATATCCGGCATGAAAATCGACCACATCTTCTCGAAAAAAGAACTCAACTACATCGACCCTTTCATTTCCTGCGCAGCCCTGGCCGCCTGCGAGGCCGCCGGAAACGCGGGTCTCTTATCCGAAGATAATAAAATCAGCGCGCCCTGCGGGATCATGCTCGGATCGAGCCGTGGCGGTATCACTACCCTGGAAAAGGGTTTCGCAAAGATATTTTCGGTCCAGGCCGTAGAAAAAAAGGCGTATCGCTTATCTCCGTTCCTTATGCCGACAACAACAATAAGCGCAGCGGCGGCATATATAGGCTGCAAACTCGGCGTCACCGGTTATACGCTCGGGATTTCGAACGCATGCGCCTCAGGGGCAAATGCGATTGGAGAAGCGTTCCATATGGTAAGAAACGGCTCAATGACCTTAATGCTTGCCGGAGGCTCTGATGCGCCCATATGCCGGCTCTGTATCGAGGGGTACGGTTCGGCAGGCATATTGTCGGATTCCGGACACTGGGAGGCGAGCCGCCCGTTCGATATAAGGCGCAACGGCTTTGTCCTCGCTGAAGGCGCGTCTGTTATGGTCATTGAAGAGATGGGGCACGCGGTAAAGAGGAATGCCGCCATCCTTGGTGAAATCATAGGCTACGGCAATATCTGCGACGCCTCACACCTGACCCTGCCGTCGATTAAAGGAGAGATTCTTGCAATATCAGGGGCGCTTGAAGATGCGGGTATTCTGCCCGGCGATGTGGATTACATCAATACGCACGGCGCTTCAACCCCTGCGGGCGACAAAGCGGAAGCCGCCGCCATAAAGAAAATATTCGGGGACAGGCCGGTTCCGGCCAATGCAATAAAATCCATGACCGGGCATATGCTGGCAGCGTCAGGAGCCTTTGAAGCCGCCTGTACAATTATGAGTTTACAAGAAGGCGTTATCCCCCCGACCATAAACACGCGGGATATCGACCCTGACTGCGCGATCAATCTGATAACTGGAATGACTGAAATCCCCGTCAATATTGCGGTCAGCAATTCCTTCGGCTTCGGCGGCCTGAATGCCGCGCTTGCCCTGAAGCGCTTTACCGGTTGATTGACGCGAAATGGGGAAAAACTGGCGGAGAGGTAGGGATTCGAACCCTAGATAGGGTGTTACCCCTATAACCGCTTAGCAGGCGGCTGCCTTCGACCGACTCGGCCACCTCTCCAAACACGGAGTAATATAATATCAACACCGGCATTTAATTGTAAAGGCTAAGCCGCTATATGATAAAATGTCGGGATGATAAACAGTATCTGGGACAAATTAAGGGCAGCCATTACCGGACATTCCATGATTTCAGTCGGCGATCACATACTCGTCGGGCTGTCGGGAGGGGCTGATTCGGTATGTCTGATGACCATGCTTCATCATGTAAAGGCTGAATACGGACTCAAGATCTCGGCCGCTTACATAGATCATGGGTTCAGGCCCAACGAGACCCCGGCGGAGATAACCTTCTGCAGGGGGCTGTGTTCAGGACTCGATATCGATTTTGAGACAAGGGCCATAGAGCCCGCTGCCTACGCAAGGCAGGAAGGCATGAACAAGCAGGAGGCCTCGCGCGAACTGCGCTACAGGGCGCTTCAGGAGATCGCCGCAGAAAAAGGCTGCAATAGAATCGCGCTCGCGCATAATGCCGATGATCAGGCGGAGACCGTTCTGATGAGACTGATAAGGGGCTCGGGCAGCCTCGGACTCTCGGGCATACCGCCCGTTCGCAAACCCTTCATCAGGCCGATTATTCGCATATCCAGGATGGAGATTGAAGATTTTCTGGAGAAAGAGAACTCGGACTATGTGACGGACTCCTCGAATCTGAAGGATGACTATCTGCGGAACAGGATAAGGCATCATATTATCCCTGCGATAAAAAATATCAACAGGGATTTTGTCGGGACGGTCACGAGGGCTACGGATATCATCATGGAAGAAGACCGTTACTTCGAGATACAGGTCACCAAAACCCTGATGAAACTGATCACCAGAAAATCGGACACGACCATTGAGCTTTTCCTTATGCCGATGGAATCCCTTGACAAGGCGCTGCTGAGAAGGGTATTGAGGAGGGCGGTCGCTGAAACGAGGGGACTGAAGGGGCTCGGCCTTGTCCATATAGAAGATTTGATACGTCTGATCAAATACGGCAGGTCTGGAGACAGGCTGTATCTGCCTGATTCGATACGCGCAGTCAAGGCGTATTCCACCCTTGTCTTAACATCCGAAAAACCGCCCTGTCTGTCGGAATACACCCTGTCGGAACCGGGCGACATCGTCCTGCCCGGGACTGCACAGACGCTCTCCTTCGGGATTGTGGAAAGGGAAGAGGTCGAAGACCTCGGAGACGGCAGGGATATCGCCTGTCTGGACGCCGACAGGGTCGAATTCCCCCTGACCATACGTCCGCGCAAGACCGGAGACTTTTTTTATCCACTGGGGTTCGGCAAACGGAAAAAGATCCAGGACTTTTTTGTGGATGAGAAGATCCCGAGAGACCTGAGGGATGCAATTCCGCTTTTGATCAGCAGGGATGATATTGCGCTGGTGGTAGGGTTCCGGGTTGACGACAGGTTCAAAGTTAATGATAATACTAAGAGGACGCTGATTGTGAAAACGAAGCGGCTGAAAATATAGAACCGGAGGTCCCGATGATACAAACTAAAATATCCATAAAGATAATGACCGCCTTTACAGGCATACTGCTTGCGGCCTTTGTCGCCTCTGTAGTTACCCTGTCGGCCTCGCCTGCAATGGCGGCAAATCAGTCCTTCCTGTCGGAGCTCGGCAACGCCATGTCGCAGATAGCCGACAAGGTGAAACCATCGGTTGTCAATATATCCACGTCCAAGACGATCAAGACCCCGAGGCTTCAGTTCAGCGATCCCGCCATGCAGAGATTCTTCGGGAATATCAAACCTCAGAAGCAGAAGGTCTTCAGTCTCGGCTCGGGCGTTATCGTGTCGAAAGACGGGTATATCGTTACTTGCAACCATGTGATCCAGGGCGCCGAAGACATACTGGTGAAACTCCATGACAACCGGGAGTTCAAGGGCAAGATCGTCGGCATGGACTCCAAGACCGACATAGCCGTAATCAAGATAACGGCGGACAATCTTCCTACTGTTACATGGGGCGATTCAGCCGGACTCAGGACCGGCGGCATAGTGATCGCCTTCGGAAACCCCTTCGGTCTCAGCCAGACGGTCACGATGGGTATAGTCAGCGCAACGGGAAGGTCCGGAATGGGCATAGTCGACTATGAGGATTTCATACAGACCGACGCCTCCATCAATCCCGGCAATTCAGGCGGAGCGCTCGTCAATGCGGACGGAGAACTCGTAGGCATCAACGACGCCATTTTCAGCACCAGCGGAGGGAACCAGGGTATAGGTTTTGCAGTCCCTTCCAATATGGTGAAAAATATCATGGACAGCATTATAAACAAGGGCAAAGTGATACGCGGGTATATCGGGGTGCAGGTGCAGCCCCTGAATGCCGAGCTTGCCAAACAGTTCAAACTGAAGGATGACAAGGGCGTGCTCCTGAATGATGTGACCGAAAGCGCGCCTGCGGAAAAGGCGGGACTGAAGAGAGGCGATATCATCGTCAGTATCGACGGCAAAAAGACGGATGATGTTTTCTATCTCAGGAACCAGGTCGCATCCACCCCTCCCGGCGGAAGCGTTGTGCTGGGTGTAATCAGGGACGGCGTCCCGCTTTCATTTAAGGTAACCGTCAGCGAACTGGCTTCGGACAACGTGTCGGCTTCCACGGAAACCGCAGACAATGCGCTGAAAGGCATCGTTGTGCAGGATCTTACAAAGGATATCATCAAACAGCTGCGCCTGAAAAAGGACACCAAAGGTGTCGTGGTCGGCGGCATTGATGAGGACAGCCCGGCGACCGGAATCATCAACCGAGGCGATGTGATAATGGAGATCAACAGAAAGCCGGTGAAAAATACGGCTGAATTCAGAAAACTGGCTGCAAAGATTCAGAAAAACGAGAGCGTAATGTTGCTCGTCTCAAGAGCAGGATTCAATCGATACATAACATTAGGCGCACAATAATCTCATTGCACAACAGAAGACCCTTGCGGGTCGGCATGAGTTTGTTGTCATTTATTATAACGAGGCCCTGTTGAGTCATATCTCTCAGGGCCTCTCTCATCCTGTCGAATGAATCATGAGGGATAAGCCCGATATCGAAGCCTGCGGTCTTCCTGAGCCCCAGGAATATTATCTCCTTGAGCTTGTCCGCCTCTTTCATCCCAATTTCTTCAGCTACAGGCAAAACACCGCTATTGATCTCCGCCATATAGCCCATTACATCAGCGATATTTGAACCGCGGCATTCTCCGGTAAAGAAGCTTGCGCCGGCCCCGAAGCCGAGATATTCCCCCCTGTCCCAATAGTTGAGATTGTGCCTGCACTGTCTTCCTTCGAGCGCATAGTTCGAAATCTCATAATGCCGGTATCCGTTTCCGGCAAGGAAATCCTTTGCAGCGTAATACATGGACGCAATCTCGTCCTCTTCGCAAAGATGAAGATCGCCCTTCTCCAGCAGCTCGTAAAGAGGCGTATGCGCTTCAGGGGTGAGTTCGTAAGCGGAGATATGTTCGGGCCGCAGGGCAACGACCTGTTCGAGAGTCTTCATCCATAGATCGGGCTTCTGACCCGGTATGCCGTAGACAAGATCTACCGAGACATTATCGAAACCGCAGGCGCGCGCAGAACGGAAGGCCCTTGTCGCAGCCCCGGAATCATGGGGCCTGCCGAGCAGGGAAAGTTCGCGGTCGTCAAGCGACTGAAAACCCATGCTGATCCGATTAATGCCGGCCCTGCGCATTACAGTTGCCTTGTCTTCCGTAAGACTTTCGGGGTTTGACTCGGATGTTATCTCTGCGTCGTCCGAAATAATGAAGTTGTCGCGGATGCAGGACATGATCCGCACAATATGCCTGGCCCCGAGGAGGGAGGGCGTGCCGCCGCCTATATAAACGGTGTCGATCCTGTCTGCGCCGCCCCTGCGCATCGTCATTTCCATGCAGAGCGAATTGATGTACCTGTCTATTGTCCTTTTATCGGCAGGTATGGAATAGAAATCGCAGTACAGGCACTTCTTTACGCAAAACGGAATGTGGATATATAGAGCGCGCGCCATAAGGGTTATTTTACACTATTAAGAATGCAGATGCGTTTTGCGGAGCCGGACGCATATACAGACATCATAGGTGGCCGCAGCGAAGGCCCGGCGCAGGTCGTCGACCCCCCGTTTTGGCATATTGTGCCCGGCGGTATTTACCCCTTTTGCGTTTTCCTGATAAACTTCTCTGGTTTGACGAGCCGAGATGTGGTTATCCATGATGTCTGTTTTAAACTAAACGGTTTCTTGAATTACAGGCGCGAACCGACATACCCTTCCACCATGAGGTCTTCCCCGACCTTCTTCACGGTCATATTGGATATTTGGATAGCGTCGGCAAGGTTCAGGAATGATTCACCGCCAATAACAGGAATGGATAGGCGCCCCCCAATGATCTTGGGCGCGATAAAAAAGACGACTTTGTCCACGATCCCCGCCATAAGCGCGGCTGCGTTGAATGAAGACCCGGCCTCTATCAGCACGGACGTAATGCCCATGCTTCCGAGCCGTTCCATCAGCCACGGAAGATCGACCCTGGGGCCTTCGTATCCGATAAATTCGACTCCCCTTCCAAGAAAAGCCTTTTTCTTTTCATCATCAGAAGACGCAGTAACAAATATGGTCCTGGGCGGCGCTGAAGCCACATTAAAATCAATCGGGGTGTCCAGCCCGGAATCGATAATAATCCTTGCGGGTTGCCTGCCGGATTTATTGCGGCAGGTCAGCTTCGGATTGTCGGCCATTACCGTGCCGGCAGCCGTCATGACCGCGTCGGCGGCTCCTCTCATCCTGTGGACAACCACCCGCGCCTTTTCGCCGGTTATCCACCTGGACTCCCCTTCCGGGGTCGCGATCTTTCCGTCGAGCGTCATGGCGCATTTCAGGGTCACAAAAGGCCTGCCGGTAGTGATGAATTTGCAATACACCTCGTTCTGCCTGCGCGCCTTTTCCTCCAGAACGCCCTCGATCACCCGCACCCCATTATCCATAAGGGTCTTTATCCCGCGTCCCGAGACCTTTGGATTCGGGTCCCTCATGGCGACAACAACCTCCTTGATGCCTGCATCCAATATCACGGGACAGCATGGGGGGGTCTTTTTGCCTGTGTGGCAGCAGGGTTCGAGCGTTACATAAAGGGTAGAGCCTCTGGCCTCAAGCCCTGCCTTTTGAATAGCAAGGGCCTCGGCATGAAGATCGCCCGCCCTTTTGTGGTATTCAGCGGATATGATCCGGCCGGCCTTCACAAGAACGGCCCCGACGAGCGGATTGGGACTCGTCATCCCCCTCGATCTCTCGGCAAGCCTCAGGGCCTGATTCATGAAGACTCCGTCTTTTGCAACACGAGTTACGCCTGCTCTATCCATATCTTCAGGTCCGATCAGGATTTAATCCGGAAACCCGTACTCCTTCCATCTCTTTTTCACAAGCAACGCAATATCGCCGGACATGGACAACTCCTGCGGCCATTCCCTCGTCATGCCCTCTTCCCGTGACTTCCGGGTTGCGTCGATTCCCATCTTCGAGCCGTACCTCGGAAAGTTTGCCGCGTGATCGAGGTCGTCAAGCGGGCCGTCGGCAATAACCATATCCCGCTTCCAGTCCACATTGTTCAAAACGCGCCAGGCAGTGTACGGGATATCCTGCACATCCACATCGTCGTCCACCACTATCAGCAGCTTTGAGAACATCATCTGCCCCATGCCCCACAACCCGTGGATGATCTTTTTTGCATGTCCCGGATAACTCTTTTTTATGGATATGAGGCAGCAATTATGAAAGACCCCTTCCATCGGGAGATTGATGTCCTTTATCTCGGGAAAATCGAGTCTCATGAGCGGCAGGAATATCCTCTCGGTGGCCTTTGCCATATAACAGTCTTCCATGGGAGGTTTGCCCACAATGGTCGCAGGATAGACGAGGTCTTTCCTGTGCGTAATGCAAGTGACATGAAACACGGGATAGCAGCCGGCATGTGAATAAAAACCCGTATGGTCACCGAACGGCCCTTCCAGCCGCGTTTCTTCGGGATCGATATGGCCCTCTATTACCAGCTCGCTGTTGGCAGGCACGGATATGCCGGATGTAATGCATTTGACCATCTCCACAGGAGCCCTGCGCAGGAACCCGGCAAACAGCATCTCGTCAATCGCCTCAGGCATAGGCGCAGTCGCGGCATAGATGACCGCGGGATCGCTTCCGACGGCTATGGCGACAGGCATCCTCTGCTTCAGAGCCTTGTGCCTGTCGAAATGGCGCGCTCCGTCCTTATGTATATGCCAATGCATGCCGGTTGTGTTTTTGTCATAGACATGGACCCGGTACATGCCGCAATTGGGGCTGCCTGTCTCCGGGTCCCTTGTAAAGACCATCGGTAATGTGATAAACCTGCCCTCATCGGTCGCCTGCCCGTCTCCGGGCCAGCACTTGAGAATCGGGAACCTGCCGAGATCGGGATCGTCCTTTTCGATTATCTCCTGACAAGGAGCGTCCTTTACGGTCTTTGGAAGAAAGCTGGAAAATTCGAGTAGTTTGGGCAGGATGGAAAGCTTCTCAAGCAGCGTCTTTGGAGGCGCCTGGGTCATAAGATCCGTTATGCGCGCCGCAATATCGTCAAGCCGACCGGTTTCGAGCGCAAGGCACATCCTCTCAAAAGAGCCGAAGATATTGGTCACAACCGGATAATCCGAGCCCTTAACCTTCTCGAAAAAAAGGGCCTTGCCGCCCTTCGGCCCCTTGCTGACCCTGTTTGTGACAGCGGATATTTCGAGGACAGGGTCCACCTCGACCCTGATCCTGTGGAGAAGCCCTTTTGATTCGACAACCTTGAGATAATCGCGTAAATCCCTGTATGCCACCTGGTCCCCGCCTGATATTATACAAATATTATATCCGCCCTATTATCAGATAGGCAAGAAATGGACATAAAAAACGGGGGCCGGCAAGCCCCCGCAATTTCAAAAATCGTTGTTACGCGTTGTTAATAACAGTACTTTTTGCAGGTGCGGACAACCTCATCCCTGCAAATACGCTGCCCTTCGCTGTTCGTCCTGCATGTCGGGACAACCCTTTTATAGCACCTGGTCTCGCAATCAGGCGGATAGGTATAATAAGGGTCCGGATAGTAATAAGGAGGCGGATAGTATGGTCCGGGGCCTATATATATACCGCCGCCCCAGTACCCGCCGTGATGATAGCCGCCGTGGCCTCCGTGCCCGCCGTGGGGTCCCGCAAAGCCTATACCTGCCGCCAAAAAGACTATCATAATAACCATAAATACCATCGCAACCCTTTTCATGATCTCCACCTCCACATTGACCGGATATTATTAATTTTGTTTATTCTGTTCCCTTTTCCTGATTAAATGATAACAAATAATTATGAACCAGTATAGAAGAGATTATGAAGAATTATGAATTAACGGGGAACTGTTTTGAAAGAAGTCCCTGCTTTGCTCCTTGTCCTTCCTGATGTTATAATAAAACGCTTCAGCAGGACATCCAACCGATCGCATTTTCGAACGAGAAATCTTTTTGGGGATGGATGGGGAAAAATGAAAAACCGGCGCAACAGTAAATACTATGGGCTTCTTGCGCTTGCCGCCCTGTTTGTTTTCTCTGTCCTGGTCGGATGCTCCAGGGAAAATGAAGGCAAGCTTCTTCCATCCGATCCCTTCCGGATGGATGCCCCTGAATATTCCATTGGTGTGCCCCAGGGCGCCGCCGCAATGACGGCAGTTGAAAAAAAATTCCCCAAAAGCAGGATCGAATATTACGGGTCCCTTAGTGACGGCTACATGGCCGTCAAGTATGGGAAGATAGACGCCTTTTCCTTTGACCGCCACACGCTCGGCTATGTGACCCTTCAGAATCCTGATCTGGCCCTGATGGATAAGAAGATCGCGGATGAATTCATCGTCGTAGGTTCGGCTCCCGACCGTAATGACCTGATATCCAAGGTAAACGCATTTATCGCGCAATACAGGGCGGACGGGACCTACCGGGATATGTACAACCGCTGGCTCCTCGGGAAAAACATGAAGATGCCTGAACTGCCTGAACCGAAAAATCCGGCCATGACGCTGAAGATCGGGACAGAGGGTCTGGATGAACCGATGAATTATTATGCCGACGGAAAACTGACCGGCTTCGATATCGAGTTTGTAAAAAGGCTCGCCCTCTTCCTGAACGCCAAAGTGACATTTCATACAATGGACTTTCCCGCATTGATAGCGTCGGCTGAATCCGGAAAGATCGACCTGCTTGTGGCCAACCTGAACGCCATGCCTGAAAGAAAACAACATATGCTCTTTTCAGACACATATGTGGATTCGGAAATCTCCCTCCTTGTCAGGAAAGACAGGCTTTCCAAAAAAAGAGACGACAAACGGATTACGGAATTATCGCAACTTGCCGGGGAAAAAGTCGGTATCCTTACAGGCTCCGTGTACGACGCCATGTTAAAAAAACATATACCCGGCGCGGTCCCTGAATATTTCAATAATATGGCCGATCAGACGGCCGCCCTGAAGGCAGGGAAGATAGCCGCCTTCCTGGTGGATGAGCCTATGGCGCGGGACATTGCCAACAGGGCCTCCGGCGTCACCTGGCTGAAAAAGATGCTGAGTTCGGACGGTTATGCCTTCGCTTTTTCGAAAAAACAGGCGGAACTGCAAAGACAGGTAAACATCACCATAGACGAACTGAAAAAAAACGGAACGCTTAAAAAACTCGACGCAAAGTGGTTCGGCAAGGATGATTCGGCAAAGGTCCTTCCGGATATCGGAATTGAGGGCAGGAACGGCGTGATCCGTCTTGCCTCAAGCAGCCACAGCGCTCCGTTTGTGTATGTCAGGGACGGAAAGATCGTTGGATATGACATCGAGATTGCGCAGATTATAGCGGCAAAGCTCGGCCGAAAACTCGAAGTCATGGACATGGATTTCGCCGCTATCATCCCCGCCCTGATGAGCGACAAGGCTGATATGGCCGGCGCGTGCATAACGGTGACGGAGGAGCGCGCCAAATCCGTGCTGTTCAGCGTACCAAACTACTCAGGCGGGGTGGTTGTCATGGTTGCGGACAGGCCTGCCGGCGAAGACGGATTTTATACAGGTCTCGCCGGGAGTTTCAGGCGGACCTTCATCACCGAAAACCGCTACAAAATGGTGTTGCAGGGCCTGTATGTGACCATACTGATTACCATCCTTTCGGCAATATTCGGGGCCCTGCTGGGCTTCGTCGTCTGCCTTATGCGCATGTCGAAAAGCAGATTGGCGAATATCCCGGCAAAGGTCTTTATCCGCTCCATTCAGGGGACACCCATCGTGGTGCTGCTGATGATACTGTACTACATAGTGTTCGGCAGCGTGGATATCAACGGAATAATAGTCGCGGTCATAGGCTTTTCGATAAGCTTCGCCGCTTATGTGTCCGAGATGATGAGGACCGGCATCGAGGCTGTTGACAGGGGGCAGCATGAAGCCGCTGCCGCCATCGGCTTCAACGGGTTCCAGGTCTTTACAAAGATCACCTTCCCGCAGGCGGCAAGACACGCGCTGCCTGTCTTCAAGGGCGAATTCATATCAATGCTCAAGATGACCTCGATTGTGGGATACATCGCCATCCAGGACCTGACCAGGATGAGCGACATCATCCGGAGCCGCACCTACGAGGCCTTCTTCCCCCTTATAGCCACGGCGCTGATATATTTTGCAATCTCCTATATACTGGCCTCCCTTTTGTCCCTGCTCGAACTGAGGATTGACCCGAAGCAGCGGAAAAGAGAGGTAAAAGGAGTGGCCCCAAAATGATCAGTGTCAGACATCTGTCCAAGAAATTCGGCGATTCAACGGTCCTTAGGGATGTGAATGCCGAGATAAAAAAGGGAGAGGTCATATCCATCATCGGTCCTTCAGGCACAGGCAAAAGCACCTTTTTGCGCTGCATCAACCTCCTCGAAAGACCGACCGGCGGCGAGATCATCATTGACGGGGTCAACCTCCTCGACAAAAAGACGAACATCTTCAGGCTCCGTCAAAAAATGGGCATGCTCTTCCAGTCCTTCAACCTCTTCTCGCATTTGATGGTGATCGAAAACATAATGCTCGGGCCTGTCGGCCTGCTGAAAATGGGGCGTCAGGAGGCCTTTGATGAGGGCATGAAACTGTTGACGACCGTGGGACTCGCTGAAAAGGCGTATGCCTATCCCGAGGAATTGTCCGGCGGACAGAAGCAGCGGGTCGCCATTGCAAGGACCCTTGCCATGAAACCCGAGATCGTGCTGTTTGACGAGCCGACCTCCGCCCTCGACCCTACTATGGTCAGCGAGGTGCTTGCAGTAATCCGCAGGCTGGCGGGTGAAGGCATGACCATGATGATCGTCACCCACGAGATGAAGTTTGCGCAGGATGTCTCCACACGGATCTTTTACATGGACGACGGCGTCATATTTGAGGAAGGCTCTCCCCAACAAATCTTTGAACAGCCGAAATATGACAGGACCCGCGCCTTTATCCACAAGATAAAGACCTTTGTTTTCGAGATCAGGTCCGCCTCCTTTGATTTTTACAGCCTGAACGCAGGCATCGAGGCCTTTGGTCGAAAACATATCCTTTCGGAAAAAGAGATTTACAACATACAGCTTCTCATCGAAGAGATAGTCATGAACAACCTGCTCAAAAAACAGGGAGAATCCGTCGACATCACCGTCACTGTCGATTATTCCGAAGCGGGCGGTGAGATAAAAGTAGTCCTGACTTATGCCGGCATCCCCTACAACCCGATAGAGAACGGGGATGACGCCGACCTCTCAATGATGATTGTCGGCAAGCTGGCGAAAAGGCGCGAATATTCGTTCACAGAGGGGAAAAACAGGCTGGAACTGACTATTTAACATGGTCCGGGCCTCCGCATAAAATAATCGGATTCAATAAGGAGAAAAGCATTATGACGATAACGCACACACTGGATGGAAGCAGACTGACACTGCTTTTTGAGGGGCGGCTGGACACCAACACTGCGCCGCAGCTGGAAGAAGAACTGAAAACCGCTCTGAACGGCGTTACCCATCTGACTCTGGATTTTGCGCAGCTCGTCTATATTTCGAGCGCCGGGTTGCGTGTGATTCTCGCAGCTCATAAACAGCTGTCCAAATCCGGAGGCATGGCCCTGAAAAACGTCAATAAAACCGTCATGGAAGTCTTTGAGATGACCGGCTTCGCGGATATCCTGACATTTGAATAGGGCGCTATGCGCAATACCTTTCTGAAATGGCTCTTCCTCTTTATTGCGGCGGCTTTTTTGCTGACCTTTGGTGTCTCTTTTTTCATCCAGACGGAACAGGCGAGGGAAAACGCCGTTAATTCAATCAAACTGAAAATGGATGATGTTCAGAAGCAAATCATGGAAAACCGCGAGAACATTGCCGTGATCCGCGCGATCGCAGACGCCTCTGCGCTTGCAAAGGCCCGTGCCTTCGCCAAAATGATCGAGCTGAAACCTTCGTTGCTGAACAGTCCGCGCGAGCTCGAAAATATCCGTGTCAGGCTGGATGTGGATGAACTCCATGTGTCGAATGAGAAAGGCGTCCTGATCGCCTGTATCCCTGCAGAATACAGGGGTTATAATATGGCGGGTTCAAAACAGTCCGGCGCGTTTATGCCTGCCCTGACAAACCCCGGATTTGCGCTGGCGCAGGACCCGCAGAAAAAAGGCATCAACGGCGAGATATTTCAATATGCGGGTGTAGCCCGTATCGACAGGCCCGGGATCGTGCAGATCGGCTATCATCCGAAACGGCTGCGTGACGCCATGGAGGTTGCGGATATCGAAAAACTTTACGCAGGGTTTCGCATCGGGAAAAGCGGTC
>JGI20214J51088_10000121_pt1 | contig 54369 bp, 41 predicted proteins | sample WetSurMetagenome_FD_51088 | JGI IMG/M metagenome (IMG submission 51088) | reverse complement strand
GTTCCAACAGCTTTGCCATCGGCCAGGGACAGGCGACTGAGTCAAACTTCTCCGGTACGAATGTGTTTCTTACGATTGATTCAACGGGGAAGGTCGGAATAGGCCAAACGGCCCCGGCTTCAGGGCTGCATATCGGTGCAAGCGCTGGCGGTTCTAACAAGGGGTATATTACCGAAGAAAATATAGGACAAACCCCAACGCTTACTGCTGATGGCCAGATGGCAATCTATTCAAAGGGCAATAAGATATGTATTGCGAAGAGAGTTTCGGGCATAACCCGATACACTTCGATTGACATGAGTGGAAACGGAAACAGTTGGTCAACCAGTACGACAACTGCTCCGTAAACATTCAAACCTAAGAAAGAGCGTGGGGCTTAGTCAGCCCCCGCTCTTTTGTTAGAAGGGGATACTATAAATTGAAAGACCTGATTGGCTCATTAGATATAGCTTATTTCCCATTACTCTTGCAAAATCGCCACCTCTTTGCGGTTGAAGCTTTGCGATGTATGAACCGGAAGAATTAAAGACTCGGAACTCTAAATCTGGTTGAACACTTCGAACATACCGCATATAAAGATTCCCATTTTTGTCAATCCCCTCCAGTTCTGTTAAAGGATTATTTTCGGCAATTAGTTGAAAAGAACCTCTTGCGGACAAATTGGCATCATACACTGTGATTGAGTTAATTGCCAAACGGCCAACGAATATTTTACCATCAGGGGCAACCGCCAAATGAACCTCATCGGTTCCTGATCCCAGCGATATACTGTCAATATGTTGCCCCACGGCATCGAGTTTGAGTATTCCAAGTCCATTTGAAAAAACAATGTAAATATTATTTAAACTATCTACGGTTATTGATATAGGAATGCTTACTGGCCAGCTACTAACAAGTTGCCCATTTTTCAAAAATTTGAAAATCATATTATTGTCAGGGTCAACCGCGAATACGTTATCCTTAGAATCTAAAGCTACATCAAAAACTTGGCTAAAAAGCCCTTCTCCTATAGCACCGATAGAATCTCCGGTTTTTGAAAGGACCCGAATAAAATTACTACTACCCGCCGTAGTGATATAAATCGTGGAATCTTTGCCAATAATAAAGCTGCGTGTTTGAGACGAGTTTATCATGGGCGTAACGATTGTATCTAACAACGGGAAAGCGCTGATTATTTTCTGTGAGGTGCTATCACTTTTCACTCCTTCCGTATTCTTCGTATTCACCGCCGCAATCTGATATTCATACGTCACATCCTGTACCCCCGTTGAATCCCTGTACACCGTATCCGCCACCGGCGAAACGTTGATCCTCACGGCCACCGTATTAGAGTCCACGTTCCTCCGGTAAACATTGTAGCTCTTCACCAGCGCCGTATCCGCCCTGCTCCACGTCACCGTCACAATCTGCTTCAACGTATCATAGCTTATCCTCACGTTCTTCGGCATCGGTATCCCCGTAAACGGCAGGCTTATCGTATCAAGGTTTGTAGTATCCGCCGAAATTACAGGAATCGCGTTTGTATCCAGCACCCCGTAGTTATCGAGCGACGAGATAAGCCTAAGGTCATACTTTGCCTCGGCCAGCCCGGAGAACTTGAAGCTCCCGTCCGCGTTCACCCGCGCAAACCTGTCTATCCCGAACGCCAGGACGAACACCTTTCTCGGGTCGCCGCCCTCGGAGAGTTTGATAACTCCCTTTAGGGCTCCGGCGGGCTTGAGGGTATCCGGAGCAAGCGTATCGGTGGTTGTCTTTGTTTTAACGGCAACGGAATCAATTAGAGCCGCGTTGTTTCCGCTGGCTGCTTCTATGACGTAGGTACCGGTGTCGAGCGTGGTGTCGAAGGCGTATTGTCCGGCGCTGTCGGTGACCACGGAGTCGGTTGCGGCGAGAACGGCCAGTTTCTTGGCGAGAGCGAGCCCGGCCGTGTCGGCAAGGGTCTTTTTGGGGCGGATATGCACGGCTACGCCCGCGGCCGGGGTATGGCCGTCGGGTTGGTACAAGGTACCGACTACAGCCGGGTTCGTTGTTTCGGTGCTTCCGCCCGCGATGTTCGGTACGCAAGCCAAAAACGGCAGGCTAAGACAGAGAGCGACGATAAAGATTTTACTGCGCATGGTTTTATCCCTTCTTGGGCAACGTCGAGAGGGGGAATAGCTGGAAATTTATCTGATATACCCTGTCAACGGGTTCATCTTTTTCCACGATCTCGGCCAGCCGCTTCCTAAACACGGCGACTTCTTCACTTACACGCTGGAACCCGGCTTCGGATATGCCGACGGTCAGGGTGGAGATGTCACGAAGATGACGTTTGTGGCGGTCGATGGACTCGGCGGCAAGCCGCAGGTTCTCTTTTTGGAACGTTCCGACGGCGAGCGAACGCACCTCGTCGCCGGTGGTTATGGATTTATCGGTCTGGTAATAACGGCCGGACGACGCGCGCTTTATCAATCCAAGATTTAGAAGCAGCCGGACTGCGTTCTTAGCCTGGGTTGTCGTGATGGGCGGGTTAAGCGTTCGCGCAAGCAGCTTGAAATCGTCTTTAAAGTCGAGGAACGCGATTATCTCGCGTATGGCCGGATAATACCACTTCGAAAAGTAGGTAAACTGGTCTTGCCGAAGCTGTGCCGACGAGTGATGCTTGCCGAATGCCTGCAGGTGGTTGAAATAGAACTCGCGTTCCCGTTCGGTCTTTGCCTGCGTAAAATGCACCATGGCTTCAAAGTATTCGGTTTCTTTCTTCTTGAGGCCGATTGCCTGGGCCACGGCAAAGACCGCACTCTTTGAAAGTGTCTTTTGGCCGGTGATCACTTTGTACATGAACGTCTTTGACTTGAGCCCGGCCTTGTCGGCGAAAAACTGATACGAGAACGCGGGAGAGGCTTTTTTCTGTTCGTCGTAATAATCCTTGAGGAACGATCTGCTGTCGCTATAGGTGAAAATGTCGGGCATTGGTTCCTCCTTACGTCTCTATCCTAAATTTACGCGTTCGGGAGGAAAAGGTCAATAGCCGGGAAAAGAAAAGGTTGTCTTTTGGGGAACGGCAAAAGAATGCGTTGCGGGGAAGCCGCGCGCGCAATTGGATGTCTCCAAGGCAGTCATCGCTTTTTTGCGTTTCAGTTTTTGCCCCGGTTCCGTACAGGGGTATTTCGTAAATAGAATATCGGACACCACAGGCAGCCACACTTATGGATCGTTGATAAGCCCCCGTTACGGAAGCACGAATATCTTCTGCGCCCGTTTTTTCATGCCTTTGGTCGTCGTGTCCATGTATCCCACGTACGCGAAGTAGACTCCGGGAGAAACCTTTAAGCCGGCCGCATTGCGCAGACGCCAGCCGAAGGCGATGTCCCCATCGTTGACGGAATGCGCAATGAGGTTTCCGCTCACCGTGTATACCCACAATTCGAGAACGTGCGCTCCGCGGAACGTCACCGACGTGTCTTTCGAAAGGCGCACGGGGTTGGGAAAGGCCACGAACGGCCTGGTGGTGTCCACGAAAATTCCCCGGACAAACAGGGCATAGACGCCTGGCTCGGGGAGCGAAGCCTGCCTGCCCACGGTCGCCGAATCGCCGCCGGTCGCGGCGCCGCCAAGCGACGTCCACTTTCCCGTCGCGGTATTGTAACGAAACAGGGCGAACGAGGAATCCGTGACGTGATGAACCGCGGTGAGCGCCTGGATGCTCGCGCGCGGCCCGGTGATGGAAAGCTGCATCGCCGCGCCCGAAAGCCACAATAGGGGAAACTCGACGTCGTAGTATGCCGAGTCGGGGGTGAACAGGCTGTCGGCGGTCGCTGCCGGCGCCTGAACCTGGGTGGGGGATGTCTTTGTAACCGTCAAGGTGCACAGGAGATCGGCATTGGCGTGCACCGACACCAAGGCGCGCGGCCCCGGGGTCGCGGACGAGGAATACACCGCGTTTTCGCCGGCGTGGAGCGTCAGGTCGCAGGCGGTGAAGCCAACGGTCGCGGTCCGCGCGCGGTCGTAACGGGCATTGACGGCCACGACGAGCGCTTCGGTAAACGAGTTCCATCCGGAGATCGAGACGCCGCCCTTTCCCCTTGACGAGAGCGGAAATGTAAAAATGGAATCGTGGGCCGCAACGGCATCCTTTTTGAGGATGCAGTGCACGCTCCATGTCGGATTGGTGTCGGTATCCGAGGTCGTCGTGTCGCCGGCAAAGGCGAGTCCGAGCGCGGCATTGTCGCCGGATTGGTGGAGGTAGGAGAAGGTGTTCATGGAAAACAGATTTACCGTCTTGGTCACCGAGCCGGAGGCGTCGGGAACGTCGCTCCGGTAGGTCCAGTCGCCGCCCAGAAGGCCGGCATCGGCTATGAACCGCCCCGGTACCGCGCGGAGCCCGGTGTAATAACTCGCGGCGTAGAAACCGCCAAGGATATCGGCCCAGGTTCTGCCCGCCGCCGTCGATGCCCCCTCAAGGCAGGTCACAAACGGCGTGCGTTGCCGGTAATCGATTTCGAACAGGTTTTTGATGAAGTCTATCCTCGGCGTTGGATAGGCGAACTGGTACAGGTACATGCACAGAAGGCCGTTCTTGTACTGGCTGTTGAAGTCGGGGCTGACGTATTCGAAGGCCGGATTCGTATCGTCGGTGAAAAACGAGGACATGTACTGTATGTAATCGTTGACATAGTCGAACCCGAGGTCTTCCATGAGCACGGCGGACCCTTCGAGGAGCGACGTGGGAAAATCGTCGAGGAAAAGGTTGCCGGTACGGTCGACGGTATATTGCCTGGTCATCGAATACTGGATGCCGTGGAAAAATTCGTGGCAGCAGGTCACCCGCACCGCCTTTTCCGGATGCGCCTTGTAATCGAAGGGAGGGGTGTTGAATCCGGCGCCGTTCCATTCGCTGCGGATCTCTATGTAGCTGCGGACCCCCATGCCGCCCGGAGCGGCCCCCATGGGCCACGTATAGGCATACACGCCCGCGTCGTAGCCGGAAAACAGCCGGATGCAGATTTTGTAACGGGTCGAGGAGTGCGTCGCGTCGACGAGGGGCCATGGCTTGACAAAGCCGAACCTTTCTATTTCCATCGACCACGCGCTGTCGGCGGCATGGGCGACCTCGTCAATGTAATCGGGAATGCCGTTGGGGGAATGTTGCCGTGTGCGCCAATCGGTGCCGTAGCCTATGGTGTCGGTTTTGTCGATGGGTTCCTGCCCCGACGTATCGTAGTAGATTTCGAAATTCCCACCCGGCGAAACATACTGTTTCCACGAGGAAGGTATGCCTTCGCCGAGAGACACCAAGTCCCTGAAGGACGGGGAAAACAGGTTCCAGTACTTTACGAGGGCGAACAAATCCGCCTGCGACGGCGCCGTGACCGTCTCCGAGGAATTCACGGCGAGGCCTGCCCGTATCCGCAGATAGGGGGTGAGCGCGGTTTCGAACGCGGGGAGCGCACGTCGTATCTCCGAAAGCGTCGTCTTTCCGGCCAGCATCGCCGATGCGCCGACACGGTTTCCCTTGAGGATTTTGGCATCGGCCGCCACGGCGGCAATCATTACGGCGAGAATAAAGAAAAGAGAAGGACGGCTACGCAAGAGAACCTTTCCCACCGGCGTTGAAGAGGCGCGGGATTGTAAAATACGTTTCATACATTACGTTTTGGAATGAAATAGTTGTCTGTGGAAAGACGGCCTAAGGGACCCGTACCGGCTTATTTATAAAATCACCGCAAAGGCGTGAAGAACGCAAATGGGAGAAATGGGTTTGCCCGGTACGGTTCAATGGCAAAATATTCCTTGCGGCCTTTGCGGTGAGAATGTTCTTTTTGTGAAGGGAGGACGTTTTGGGAATGCTTCCGAGCAAATCCATTCGTTCTACCGGCCGGCAAAAACGATATTATTGTCGTATCCATCTTGAAAAAGTGAGGTGTCTGTGGTAAACCATGCCGCGTTCCTGCGAACGGCTTCGTGCTGCTTGTTTCTGTCTATTTGCCTAACCTCTCTGAGCTGCGACGAGGAAGATTTCGACAGGAGCTATCCCGAGGGATGCACCGTGGGAGTATATGTCGACGGGATTTCGCCGGATGCGGCCATCGGAAAGGAATTCGGATCGTGGGTGATCGAGCGGCTCGTAACTTTCTCAAACGAGAAGAAAGACTTTAAGGTCGATACGGTGCTCCTCAAGAATCCCGCCGAGGCGCCGCAGACGGTGTCGTACATTCTCGAAATCAGGTTCGATTCACTCAACCTGCTCTCGTACCAGAAATATAAAAAGGATATGAAAGACATCAGCGACGCCGCGGACAATCTCGATATGATTGCCGCGTCGGTGATGTCACACGTCGCCTATAACGCAACGGAGCGGCCAGCCCTCACGGTATATCTCGCGGTTGACGACAGGACGACGATGCATAGGGTCTGGTCGTACGACAAGAGGATAGAGATAATTTCGAACGCGGCCATGCAGGAGAACGAACAACTCGGCCAGCTGCTTTCCGCGGTCAAATCGCTTATTCTCGATGAGCTGGCTTTTTTCAAATTGGATTGATTTCAAGCGCGGAAAAGCGTTTTTTTATCGCATTCCCGGCTTGACTCCAAGGCTCGAAAACCATTATATTGCTACAGGACGAAAGCACAAAATGTTGTACTATACCATAAAGAGATGTGCCAAATATAGCGTGTCTTCGGACACGTGGAAAGGCGCGGGGATTTAGAAAATGCGGAGGATAGCCGGGCATGATTTCAACCTTCTCTTGCCGCTCCCGGCGTTCTTCTCTTCCCTCCTCCACGGAGGCGTATGGCCTCCGGGAGTCGCGGCTCCAAAGAGCCGGATTTTCCAAGAAAGACATCTACCAGCAAGAGGGTAGGTGTCTTTTTTTTTCGTGACCTGGGTCGGCGGTACACAATGGCCACGAAGGCCGCCCGCGATAATGACGCTTGACGTAAATGACGGCATGATGAACCAGATTCGATTGTAACGGGGGAACACTTGAAAGGGATACTTGCGTTAGAAGACGGCACCGTATTCGAGGGAGAAGGCTTCGGCGCTGCCGGCGAGGCATGCGGCGAGGCCGTGTTCAACACGAGCCTTACGGGATACCAGGAGGTGCTCACCGACCCGTCGTACCGCTCGCAGATCGTCACGATGACCTATCCGCTCATCGGCAACTACGGCGTGAATGACGCGGACGTCGAATCGGCACGCGTACAGGTGGCGGGATTCGTGGTGAAGGAATACTGTCCGTACCCGTCCAATTTCAGATCGCAAAAAACCCTGGGCGATTATCTGAGGGAGAGCGGCGTGGTTGGGGTGGCGGGGATAGACACCCGCCGGCTCACGCGGCGGCTTCGCATCGCGGGAGCAATGAAATGCGTCGTGTGGGCCGGGGAAAAGGCGCCGTCGCATTCCGACCTCGTCGACAAAGCAAAGGCATGGAAGGGGCTGGTCGGCGTCGACATAGTAAAAAACGTCACCTGTAAAAAGCCCTATGAATGGGAGCCCGCGAAAAACGGCCACAGGTTCAACGTGGTGGCGTATGATTTCGGCGTCAAGTTCAATATCCTGCGCATCCTCAAGTCCATAGGCTGCAAGGTGACCGTCGTTCCCGCTTCCACCGGGGCGGAGCAGGCGCTCGCGTACAAGCCCGACGGGATTTTTCTGAGCAACGGGCCCGGCGACCCTGCGGCGGTGACGTATGCCATCGACACAATCCGCAGCCTCCTGGGCAAACGGCCCATTTTCGGCATATGCCTCGGCCATCAGCTCCTCGGCCTTGCGCTTGGCGCAAAAACATACAAGCTCAAGTTCGGCCACCGCGGCGCCAACCATCCGGTCAAGAATCTTGAAAACGGCTCCATCGCGATTACCTCGCAAAACCACGGCTTCTGCGTGGACATCGAAAGCCTCAAGGAGCGCGGCGTCAAGATGACCCATCTTAACCTGAACGACAACACATGCGAAGGGCTTTCCGATCAGTCAAAGAAGATGTTCTGCGTGCAGTATCATCCCGAAGCGTCCCCGGGGCCGCATGATTCCGGATATTTATTCAGGCAGTTTGCGCAAATGATGGAGAAAGGGTAGACGCGTTAAAGCGTAGACGGGTTGACGCGTTCAAAATCAGATTTGACAGGCGGAATGTCGATGAGCACTCATAAAGACCTTGATGTGTGGAAGCTGGGAATGGATTTGGTGGCGGATGTTTATGAGGCCACTCGCGGTTTCCCTTCCGACGAACGATATGGTATCGTATCGCAAATGAGGCGTGCTGCCGTTTCCGTACCGATAAACATTGCTGAGGGCGCCGCTCGTTCGACGAAATTACAATACATCCAGTTTCTGTATATTTCGCTTGGGTCTCTTGTGGAGATCGAAACACTGCTTGAGATTTCAAGACGCCTGCAATATCTGCAGGATCGTTCAATCGAGGAAAAGGTTGAACTCATACGGCGCAAAATGCTCAACTTGATCAAGTACTTGAAAGGGAAATCCAAGGAAGAGTAGCGCCTCAACGCGTTTACTCGTCAACTCGTCTACGCGTCAACTATTCAACAGAATGGTATAACATGCCCAAACGGACGGACATCCATAAAATCCTCCTCGTCGGCTCCGGCCCCATCGTCATAGGCCAGGCGTGCGAGTTCGACTACTCCGGCACCCAGGCGTGCAAGGCGCTGCGGGAGGAGGGGTTCGAGGTCGTGCTCGTCAATTCGAATCCCGCCACCATCATGACCGACCCGAACATGGCCGACAAGACCTATATCGAGCCCATCACGCCGGAAATCGTGGAGAAAATCATCGCGGCCGAGCACCCCGACGCGTTGCTTCCGACCATGGGCGGCCAGACCGGGCTCAACACCGCCATGGAGCTCGCCGAAAACGGCGTGCTGTCGCGCTATAACGTGCATCTCATAGGTGCCGATTACGAGGCCATCAAGCGCGCCGAGGACCGCAGCGAATTCAAGAAGGCCATGCAGCGCATCGGCCTCGATTTGCCCAAGAGCGCGTTCGCCTACAACATGGAAGAGGCGTGGCAGATTGCAAAGGACATCGGGTTTCCGCTCATCATCAGGCCCAGTTTCACCCTCGGCGGAACCGGCGGCGGCGCCGCGAAGAACGAGGACGAGTTCGAGCGCGTGGCCGAGCACGGCCTGCACTGCTCTCGTATCAACGAAATACTCATCGAGGAGTCGGTAACGGGATGGAAGGAATACGAGCTGGAGATCATGCGGGACGGGAAGGACAACGTGGTGATCGTCTGCTCCATCGAGAACCTCGATCCCATGGGCATACATACGGGCGACAGCATCACGGTGGCGCCGGCCCAGACCCTCACCGACAAGCAATACCAGCACATGCGCGACGCATCCATTGCCATTATCCGCGAAATCGGCGTGGAAACCGGAGGCTCAAACATCCAGTTCGCGGTGGACCCCAGGGACGGGCGCATGGTGGTGATAGAGATGAACCCGCGCGTGAGCCGCAGTTCGGCGCTTGCCAGCAAGGCGACGGGTTTCCCCATTGCAAAATTCGCGGCAAAGCTGGCGTGCGGGTACACGCTCGACGAGATTCGCAACGATATCACGCGCGAGACGCCGGCCAGCTTCGAGCCCACCATAGATTATACGGTGGTCAAGATTCCACGGTTCACGTTCGAAAAGTTCCCGGACGCGGATCCCTCGCTGGGCATCCAGATGAAAAGCGTCGGCGAGACCATGGCCATCGGCCGAACGTTCAAGGAGGCGCTACAGAAGGGCCTGCGCGGCCTCGAAATCGGGAAGCAGGGGTTCGAGAAGGTGCCTCGCAAGGAATCCTCACGGGACGAAATTCTCGCCGGCCTCGCGCTCCCGCGCGCCGACAGGATATTCCTCGTCCGCCATGCCCTCGACAACGGGATATCCGTCGCCGATATCGCAAAAGCCACCGGCATCGATCCGTGGTTTCTCCACAACCTGAGGGAAATCGTGGAATGTGAGAAAACGCTGGTTCCCGCCGTGTTGTCGCAGAAACCCGCCGATCTGAAAACCACGCTGACAAAGGCGAAGAAATTCGGATTTTCCGATGCGCAACTTGGGCGCCTCACCGGCACCGACGACCTTTCCATCCGTAAGAAGCGCAAAGAACTCGGCGTTTTGCCCACCTACAAGCTCGTCGATACCTGCGCGGCCGAGTTCGAGGCGTATACGCCATACTACTATTCCACCTACGAGGACGAGGACGAGGGCGTTCCCACGAACAAAAAGAAAATCGTCATCCTCGGCGGAGGCCCCAACAGGATCGGCCAGGGCATAGAATTCGACTACTGCTGCTGCCAGGCGAGTTTCGCGCTCCGGGAGCTGGGATACGAGTCAATCATGGTGAACTCCAACCCGGAAACGGTCTCCACCGATTACGACACCTCCGACAAGCTCTACTTCGAGCCGCTCACGTTCGAGGACGTGATGAACATTATAGACAAGGAAAAGCCCCATGGCGTGATAGTCCAGTTCGGCGGGCAAACGCCGCTCAACCTTGCCCGCAAGCTGCACGATGCGGGCGCGCCAATCATCGGCACCAGCGTCGAATCGCTGGAACGGGCGGGCGAGCGCGGGGCGTTCTTTAAAATGGTGACCAAGCTCGGCATACACCAGGCGGCAAACGCCATGGTGACCTCCAAGCAGGAGGCCTGCGACGTGGCGGCCAAGATAGGATATCCGGTGCTCATGCGGCCGTCGTTCGTTCTCGGCGGCAGGGCCATGAGCATCGTATACGATGAGGCCGAGCTGCTTGCCGGCATCGAGGAGGCGCAGGCAGTGGCCGGGAACCGCCCGCTGCTCATCGACAAATTCATTTCCGATGCAATCGAGGTGGACGTCGACGCGGTGAGCGACGGTTCCGAGACAATGATATGCGGCATCATGGAGCACATCGAGGAGGCGGGGATACATTCGGGCGACAGCGCCTGCGTGCTGCCGCCGCATACGCTGTCCGACGATATCATCGAAGAAATCCGCAAGGAGACCTTCTCCATCGCCGCCGAACTCGGGGTGGTGGGCCTTCTCAACATCCAGTATGCCATCAAGGACGACGTGGTGTTCGTCATAGAGGTGAACCCGCGTGCCTCCCGCACGGTCCCGTTCGTGAGCAAGGCAACGGGCGTGCCCTGGGCAAAAATAGCCGCGAAGGTGATGACGGGCGTGAAGCTTGCCGACATTCCGGAGGCCATCGAGCGCAAACTGGAGTATTTCGCGGTCAAGGAGTCGGTGCTTCCCTTCAACAAATTTCCGGGTGCCGACACCGTTCTTGGGCCCGAGATGAAGTCCACCGGCGAGGTCATGGGCATCGACCGCGACTTCGGGCTTGCGTTTGCGAAATCGCAGGAAGCGGCGGGCAACATCCTGCCCAGGACGGGAACGGTGTTCATAAGCGTCAAGAACAGCATGCGGCGCAACATCATCTTCATGGCGAAGAAAATAGCCGAGATGGGCTTTAAAATCTGCGCGTCCGAGGGCACCTGCAAGGTGCTGCGGAGCAACGGCGTGAACGCAAAGGAAGTTCACAAGATAGGGGAGGGCAAGCCCGACATCATCGACCTCATCAAGGGCGACGACGTCGATCTCATCATCAACGTGGTGGCGGGGCGAAGGTCCCAGCTCGACTCTAAACCCATCCGCAGCGCGGCGGTGGTTCAGGGAGTGCCCTACATCACCACGCTCGAGGCGGCGCAAGCCGCCATCTCGGCCCTCGATTCGCTCGAGAAAACCGGGTTTTCGGTCAAGTCGATTCAGGCCTACGCCGGGTCTTTGACGAAAGGCAAAAGCTCCGGCGCGCGGGGCGACATGGGGTTCAAGAGTTCGGTGTGGAGCAAGGGATGAGAGAGTTGACGCGTTGAGAAGAATGGTTGGAGTGTTCGAGCGTTGGAGCGTTAGAGTGTTGAAAGTAAACATGTTGACGCGTTGACGAGTAAACGTGTTAAGAAAAATAGGGTGCGGTCTGCGCCTCCTCTCCTTGGGGAGAGGGGGGTGAGGTCAAATGCATTGGCGCAAAAAGGAAATTTTGACATAATAGAGTTCTCATTGACGCGCGTTAGGGGCGACTGGAGGCCGCTATAGAGAGCGGTGCTGCCCGGACCCGGCCGCGTACTCGCGGCATAGGGCCGTGGCGGCCCGAGGGCGAGCCCGAGACCGGAAGAAGAACCGACCCCGAGCATTTGCGCGGGGAAACGCCCAAGTATTTTAATAAACAAAAATTATCCAGGGAGCCTTGCCATGCCAAAGTACATCTTCGTGACCGGCGGAGTCGTGTCGTCCCTCGGAAAAGGAATCACCGCGGCGTCGATAGGCGTGCTGCTCAAGTCTCGCGGGCTTCGGGTCGTTCACCAGAAATTCGATCCGTACCTCAACGTCGATCCGGGCACCATGAACCCGTACCAGCACGGCGAGGTCTACGTCACCGACGACGGCGCCGAGACCGACCTGGACCTCGGGCATTACGAGCGGTTCACGGGCGTCACCACCAACAAGAACTGCAATTATACCACGGGACGCATCTACGACGCCATCATCAAGAAGGAGCGCAGGGGTGACTATCTCGGCGGTACGGTGCAGGTAGTGCCTCACGTGACCACCGAGATATGCAACAGCATCCGCAGCGTGGCGTCGAACGAGGTCGACGTGGTGATCTGCGAAATCGGAGGGACCGTGGGCGACATAGAGAGCCTGCCGTTTCTCGAAGCGCTGCGGCAGTTTCGGCTCATGGAGGGCCGTAATAACGTATTGTTCGTCCACGTGACGCTCATTCCGTATCTCAAGAAAGCGGGAGAGATCAAAACCAAACCCACGCAGCATTCGGTGGGAAAACTGCGGGAAATCGGCATAATTCCGGACATTCTGATCTGCCGTACCGAGCAGCACATCGATAAGGACGCTAAAAAGAAAATTTCCCTGTTTTGCAACGTCGACGAGGAGGCGGTGATCGAGGCTTTCGACGCGCCCCACACCATATACGAGGTGCCGCTCGATTTCGCCGCCCAGGACATAGACCAGGTCATCATAGACGTGATGGGCCTGCGCGCGGGGAGGAGAAACCTCAAGCCGTGGCGCGATTACGTGGATCGCGTGGTGAGCGCGGATAAAGAGGTGAATATCGCCATTGTCGGAAAATATTCCGAACTCCTCGACGCCTACAAGTCCATCCACGAGTCGCTCAACCACGCCGGGGCGTTCCACGGCGCGAAGGTGAAGATACTCAGCGTTTCGGCCGAGGACATCGAAAAGAACGGCGCCGAGAAAATCCTCAAGGACGCGCACGGCATCCTGGTGCCCGGCGGGTTCGGCGGCAGGGGAGTGGAAGGCAAGATACTGGCGGTCAAATACGCCCGGGAGAGCAAGGTGCCGTATTTCGGCATCTGCTACGGGATGCACATGGCGGTCATCGAATTCGCCCGCAACGTACTCAAGCTCAACGGCGCCGATACCACCGAGAACAATGCCGAAACGAAGTATCCCGTAATACATTTGATGGAAGAACAAAAACGCATCATGAACCTGGGCGGCACGATGAGGCTCGGTGCGTATCCCTGTACGCTCGTCAAGGGAACCCTGGCGCGCAAGGCCTACGGAAAGGAACAGATAAGCGAGCGCCACCGGCACCGCTACGAATACAACAACGAATTCCGCGAGCGGTTCGAAAAAGCGGGACTCACGGTGTGCGGCGAATCGCCCAACGGAATGCTCGTGGAAATGGTTGAGATTCACAACCATCCCTGGTTCGTGGGCGTACAGTTCCATCCCGAATTCAAGTCCCGCCCCGTCGACCCTCACCCGTTGTTCAGGGATTTCGTGGGGGCGAGCTTGAAATACGGTGGAAAGAAATAAAACATCACCACAGAGACACAGAGGACACGGAGAGAAAAGAGTGAGTGATGAATAGAAAAAACTAATCTTTTTTCTCTTTGTCCCGCTGTCAACTTTAAACTTTCAGCTTTTTGTTTGCTCTGTGGTGAACTCTTGTTCTTACCGAGGAGTACCATGTCAGACAATCTTCACGAAGAATGCGGCGTATTCGGCGTGTTCAACAGCCACGAGGCGGCCGAGCTTACCTACCTTGGGCTTTATGCACTTCAACACAGGGGCCAGGAAAGCACGGGAATAGCCGTCTCCAACCAGGCGTCCGTGACGATGTACAAGGGCATGGGGCTGGTGAACCAGGTTTTTAAACACAAAAGCTCGCTCGAAGGGCTCAAAGGGTCGAGCGCCATAGGTCACAACAGGTATTCCACCACGGGTTCGTCGGACATCGCCAACGCGCAGCCCGTCCTCATAAACTGCCGGATGGGACAGATAGCCGCCGCGCACAACGGCAACCTCACCAACACGACGGCGTTGCGTACCGAAATGGAAAACGACGGCTCTATATTCTCGTCGTCCACCGATACCGAGGTCATCATGCACCTCATCGCGCGCTCCAAACGCGAGACGACCGACGCCATGATTCTCGACGCGCTCTCGCACGTCAAGGGATCGTATTCGATTCTGTTTCTCACGAAAGACGCCCTCTACGGCGCGCGGGACCCGCGCGGTTTCCGCCCCCTTATTCTGGGCCGCACCGGCGACGTCTCGTTTTTGTCGTCGGAAACGTGCGCGTTCGACCTCGTCGGCGCCGAGATCGTGCGGGAAGTGAAGCCTGGGGAAATGGTGCGAATCGACAAAAACGGCGTCCAGAGTTTTTCGATTCCGGTGTTCGAACAAATCAAGCGCCCATCGTATTGCATTTTCGAATACATCTACTTTTCCCGCCCCGATTCGTTCGTGTTCGGCGAAAACGTGGACAAAATCAGGAGGCGCCTCGGCCGCCAACTCGCCAAGGAATACCCGGTCAAGGGGGCCGACTTCGTGATGGGCGTGCCCGATTCGGCCACCACCGCCGCGCTCGGGTTCGCGCAGGAGAGCAACATCCGGTTCGATATCGGGCTCATCCGCAACCACTACGTGGGAAGGACCTTCATCCAGCCCGTGCAAGCGGGCAGGGACCTCGGGGTGCGCATCAAGTTCAATCCGGTCAAGGGTGTTCTCAAGGGCAAGAAGGTGGTGGTGGTCGACGATTCCATCGTGCGCGGTACCACCATGAGGAAAATCGTGCAACTCCTGCGCACCGCCGAACCCGCAGAACTGCACCTCCGCATCTCGTCGCCGCCCATCGTGAGCCCGTGTTTCTACGGCATCGATATGCCCACCAAAAAGGAGCTCATCGCATCCGAAAAGACGGTAATGGAGATAGAAAAATATCTGGAAGTCGATTCGCTCGGTTACCTCTCCAAAGACGGCCTTCTCTCGGTAGTCAATGAACCCCGCCAAAACTTCTGCGCCGCCTGCTTTACCGGCGAATACCCGGTGGAGGTGTTCGGAGAAAAAGGGCACTGTTGACGGTTTTTATACGACGACGCCCTCGCCGGCCGTCGTAACATCTTTGCCGTCAAAAAAGTTGATTTGCCGCCATTCGGGGCCTCTCCTCTACAAACACGGGTAAAATAAGCTCGCCATCAACGGCGTTTCCGTTTACAATTCTCGGCATAACCCCTCGCCTTGCGCAGGCGACCGCTTGGTGCCGGATTGGATAACCTGCCCGTCAAACTATTGACAACACAATTTGAAGTCGGTATATTTAACTCTCGGTCGAAAAACAAAACCGTTGGTTAATGCCGGGAGTCTTCATGGATCCCAGAGAGTTGCGCGAACAAACGGTCAAAGACGCCAAATGCGATCTCATTCTCAAGGCCGCGCACAGGATTTTCTCCGAAAAGGGATATCTTAACGCCCGCATCGAGGACATCGCCGCCGCCGCAGGTTTTTCAAAGCCGTCGCTCTACAGTTATTATCAGGACAAAGAGGCGATTTTCCTGTCCCTTGCAATACGGGAAATGGAGGCCGTTCAGAAGAAAATCGGGGAAGCGATTTCCCTCGGCGGCTCCTTCCAGCGCACCCTTGAAACCATCCTGAAAATCGTATTCGAAAATTTCTCCCAAACCAATGCGTATTTCAACGCCGTCACCAACTTCAGGGCCTTGAATGCGGTACAGGCCGAAATCTCGAAACACGATACGTTGATGGGCCGGTTTCACGACATGGTGGGCCAAAGCATGGGCACCATGCAGGCATTCATCGAGCGCGCGGAAAAAAACGGGGAAATTTCCGCGACCCTCGAAACCGTCGACGTGGCCTGGCTTGTCATGTCGCTCATGCAGGGCGTGCAGATGCGCGCGTGGATGACGAGGAAGCCGATTGAAGTGGATTCTACCGTGAAGAAGACAATTAGTTTCATTATGAACGGCATAGCGAAAAAAGATTCGAAGACCGGCGGGGTGCGGACATGAGAGAAAGAACATCACTGGTTGTCGCGGCGGCGATTCTGGCAACGGCCGGTTCGTTTGTTCCGCTGTTCGGGGCCGACGTTGTAAAACTGTCGCCGGAAAAGGTGGTTGAACTGGCAAAAACGCAGAGCGTGGTCGTCAAGGCGTCGGAATATGGCGTAAAGGCGCAGGAAAACGCGGTCAAGTCGGTCGCTACCGGATTTTTTCCCTCGGTAAGCGCAAGCGGCAGCGCCATGCACTATTTCAATAAACCGGAGATGGCGCTGGGCGGCGGAGGAGCGCCCGACACGAGCAATCCCGTTATCAAGGCCCTGAGCGAATATTTTTCCACCTTTCAAATCGAGACGCCGAGTAACCTGTACAATATCGGCATCAACGTCAACCAGCCGATTTTTCTCGGCGGAAAACTTCTCAACGGGTACCGTTCCGCCAAGTTCGGGCTCGAGGCCCAGAAGTACAACCACAAACGAGTCGTTGAGGAAACCGGACTTTCGGCCTTGAAAATGTACTGGGGATACGTCGGCGCGGTTAAAAGCTTGGAGTCGATTCGGGAAACGCGCCGGTGGTTCGAGACGCTCATCGCTGACCAGCGGAAAATGTTCGACAACGGGCTCATCATCGAACTCGACGTGCTTAATTCGAAGATACAGCTTGACAATATAAAATTGACGGAAGTGAAACTGGAAAATTCAATCAAAACCATTTCCGAGCAAATGCTCCTGTTCCTCGGCCTTCCGCAGGGGGCGGTTGTCGAGGCGGATACCTCCCTTCTTGCGGGAACCGGCCCCGTCGCCCGGCCTGCCGATTCCGTCGACGGGGTGATCGAAAAACGCGACGATCTGGCCGCCATGAAATCCCAGGTAAAGGCATTGCGGGCGCTCAAGGGGGGGCAGCTTGCCTCCTACTGGCCTACCGTCGCCGCGTTCGCCAGTTACGGAACGACGAACCAATCGTCCGTTAGCGAAAACGACATGCAATTGAATTCCATGATAGGCGTTCAGCTTTCCTGGACCCTGCTCGATTGGGGCAAGGCGTGGCGGGACGCTCAGCAAACGCAATGTCGACTTCAGGCCGCCCAGTTGCAGGCCGATAACTTGCGTGAACAGATTCGCCTTAAATACCATGAGCTTGCCCGCAAGGTGGACGAGGCGACACAATCGTGCGCCATTGCCGAAGAAGACCTTGAGACCGCGCGGAAAGCGCTTGCAATCGCGAAGCTCAAGTACGACGCCCAGGCTATTACCAACACCGAACTTCTCAACGCGAGAAACCAGTTGACCGGTAAGATGGTTGCATACGCGCAGGCCCGCATCAATCTTATTCTCGCGGCGGAGGAGTTCAAGGTCGCTCCACTTTCCGTCGCCGGTTCCCAAGGGGATGCATCCGGCGCGGCAGGTAGCGGCGGCACGGCCGACGGCATGGGACGGTAGACGACATTTACTTACCACTTTTTTTGGTGAATTGAGGGAACGATGAAGAAGCTGACGTTGGTCGTGAGCGTGGGTATCCTGTGTTTGGCAGCCATGTTTCCCGGGTGTTCCAAAATAAAGAATCTTGGGACGAAGGCCGCCGCGCCGTCGACCGCCGAGAAGATTACATTGGACGTGACGGTCGACACCGTGGTTCGGCGTACCCTGAGCCGGGAACGCAAGCTTCTCGGTACGCTCGCCGCGTACCGCGAAACCGATCTCGCGCCGTTGTCGATGGGATCGGTGCGGGTGCGGTACCTCAAGGTAAAGATCGGCGATTACGTAAAGCGGGGCGAAGTGGTCGCGAAGATGGACGACGCGCAATACGTGTCGACCGACGCCCAGTTCCAATCGCTCAAGTCCCAGTACGAACGCACCAAGTCTCTGTACGAGGCGAACGCCGTTCCCAAGGCGCAGTTCGAAGGCATCGAAGCCCAGTATATGAGCATGAAACGGCAGCTTGAGAACCAGGAGGAGAACACGGTTCTCAGGGCGCCGTTTTCCGGTATCGTTACCGCGAAGGCCGTGGAGGAGGGGGAGTTGTATTCCACTTCCATGACCCCCGGCGCGTCCAAAGGCTTGGTGCGCATCACGCAGCTCGACCCGCTCAAGCTCGATCTCGACGCCGACGACCAGGCCGTCCGGTTCATCAAGAAAGGCGACCGGGTGCTTTTGACGTTCGACAACATGGCCGACAGCGTGCCCGTGTACGGGACGGTGGAATGGGTGAACCCGGTCGCCGACGCCATGAGCCGCACCTTCGGCGTCCGTATTATTATCCCGAACCCGCGGCACGCGCTATTGCCCGGCTATTTCGCCGTGGCGCACATCCTGCTGGGGAAAAAGGAGAACTGCCTCGTTGTCCCGCGCGGCGCGGTCGTGGACGGCCGCGTTTTCGTGGTCTCCAACGGCATCGCCCTGGCACGGAAAGTGGAAGCCGGGCTCGCCAACGACGAAAACGTAGAGATAGTATCGGGCGTGAAGGACGGGGAGACCGTGGTGGTCAAGGGCAACAAGGCGCTGCCCGACAGCGCGGCGGTAAATGCGGAGAAGTAATTACAAACGGATTGCCACGGAGACACCGAGGACACAGAGAAGATATAACACCGACATTGTCATTCCCGCGAAAGCGGGAATGACAAAAACAAACCATCAATAGTAGAAATAGCCATGACAGAACAAGAAACCCAGACGAAGATCAACCCGCTCGTCGAATTCGCCGTAAGCAAGCGCGTGACCATCACCATGCTCATCCTCATCGTAATGGTGTTCGGGTTCCTGTCGTTTACGCGGCTGCCGCTCGACATGTTTCCCGACATGTCGTATCCGGTGATCACGGTGGTGACTTCCTATACCGGCGTAGCGCCCGAAGAGGTCGAGCGGATCGTGACCGTGCCGCTCGAAGGCGCCATCGCGGGCGTCAACAAGGTAAAGAAGGTCTCGTCCAGTTCGTCGGAGGGCTATTCCACCATTTCGGTTGAATTTGAATGGGGTACCAATCTCGACGCCGCGGGCCAAGACATCAAGGACTTCATCACCCGGATCAAGGAGTATCTGCCCGACGGCGTGAGCGAGCCCATGGTGCTCAAGTTCAACACCGCCCAGATTCCGATTATGTTCTCCGGGGTCAGCGGCATCGATGACCCCTATAAACTCAAGAAATTCCTCGAAGACAACGTCCAGCAGAGGGTCCAGCGGCTCGAAGGCGTGGCGCAAGTGCTGGTGTACGGCGGCGTCACGCGCGAAATACAGATCGCGCTCGATCCGATCCGGCTCAAGGGTAAGGGCATATCGATCGACGGCGTGGCAACCGCCCTCGGCGCGCAGAACATGAATACGCCCGCCGGGTACATGGTCGCCGGCGGCACCGACTATCTCGTCCGCGCCATGGGCGAGTTCGCGAATATCGACGACATACGCAATTCCATCGTCGGCGCCGCGCCCGACGGCACGCCGGTACGGCTGTACGAAGTTGCCGACGTAAAGGACGCCTACAAGGAAAAGCGGAACCTCATGCGGATAAACGGGAAGCCTTCGGTGTTCCTCGTCATCTCCAAGCAGAGCGGCGCGAACACCCTGAAGGTGTCCCAGAGGATCAACAAGGAACTCGGCGACATAAAAAAGGCGAATCCCCAGCTCGTCTTCAACACGGTTCTCGACCAGGGCGAACCGGTCAAGCGGGTCACGGGAAACACCATTCGCGAAGGAATCATCGGCGCGGCGCTGGCCGTCATCCTGCTTTTCGTGTTTCTCGGCAACCTGAGACCCACGCTCATCATCTCGGTGGCCATACCGCTGTCCATCATTTCCACCTTTATCGCGCTGTACGTGGGCGGGTTCACGCTCAATCTCATGACCCTGGGCGGGTTCGCGCTCGGCGTGGGCCGCCTGGTCGACGACGCGGTCGTGGTGATCGAGAACATCTACAGGCACCTGATGAAGGGCGAGCCGCCCGCGGTTGCGGCGCGCAGGGGGGCGAGCGAAGTGAGCATGGCCATCGCCGCGTCCACGTTCACCACCATCATCGTTTTCCTGCCGCTCCTTTTTTCCACCGGACTCGCGGGGCAGCTCACGCGCGGCCTGTGCCTCACCATCATGTTCGCGCTGCTGGCGAGCCTATTCGTCGCCTTTACCATTGTTCCCATGCTGTCGTCGGTGTTTTTCCGCAAGCCCAAGAAAGACGGCGCCGCCTGGTTCGACGTCGTCAAGGAATATTACGGTTCGTGGCTTGGCAAGGTTCTCAACCATCCGTGGCTCACGGCCGGCGTCGTGAGCGTGATACTCGTCGTGAGCTTTGTCGTCGGCGTCAAGTTCGTGGGAAAGGAATTCTTACCCGCGGGAGACAACGGCATGATGGTGCTCAACGTGGAAATGCCCCAGGGCACGCCGCTTGAGGAAACCGCGGGACTTACGGGGCAATTGCAGAAGCTGCTCGCAACGTATCCGGAAGTGGAGTTCGTCGGCGAAATGGTCGGCGCGGACAACGAGAGCGCGAGTCACGGCGAGGGCGTTACCGGCCCCAACGGCGCCCAGATAATAGTCAAACTTCTGGATCCGGCGAAACGGAAAAGGACCCAGGAGCAGGTGCAGGACGATCTCCGCTTGCGCCTGCCGGAACTTAAAAACGCAAAGGTAAACCTCACGGCGATGTCCGGCTTCAGCATGGGCAGCACCAAACCTCTTACCGTGCATATATACGGCAACAATCTTGCCACCCTCAGCGACATTTCCCGGAATATCTTCAACGTCGTGAAGACGATACCGGGCGTCAAGGAAGTGGAGTCGTCGTTTTCCAAGGCAAGACCGGAGTACCATTTCATCATCGACCGCCAGAAGGCGCTCGTATACGGTCTTCCGCCCTATCAGGTGCAGACGGCCCTGCAGACGGCGAACCTGGGCGCCGTGGCCACGCAGCTCCGTACCGGCGACGAAGAAATAGACGTCCGGGTGATTCTTGACAAGAAATACCGCGACAGGCTCGACTACCTGCGGCAGCTTCCGCTCAAAACGCCCGCGGGCGTCACCATACCCCTCAGCCAGGTCGTCAAGATCGTTCCGGCGGAGGGGCCGGTGGTCATCAAGCGCGACAACAAGTACAGGGTGGGCATCGTGGACGCCAATATTTCGGGCAGGCCGCTGGGCGCCGTCGTCTCCGACCTCAAGACGCGGCTGGCGCCCCTCGAAAAGTCGCTTCCCGCCGGATACTCCATTTCCTACAAGGGCGATTACGAAAACATGCAGGAAAGTTTCCAGCAGCTTGCCCTGGCGCTCATACTTGCCGTGCTCCTTATTTACATGGTGATGGCCTCCCAATTCGAAAGCCTCGTACATCCATTCACCATCATGTTTACCATACCGCTCGCTGGCATAGGGGTGGTGTGGATTCTTCTGCTGCTCGGTAAAACGCTTTCCATGGTTTCGTTTCTCGGGGTGATTATCCTTACGGGAATCGTGGTGAGCAACGGTATAGTCATGGTCGATTATATTAATCAGTGCCGCCATCGCGGCATGGCCATTCGCGACGCAGTGCTGGAAGGCTGCAAGACCCGCCTGAGACCGGTTCTCATCACGGCAGGGGCCACCATCATCGCCATGATTCCCATGGGATTCTTCGGCGGAGCGGAGGGCGCGACAACGAGCTCAATGGCCCTCTCCGTGATCGGAGGGCTCATAAGCGCGACGTTTTTTACGTTGTTCGTCGTGCCGCTTGTATATCTGGTTTTTGACGGATTCGGAATGTGGGTAAAGGAAAGATTCAAGAGGGTAATCGGGTGATGCATGCGTCGGTAAGCTCCCGTTGAAGGAGGGCGGCAATGGTGGAACCCGGCGGCTTGAAATCCGGATACATTCCCGGCGTCTGCAACATCGGGCCCGCGGAAAGGCGAATGAGGAGAAGGGCCGGTTGGCTGGGATTGGGCATCGCCATCGCACTCTGGGCGTTGTTTGCAATCTTCAATACGCCGCGGGCGTGGAGACTTTTTGTGTTCCTTCCCGCCGTCTTGGCCGCCTCGGGCTTTTTCCAGTCCGCTTTTCATTTTTGCGTTAACTTCGGCATGAAGGGCGTATTCAATTTCGGGCCCGAGGCGGGAAAGACCGACGGTGTCGCGCAGGCCGAATTCAGGAAGAAAGACCGGCGCAAGGCCCTGCTCATTTTGCTCCTGTCCGTATTGACGGGGGCGATCGCCGCCGTCTGCGCCTTTCTGATAACGTTTTGAATCGGAAAAAAATGCCGCGGAGAACATGTCCTTGATCGCCGTACGAACCAAAAACCTTACCAAACGCTTCAAACGCTCGGTGGCGGTGGACGGCATCTCCTTTGATGTGAACGAAGGGGAAGTGTTCGGCTTTCTGGGCCCCAACGGCGCCGGGAAGACCACCACCATCAACATGCTTTCGACGCTTATCGCGCCCTCGTTGGGAAGCGCCGAGATCATGGGGTACGATATTATAAAAAAACGCAACGAGGTGCGGCGGTCCATCGGCGTGGTGTTCCAGGACCCGGCGCTCGACGGCAGGCTCACGGGCAGGGAAAACCTCGAATTCCACGCGCACATGTACGGCATGCCCGCCCGGGAGCGCACAAGCAGGATCGCCGAGGTGCTCGCCCTTGTCGAGCTCGAAGACAAGGCGTCCGCGCGCGTCGAAACCTATTCCGGCGGCATGAAGCGCAGGCTCGAAATCGCGCGCGGTCTCATGCACAGGCCCAAAGTCCTGTTTCTCGACGAACCCACCATAGGCCTCGACGCGCAAACCCGCCGCCATATCTGGACCTACGTAAAAAAACTCAACGACGAGACCGGCATCACAATGCTGCTCACCACGCATTACATGGAAGAGGCCGATGCCCTGTCCCACAGGATTCTCATCATCGACAGCGGCAGGATAGTGGCACTCGACACCCCCGCGGCCCTCAAGGACGTTCTGGGAGGGGATGTAATCGAGCTCGGCACCGCCGGCGACACCGCCGCGTTCGTCGATGCCATGAGATCGGCGGGCTGGGTAAAAAACGTCGCGGCGGGCGCCGATCACGTGCGGCTCACCCTCGAAAAGGCCGAGACGCACGTCGCGCCCGTGGTGCAGGCGGCGGTCGACCACGGAGTGTCGCTTTCCACGGTGAGCATCAGAAAGCCGAGCCTCGACGATGTGTTCATCCATTTTACCGGCAAAACAATCCGCGAAGGCGGCGACGGCCCAGCCGAGGCAAAGGCCGCGCGGCGCGGGCAGGGGAGGCGCGGGTAAGATGCGGATTCTCGTCGTCGTTTACATTCTGTGGCTCAGGGACATGAAACGTTTCATGAGATCGCCGTCGCGTGTCGTCGGCAGTGTGACGCTGCCGCTGCTCACGCTCGTGGCGCTCGGCGCCGGCTTCGGCAGGATTCCCATTCCGGGAATGAATTCGCCCAATTACCTCTCGTTTCTCGTGCCGGGCATGGTGGGCATGACCATACTTTTCGGCGGCGTGTTTTCGGGCATGTCGGTACTATGGGATCGCCAGTACGGATTTCTCAAGGAAATCATGGTGGCTCCGGTGCCGCGCGTGGCAATCGTCATCGGCCGCATAGCGAGCGGCAGCACCACCGGCGTTATCCAGGCCACGGTCATCGCGCTTATCGCCACGTTTCTCGGATTTGCGCTTCCGTCCCTTGCGGGATTCATGCTTGCGGTGGTGTTCATGGTACTCATTTCGGTGATTTTTACGGGCATCGGCCTGGTGTTCGCCTCGCGCATGAAGGACGAGCAGGGCTTCGGCCTCATCATGAATTTTCTCATCCTGCCATTTTTGTTCCTATCGGGCGCATTCGCGCCGGTCAACAATCTTCCGGCCTGGATAAGGGCCTTTTCCTACGCGGATCCGCTCACCTACGGGATCGAAGGCCTGCGCGCCGCGCTGCTCGGAACGTCGGCCGTTCCCCTGGCGCTGAGCTTTACCGTGTGCGCCGCGTGCGCGACGGTTCTGGTGCTTTTGGGCGCGTGGTTTTTTGAGACGAGCGAGGCGGTGTGAGGGGGGGGGGCGGGTTAATATGCCGGACTACATGTCGTTATTTTCCGCTTGCAAGCCGCCAATTTTTCTTGAAGAACCAACCGCTCGCACGACAAGGGCGTCTGCAAATGCGGACGGTCATGATTTAGCGCGTTAGACTTTTACTTTTCGTTTGTTTTTAATATTGGCAATCCAAATCGACTTCTGTATTGATTGTCAATTAAAGTAGGTAATAAATAGGATGCTTTGTAATCATGGTAAGTAAAACTATAGTCAACTCTTTCAACAATGTTACTTATTATGTAGGTATTTTTGCCCGATGTATCCGCCTTTTTTCCGTCCGTAACCCCAACGAATTATATTTTTAAGGGCCAGAGCATGCCGACAGCAGGGTTTGGTTTGTAAATTCTCGGGCATTTTGCCGGAGGAGACTTCCTTTTTGATTTTTACCACCCTTCTCAACCCCGCTTTCGACGTTGTATACGATATCGGCGAGCTCAAGGCGGGCGTTACCGTGACGGGCGCCGTGTCGCGCGTATATCCGGCCGGCAAGGGCATCAACGTGGCCGCCGTGGTCAAGACCCTCGGCGAAGAGGTGACGGTCACGGGAATCGTTCCCGAATACAGCGAGAAACAGTTCACCGATTATCTTAAAGGACTCGGCATCAAATCGCGTTTTTTTCCGGTAAAAGGGAGCGCGAGAATCAATGCAACGATTTTGGAAGGTTTTTCGGGCTCCACCACGCACATCAGCTCCGCGGGCCAGCCCGTCACGGTGCGCGCGCAGGACGATGCGCTCCACTTCATCCGATCCCACATGGACGACGGTGACTGGTGGGCGTTCTGCGGGAGCCTGCCGCGGGGGTTCGAGGCCGATTCGTTCAGGAAGCTCATCCGGTACTGCAGGGAGAAGGGCGGCGCGACGGTGCTTGACGGCACGGGAGAGGCGCTCAAGGTTGGCGCGAGGGCCAAGCCGCGCATGATGAAGCCGAACTTGGGCGAGCTCGAACAGTTTTTCGGAGAGCAGATTCAGGGCGTTCATCACATTGCCCTCAAAGCCAAGCGGCTGGTGGACATGGGAGTGGAATATGTTTTCGTCACGCTCGGTTCGGACGGCATGATAGCCGTGCACGAAAACGACTGCCTCCTGTGCTCCGCGCCCCCGGTAAAGTCCGTCGACACCGTGGGCTGCGGTGATGCGCTTCTTGGGGGGCTGCTCGTGGGATACTCGAGGAAATTTTCCTTTTCGGAAACGTGCCGCATGGCGGTCGCCTGCGGCGCTTCGAAGGCGATGCATCGCGGGCCGGGGACCATAACGCGCGATGAGGTGTGGCAACTCATGGAGGAAGTGAAGGTGAAGGCAATATGAAGGGTTACAACGAGACGAAACGGATACTGGTGACCGGCGGGGCGGGCTTTCTTGGCTCGCATTTGTGCGAGAGGCTCGTCGGCGAGGGCAACGACGTGGTGTGCCTCGACAATTACTTCACCGGGCGCAAGAAGAACATCGAGCACCTCATGGACTGCCACAACTTCGAGCTCATACGGCACGACGTGACCGTCCCGCTGTTCCTCGAAGTGGATCAGATTTATAACCTGGCGTGCCCGGCGTCGCCCATCCATTACCAGTACAACCCGGTCAAGACAATCAAGACCAGCGTGCTGGGCGCCATCAACATGCTTGGCCTCGCCAAGCGCGTGCACGCGCGAGTCCTGCAGGCCTCCACGTCGGAAGTGTACGGCGATCCCAACGTCCACCCGCAGCGGGAGGACTACTGGGGCCACGTGAACCCGGTGGGCATCCGCTCGTGCTACGACGAGGGCAAGCGCGTTGCCGAGACGCTGTTCTTCGATTACCACCGCCAGAACAAAGTCGACATCCGCGTCATGCGAATTTTCAACACCTACGGGCCGCGCATGCATCCCAACGACGGCAGGGTGGTTTCGAACTTCATCGTGCAGGCGCTGCGCGGCAAGGACCTCACTTTGTACGGCAAGGGAACTCAGACGCGCTCGTTCTGCTACGTGGACGATCTCATAGACGGGATGTACCGGCTTATGAACTGCGAGGACTTCACCGGCCCGGTGAACATAGGCAATCCGGGCGAATTCACCATCAAAGATCTGGCAGAACGCGTGATAAGGCTGACGGGCGGCAAATCGGGCATCGTGTACAAGCCCCTACCGTCCGACGATCCGCGGCAGCGCTGCCCGGACATCACCCTGGCCAAGAAAATGCTCGGGTGGGAGCCGAAGGTTAAGCTCGCGGATGGATTGCAGAAGACAATCGAGTATTTCAGGTCTCAAATTTCATGATGATGCAGCGGAAGCATGGCATAAAGTTGACAGTTGATAGCACAAAGGTTCGTAACCTTTTTTCTTGATTGGCCCGGATTTCCTTTGTGCTCTCTGTGTCTCTGTGGCGATTTTTTTAATCATTGGAGGAGCAATCCGTGTCCGAATACAAACCAAACGGGATCGAACCGAAATGGCAGGCGCGGTGGCGCGAGGCCAAACTCCATAAGACCGAATTCGACCCGGCGCGTCCGAAGTTCTACGCGCTCGATATGTTTCCGTACCCGTCGGGTTCGGGGCTTCACGTGGGGCACTGCGAAGGCTACACCGCCACCGACATCGTAACGCGGTTCAAGCGCATGCAGGGCTACAACGTGCTGCACCCCATGGGATGGGACGCGTTCGGCCTTCCCGCGGAAAACTTTGCCATCAAGACCGGCATCCACCCGCGCATCACCACCGAAAAATCCATCGCAAACTTCAGGCGGCAGATTGATTCGGTTGGGTTCTGCTACGACTGGGACCGCGAGGTGAACACGACCGATCCCGCTTATTATAAATGGACTCAGTGGATATTCCTCCAGCTGTTTAAAAAGGGCCTTGCCTACGAAGGCGTGATGCCCATCAACTGGTGTCCGTCGTGCAAGACCGGGCTTGCCAACGAAGAGGTAAAGGGCGGGCTGTGCGACAGGTGCGGCACGCAGGTGGAGCGCAAGGCGCTGCGCCAGTGGCTCCTGCGCATCACCGCCTATGCCGACCGGCTGCTCGCCGGCCTTGGCGAAGTCGACTGGCCCGAGTCGACGCTGCTCATGCAGAAGAACTGGATAGGCCGTTCGGAGGGAGCCGAGGTGTCGTTCCGCGTGTCGGGCGGCGCGGCCGACGGCGAGGAACTGCGCGTGTTCACCACGCGTCCCGACACGCTGCACGGCGCCACCTACATGGTGCTGTCGCCGGAGCACCCGCTGGTGGACAAGATAACCGCCCCGGAGAAGCGGGCGGAGGTCGAGGCCTACCAGGCGTCGGCGCGCAGGAAAAGCGATCTCGAGCGCACGGAACTCGCAAAGGGAAAGACCGGCGTTTTTACCGGCGCCCATGCCGTTAACCCCGTCAACGGGCACAAGATTCCGGTGTGGATCGCCGATTATGTACTTGCCACCTACGGCACCGGCGCCATCATGGCCGTGCCTGCGCACGACGATCGCGACTTCGAGTTCGCAACCGTATTCAATCTCCCCATCGTCGAGGTCGTTCGGCCCCAAAATGGGGAGACGGCGCTTCCGCGAGCCGCCTACGTCGGCGACGGGATCAACGTGAATTCGGGAGATTTAAACGGCCTTCCCACGGCGCAGGCAAAGGAAAAAATCACAAAGCAACTCGAAGCAAAGGGGCTCGGAAAGAAGGCGGTGTCCTACCGGCTCCGCGACTGGCTTTTTTCCCGCCAGCGGTACTGGGGGGAGCCTATTCCGCTCGTGCATTGTGAAAAGTGCGGCATCGTGGCCGTGCCGGACAAAGATCTTCCGGTGCTTTTGCCCGAAGTAGACAAATACGAACCGTCGGGGACGGGCGAATCGCCCCTGGCGGCGATCCCCTCCTGGGTCGACACCGCATGCCCGTCGTGCGGGGGGAAGGCGAGGCGGGAGACCAACACCATGCCGCAGTGGGCCGGCTCGTGCTGGTACTACCTGCGGTATCTCGACGCGCGCAACGACGCCGAGCCGTGGGACAAGCGGAACGACAGGGACTGGATGAACGTCGACCTGTACGTGGGAGGCGCCGAGCACGCCGTGCTCCACCTGCTGTATTCGCGGTTCTGGCACAAGGTGCTGTACGATCTCGGCCTGGTGTCGACCGCGGAGCCGTTCAAGAAGCTCCGCCACCAGGGCACCGTGCTCGCCCGGACGTTCGCGGACGCCACGGGAAAGTACCACGATTTTTCCGAAGTGGAATTCAGGGGAGACGTTCCGCACCTCAAATCCACGGGCGAAAGGCTCAGCGGCGAAGTGGAGAAGATGGCGAAGTCGAAGCTCAACGGCGTCAATCCCGACGACGTGATCCGGCAGTACGGCGCCGACACGCTCCGGCTGTACGAGATGTTCATGGGCGATTTCGAGCTGCCCAAGCCGTGGGACCCGCGCGCCATCGAGGGATGCAACCGCTTCCTTCGCAGGCTGTTTCGCCTCGTGGACGAGTTCGACGAGGCACAGGCGCCGCCGGCCGACACCCACCTGCGACTCCGGCACCGCACGGTCAAGCAGGTCCAGGCGGACATCGAGAAGATGCAGTTCAACACCGCCATAGCGAGGCTCATGGAATATCTCAACGAGCTTTCGGCACGGGGGGCCGCGCGCGAGGACCTAGAGGTGATGATACGGCTTCTCGCGCCCTACACGCCTCATTTTTCCGACGAAGCTTGGGAAATGCTTGGCAATACGGGGTTCGTTCTCAATCAGAAGTGGCCGGTCTACGACGAAGCGCTCACACGGGACGACTCCGTGACCGTGGTGGTTCAGGTGAACGGCAAGCTGCGCGGGGAGTTTACCGCCCCGGCCGACGCTTCGAAGGAACACCTCGAAACGTCCGCAAGGAACGTCGACAAGGTGAAACCGCACATCGAGGGAAAAACGGTGATGAAAGTGATAGTCGTGCCGGGGAAATTGGTAAATATTGTAGTCGGATAATTATTGTTGGAAAATATTGAATATCAATTTAACTTTTATTCACTACTCTCTCGTGGTGCCCCCGCGGCTGCCGTTTCTTTCTCGCCAGGGGGCTACCCAAGAGAGGGGAGTGCCGAGGACCCCGCAGACGCGAAAGCGGCGAGGAGGCCGGGGGAGATACCTCTCCCCCGAGATTACTTGAAGTTGCAAAGATAAAAATATGGACAAATACAATTTAATCGTCGCCACCGGGAACGCAGGCAAGCTCCGCGAAATCAAGGAAATTTTTTCCGGGCTTCCGTTCGACATCTCCTCGCTCAGGGATCATTGGAATCCGCTGCCGTCCATTCCCGAAACAGGCGCGACGTTTCTCGAAAACGCGCGGATAAAAGCCATGTGGGTGTTTGACAAAACAGGAGTATGGTCCCTTGCCGACGACTCGGGCCTCGAAGTGGACTGCCTCGGCGGAGAGCCGGGCGTGCGCAGCGCGCGGTACGCCGGAGAGGGCGCGACCGACGGCGCGAAAATCGAGAAACTCCTTCGTTCGGTTGACAGGTGCGCAAGTGTCCCCCGCGCCGCCCGGTTCAGATGCGCCGTCGTGATGGCGCTGGCTGCGGGCGACGAGATTGCCTGCGAGGGATCCTGCGAAGGAAGTATCACGGACAAGCCCCGAGGGACGGACGGGTTCGGCTACGACCCGGTGTTCGTGCCTGCAGGATATTCAAAGACGTTCGCCGAGCTTGATTCGGCGGTAAAGAATTCAATCAGCCACAGGGGGAAGGCGCTTGCCGCGCTCCGGAGAATGATGGATGAGCGATTCGGAAAAAACAGCGGCCGCGACTGAGAACCGGATTCTCGTCGTCGAAGACGACGGCAACGCGGCCGCATACATAACCGAACTCCTGGCCGGCGCGGGATTCCGCGTGAGCGTGTGCGCAGGCGGGGCCGAGGCTCTCGGGTTCATCAGGAGGCAGGCCGTCGACCTCGTGCTCCTCGACCTGAGGATGCCCGGCATGGACGGCTTTGAAATCGCCCGTAGAATGAAAGGCGCTTTCGGTAAGAGCGAGTTCGTGCCCGTAGTGTTCCTGACCGCGGCATCGGGCCACGAAGAGAAGATGACCGGCCTTTCCCTTGCCGACGATTTTATAACCAAACCGTTCAACCCCGACGAGTTGCTCGCGAGAATCCGGGTACTGCTTCGCATACGCGGGCTCCAGCGCGAGCTTGTCGCCTCCAAGAGCCGGTACGAGGAGGAGCGGAAGGCGGCGCGGGCGCAGTTGTACCGGTCGGCCCGGCTCGCGTCCATCGGCACGTTCGCCTCGGGCGTCGCCCACGAACTCAACAACCCGCTCACGGCCATCCTCGGTTTTTCGAGTGCATTGCATGAACGTTTGAAGAAAAACGAGGCCATCGACAAAGACGAACTCGACCAATATATCGCAATCATCAACGCGGAGGCGGTACGATGCCGCGACACGGTGGAAAATTTGTCGAGGTTCGCGCGCGAAGGTGATGTTCAGATACGGGATTTCGCGCTCCGTGAATGCGTCGACGCCGCCTTGCTGATTGTAAAATCCGCCGCGGCGAAGAAACGGGTCGTGATGACGGCGCATGTGCCGCCGCTCACCGTGGTGCGGGCCGATCCGCAGAAACTTCAGCAGGCGGCGGTGTACATACTCACCAACACCCTCGATTTCTGCCCGGCCGGCAGCGCGGTGAAAATCACCTCCGCCGTGGACGGCAGGTTCGTGCGGCTGCGGGTGGCGGACAACGGCCCCGGCATTCCCGCCGACGTGCTTTCCAAGGTGTTCGATCCTTTCTTCACCACAAAGCAGGTGGGGCAGGGTACGGGACTCGGGCTCGCCATGAGCCACGTCATCATGGAGGAATGCGGCGGGGCCATCAACATTTCGAGCGAAAAGGAAAAGGGCACGACCGTCACGCTCGACATCCCAAGCGCGGCCCCGGCGCCCGCAAACGGATAACGTCAGGAGAGGCCAGTCATGACAAGAAAAGGTAAACTGCTCGTGGTCGACGACGAGGAGAGCCTGCGGATTCTTCTCGGCAAGGAACTCACACGCGAGGGATACGAAGTCGACGTGGCGTCGGGGGGCGAGGAGGCGCTGCGGCGGGTGCGCGAGGATTTTTATCATTGCGTGCTGCTCGACATCGTGATGCCGGAGGTCGACGGCCTTGCCGTCCTCCGGAACATGCGCGCGGAAAACATCACGAGCGAAGTCATCATCCTCACCGGCAACGCGACGCTCGAAAGCGCCATCGAATGCATGAAACTCGGCGCGTTCGAATACGTGAGAAAACCGTACCAGCTCCCGGAGCTTATCATCCAGATCGAACGCGCGCTGGAACACCAGCGGACGCAGCTCGACCGCAGCATCCTTCGCGAGCAGATGCGCAAGACGGGGTACGGAACCATCGTCGGGAAAAGCCGCGCCATAGCGGATTTGCGGGAGATTATAGGCCGCGTGGCGCCCACGCAGTCCAACGTGCTCATCCTCGGCGAAAGCGGCACCGGCAAGGAGTTGGCGGCGCGCTTCATCCACGAGAAGAGCCAGAGCGCCGACAAACAGTTCGTGGCCGTCAACTGCGCGTCGCTGCCGGAAAACCTGCTCGAAAGCGAACTGTTCGGGCACGAAAAAGGAGCCTTTACCGACGCGAAATTCCAGAAACGCGGCCTTGCCGAGATCGCCGACGGCGGCACGTTGTTCCTCGACGAAATCGGCGATCTGCCGCTCGCGTTTCAGGCAAAACTCCTCCGGTTCCTAGAGACGGGGGAGATTCGCCGCGTCGGCGGAACCAAGGATATCGGTCTGAACGTGCGGATATTATGCGCCACCAACAGGAATCTTGAGGATCTCGTGGCCCGCAAACTATTCCGCGATGATCTGTACTACCGCCTCAACGTCCTTGCGATTACGGTTCCGCCCCTGCGCGATCACAAGGACGACATAGCGCTTTTGGTGGAAAACATCACCCGGACGCTCGGGTTCCAGGGAAGCTTCGCGGCCGAAGCGATGGATGCGCTCAAAAGTTACGATTGGCCGGGAAACGTCCGTGAACTCAAGAACGTGGTGGAGCGCACGTGCGTTTTGTGTCCCGGGCGTAACATCACGGCCGTCGACGTATCGTTTCTCAAAGCGAAGCCGCTCACAGGGGAGAAAACGCCCCCGCCCGCCCCGGCGGCCGCCGAGGCCTTCGTGGGGACGCTGTCGGAGGTCGAGCGCAGACACATCGTGAACGTGTTGAAACACGTGCAGGGACACAAGGGAAAAGCGGCGAAGATACTGGAGATAAACCCGAAAACCTTATACCGGAAGATACGAGAGTACAAGATAGTGCAGGTGTACGAATAATAGCTGATTCAATGTCATTTGGCAAGGAGGCCGGGGCCGTAGGGAAATACCGCTCCCCGATATTCGTGACGGGAAAGAGTGTTTTTTTAGCCTTCTTTTCTTTTTAAATGCCTCACGACAAAGTACGCCGCCCCGCCCAATAATATCGCAATCACCACGATGTCCACGACATGACTGTACTTCATCACCACTTCCCAGTTTTGTTTGAGATAGAGTCCCGCTACCGCCAGAAATGAATTCCAGATTCCGGCGCCGAGTATCGTGTAGGCGAGAAAAGGGGACAACGGCATTTTCCCCGTACCCGCGGGGATTGAGATAAGATGGCGCACCACCGGGATGAAACGGCAGACGAGGATGGTGATGGGCCCGCGTTTCTGGAAAAACGCCTCGGTGACCGCCAGGTCGTGCCTGTTGAGCAGCAGGTATTTGCCCCATTTGTTGACAAAAGGCATTCCGCCGTACCTTCCGGCGAAGTAGGAGAGCAGGGAGCCTGCGATGCTGCCCAGCGTGGAGGCGACGACGACGCCGGCCATCGAAAGCCTGTGGGTGGCGACCAGGAACCCGGCAAACGGCATCACGGCTTCGCTGGGAACGGGCAGCACCATGCTTTCCATGGTCATGAGCGCGAACACGCCGGGATATCCGGCCGCGTCGATGAGGCGGGTGGCGTATTCGGCGATAAAGGCGGTTATGCTCATACATTATCCGGAAGATGCACCGTAAAGACGCAGAGAACGCACAGAGGGAAAAAAAGTTGTTGACTGATCGGAAAACACCATGTTTTCTCTTCGCCTTCTTTGCACCGTTGCGGTAAGGTTTTATACTGTGCCCACCTATTGCTTGCCGCTGTCCGTCCAGCCCTTTTCCCCGATAAGCGGCACGAACACCACGCTTCCCGCGGCGGTTTTCTCCACGCCGTTTTCCCTTTTGTCGTACACTTCGAGTTGCTGGGCGCCGCGGTCGCCGGTGGGAATTATCATTCTCCCGCCGACGGCGAGTTGATCGTGGAGTTCCCGCGGAATCGCGGGGGCTCCCGCGGTGACGATGATCCTGTCGAACGGCGCGTGCTGAACCCAACCGCGCGTGCCGTCTCCCACTTTAAACACGATGTTTTCGTACCCCATGTCGCGGAGCCGCTTGAGCGCGAGCGCGCCGAGCTCGCGGTTGCGCTCGATGGAATATACGCGACGGGAGAACTGGGCGAGGATTGCGGTCTGGAACCCGGAGCCTGTTCCTATCTCGAGGATTTTCTGGTCGCGGCCCAAGCGCAAAAGCTGGGTCATGAACGCGACGATATAGGGCTGCGAAATGGTCTGGCCGCATCCGATGGGCAGGGCGTTATCGTCGTAGGCCTGAACGTACAGCATCCTATCGACGAACAGATGCCGGGGAACTCTGCGGAATGCCTCAAGCACGTTTTCGTCGGAGATGCCCTTTTCGCGCAGTTTCCTGATGAGGCGTTCGACCGCGATTTCGGGCTTGAGCGTGTGCATTGTCACGGGGCTATCGACGCAATTCTACAAAGATGGAAACGATCGCCCGCAGCCAGCGCGCCGTATCGGCGATATGTGAAATGTGGCTTTGGGAAGAGAAATATAATGTCTGCACGTTCACGAAATTGACCGGAAATCCGAGGTGTACGGCGCGCATGATGATTTCCGATTCCATTTCGAAACGCGAATACCTGCACGCGGCCGACGACAGGAGATTGGCCGAGTAGGCCCGGTACCCGCACTGGCTGTCACGAATTGCCGCGCCGGTGAGAAGAGAGAGAAACACGGAAGTAAGCGTGTTGGAACAGATTCTGGCTGGCGGCATCTTCCCAAGCCGCATATCGCGCCGCCCGATAATGATTCCCGCGTCCGGAGATCGTCGGATTGCTTCCAGAAACGCCGGCAGATCGGAGACCGCGTGCTGGCCGTCGGCGTCCATGGTGATAACCCAGGAGGCGTCCTTTTCACCCATGAGGTACGTAAACCCCTTCGCAAGCGCCGCGCCCTTTCCCTTGTTGACAAGATTGGAAACATACAAAACGCCGTGCAGTCGGGCCGCCGCGTCCGTCCCGTCATGCGAACCGTCGTCGGCGATACATACGTTCGATGCCGGAACGGCCTGCAGCAGGTCGGGGAGGAGGCGGGATATCTGCCCGACCGCCTTGTACGATGGCAGCAGGACGAAAACGTCGGCGGGCCAGTCCGAGGGTTGCGGCGTCACGGCGCAAGCGCCTCCTGGAGGCACGCCGTGAATTTTTCCAGCCGGCCGTCGCCTTCCGCGAACTGCGAAGGGTGAAGAGGGGCGCGGATTTCCACGGTGATATGGGTGAACGGCTTGGGAATGACGAAACGGTCCCACGAATTGAGCCGCCAGGCGCGGTTGGGAACCGCAAGGGCGGGGAACACGGGCGCGTTCGTCAGAAGGGCGATCATTGCCGCGCCGGGCTTTACGCGCCGTCGCGGCCCGCGTGGGCCATCGGGGATGATTACGAGGTTTTTCCCTTGTTCAAGCGCCCTCACGCATTGACGCACGACCGCCACCTGGCCCCGCGACGACGATCCGCGGATGGTGTCGTGGTTCCATCGCTGGGCCACCGCCGTGGCACGGTCGCCGTCCCTGCTCGCCGATACAACCGCGGTTACGCCCACGCCGCGGAAGATGTAGGCGAGCGGAAGGATGTTTTCGTGCCAGAAGCAGTAAATGACACCCCTGTCGCGGTCTCGGAAAGGGTCTATGTCGCGGGTGCCGGTCACGGAAAAACGCCAGGTCCTGCCGAGTACCGAGCCAAAAATCCAGGCGCTCCCGCTTACCGGATCGAGGGGAATGAGGCCGCTTGAATCTTTTATATCGTCTGGTTGCATAAATCAAGAGTTGAATATAACTCATGTCGCTTGAATCCCACGCGAGCGCATTGTCACTTCGTTTTCTTATGGCATGGTAATGGTGCTTCGCACCTTTCATTGTGTCTATCTGCCATACCTTCGAAGCTTGCTTCGGGGTTAGCGAGCGACTATAATTGTCTTTCAATCTTTTGCGTATCGTCTCGATTCATGCTTCACTCACGCAGCCGCCCAGGAAAAAGATGTGGCAATCGGCAAAGAACAAAATTTATACTTTAGATGAGGATTGCCATGAAACGTGCGACCATAATCAAATCCGCGGCGTCGTGCGCGGTCGTGTTGCTTGCCTGTGCACTGTGCGGGTGCCAGAACACCTATGTGTTCGACAAGCGGATGGCAATTGCCGCCATGCCCGACAAAGTGTTTTCGGTGGTTTCCGATGTCGCGTCCTATCCCGCGTTGTTTCCCGAACTTTTTAAGCAGGTGAATATCACCTCAAAACTCAAGGAAGGCAAAGGCGTGGTGTTCGAGGGCGTGTGCGAGTTCAAGGGGTACACCACCAGGAACACCTGGGAAGTGGTGGAATACGAAAAGGAAAAGCTGCTGAGAGTGGAGAGCCCTTCCGCCGGTACCATTATCGTCCTCCTCAACCAGATAGACTACAACACCACCGAAGAAACGATGGTCGTGGTGGCCCGCCTCCCCGACGGCGCCAAGAAAGACTTTTTCGCTCTGTACGAAAAGGCAATGGCCGCAGTGAAGGAGAAGAGCGAGAGATAATGCATACAACAAGAAAATCCGGGCATTTTCCCCGATGAACAAGGCGCTATAGATGCGCCTTGTTCATTTTCCGCGGCTTACGCAGGCACGCGCCACGAACGGCGTTTCCATTAAGATTCTACAGTACATCCGCTCGCCCTGATGCCCGTCGATATCGACGTCGATCCTATACGCACGATAGGAACAACGACGCCATCGCCGACGGTGATGGAAGGGCTTTTCAGCAGCCAGTCAGGAGCTATTGTTTTATATACGAGCAGCAATAATCGGTCAACTCAAACACCTTGAGCTTGAATTTCGAATTCGCTGGTACCTCGAACGTCTGTCCCGCGGTAAACAGTTTCCATTCGGCGCTTGTGGGAAGCTGAACCTGAAGCCCGCCCCCAAGTATTTCCATTACTTCCTTGTCGGCAGTCCCAAACTCATATTCTCCCGGCATCATGACGCCGAGCGTTTTTTTCTCGCCGTTTGCAAACAAAACCGTCCTGCTGGTAACGGTTCCGTTAAAATAGACGTTGGCTTTCTTGATCACGGTTACGTCGTCGAACCTGTCCATCGCGTTTCCTCCGTGTTGAAAGTGATGTGATGCCGGCCGAATATCGGCCTGTTTCTCGGAATGAGGATGTGATAAGATACGCTTCGGATACGATGGCGCGCCAGCGATTTCAGCCGAAGAATTCCGGATTCACATATTCCGCAATCCATTAGCGCGTTGATACTTGCCGTTCCAACGCATTGGTCGGGTTGACTCAAGTGGTACGATTGGGTATTTTTACAGATGATAATTCCCAAACGGTACTGGTACGCGCCGGAAACCATCATGAAACAAATTATTATCATCGTCGCCGCCGTTTCCGCGAGTCTCGCGGGGGACTTCGGTTCGCGCGATTCGCTGCACGCGCAGGTGTGGGCCGGCGCGCAGATTTCCTACCAGAAGCCCGCCGGGGTAAAGGGACTGGAATCCGGAATGGTTGACGTGAGCCTTGCGCACTGGTTTACGGATGCGGTATCCTGCCGCCTGTACCTGCGGGCCACGCCTTCGCTGGATGCACCGCTGGTCGAGGAGGCCACGCTGGGATACCGGCACGGAAGGTTTGCCGTCAAGGCGGGGATGCTGAGCACTCACGTGGGCCGCGCGGCTCTGTACAAACCTTTTTCGGTGTTCAACCGGTTCACGCGTACGTCGGTGGTCTGGGATTCCTACGGGTTCGGGCTCGACCTCGGCGGAGAGATAGGCCCCATGCGCTTGTCGGGCGCGGCGACGCTCAACGGCAGGGAAAACGGCGCCGCATACCTCCTGTGGTCGGCCGTGGACAATCCCACGGTGTGCGAGCGCGTGCTCGTCGGGATACAAACCGCCGAGCTTGATAACCAGGACAACAGCCTCACCGTGGGCGACGATTTCACCCTGTCGACGCGTCCGTTCGGGTTTCACGCGGCCTTGAAATATACGGCCTACCAGGGGGCCGGCAACCCCACCATGAAACCGGGACGGGATATACAGGTTCTCGGCGAAGCTCGAATGTTTCGGGCAAGCCCCTTTACCCTGAGCGCCGGGGCTTTCTACGAGAACTACGAGAGAGGATACTTGTTCGTGAGTTCACCCGCGACACTTCTGCGATATTCGTTCGAGTCGGCTTTGTGCGGCCTTGACGCGCAATACATGGCGAATTCATGGCTCGGATTCCATGCGGGATACGAGTTTCAGTATAACGCCGGCACGGCGTCCCACGTTCCCGAGGCCGGAGTCACGTTCGTGCCGGTGGCCGACAAGACGCTCATACGGGTAGGGTGGGAGTCGACGATACGCGGCGTTGCGACGATACACAGGGTAACGGGGATTGTGTGGTTTGAATATTAATCCGTAAACTCCGCGAGAAGAAGTGAAAAGTTCAAAGCCGGGCAAAAGCGGGAGAAACGGCATCCGGCCGACAACGTTCAGCTTTCAGCCGTCGTTTTTCAACTGTTTTTTTATGCGCTTTCCAATTATCCTCCCATCAGTCGCATTGTTTTTCCTGGCCTGCAGCCGCTCCTTCCTTCCCATGGAGACCGCTTTCTCCGGCGGCCCCATCGTCGTCGTCACCTTCGACGATGCGGACACGTCCGTCTACACCAAAGGTTTCCGCCTCATGCACGCCGCCGATTCCACGTGGGCGGCAACTCACTTTTTCCCCAACAGCTACATAAACCGGCCGGGTTACATTACCCTCGACGAGGAAAAGGAAATGGAGTCGGCGGGTTGGGAGAGCGGGGGACATGGCGCCACGCACGACAACCTGTCGTCGCTTCCGCCCGATACCGTCGAGGCTTTTGTGAAGGCCAGTTACGATTTTCTGGTCGCAAACGGCCTTTCCCATCAGAGTTACGCCTACGCTTCGGGTATGTACGACGCGACGGTAAAGGCTATCGTCGCGAAGTATTTCGCGAACATCCGTAGCGCGCATGACTATTACTATCTCGACGGCGTCGACAGGCAGGAACTGGGCTATTACGCCGTTGAAGGAGGCTTCACCGGCGACGACATCATCGTTCGCGTCGAGGATGCGATACGTCTCGGCGCGCCGCTCGTGATCGTCGGCTTTCACATCATCCTGGCGGATTCCGAACGGGCCGTTCCAACGTATTATGTAAGGGAATCGGCGTTCTGCGGTTTTTTGTCCTACCTTTCGGCGCAGCACCTGCGCGTGATGAGCATCCGTGACGCCATGAAGGTGCTGTGCGGATACTAACCCTAAGTACGGAAAAGTCTCACCGCAAAGACGCAAAGGACGCAAAGAATATTTTGCATGAACATGAAATTGTGTTTTGAAAAAATCGCTGTTCCCCTTTGCGATCTCTGCCGTTATTTTCCGGATAGGTGGGGCAAACAACCGGTCGCCCCATGCTGTAAAAAAATGCCTTGTCCCGGGGCGATTGTTATATTAATAAAACCCTGTTTAAAATTCCGGACACTACCCCCATTACAACCTAAAGGAGCCTCGGATGAAAGCAAAGGCACTTCAACTGCTGTTTGCGTCGCTCGTTTCGCTGGCGCTCGTTTTCGCGGGCTGCGCGCCCTATGCCCAGCTCAAGCCGAAACCCGACCTGTCGAGCGTCGAGCAGGGATACATAGAACTCAAGAACGATAAGAAAGACTTCGAACTCAAGAAACAGAAGAAATACGTGATTTCGTTCCCCGCCCCGGCCGAAGACAACTTTTACATCGTGTTCAACGTGCCGTCGAAAAGAAAAATGAACGGTTTTTTGTCGAACAGCTATGTCGGCAAGAAAACGCCCGGTGAGAAGCTCAAGGATGAAACGTTGTGGCCGGATTCCATAAGCGTGTATGCCGTCAACACGAAATCACCGATGTATTACTGGTTCATGGAAACCGGGGCTGAGGATTTCGTGCTTCACGTGAAGTATCGCTATGCACCTCAATGGCGTTTCAAGTTCGAGACCAAGGCCGCCGAATACAATTCGATTCTCGCGAAGAACATCGTTGATCGCGGCGCGTATAAGGGCATCGGCTCCACCACGCAGCTCGACCTCATCAACTTCGGGGTTGCCGCCGACTCCGTGAAACGCCACGAGGCCGCGCTCGAAGCGGTATACAAGGAACTCCTCGCCATCGAAAGCATCTTCCCGAAGCGCATCGTCAATTCCACCGATCCGGCGTACCAGAACTACCGCAAGCTACGGGCGAATCTCGAAGACGAGATGAACTTCCAGAAGGCCTGGCTCGCCGCGCTCGATTTCTTTTCCAAGGAGAAGGCGTCGCGGCAGAATCCAACCGAGTTCATATCGAATCTGGACGCGTTTATCGCGTACTTCGCCGACAAAGGCATCCTTGCGCCCAACGTGGCGAACGAAAGCCAGCGCGTGCTCAAGAACAGATTCGAAGAGGTGATGCCGTTCCTCGCCATGCGTCTGTCGGGCAAGGAAGACGCCGCGCCGCTCGACAGCGCGCTGTATTTCACCCCGGCGTTCGGCCGCCTCGTCACCCTTCACGAAAAGGCGGACGTGCCGGTGCCTCAGGACCTCGCGCAGATGAACAAATTCGCCGCGGATTTCAACGCGCGGGCAAAAACCGTGGTCGCGCTCAAGGACACCATGGATAAGGTGGGAAAATTCGTCAAAGACGGCCCGCAGATGCCTTCCGACGATTTCTTCAAGGGCATCGTGGCCCGCATAACGTCGGTGCAGAACGCGATCCCGCCGAAGATAGACGATTCCTACGGTAAGTTCTCTGGGTACAAGAGCGCGCAATCGCTCAACACGGAGATTGCCAAACTGGGGAACGAAGTTTCCCAACACCTCAACGAATGCCGCCAGGCCGAGATTCTCGTCCAGCAGGTGAACATGTTCAAGGCCCAGGGTGATTTTCATTCCATGGTGGGCCTGCTGTCGCAAGCGAAACAACTCGGGTTCCTGCTCGACAAATACCGCGACCTCGACCGGCTTTCCATAGAGCAGCAGATGAAGGCAATCAAAGCCTCGCTGTCGTCCTACGCATGGCCCCAGGCGGAGAACGGACTGCGCTCCCTTCACACCGACAATACGTTCCTTAACCCTGCGGCGATTCTTCCGTTCAAGCAGGCGGCGGTGCGCGATTTGGAAGATTCGTTGTATTCTGGCGTGGAGCGCCTCACGCGGGCAAAGGTGAACAAGTTTTGCGAGGAAAAAGTAAGCGTGCTCGAAAACGTCGATTCACTGTACAGCGATTCGGTGTTCCTGCCCGCGTACGACATAACTTTTTCCTCCGGTTCGCAGAACCACCTTCTCCAGAAGAAGGACGCGCTGGTCGCCGATCTCGCGAAGCTCAAGGACTATGATTTTCCGGCCAAGGCCATCAAGCTCTGTTACGAGCAGTTCATAAAGGATCCGGAACACGATGGTGTCCTCAAGGCGCGTGCGGTGGTGACGCACGGCAACCATTACAAGGGCGACGACAAAGACCTCAAGATACGCGTCGCCGAATGCGATCCTCACTCGGCGAAGAGGATAACCAAGCCCAAGGAATACCGCCGCGTGTTCGCGCTTCCCATCACCGACAACCGGACGGGCGGAAAGAACAAGTATTACATCCGGCTCAACGTGGACATTCCCACCGAGGCCACGTTTCCGGTGTACGACGTGAACATCAAGCTGCCCAGGGAAATCGCCCAGAACGCCGGCGCGAACCAGTGGTTCGATGAAATCCTGCTCAACAAGAAGCAGCTCAAGAACGAGGGCAGGTTCTCCATCACCGCGCCGAGCGCGTCGAACGACTACGAGTGCCAGATAACGCCGGTGCAGATGAACAAGGACCAGAACAACATCCTTGAAGTGAACTTCACCTATCGCGCCTTCAAGCCGTTCACGGTGAGCGTGATGGTGCAGAAGCCGATAATAAAGAAGAATTAGTCTCGAAGATGAATACGTATCGTGATATGAATGGCATGACGGATGAATTCGTGCGACGTGTCGTTTCGTCCGTACATCCGCTAAGAATAATTCTGTTCGGGTCATTTGCACGAGGGGACGAGAACAACAATAGCGACCTTGACGCCCTTATCGTGATGCCCGATGGCTCCGCGTGCCGTCGGACGGCAAAGACAATCTATGCCCGTTTGTCAGATTTCGGATTCGCCGCCGATATCATCGTCGCAACGCCGTCCATCCTTGAAAAACACAAGGATAACCAATCGCTCGTTTATTTCCGGGCGATGCGGGAGGGCAAGGAGCTGTATCGTGCCGCGGCATAGCGAACCGACGGCGGGGTCTCCGCGGGATTGGTTGACTAGGGCGAAAAGCAATCTCGCGAGGGCCTCTTCACCGCGCCCGCAAGGGGTGCTGTGGGAGGATTTGTGTTTCGATGTACAACAGGCCGCCGAAAAAGCACTCAAGGCGCTTTTGTGCTTCAAAAAAATCAGCTTTAGGCCTGTTCACGACATTGGGGAATTGATTGAAACGCTGTCGTCCGCCGGTTTTCAGATTCCAAAACAAGTTCGGAAAGCATCCGAACTTACCGCCTATGCCGTCCAGACCCGCTATCCCGGCGAGTATGAAAAAGTGACTGAGGAGGAATTCGTGGAGGCACTTACAACGGCGACGATCGTGGTCGAATGGGTGGAAACGCAGATTGTCAACTAACCAGTTTATTGCAGTATACCAAAATTGTAACTAGAAAGGGTGCCACATGAAAAAAGCGCTCATCATCATCATCGCGGTCCTCGTCGCTGCGGCCGGCGTCGCCGTGTACTGGTTCGTTTTCCGCAAGAACCTCGCCGACAGCATCGTCATCCCGTACATCGCGCACCAAAAGCCGCGAATCGACCCGCACGTGCCGAGCCCGATTCCCATCGCCGATAAGCTCGACGAGGTGGTTTTCGACGGCCTGTTCAACGTGTCGGCGAACCCGAGCGGCATCACCTACGAGGACGGCCTGGGCGAATACATGGGCATCGACAAGAGCGGCGTGGTGACCATCCGCCTCAAACAGGGCAAGAAATGGCACTCGAGCTGGAACGTCTCCATGGATAAGAAAAAAGCGACCATCACGCCCAAGCAGGACGTGCTTTTCACCGCGCAGGACCTCAAGTTCACCCTTCGCCGCATCCAGAAGCTCGGCAGCCTGTCGCCCGATTACATCCTGGTGTCGCAGGCGATTCCCGACTTCGCGTTCTCCGGGCCCGACGACAACAACGAGATAAAGTTCCAGTTCAAGGGCGATCGCATGTGGAGCGAAGGCGACATAAAGGAAGTCCTTTCGTTCAAGATACTGCCCGCGAACTCGGAGATGGACGCGCCCGCGTACAACATCGGCACAGGGCCGTACCTGCTCACGGGCGAGTACGAAGACGTGATCTTCTTCCACAAGATGCCGGAGGGCATCGCGCACATCACCAATTTCATACTCAAGCCGTTCATCGACAACAGCACCTACACCACCGAACTCCGCAACCGCAACATCAATACGCTGCTCTCCACGCCGTTCGGGGCGATTTCGCCCATCCTGGGCGACAGCGCGCAGTACTTTCACAAGTCGAGCATCGCCACGTGCTTCTTCGCGATACTGTACAACGTGGAGAAGCTCAACCACGACCAGCGCCTCGCGCTGCGCAAGCTCGTCAACAACCAGATGGTGATGGACCGGTTCTTCAAAACGGGATCACAGCAGCAGCGCCACATCGCCAACTACAAAGGCGAGGGCGACAATTACCAGGAATACCTCAACAACAGCGTGTTCCCTACAACGTCGTATTACGTCGAGGAGAAAGTCGTTTCGCCCGACACCGTACGCGAGGGGCCCGACGTGTCGGTGCTTCCCGATACGGTTCGCATCCAGACCTGCCTCAACTACGATTTTCGCGAGGAACTTTCGGATTTGGTGGAAATCCTGAACGATCCCAGCATGTTCCACGGCAAGATCAAGGTGAGCGCGGTAGGCAACGACGAGATTCGACGCGGAAACTACGACGCGGTCCTTGTCGCGATTTCCGGCTACAGGAGCAATTTCCTGTTCGACCTGTATCCGGTTTTCCTGCGCGAGCCCGATTTCGAATCATACCGGATTAACCTGCAGACGCTCGTGGACGCAAAGGGCAAGGAAATCCCGCACCCGAAATGTTTCACCGCGTCCAAGAATTTCTTCCATCTCGACCTTGGCGGCTCCTCGCCCGAACAGGACGACGCCATGATGCTGCTCGACTACATATACAATTTCATGTCCACGCGCGAAATAGGCGACAAACAGGAATACTCGCGCAGGATAGATCAGCTCGAGCAGAAGATGGCGCTGGGATCGTGGCTCTTCTCGCTGCCGTCGCTCGCGTATTTCTCCACGCAATTCGACGCGAGTACCATCGATTTGTACGGAAGGGCGTCGCAGTTGTCCACGGTTAAGAAGTGGCAGGAAAGCAAGAAGAAGTAGAAAAAGACTTGGGGGGCACCGCTGCGCGGTGCCCCCTGGCCCCCGGCTTCCGCCGCGTCAATCAATACAATTCCTTCAAACGCGTCGGCAATCCGGGACACACCCTCTCCTGCGAAGGGCCGCGCGAGTTCGCTCGCTTAACGTTCGCGAAGCGTCGGCCCTTCGCAACGCAACCGCTTTCGAATGCCCCTTCGAGGCGATAAAAATCAAGAAAAGATTTTGGCAAATGATGGAAACCATGATTCGTCGGTTTGTCGGCCCCTCCAACCGACGTTCCTGGGTGCCCCCACAACGGTGTCTCCGGCTTGCCACCACCTTGTCAAGGGTGGCTACCCGCGAGGGGGAGACTTCCCCCACATGATAGTAGTATTGTGTTTATTTTTCACTTGTTAACGACTTGTTGATTTCGTCAATCAAATTACTTCTCACAACTAACTTTTCAGCCCCGGTCTTCATATTCCTCATTTTCACCTTACCTTCCTTTTCCTCCTCGCCGCCGACAAAAACCGTCAATAACGCCCTCGCCGCGTTCGCCAGTTCCATCTGTTTTCCCGCGTTCACCTTTCTCAACGCGAATTCGCAGGAAATGCCCGCGTTTCGTATCGCGGTTGCGGTCTTTATTGCATTGCCGGGGTGCTTGTCGTCAAACGAAATCAGGAAAACGTCGGATCTCCGGTTTTGGACCGATATTTTTTTTTCGTTAAGCATTTCGCCGAGGACGACGTCGCCGGCGGCGAATCCGGTGGCCGGGGTATCCGGCCCGCCGTAGAGCTTCACCAGATTGTCGTATCGCCCGCCGCCGGCTATGGCCCTAAGCGACCTCTTTGCGTCGAACAACTCGAACACGATGCCGGTGTAGTAGGCAAGCCCGCGCACGATGCCGATATCGAAGGAAACGTATTCCGACATTCCATACCCGGCCATGTGCGAAAACAGCTCGTCGAGCTGCGTCGCCGCCGGAATGGGGCCGCAAAGCTTTGCCAGATCGGAAATGGAGGCGACCGAGAGCGCCTCTGCAACGGCCGGCGCGCTCGCCTCCGGAGAGACGGCGGCCGAGAGATCGGCCTCGAATTCCTCGTTGGAGACCTTGTGCCTCCGGTCGAGCACTGCGTACAAAGCGGGGAGCTTCTGCGCCGGAACGCCCAGCGCGAGGAATAGCTGCTCCAGCAGCGAACGGCTCGAAACGTGTACGCCGAAGTCGCTGCTCGTGAACCCGAGGTCGCGCATCATGTCTATGGACGCGGCGATGAGTTCCGCGTCGGCGGCGGTCTCGGCGATGCCGAGGATGTCCATGTTGAGCTGGAAGAACTCCCGAAGCCGTCCCTTCTGCATTTTTTCGTAGCGGAACAGGCGGGGAATGGAAAACCAGCGCACGGGCCGCTTGAGGTTGTTGCCTTTTACGGCGACCATGCGGGCGAGCGAGGGAGTGAGCTCGGGCCTAAGCGCGAGCTGGCGGCCCGCCTTGTCCTGGAAAACGTAAAGCTGTTTCTCGATTTCGTCGCCCGACTTCTGGGTGTACAGTTCGAGGTGCTCAAACATGGGCGCGTCGAATTCCTCAAAGCCGTAGCGCCTGCAGGTGGCTCGCCAGGAGGAGAAGATTGCCTCGCGCACCGCGGTGTCGTCGGGGTAGAAATCGCGTGTCCCTTTCGGGCCTGCGGGTGTTTGCATGTATCAGCCTTTCATTTTGTACGTAGCCGCTTTGCTTGACCTATAACATCACCGCAAAGAACGCAATGGGGAAGAATGGTTTTACAGGAAACCAAGTTTATGTAAAATATTCTTTGCGACTTTTGAACCTTTGCGGTGTGGTTTTTCACTTTTACAAATGACCTTGGTTGAAAAATTTTTCTCCCATGTAACCCATTCGCGGTAGCGCGGGAACAGCCGCTCCCTGCGCTTGAATTCCGGGCCGTGAATTTGCGTCCTCGCGCCGCCGGCTTTCGGCGGGCAGGCTATATGGAGCATCTCGTGGTGCATGATCGCCTCGATTGCAAAGCGCGGCACGCCGGGCCGGTCGTACATAGAGGCTATGGTGATAAGGTTGTACCCCAATCCGTCCGGCCCGGTCCGGTTGCTCTGGTACGAGCGGAGAAGGTGGTTTCCCCATCGTACCCGCGACGACACTTCCCCTTTAAAATACGTTGTATTGACGAAATCGAAAACCTCCTTGAGATCGTAGATTTGCCCCCTCGTCGTGAACGACGAGGGATCGACGAAGGAGCGGTTTCGTGTTTCGAGCCCCTGCGCCTCGATGTACGCATACACCGCGCGTTCGAGTTTCTTCCGGGCGGCGTTTCGCCGGCGGGACGCCAGAAGCGCCCAATCGATGAGGGCGCCTTTCACTTCCGCGGGGGCGTTTTCGAGATACGCGGGGACATGCAGGCTCAGGAGGCCGGTGCGCCGCTCGGTCTTCGCGTACCATCCCCGACGAAGCCGCCTGGTCGCCGTCACCGTGAGGCCGGTGACGCGTCTTTGCGTCAGGATTTCTTCGAAGGACGGGGCATCGAAAAGACCGAGTTCAAGCTGAACGCACGGTTCGGAGGATGCGCTCATCGTCCGGGCCGCTTTCCGCCGCAAAGGATTGCCGAGAGCACGGGGGGGTATTTTTTTTCGATCCATGCCTGCGTCTCCGGCGTAGAGCGCGGCTTTTCGAGCAGTGACAGATCGGCGTCGAGCGTGTACAGGAACGGGTACCATTCCCGCTGCAGCGGCGACTTCCATTCCCAGACAAGGTGGTGCAGCGCCTTGCGGTACCGTGCGATTGCCTGCTTCGTCGGGGCCTCCCGGCGGTTTGGGGTGTTCGGCGGGAGGAAGAATTGTGCGACGCTTGGAAATTTTTTATCAACGCCTGATTCCCGCGCCGCCTCGCGCCATCCCGTTGTGGATGACTTTTTTTCGTTGAACGCCGCGAGTATCCCGAGCAGAAGCGAATCGGTATGCGGCATGCCCGTGGGATTGATGAGCATGCCTTGCGCGACATCATATACGTTCCTCGACCGGCCCGTATAAGGGCCGGCAAAAAGCCTTGACGGACAATAGTCGTTTGCGTACAGGTTGTCCCAGATCACGATATTACCCTTAAACATCCGCGAAACGGGACCGATGGAAACGCGGTCGAGTTTTTTGGAAATAACCGACGGCCCGGTCCACATCACTTGTACGTCGCCGGGAATCGATGCGCACAGGTCTTTGAGGTAAGCGCAATTTTCTATACCCTCGGGAGCGAGTTGGTCGGTATAGATCGTGGGACAGAACCACATGGTCACGCCAGAGCGGCGCTTGCGGATGTCGGCGAGGAGGCATTGCAAAAGGAGCCCGTGCGCCTGGCCCAGTGAGGAAAAAGTGTTCCTGCTTTTCTTGGGTACTACCGGGGGAATATCGTCCATGAGAAGCCCGACGGCGCGGCAACCGAGCCCGGCAAAAAAGGAAAATTTTTCGAGCAGTGCCGAATAATCGGCCCGGCTCGTGTAGTCGAAAGAAAGCCCGGGCGCGACGCAGGGTACCACGCGGACATTTTTTTTCGATGCGTGCCTTGTGAACGAGAGGAATTCCTTTGCCCATGTTGCCTGATAAGGAGCCCTCCACCTGACGCGGTGGAACGGGTCTTCCTTTGGGGCGTATACGTAGGTATTTAGGGAAAGCGATCCAAGACGGTCGCAGAGGAGGCGCCGCTCGCCCCACGAAAGCATTCTTCCGTAATAGCCTTCGATGTAGCCGGAAAAGCGGTTCATGCGGCTAAAAAGCGAATGAGATGCCGAACCCGACCAGCCCGAGCAGGCCGAGCGTATAGGAAGCGATTGAGCCCGCGCCCCAACCGGTGAGGTTGCCGTTGAGTTCCTTCCATTTGGCGTCGGGGTCCAAGGGATACTTTTCGGCGAAATTGGAAAGGTTCAGTTCCTTTTTAGTGTCGTTCCATGGAATCAGCATGATGGAACCGGCCGCGATCCCCACCAGCCCGACGCCGAGGGACGTGTAACGGAAAACTACCGGACTTTGTTTCGATTTTTTCGCCTGCGTCGACGGCTTAACGCCGGTCTCGCCCGAGGCCGACACCGACGGTTTTTCCGCCTCCGCCGCTCCTCCGGAATAGGAGAACGGGATGTTGTCCTGGACATACTGGATTTTCTCGTTGATGGTGAAATGGAACTGGCCGTTCTGGCGGAACACGCCGTTCTGGATCGAGACGTTGGTCGTTTGCGACTTTACGCCGTACACCGAATACCGGAGCTGGAAATTTTCGAGCAGCGCGCCCTGCGATTCCTTTGCGACAAGAATGCCGTTCCAGTCGAACGGGTTGGGGAGCTGGTCGCTTTTCGGGTTGTAATCACCGTCGTTTACCGAGGTGAATATCACCGGACGTTTTGACGAGCCGGCCACGTGCATCTGCCCGGAAACATTGAGCCCCGTGAATCCCTTGAAAAGGAATACGCATCCTTCCTTAATGAGCAGCTTTTTCCCCGAGGGTACCACCACGTCCTGATCCACGATATAAGGGTTACCGCTCGAGTCGAGCACGGCCGACTTGATATCGCCCGACAGATGGGTTTCGGCCGATGCCGGGACAAGGAATACGGCGGTCAAGACAAATAGCAAGGAAAGTCTTTTCATGAGTCCCCCACGTCGAAATGCGCACGTTGGCTGCGATACGGATTGCGCGTTATAAAATACATTTTCGTCGTATAAAACCAAAGCGGGGATTTGTCCGAGTGAGTCAAAGGAGAAAAAGTCGAAGGGGAAGGGATGCGGCAAGCAGGCCGGAAAATCCAGTCGGAGGAGGGAGGGCGGATGGCCGCGGAAATTTCTTGGGCGAAGGCGCCGCCGCCCCGGCACGCGTATGCGGCCAGAGACGCGATCTACGGGCTCCGGGTGGGCGGGTGAACCACGAAATCCGAACGGAAACGCCCTTTATGGTGAGCTTGTCGAACCACAACGGCTCCCCAAAGGAATTACCTATGGAGATTCTCCAAAATTATTTCACCAGTCCTCTCGCCTTGTGTTTCTCGAATATCAACTCGCCCAATTTGTCGACAGCCTCCAAGTCGGCCCGCCTCGGCATCCCCTTGCACATCATGGGCGGAAGCACTTCCACCTTCAGGTTCGGGATTGAGGCCGCGACCTGCTCCGCCGCCTTTCCCGCCCACCCGAACGAGCCCACAACCGACGCGAACAGCGTCTTTGGCCGCAGCGCGTTGGCAAGCGTGACGGCGTAGAGTACGGCGGGGTGCGGGCCCACGTGCACCGTGGGCGTTCCGATGACGATGGTCGCCGCGTCGACGAGGGAAATGGCAAGCTTGCCGAGATCGACGGCCGCGAGATCGAACTGGAAAACGGTGATTCCCTTGTGCGCGAGAGACCCGACGAGGCGCTCGACGAGCATCCGCGTGCTTCCATGCATGGAAACGTAGGGAACCACGACCTGGTTCTTCGGTTGGTCGGAAATCCAGTCGCGGTAGGCGTCCATGATGAATGCGGGGTTGTCGTAGGCCGGCCCGTGGCTGGGCGCTATGACGTCTATCGCCAGTCCCTTGAGTTTTTCAAGATTGCTCCTGATGGTATGGCGGAACGGCATCATGATTTCGGCGTAGTAGCGCTTGGCCGCCTCGTACACGCGGCCTTCGTCCCTCGCGTACATGTCGGTGGTGGCAAGGTGCGAACCGAAAAAGTCGCAGGTGAAAAGAATCTTTTCCTCGGCGAGGTAGGTCGCCATCGTCTCGGGCCAGTGCACCCACGGCGTGTGGATGAATGTGAGCGTGCGGTCGCCGAGCGACACGGTCTCGCCGTCGGCCACGGCGGTGATTTTTTTCTCGTCGACGTGCAGGTGGTCGATGATGAGCCCCTTGCCCTTGGGCGACGTGAGCAGCTTCGCCTCCGGATATTTCGCCAGCACGAGGGGAATGCAGCCCGCGTGGTCCTGTTCGGCATGGTGCGCCACGAGGTAGTCGATTTTTTCCACGCCGGAAAGCTGCTCGAAGAGAATGTCGGCCTTGGCCGGGTCGACGGTATCGATGAGCGCGGTCTTATCGCTTCCCTGTACCAGATATGAATTGTAGCTCGTGCCGTCCGGGAGCGGGATGAGCGAGTCGAAGAGGCGGCGATCCCAGTCGACGGCCCCGCCGAAAAAAACGTTTTCCTTCATCGTTTTCATTCTCATGATTCAAAACTCCTTTCGTTGGAATAAAAATACTTACGTTGGCGTGCGCATAGAAGAGAGAAATGAATGCCTTGTCGCGGCATCACGGGATGGCGTCGTGTGGCCGGGCCGGTTTTGATCGATATATTTTATCCGGGGCATTAATCGTGGAGGATTGCCGATGAAGTTCGTACGGATCGCAAATGTTCTGAAACAAGGAAAACCCGGCGAAGCCGTCGCCGTCGCCGGCTGGGTTCGCACAAGGCGCGACGCAAAGACGTTTTCCTTTCTCGAACTCGGCGACGGCTCATGCGTCGCGAACCTGCAGGTGATTGCCGACGCCGCCCTCGCCAATTACGGCGCCGAAATAGCAAAGTTGACAACCGGCAGCGCCGTGGTCGCGGAGGGGACGCTCGCGCAGTCGCCCGGAAAAGGGCAGGCTATGGAACTTAGGGCCGCGCAGGTACGGGTTCTTTCGACCGCGCCCGCCGAGTATCCCCTTCAGAAGAAGCATCACGGTTTCGAATATCTGCGCGACATCGCGCACCTGCGTCCCCGCACCAATACGATTGCCGCGGTTGCGCGACTGCGCAGTTCCATGAGCTTCGCGATTCACTCGTTTTTCCGGGAGCGCGGGTTCCAGTACGTGCATACGCCCGTGATAACCACCAGCGACTGCGAAGGGGCGGGCGAGCAGTTCCGCGTCACCGCGCTGCCGCTCGAAAACGTGCCCCGCGATTCCGTTGGAGGCGTCGATTACGCGAAGGATTTCTTCGGCAAGAAGGCCGGGCTCACGGTGAGCGGGCAATTGGAGGCGGAGATTTACGCGCTGGCGCTTTCGCGGGTGTACACTTTTGGCCCCACGTTCCGCGCCGAAAATTCGAACACGCCTCGTCATCTCGCCGAGTTCTGGATGGTGGAGCCGGAAATGGCCTTTGCCGGTCTCGACGACGACACGGCGCTCGCCGAGGAATTCGTGCGCTACCTGATCGCGCGCGCGCTTGACGACAACAAGGATGACCTGGCCTTCTTCAACGAGCGCATCGACAAAACATTGCTCGATACCCTGCGGCATATCGCGGACACGCCGTTTGCGCGCGTGCCGTACGCCGAGGCCGTCGACGTGCTCGAAAAGGCAAACGACTCGTTCGAATTCAAGGTATGCTGGGGGAGCGATCTGCAGACCGAACACGAGCGGTTCCTCACCGAAAAGGCGTTTGGGAAACCGGTCATCGTGTATGATTATCCGAAAGCGATAAAAGCCTTCTATATGAAACAGAACGACGACGGTAAGACCGTGCGCGCCATGGACCTCCTCGTGCCGCGCATCGGCGAACTCATAGGCGGCAGCGAGCGCGAAGACCGCTTCGACGCATTGTCGGCGCGGATACGGGAGCTTGGCCTGGCCGAAAAGGATTACTGGTGGTACCTCGACCTTCGCAAGTACGGCTCGGCGCCGCACGCCGGGTTCGGCATGGGGTTCGAGCGGCTGATCCTGCTTCTTACCGGGCTCCAGAACATCCGCGAGGTGATTCCCTTCCCGCGCTGGCCCGGAAACGCGGAGTTTTAGTCAGACTTATTCATGCATTCATCGCAAAGAGGCAAAGGCCGTAAAGAATATTTTGCATATTTCCCCCTTTGCGTTCTTCGTGCCTTCGCGGTGAAGCTTTTTTGAATCACACAGTGAGCCCATTATCACTTCGTTTCATTATGGTAATGGCGCTTCGCACCTTCCATTGTGTCTATCCGCCATGTCCCCCAAGCTTGCTTCGGGGTCTTTCAAAAATTCTGTTTACTGTGATTCTCGCCTTCCGCCGCGGCGCCGCGTTTCCGTCAGATCGGTTCCCCGCACCACCACGCCTTCGCCGAACCTCTCGGCGAGGCGGTCTATGGCCCGTTCCGATTTGTCCCACGGCTCCCCGGCCGGATCTCCGCCGAAGAGATCGAGCTGTATGTCCCTCGACAGGCCGGTGACGCCCACGCCTATGAGCCGGAGCTTGAAACGTTCCGGAAGCGAATCGCTCAGCGCGACCGCGCGCGAGAAGATCACGTTCGCCAGCGAGGTGGGGGCCGCAAGCGTCGCGCGCCTCGTGTGTTTTGTAAAGTCCGTGCCGCGGAAAATAAAGACCACGGTTCTTCCTTCCACGCCCGATTTTCGCGCGCTCCTTGCCACGTCCTGCGACAGGCTGAGCAGCGTCCTTTTCCACCGGGTCCGGTCCAATGTATCCTTTTCGAAGGTGTGCTCTCGGGAGATGGAGCGCGCGTCTCCTCCGTTTTCCACGGGCCTATCGTCCACGCCGCGGCACAGGTCGTATAAATCGCGGCCGGCTTCGCCGAATGTGTCAATCAGAAACGCCGGCGATTTTTTCCGCATATCTCCGATGGTGATTATCCCTATACGGCGAAGTATCGCCTCGGTCTTTTTCCCGACCCCCCAGATTTTGCCCACCGGGTGCGGCGCGAGCCACGAGACGATTTCTTCCGGTCGCGATGGAACAACGGTGAGGCCGTCCGGCTTGTTCAGGTCCGAGGCGAATTTCGCCAGGAACTTGTTGGACGCCACGCCGATGGACGCGGTGAGCCGCAGCCGCTCCCGTATGGCGCGCCGGATGGCGGCGGCGACGTCCGCGCCGCCGCCGAAGAGACGGCCGGTTCCGGTCGCGTCAAGAAACGCCTCGTCGACCGAGACCTGCTCCACGACGGGCGAGAAGCCGGCCAGTATGTCCATCACGAGCCGCGATTCAGCCGCGTAGGCGTTCATGCGCGGGGGAAGATACACGGCCGACGGGCAGCGCCGGTACGCCTCGTTGATGGGCATGGCCGAATGGATGCCGAACTTCCTCGCTTCGTAACTCGCCGCCGACACCACGCCGCGGCGGCCGGGCCGCGCTCCCACCACGACCGGCCGCCCCCGAAATTCCGGATTGTCGCGTTGTTCTATAGACGTGAAGAACGCGTCCATGTCGATATGGAGGATGGTGCGCATAACACCTGATTTCACCGGCGTGCTCATGAAGACATATATACATGACGGAGGGAGGGCTGACGCGACGGACCGGTGACCGTGAATGCCGCCGGCCGCGACGCAGACGGCAAAACGGCGGCTCTGAGCCCGGCCGAAATCCGGTTTGCCCGCGAGCGGGCTTGCAAATTGGTTTACCTCGAAGCGGACGCGAGTCTTTTTGCGAGACGGTAATTTGGAAAAGAATTATTCCGGTTGTTATGCATCCGATTATGATGTCGGGACATGGATGTCGACGTTAATTGCGGGATATGTTTTCAAGTTTTGGCGGGATGAAGCGTTCCGTTTCCCATGTCGATGTTGAAGTATACCCGTTACAGGCATGGCTCCGTTTCCGTAGTTCACCGCAATCCGCGCCGTACGGGGTTTCTGCGGAGAAAATTCACGTCTTATACGTTGAACCTGATCGAAAGGATGTCTCCGTCTTTAACTATGTAATCCTTGCCTTCCATCCTGAATTTCCCCGCCTCCTTGACGCCGCTTTCGGACCCCGCCGCGATTAAATCGTCATACGAAAAACATTCGGCGCGGATGAAGCCGCGCGCGAGATCGGTGTGGATGGCGGCGGCGGCCTCCACTGCGCTGGAACCGCGCACAAGCTCCCAAGCGCGGACTTCGTCTTCCCCGACGGTAAAGAAACTGATGTACCCGAGCGTTTCATACGCAACGAGCGTGAGCCTGTCGGCCGCGGATTCGGCTATGCCCATGTCGTCCATGAACGCTTGTATCTCGGCCGCGTCGGAAAGACGCGACAGATCCATTTCGAACGTGCCGGCGGCTTCGATGGCTCTGTAGCGTTTCGCAAGGTCGCCCAGGAGGGCGGGAGACTTGCCGAAGTTGTCGTCGCCCGAATTGAGGATGATGAAAAGGGGTTTCTGCGTGAGGAATTGGAATCCGCGGAGCATCTTCCTGTCGTCGGCCGAGAAGTCGAGCGTGCGGATGGGCTTCATGGAGTTCAGGTTCTCAAGAATTTTTTGCAACAGTTTTTCCTCGGCGGCAAGGGCGGGAGTTTTTCCCCCTTTTGCGGATTGTGCAATGCGGCCGAGCCGGTTTTCGGCTATGATTTGATCCGAAAGCAGGAGTTCCTCTTCGATCTTCACCAAATCCGCGGCGGGGG
>JGI20214J51088_10000120_pt1 | contig 54456 bp, 59 predicted proteins | sample WetSurMetagenome_FD_51088 | JGI IMG/M metagenome (IMG submission 51088) | reverse complement strand
AACGTTCATTCAATTTTTTTAGTATAAACCAGGAGTCCCAATGAAAAAAAAAATGTTTTCCAATACCTGATTGCACTCTTGAGGGTTCTGAATCGATTTGATACTGTTAAATCAGCATCTATCCCTGAAGTCGGTAAGTTTAATGCAAAACTTCCGGGCCGGAGTATGAGGTCCTGAATTGCAGCATTTTTTTAATATATGGCGTAAATTTACCGGATCAAATTTATTTTTCTCTTTAACATAAGGAGAAAATGAAGAAAATTTCAACTCCTATGAATTATCAATTTCAAAATTTTGTTATAATGAAAGCTATAATATTGCAAATTCTAAAAAATTGTATAAGGTAACCATTTCCATCGTAAGATTTTTCAAAATCAATTATTTAGATTTCAAAACTATGAAGGAGAGTTTTGCATTCAAAATCTTTTGAAATTTTATCATCATAAACAATAAAATTTACAAATTTTCTAAAATATTTCTTAAAATAAAAAATCTACGAAGTAAAATTTCAAAAAATCAATTTATTCAGATTTCTGAAGTCATAAGTAAAATTTATTTTATCCAAAATTTTTGATTGTTTAGCTCTGGATACATAATCCGACTAATTTTGCTTTGTTATTCACAAATAATTTTAGATTGGTCTATTTATCGTCTTGATCCAATATTTCCAAAATAAATCATTTTAATAATTTCCGTTATTAATTGTAAAAAATCAAATTTTTTTAAAATAGTTATTTCCAATTATCAGGATAACCACTATTCCAAATTTTTGATATTCTCTGTTTACGGAGTAAAAATCATTTTTTCTGAATTTTTAAAATGGAGCCAATTTTCAGAAGTTAAATTAAAAAATCAACATTTTTAACAATTTTAATTCACAAGAGTGATTGTGAAAGTTTCTCAATTTATTAAAATTTAGGAGCATGTTACTCATTCAAATAAATGAAAAGTTGTTTCAATTTTTTTAAAATATGAATTAATTATCCATTTTATCTCATAAATTAAGGAAAAAATCCACTATTTAAATATTTGATTTTTCATTCATATGACGAAGGTAACATTCAAATCTGAAAATATCCAATGTTATCAATATGCCGAGAGTCCATAAACGGAAATACGAAAAAATTGACCCGGCCGAGATCGACCTCGTCGTCCAGTGCACGGACAGTCATGAATTTTACGAACGTTACCGCGAAGTTTTCCCGAATAAAAAGAAGGGCATTGACAGTATCAGCAAGATCTGGAAACGCCGTGGAGAATTTCTGAAGAAACAGCAGGTTGAGCTGCCTTCCGGTGAGCCCGGTACAGGATCATCATTCGAGCTTGAGGTCCTGGTCGCCGCCCAAAATAAAATACTTGCCGATTTATCGGCTGTGATGAGAGAACAGCTTCATGTGACCCGGGAAATTCTTGACCGTTTGCCGGGTCTGGTCGCCAAAACCGAAGAACGGCCTCAGAAACATACCGAAGAACGAGCTCCTGAGCATAAACCCCCTGCAAAGAAACAGGGGACTGACAAACTCCCTGCGGATATTGTGATTGGATCGTAAGGTGATATGGGAATTCCTGGAAAAGCTTCCTTTTTTCGATCCAATTTTTTCCTGATCTGGGTAGAATGAAAACCAGATCTTTAACTTCCAATAGTGCTTCCGCCCGGAAAAAAATCCTGAATACAATCCCCCATCCAGTTTTTAACCGGAAAACATATTCGGGTCTGCATACCGGACAATCATATTGTTGGGTTTGTCGTGCCCCGTGTATATATCAACTTCATCTCCGGTATACCCCGCCATGCAGTGAGAACCGGCTCTCGTGAAATCTATTCGGTCACTGATGTGGATTTTAATATCTCCTGCGCGAAATGGAATAGGACAAATTTTCCCGTAAGGAAATTTGGCGTAGATAGATAACCAAATAATATCCACCCCCGTAGTGTAGCGGTCAATCATGCAGGATTTTGGATCCTGCGACACCAGTTCGAATCTGGTCGGGGGTATGCCGAGCGTAATTACATCAATCTACGCCCCGTTTGCAAAAATAAGGCTAAATTTTACTTATTTTGGTTTATTAAGAATATCTTTTCTAAACGTTTTCACGACTTAGTTTACCCCCTCTCGATCCCGTAAATATTACCGGAATGCGATTAAGAAGGCCGGTTTTTCCGGGGGCTGGATCATATCAGGTATTCAGGGGTATCCTGCTGAATCCCCCGCACGGCTAAAATCTCCGGAATGTTCTCTCCCCCAATTGCTTCAACAATTGACTGGACATAAGGTTCCTGTCGTGTCATACTAGGCGAAGCACTTTTTTTCAGTCGCTCGTCTTTTCGGCCCATCTGGGCAGAACCAGTTGCAATGAAGTGAAGGAAATCTTCTTTGGGAAGACCCCCTCGTGTGTTGATCTTCAGGTGAATGATATCATGGTTTTTCGGGTTGGGATACATCACAGCGCGTGTTCCGGGCAACTGAACTGGGCTCCCGTGATTGGATTCTGATAATGCCACGGCCAGCGACTACTGGGCGTCACATGCGATATCAGCTTTGCTACATTTCCGGCAAAACCTGTTCGTGGGAGGCAAGGCATCTCCCCAATAATGTGCACAAAAATGTATGTCCATACCTGTGATTATCATGATGCAAGACATTGAATCTATCGGAGTAAGNATGGGGAGGATCTATGCTGTCCTCAGATCCAAATCACTTTTTCGTCACTTCAACTGGGTCGATATTCGCATCGATAAGGCAGTCGAATGATACGACCGGAAACCACCCGGCCTTCTCGAACATGTGCATGAAACAGACACCGATGATTGCGGCCCCGTGGTGCTTTTCTATGACGGCTTTTACCTGCTCTGCTTTCACCGGCACATTGGGCATCGAGAGCCCGCCCATGATAACAATGGCCTTTGGTTTAAAGGTCACAGGGCCCATACGGGCTTGCATGCCAACATGATCGACGTGACAGATCTTTATTGCCCGGTGTTCGTCCACGAAAGGAACGAAGACCTGTTCCAGTTCGAGCGACCTGACCGCGAACGCGAGCAGTTCTACGAATGGCGTGCACGTTCCCGGGACACCGTAATAGACAATCTGATCGCCTTTTTTGAATCCGTTTTTTTCAATAAATTCCTTGAACGGGCGCAGGATGCCAGGGACACCGTGAAATGTTTCTTTCTGGGACATGATAGATCAACACTCCCTCGGGAAGATTATTATAACATCCTATTCCCGCTGGATCGATATCAGGAAAGGGATTGAACCAGATATCTCCGCCGGTTTTTCATCTCTTTTGGTCTGGATTTAGTGCAGTCATGTCGTATACAGATCCGGACAATCTGATATTCCCGATAACATAACTGCCGGCATCCATACCTTTATCCTATTATGCGCATATGAGTAATAATTAGGCAAGAAATCATGAAAGTCTCTATCACCGCAAAAGGAACTTCCCTGGACTCTCAGACAGAAGAGAGATTCGGGCGTGCACCGTATTTTATCCTTATCGAGAGTGAGAATGGATCCTTTGAGGCGATCCAGAATCCATTTGCAGATGGCGGGGGAGGCGTTGGCCCGAAGGCAGCCCAGGTTCTCATCGCGAACAATGTTAAAGCACTGGTCAGCGGACAGATCGGTGGGAATGCGCGGGAAGTGCTCGCAGCCGCAGGTATTACAATGTACATCTATCGTGCCGGCGGATCGGTAAAGGATGCATTCGACCAGTTCACGAAAAAGACCCTTGAACAATCCGCATAAGGCGATAAACGGCAGGATAGACAGTCACGGAATTATCCGGGAAATCTCGTGAAGGAAAAATGAAACTTGCAATTGCCAGCGGGAAAGGTGGTACCGGCAAGAGCATGGTGGCGGCAAACTTGGCCTATACGCTTGCATGGACGGGGCAGGTAACCCTTGTTGACTGCGATGTCGAGGAGCCCAACCTCCACCTCTTCTTTCCGGCACCAGCCATGACGACTGAAGTCACCCTGCCGGTGCCGGTTGTTGATGAAAGCACATGCCAGCACTGCGGGGAGTGCGCCGAGTTCTGCCAGTATGGCGCACTGACGGCACTGAGCAACCGGATCCTCTTCTTTCCCGAGCTCTGCCATTCCTGTGGCGGGTGCATGCTGGTCTGCCCGAACGATGCCATCCATGAAGAGCCGAAACGGATCGGCACCCTTTCTATATCTGCACCGCAGCCCGGCCTGAAGCTGATCTCGGGAACACTGGACACGGGCAGCCCGCATGCGGTGCCGGTTATCCGGGCAGCAAAGAAACTGGCCGTACAGGATCCTGTAGTAATACTCGATACGGCCCCGGGCACATCATGCCCGGTGGTCGAAGCGCTGGACGGGTGCGATGCCTGCATCCTAGTCACGGAATCCACACCGTTCGGGCTGCATGATTTGCAGCTTGCCGTGGATGTCGCATCGCGGCTGGGTATTCCTGCCGGCATCGTCATCAACCGGAGCGACGGAAGGGATGACGAAACCCTCCGGTTCTGTATCGACCATGATCTTGAGATCCTGATGACCATTCCATTCAGCCGTGAGATTGCCACCATCCAGAACAGGGGCGATCTCCTTTGCCGGGTATGGCCGGAATGGCAGAAGAACTTCTGCTCGCTCTTCTTCAAATGCAGGGCGCTTGCCGGGGTGGAGCGATGATCCGGCTTGCGGTTATCAGCGGCAAGGGCGGGACCGGAAAGACGATGATCACCGCAGCACTTGCTCAGTTGTTTCCGGGAAAACTCGTGCTCGCGGACTGCGATGTCGATGTAGCGAATCTTGAGCTTCTGCTGAATCCAAAACTCCTCCGGACAGAACCCTTTATGGGAATGAAAACTGCGGTTATCGATCCCGCTCTCTGTACGAAGTGCGGGGAATGCATGGAGCACTGCCGGTTCGGGGCGATTGAACATGACGGGGAAAAATACCGGGTCAACCCGCTCCGATGCGAGGGGTGTGCCGTGTGTGTTCATGTTTGTCCCGTTGCCATCACGATGCAGCCGCGACAGACCGGGGAGATCAAATATTCGGAAACAGATCGGGGGCATCTCGTGCATGCCCTGCTTGTACCGGGTGCGGGAAATTCCGGGCTGCTTGTCCATGCGGTGAAGAAAATGGCCATGGAGCAGGACAAGGACTGCGACCTCTTCCCCATTGATGGCCCGCCCGGGACCGGCTGCCCGCTCATCTCTACGATCAGCGGCGTTGATGCTGTGCTGGTGGTTACCGAGCCAAGCGTTTCGGGTCTCCATGATCTGAAACGGGTGGTGGCGGTCTGCCGCCAGTTCAGGCCACGTATCCTTGTTGCCATCAACCGGTACGATCTGGAGCAGTCCCTCACGGATACGATACAAACCTGGTGTCGTGAAGAGAATATTCCCGTAATCGGGATGATCCCCTTTGATCCGGCTGTTATTGAAGCGGTCAGGAACGGCAGGGCAGTTACCTTCGCCAGTACCTCCCCGGCAGCGCAAGCCATTCAAATACTGGCAGCCAAACTTGAACAGGAGCTGACGAACCTTGGAACCCAGCGGTGAGACCAAAGAGTGCTGCCGGCGGAGGGGCCGGCCCCGGATGAACCGGTCGCTTGAGGGCGGACCATCCGGGCGATGCTATGCCCCGCAGTGTAACTCAAATGAACTGAACGAGGTAGTCCTGCTCTTACCGGAAGAGATTGCAGCACTGGACCTGATCGATGTGCAGGGTCTTGAACAGGAAGAGGCAGCGGTTTTGCTCGGGGTTTCAAGGAAGACCATCTGGAGGGATATCCATGAGGCACGCCATAAGATTGCGGATGCTATTCTCAATGGAAAATCTATCCAGATGGAAGCGTGCACACGCAGACTCAAAGGGCACTGCCCGAAACGGGACGAGACCATCTGCCCGAAAAGCGGGGGCGGACGTTGTCCCAGATCCACCGGAATGGAAAAGGGCGATCCTGCCGGCAAATAAAGGTTTATGAGGCTCCGTGGTAATGCAATGAGCGGAAATCACGAAGTTTTCCCGGTATCCCGTGCCAGTTATCTTGACAGCTGGAGACGACGGCTCAAGTACCAACCGTCCTGGCTTGTTAACCGGTATATCCGCCCGGGAGATATGGTCCTTGATATCGGGTGCGGGCCGGGTCTCTTTACCCGGCCCATTGCGCNGCGCATCGGAGAAAACGGTTTGGTAATCGCGGTGGATGTGCAGGAGGGGATGCTGGAGATCCTGAAAGAAAAGGCTACACATGAAAGACTTGAAGCCCGCATCCGGTTCCACAAGGCAGAATCGCATTCGCTTGCTCTCGAATATTCTGGGCGTATTAATGTTGCATTTGGCTTATGTGTAGTCCACGAAGTCCCCGACCCGGCCCGGCTTATGCAGGAGGTTTTTACCCTTCTCGTTCCAAGCGGGATATTCTTTATCGCTGAACCAAAGCACGAGGTTCCCCCTGATGAGTTTGACAAGACCCTTGCAATGGCAGCATCGGCCGGATTCCACAGGATTGGTACCCCGTTCGTTTTGCGGAGCCGGACAGCGTTGTTCAGAAAGGAGGGGGCAGGTATCCCCGATAAAGGAAAATAATCCGCCATAAGAAGTGCTCTGGTAAAAAATAATTCGGGAACAAAAAACAGATAGGGCAATCTCACGTCAATGAACTCGTCAAAGAGTGGCACTCGGATGAGTTGGAGCATGAACCGGATGTCTCCCAAGTCACTTTATCCGCATAAAAGAGGCCTACGACATTCTCGTAGGATACTGTACAAATTATGAAATATCGTTCCGGCCAGAAGATATCAGGAAAGGTACGGACTATGATTCAAGAGAGTTCTGGATGGATCATTTTGGTGACAACCCCATCTGGGGCTGAATATCTCCACTCCATATGATATGGCTCGTACTATCCTGTACCATTTTTCCGCTCGGTAATAAGAGTGCCCTCCCTCTCACTCTTAAGACCTGCCCCAACCAACTCTTTTAAGTAATTATGCGCATATGAGTAAATATGGTACCAGCAAAGGTACCGGGAGATCTATCATATGGCAGGATTGGATGGAACAGGTCCCCGTAGAATGGGGCAGATGACCGTGCGGGGTTTCGGGAGATGGCGGGTTGGACCGGCTCTTCCTGAAACAGTACCATCTTCGGTACAGGCACGAGAAGATGCAGTAACTCATATAGAAAAACCGGATCAGCTCCCATCGCAGCCATTGCGGTGTGGTGCAGGGCGGGGCGGAAGCCCGTTTGGATGCGGACGAGGAAGGGTCTTTGCCGGCGGGAGACGGATGGCATTGACTCAGGGAAAGGAAGTATCATGAAAGTCGCTATTGCCAAAGAGGGGAATGATGTGTCTGAACATTTCGGACACTGCAGCGAATATGCGGTCTTTACTATCGAAAACGGGAAGGTCCGCAGTTCCAGTATTTTACCCAGTCCCGGTCACGAACCGGGCAAACTCCCGGTATTTCTCGCAGAACATAAGATCACTCATGTCCTTGCCGGGGGAATGGGACCGCGTGCGGTAGAACTGTTCTGTGCCAACAATATCGAAGTTTTTCTGGGAATCTCCGGAAATATCGACACCGTGATCCATGAATTCCTCGCGGGAAAGATCATCCCGGGACAGAGCAGCTGCACCCAAGGTCCGGATCATGAGTGTTCGCATTAATTTCATGGATTATGTGCACGTCCCAAAAAAAACATCCGGGTTCCCGATGAGACCGCATATCCGGCGATAGCCGGAATTTGGCGGTTCACCGGCTAAACCTCTTCGGAATGATAATTATGCCAGCAAAAACGGATAAACACCCAGAAAAGAAAGGAGCATCCCCTGCGCAAAAAGGGCTGCCCCCGAAAGCAAAGATCGATGTGAAACACGTTATTCTTGTCCTGAGTGGTAAGGGTGGCGTCGGGAAATCAACGGTGTCGACCAACCTCGCTACGGCTCTTTCGTCTCATGGAAGGCAGGTCGGTCTGCTCGACCTCGATATGCACGGCCCCAACATTCCCAAAATGCTGGGCATCGAGGACCAGCGGCCTGCGGTTCTGGAATATCACATGGAACCGGTCCACGTAACCGGGACACTCTCGGTGATGTCGATGGCATTCCTGCTTCCGGATACGAGTACGCCGGTGATCTGGCGGGGGCCGATGAAGATGGCAGCGATCCAGCAGTTCCTCGCAGAAGTAAACTGGGGGGCGCTCGACTACCTGATCGTGGACCTCCCGCCCGGAACCGGCGACGAGGCACTTACCATTGCGCAGCTTGCCCCGAATGTTCAGGGGGCCGTTATTGTCACTACGCCACAAGACGTGGCGGTTCTCGATGCAGTCAAGGCCGTGATGTTCATCCAGAAACTGGAACTGCCGGTTATCGGCATTATCGAGAATATGAGCGGAATGGTCTGCCCTCACTGTAACCAAACGATTGACCTCTTCGGAAAAGGAGGAGGGAAGAAAGCTGCCGAGGATCTGGGTGTCCCCTATCTTGGATCCATTCCTCTCGACCCGGCAATGGTGAAAGCGGGAGATGAGGGGCGCCCGTATGTCCTCCGCCATGCAGATACGCTGACATGGAATGCTGTGGATACCGTGATGGAAAACCTGGTAAAACGGGTCGAGTCCTGAAAGGATTTTCTTTAAAAAGGGAACTTATCATGAGAAAATATACAGGTATCCCCGAACTGCTCGAAGCATACATGCAGGAGCAAGGATCTATAGAGCGGTGGGTTACCGTGCAGGAATTCCGCGACCGGTTCGGCCTGACCCGCTACCAGTGTAATACGATCTCCGGGTTTTTGCGCCGGCTGGAGTTCGGGCCATTCAGGCAATTCCCTTTCATTGTTGCGAAGATCACGCGGGAAGACGGCGGGAATCCTTCCGATCCAAAGAAATGCCGGTATCTGCTGAAACTGCGGGTACATCATGCACTGCAACGGGAGCCCGTTCATGGCTCGTAATAGAGATGTCCCGGACCTTCTTGAAATGTTCATGAAAGAGAAAGGCGAAACGCAGCGCTGGGTAACGGTCAATGAAATCCGGACCCACTTCAATCTGGATGAATTCGCTGCACCGCCAATCTCCGGTTTTTTGCAGCGAATTTATCATGGACCTTTTTTCTCCTGCCCCTACCGTGTAGAGCGGATTGAAAAGATTACCATTCAGAAAAAGCAGCGCAGAGTGGTCAAGAGATATCTGGTCACAAGGAGACTCCCGCCACGTGAAAAAAAGCCGGGTCATGTCAGCTCTCAATTTATTGGTACTCATACTCACGATGTTTTCACCGATTCGGGCGGCAATCGAACATTTTGACTTGGTATTATTGAGAGATTCCAATAGAAGCGATACTTCAAATGGTCAATGAATATCTGGTGCGATGTGATTGAGGGTGTGCAAGAGAAACATGCCTGCATTATGAACTGGGGATACCAAGGTTCAGTTTTTTTCTGAACGCAGAATTGTAACACCCGATCTCCTATCAACCATGCGCTCTCCCTCCCCTTTGTGTTGTGGCGTGGGGTAGGGGCGGGGCGGTCAGGAAGACCGTAAAAAACATCGGCAAAGGGCGCGGATTGCCAAAAGATTCTAACCATTTGTCAGGAATCTGGTCGGGGGTATGCGGAGTGAAAATCTGGCAATTTGTGCCCTGTTTTCAAAAATAGGTCATTATTGAACCGTTCTTGTTTACAGTGACAATTTTTAGAGTATCGAACTCGGAACGGGCTTGAGCCCGTAGTGACGAAAATGACAGACCGATCTTCATGAATCTGGATCGGCTGAGGGAGGATCGCCGCCCAGCTCCGCACTCGCACATGCTCCGTGGACCGGCTCGCTTTGTTCTGTCCAGTTGAGGGGAAGTCCACATTGGCGAGGGAGCATGCCAAGTTGAGCATCAAATCCAAGATCAGTCTCATGGTTTTTGCCCATTCATCACACAGAACCCCTGCGATCTCCGGCTGACCGTGATACTTGTAAATCCCGCGTCCCCAAAAAGCCGGGTGACCTCATCCGCTGACCAGTACCTGGCATACTGCAGGAACCTGCCTTTTATCTCCTCGTTCCGGTAGTGTTTCTCAATCTCACCACCCCGCTCGATAAAACCGACGACCAGAACCCCGCAGGGTACGAGCACGCGGCCCACCTCGCGTAAAGCCGCCTCGGGATCATCAAGAAAACAGATGACCGTCATCATCAGGACGTAATCGAAGGAACCCGCACGATACGGCAGATGCTCCCCCTCTCCCGTAACGACCTCGATGCCCCGGCTCTTTGCTCTTTTTAGAAGATTACGGGACGGGTCGATGCCATACCCGATGCCGAGCGGTACCGCAAACCGGCCCGACCCGACGCCTACCTCAAGACCACGTCCGGTACGTGGCACTGCGTCCTGAAGCATGCGGACCTGTGCCCTATACGCCGCCCCGTGTTCATCGAACCAGTGATCATAATCGCCAGCATGATCCTCAAAAACACGGCGTGATGGAATCATCTGCTGTTCCCGTCCGAAGATCCCATCCGGACTTTCATCTTATCCCGGATTGATTCCTCAATTCCTTTCAGTTTCACAATTCCGGGCTCGCCTTCGCGCTCATAGAACAGCAGAAGATGGAAATAATCCGCAACCAGGTCCTGGCACTCTTTTTTGTACCGCACCTCGACATTGCAATCACCGACAAATCCCTTGATGGAGATGAACTGCTCTTTCTCAAACGAGAAGTACGGTTTTTTCAACTGTTCAAGGGACCGGACCGTGCCGAACTTCTCTAAGAATTTCAGGAATTCTCCGGTTAGAGGCTCATCAAGCACATACTCTTTCATGAGTGAGCCGTCAACACAGACCTTAGTCTGAACGGACTTGAGAATCCGCACTCTCTGCCACCTCACGGATTGCAGCTGTCGCCGTTTCGATCTCTTCATTTGTTGTAAAATACGAGAAACTTGCCCGGACACAACCTTTCCCGCCATCGATCCGCTCATGGACGAGCGGGGCGCAGTGAAGGCCGGTCCTCATGATGATATTGTATGCCCGGGCAAGGATGAATCCCACTTCATGGTTGTCGATACCGGCGATATCGAACGATACGACCGGAAGATCGGGATTTTCGTTATAGGTGGTAATACCCGGTGTGCGTTTCAGTTCCCGGATGAACTGGTTCGTGCGGTCCTTTCCTGTGCGCTCGATCTCTCCAAGCCCCACGGTATTGATAAACCGGATTCCGGCATAGAGCGATGCTATGCCGGGGTAGTTGTGCGTCCCTGCCTCGAACCGCATCGGCATCTCAAAGGGATGGGTGAGTTCCCGCGAATCCGTACCCGTGCCACCCTGCCGGGTGATTACAATTGCGTCCGGCTCGGGAATAAAGAACCCTCCAATACCGGGGATACCGAAGAGTGCCTTGTGCCCGGTGAATACGAAGGCCCCGACCGGGATATCTGCAAGATCGACCGGGATGTGACCAGCTGTCTGGGCCCCGTCCACGATGAAGAAAATATCGTTGGCATGGAGGTATTCCGCTATGAGTTTGATATCCTGCACGGACCCGAGCACGTTGCTCCCGTGAGTCATAACGACAAGCCGGGTTTCAGGACTGACTGTTTTTTTGATTGCAGCGAGGCTGACGGTGTTGTCCGTGAAAGGAACAATCGAGAGTGTTATCGCTCCCTCTTCTTCCAGCGTGGTGAGCGGGCGGAGCACCGAGTTGTGTTCGAGATCCGTGGTGATCGCATGGAACGGTACACCGGCCTTTTTTGCGAACCCGTGAATCAGCAGGTTAAGTGCGTCTGTGGCGTTCTGGGTAAAAACAAAATGCTCTGGCGGACCAACATGGAAAAACGCTGCGAGAGCCTCACGTGCAGAAGAAGGATAGTCCATGGATCCGTTCCCTGTCGTCCTTCCGGGTTCGTGCAACGACTGGCGCAGACAATCCGTGACTTCCTGAAGTACCTCGGGTGGTTTAGGCCATGAAGTCGCGGCATTGTTGAGGTAGATGAGCGGGGATTGTCCTTCCTGCGGTTCGGGATTCATCGGAATTCACGTTTTTATTCTGCGGTTCTGGTTTTACCCGAAGGTAAGAATTTTATCCGATTCTTCAACCATTGTCAGGAGATCGTCGATCGTATGGAGCGGGCACACAGCGCTGCCTTCTTTATGACGTGATTTCAGGCACGTGCCACACGCGAGGATCTCCCCGTTTTTCTGAGTGAACGCCCTTACTTGTTCCTCGACGTTGAATTTGTTATCGTGGATCTCTTCCAGTTCAACCCCGCTGTTAAGGAGGAAGACCTTCACCGTATGGTTTGCGGTCAGTGCCCGGATGCCGAAACGGAATGCGTTCCATACAATTTCAGGTTCACGGGTTCCCAAAACAATGCCAATTTTCATAATCTCTCTTCACGTTGCTCTTTTGACAGTCAGCTATTTCTTCGCTTCAGCAACCGCAGCGGCCAGCCGCTTCCCAATCTCGTCCCAGTTCACGATGTTCCAGAACGCATCGACGAATTTCGCCCGATCATTCCGATAGTCGGGGTAGTACGCGTGCTCCCAGATATCCAGGACCATGAGGATCTTTAATTCCGGGAACACGTTCACATTATGTTTCTCGACCTGCATGATCAACGGCCTCCCGGTCCTGAAGCAGTAAGCGACTGCGGCCCAGCCTCCTCCCTCCACGCTCGTCGCGGCTGCAGTGAACTCCTTTTTGAAGCGGTCAAACCCACCAAATTCTTCGTCGATTGCTTTCGCAAGATCCCCTTTTGGGATGCCCCCCCCGCCCTTTCCGGCCGGGGCCATATTCAGCCAGAACAGGGTATGGAGTCGGATCCCGCCGAGGTTGAACGACATCTCCTTTGCGGTCGCTTTGATGTCGAGATCGGTCTTCTCCTTCCGCGCCTTGTCGAATTTTTCCAAGAGGGCGTTCGCCCCGTTCACGTATGCCTGGTGATGCTTCTTGTGATGAAGGATCAGCAGATCTTCCGAAATGTACGGTGCAAGTGCCTTGTAATCGTACGGCAGCTCCCGGAGTGCGTAGAACTTATCCATGAGTGATTCCTCCTCTACGTGACAATGAAGTAGTGATCCTATTTGTATCATTGGATTGGAAGAAACGGCGAATCGATATGAGCAGAATCAACGATATTCCGGAAAATAATTACGACAGGGATTCACTGGAACGCAAGATAGATGAAATAAATCCCGATCAGCATAATGACGACACCAATGATTTTATCGAATACCTCGCCGCTCACTCGTGCTTTGTCCTTGATCTGTTTTCCGAGCGCTCCACCAAGAGAGCTGATGACAATAAGCGGAATCGAGAGCCCGACAGCATAGACCAGCATCGTGAAAAATCCCTGGAATGCTGTCTGGGAGAGAGCGATATAGGTAAGGACAATGAGGAGCATGGGGGCTCCTCTCCCGACCGTGATTGCACCAAATGACAGCCCGAGCAGGAATGCTCCCGTGACTGTGTAGGACATCGGCACTTTGAAGAAATTGAAAATGCTCCGTATCGGTGGTTTGTAGATCTGGAGAAGCTGCAATCCCATCAGGATCAGGAGCACGCCCCCGATGGCCCATGCAATCGTGGCATTGAGGAACAACAGGTATTTTCCGATAAATCCGGCAATCATTCCGAGCGGCAGAAGCACAAGGACCGTTCCGATGCAGAATGATATGGTCAGTTTGAGAATATTCGGGAGGGAGAGCTGGGTATTCCCGCTCGTCAGGTATCCGATCAGTCCGAGGCACAAGACGCTGTTGCACGGACAGATACCGGCGATCAGCCCAAAGATGAAGATGCCAAGGATAGATGGATCGAAGGTTACCATTCTGTTACTGTTTTCCTGAAACGCTGAAATATATTTTGAATCGTATTCCGTGTGGCATGAATAATCACCTGGCTAACCTGCTTATCGCCTCTCCACTCCGCACGCTTCGCACACCTTCGGCGCACTCGCACCTGCTCCGTGGACCCGCTCATTTATGCGCGGCCCTCCCCTCGGCAAGGTGGGAGGGGTAGGGAAGGGGCGGTCCGGGAGACTGGAAAAAGTGCGCGCCGGGGCCGCAAAGGGGCCGGATTGCGAAAAGATTCCAACTAATGGTCAGGAATCTGGTCGGGGGTATTTGTACCCGTCCTATCCATTTAATATGATTATGCCGTAGATCCTTCTCTGATGGCGACAGCGAATCTCAAGTACCGGATTTATGTTTTGATCCTGTTCCTTGTGTTTATTATCGGGACGGTCGGTCTCATCACAATTGAACACTTCCATCCTCTCGATGCATTATATTTTATCGTAGCCACCATATCCACCGTCGGGTATGGGGACGTCCATCCGGTGACACCCTATGGAAAATTGCTTGCAATCATAATCATTCTTGCCGGTGTCGGTTGCTTTGTCGGTGTTGTTGCGAATGCGATTGAATACGTTGTGGATCAAAAGGAACGGAAACTGCGCAACGATAAGCTGAATATGATGATCGAAATTTTCTTCTCAGAGGTGGGGATAAAACTCCTTAAAAAATTCACTGCACATGATACGGCTATTGATGAGATCAGGCCTTCCTTTATTGTGGCAAACACCTGGTCTGACAGGGATTTCAGCCGTGCAGGTGAATCCCTGAAGCTCCACCCGCGGACTCTTGACAGCCGGACAATTGATCTCCCCGACCTCAACGAGTTCCTAACGCAGCATAAGACTTTTATGCTCTCATTGCTCGAGAATCCCCAGATGATTGAGCACGATACCTTCATCCCTCTTCTCCTCGCTGTCTTTCATCTGACCGATGAGTTATTCCTTCGTGAGCAGCTATCAGATTTGCCATTGTCGGATTACGGCCATCTATCCGTTGATATTAACAGGGTGTACGGATCGCTGATCCTTGAATGGCTCGGGTACGTTAAGCACCTGAAGGAAAACCATCCTCATATATTCTCTCTCGCGGTGCGAACAAATCCTTTCGATGTCAAGGCTTCCGTGATCGTCCATTAACTTTTTTCAGTGTTTCACTACATGAACGGTTGAGGCGGACACATCCTGACGGCAGGCATAATACCTGTCCGGGGTTCTGAAAGAGTATGCCGGGACTACATCTTAAGAAAAGAGGCCTGGTTCCCTTCGTCCTCATCCGCGTATTTCAGCAGCCGAAATATGCCCCACGGTATTGCTGTGCCGGTTCCTTCAGAAGGGTTATTTCCCACGGTTCAGAGCGGACGGATTTTTTTAGGAAAAAGGGATTTTCGATTTTCAAAGGGATTATTCATCCCATCACGAGATAGGCAAGAAGCGAGAGCAGGAATGCGAGGAGCAGCATGGCCAGGGAAAGGGGTGCCACGAATACCAGCATCGCATTCACGGTGCTCGCCAGCTGGGAAATCCGGTTCGACCCGAATACAACGATATGGTCGCAATGTGCTGTGCCGGCCGCTGCCTCGGATGGTGCGAGGTTTTCTATGGCAGCTTTAACTGCACTGATAACATACGGGCTGAAATCAGCGACCGGCACATGCATCCCCACGGGATTTTTTCCGGTGATGGTGTTCACCACATGGGAATCTGTGGTCATGATCTCTGCCTGGTCCACTATGCCCAGGATCTCTTTGAGCAGGATCTCCCGGGCCCCGAGAGCCATGTTATTCCCGTCAATAAGGACATAGGCCGTTTTCTGCCCTTCAACCTCGGTAACCAGTGCCTGGATCCCGAGGTCGCCAAATCCCATCTCCCTGCTGAAGGGCAGGGTGTGATGAGCAACACCAACCCTGAATGGGCTAAGTGGAGTCGTGCGGCACGTTTCCATTGCATGGACTGTTGCGTCCTGATACTCGGTTGCCGTCAGGGTTGCAAGGAGGACCGGGGAAGAGAGATCCGTCATGCAGTTGTGCGCATCGACAACAGCTACATGCGGGAACCAGCGGTGACCCTCGGCCATGATTGTCATACCGATCGAGAAATCGAGGTCCTCGGTTCGCTGGGGGGAGCGGGTCGTTACGAGGAGAACCGAATTGCCGAACCGCTGGTACAATACCTGGACCGATCCGATGCAGGTTCGTCCTGACCTCCCGGCGCTCGGGGAATAGACGAGATCCTTTTGTGATACAAGGAGTGCAGCAATGACCTTGTCAATCTCCGACTCAGAGACGAGGTTAAAATCATGGGTTGCGCATCCGTGGGCAACCAGCATCTCCGCTTCAAAGTTGTCGTGAAGTACTTTGGGGAGGTTTCCTCCGCCAATCTCACCCATTGGCCCGGGGTGAAGGTTTGGCACAGTGAAGATGACCGGTGTTCCTTTCTCCCTCCGGAAGAAAAAACTCACCTGCGGGACGAAGATCTCTTCTCCGATCTCCCGGAAGAAATCCTCCATCCCTTTTGAACCGTCCGTCATATGGGCGATGAACGCGTTGATGAAGGCAAGGCCCCGGATCTTGAATGCCCGCCGGAGCGGCCGTTCGATCATCCAGATCAGGATTGCAAACCCGAGCCCGAACACGATGTGGAGGACCAGGGCAAAGATTGCGAACGACGGGGTGAACAGGATCATGCCGACAATGATCCCGGGCCCGCTCTGGGTGAGGGCCGGAATGATCATGCGGGGGACCCGGTAGTCCGCAATGGCAACGAGCACGAACAACCGGAGCCCGAAGATAAACCCAAGCGAGATGGCGTAGAACAACGGTATGAGTTTAACCGAAGACGCGAGGGCAGCAAGAGTAATGATAACGCCGAAGACCGTGCAGGCCAGGGCAAGCAGGGCCGACCGGTTCCATGTCATGGTCTTCCCGGTGTATTCGATGATCGGCTTGGTCAGGGCCAGGGCTATGAGTGCCGGGATGGTGAATGCGATGGTGCCGGAGAAGAGGAATTTTTCCGGCAGGGAAAGGTAACTGCTCACGACCGTTGGAAGGGTAAATGCGATCGGACTCGAAAGGTTAAGGTTAAGCCATGCTTTTGCGCTTGCTCCGTCAATAAGGATTCCCAGAATAACGATCAGGAAGAACGAACGGATCGCCGAAGGTGCAGTGAATATGAACCGGGTGAGTTGCCCGAGCTTGACATCACTGCCCTGCGCCATCAGGCAAACCCTCCGAGGATGAGTTCGTGGCGGTCATGGTTTGAACATACTTCGGTCGTCGTATAGGTGACCGGGCGAGAATAGAACGGTGCGTTCAGGGTGAGGCTCTCGTATTCCCCACCCTCACCGGCAAGGTGAATGCGGCGGGTCGCAGCCACGCGTTTCAGCCTCCGGATAAGGGTATCATCGAACAGTGCACCGAGAAAGCTCGCATCCAGTCCTTCAGCCGCTGTCACGACGATAATGGCATCCATTCTCCGGGCGACTTCCTCCAGAAGAAGTTCGGGATCCATATGCCATAGGGGCACAAAAAGCTCAAGTCCCAGCTTGTCGGTGATCGCTTTCACGCGTTCAGCCTGGTATTTAGAACCTACGGCGCCGGCTATCACTCCTTCAATGTTGAGTGCCCCGAGACCCGCTTCAAGATCCGCCAGTTCCTCCTCCTTGTTCCCCTGGGTCTCGATCTCGATGTACTCCATCCCGGCAATTCGGGCGATGACCGGGACTGCGTCGAGGTTTGCGGAATGGAACATGTAGGACTCCCGGTTTTTCGGGCGGGCGGTGACCATGTACTTCACAGTCTTACCGCTGTCGATCGCTTTCTGGCAGGAGAGGATTGAGTCCTTCCCCCCGGAAGTAAGGGCTGCCCAGCTCACTGCCCCCTCCGCCTTCCCGCTGGTGCTCCGAGTATCCCGAAGTGCTGCCGGTACCGCGTTTTCATGGCATTCCAGTCCGGTAGGTGAGTCTGGCACCCCACGTGCTCCACGACAAACGAAGCGCTGACCGTCCCTATTTTACAACTTGTCAGCGGGTCGTAACCTCTCACGTAGGCTGAGAGGAAACCAGCACGGTAAGAGTCACCGGCGCCGGTAGGGTCGGCGAGTTTTACAGGGACAACGGGGATGAAATGTTCCGCGCCCCCCGTGTAGAGGGTGCTCCCATCTCCGCTCATCGTGAAAATGGCTGTATCCACCCTGCCGATCAGTGTTTCACGGGTAATGCCCAGGGTCTCGCACATCTGCTTCACCTCATGCTGGTTTGCAAAGAGGATATCGGTATTATTAATGATCGACCCCAGCTGCTCCTTGTTGTACCAGAAGACGTCCTGGCCCGGGTCGAATGAGACAAACTCGCTCCTTTCGGCGACCCTGCAGTTGAAGTTGGGATCTGCTGTTGCCATGTGCACGAACGGGAGGGCCGGGGCTTCCGCCGTAGCGAATGCCCGCGATGCCCCCCATTCAAAGAAGGTCATCTGGTCCCCGTTATCGTCAGTGAACATAAACGCGGTCGGCGTGTGGGCGTCGGGAATGATAAAAAATTCCTGGGTGATCCCAAGGCGATGCATCCAGGTGTCGTATTCGCTGCCGGAAAAATCCCCTCCCGTGCACGAATGAAGGGTTACAGGTTCCCCCAGCATTGCGATCCCTGCGGCGATGTTCGATGCCCCGCCGCCGTAATAGATCTGGCGATCGGTAATATGGGTGGAGGTATTCGCCTTTGGGAGATGGGCCACTTTCGAGATATGATCGATGGCGGTATGCCCGACGACATGGATCATTGTTCTTCCACATCCAGCAGCTTCAGCGGCACGTCCCGCAGTGCCTTCCCAATCACCGACTTGGCGATCCGTCCGGCATGCTCCTTGGATTCGCCACGGAAGACCTTCATCTCGAGGACAAGTCCTACCAGAGCAGTATCAGCAACAACGATGGCACTTGAGAGCGTCTCCTCGCAGTACGGGCAGGTTAAAAAACCCGCCTCAACTTCCACGAACTTTGCGGCCGGGTTCAGGCGCTTTCCGGCTTCGCTGATTGCGATGCCGATCGCGTCATCGAGGGACTTGACGTCACGGATAATCCATGCAGATTCAATAGTTACAAGATAATCAGGCATAATTCACCTTCACCAGGTTTCGTGGTGCACATGCTCTCCGATATCCATCCGTAAGGGATGCTGGGCCGGGAGAGAGCCCCTCCCCACCGCAAGGAGCGAGATTGGACGGATATGCTGGGGAAGCATAAGGATCTCCCTTACGTCTTCGTCGTTAAACGCCCCTGTCCAGCACGACCGGAGGTTTCTTGCGTGCGCTGCCAGCATCAGATACGTGCAGGCAATTGTAGCATCTTCCAGACCGTAGAGGATCCCACGTTCCCCGTAACGTGACATGGAACGGACATAGTTCGAACAGACCGCGAAGATCACAGGAGCCCGTTCGATATGCCCCTGCCCAAACGCAGCTTCTGCGAGAAGTGACTTCGTCTCCTCGTCATGGACGATGACAACATCCCAAGCCTCGAGGTTGCCGGCGCTCGGGGCAGTTTTTGCGCAGCTCAGGATATACCGGATATCCTCTTCGTTTACAGGGGCACCATCGAAATCGCGGACCGATGAGCGGCTCGCGAGGAACGCGGAAAAGTCAGAGGAGTCCATGTTCAGACAATACCTGCCAGGCTTCCTGGGCGGGGGTAGTGGATGCACTGATCGCCGTGGCAATTTTCTCCGATGCCTGCTCGTACTGACCGCTCTCAGTCAGGGAGATGGCATCGTTAAGGGCGCTGATTGCCTTCGTATATTCATGGTGCCCGGTGCTGTTGTGAGCGAACTGGAGTTCACCCCGGACTGATTCCATCATTATCAGGAGCATCTTCCTGCCGCCAACTCGTTCCTGTTCGGAAAACCCGGTGAGGGCAAGGGTAAGCTGGGACATAACGATCAGTTCTGACTTTGCCCTTTCGCCAAACTGGTAATTTTTTATCGCGGTCGAAGTATCCATACTCACCATAGTTGTTGGTATAAAAGATAGTTATCCTTCACGGAAAAGATCCGGAAAAATGCTTGCACACAAACGTGTGAAAAAAATATTTGAGGCAGGGCAGGCCTCAACTTGTCCGGGCCCGGTTCTACCGTGAAATCAGCGGGAGGACTTTGCCTTGGCGCCAAGAGCAGAAACCTTTGCCCTGCGCATGCGCCTGCGGATCATCGGGTTTGCTGTTGATTCGTTCATACCGGACCCGCCGGAACGGTCGCCGCCGCGCCTGCCGCCGCGGCCGCCCCTGCCACCGCGGGACCCGCCGCGGCCGCCCATAGCTTCTGCCATCTGGTCGATCTGCTTGACATTGGCGCCTGCCTTGAACCGCTGGTTCGGTCCTGGGGTCTTTGCTTCGCCTTCTTTCTTCGGGACGAGCCGGATCTGTCCTTTTACGCCTTTTACCTGTGCCCAGAGGGTTGTGCCTGTCTTACCCATAGTTAAAACTCCTTATCTGATTCTGCTGCCCCGCTCATAAATGTTCGCGCCTGCCCTGATCGGTATCCTCCCGCCAGAATCCCCGGCATCAGGATTTCTTCGGGGCAATCGTGGCTTCGATCTCTTTTTTTAAGACCTCGCTCACGACTTTGCCATCAACCGATCCGCGCACCTCAGCCATGACAACGCCCATGAGCGGACCCATGGCGGCCCTGCCTTTCTCGGCAACGAAAGCAGCGCGTTCGGCAATGATCTTCCGGACGATCCTCTCCAGCTCTTCCCTCGATACGGCCGGGGCGAGTTGGCTGAGGGCTTCTGCAACACTGCTTCCGCAGGCAATGCTACGGAAGATATCGGGGATGGCCTCTTTTGCCGCTCTGCCGGATTCCACGGCGTGCCACGTGTCCAGATAAGCCTGGTCCGGAATCTTCCCGAGGTCGACACCCTCACGCCGGAGCTCCGTTGAGGTTGACAGGATAGTAAAAGTGGCAAGCTTCGGCTTGATTCCCTCTTTGAGTGCCCGGTCAAAGAGCGGGAGCTTCTCTGAGGCCGCAAGCTGGAGGGCATAATTTTTCTCTATGCCATACGCTTTTACGAACCGCTCAGCTTTCTCTGTCAGCAGTTCCGGAACCGTAACCGCACTCCACCGTATCTCATCGATGAGTACCGGGAGGACATCCGTCTCCGGGTACATCCGTGCAGCACCCGGCAGCGGTCGCATATAAGCCGTACTCCCGCTTTCGAGCATCTTCCGTGTCTCTTCCGGTACGGGATTATCGGAGAGCGCGAGGTTTGCCCGCCGGATAACCTGGTTGATCGCACAAGCCGCCTGTTTTTCACTCGATCCGGAGGCGATGATAACGCAGTCCTGGTCGCCGACACACATATGAGAGCGGAGGGTTGCAACCTCTTCTGTCGTCACTCCATAGGCCGGGAGTTCGTCGGTATGGAAGATCCCCCCGACACCGCACTTCTTTGCATAGTCCGAGAGTTCGCTGCCAAGCCTGCGCTCCGGCTGGATCTCGCTTCCCACCAGGCCGGCAAATCCTTTCAGGGTCAGGGCCTGGATCTTTCTGGCTTTTTTGAGGACCGCGGATTTGGTATCTTTGAAGAGATCCGTGACGTCGATCCCGGCCTTCGCCTCGACAGACGCTCCTCGTTGTTTCAGTTCGTCCCGGATAGCAAGCAGGCTCTGCTGGCGCTGAACCTCACGCCGCACTACCTCAGCGATCAGGTCGAGTTCCTGCACACCCTTGATCTCAACACGGGCGCCCTGGGCGATCGAGATGTTTACATCCTGGCGGATCGTTCCGATGCCCCGCTTTACTTTTCCGGTGGAACGAAGCACCATGCCGATATGCTCGGCAACTTTCTGCACTTCTTCCGGAGAATGCATGCAGGGAGATGTTGTGATCTCCACCAGCGGGATGCCAAGCCGGTCCAGGCTGAAGACCTCGTCTTTCACCCTTTGGGCCGCCTCTTCCTCGAGACAGATCGTCTCGATCAGGCCCCCGCCGGGCAGAATCCCGTTCAGGGCTATAAGCCCGGTCCGCTGGAAACCACTTGTGTTCGAGCCGTCGATGACGAGCTTGCGCATCATGTGCACCTGGGGGACCGGCGTCATCTGGAACAATTTTGCAATGGTCAGACAAACCGAGAGGGCCTCATCATTGACCGGTGCCGGGGGCTCCTCATCGTTCTCCACTAGGCACGTCGTCTCATACGTGTAGTACAGGAATTTTCGGTGATGTTTCATCTCTTCCTGCGCTGCCCGGTCGATCTCACCCATCTCGCTGACCGTTGCCCGCAGGTACCGGAAGAACTCGCCGTTGTGGTCAGGGATCTCCCTGAGCAGGGTGGGGCAGTGGCAGAAGAGTTTCTCCGCAGTATCCAGCTGCTGGTGGATCTCGATGCCGGCGACAAGGCCGGTCTTCTTATAATCCATTCAGGCTCCTCCGCGAACATTCCCCTTTGAGATCCGCCTGCATCAGGACAGCTGCCTTTTCCCTGTCCGGTTCGTTCCCGAGTACCCACATCATCTTGACCAGCGCTGCCTCGGCAAGCATATCCCCGCCTTCGATAACGCCGGCGTTGAGGAGGTCCCGGCCAGTGTCGTAGACGCGGTCGCATACTCGGCCATGCATACACTGTGAGGTCATGACGACCATAGTGCCGGCATCGATAAGTTCCTTCAGCCCGGGAATAAGAGCTGTGCTCACGTGGCCGAGGCCGGTACCAGCGATGACCAGTCCTTTATAGCTGGCATACGATTTGAGAAGGGCGGGTGCCATCCCGGGATAAAACGGTACAAGTGCACAGTTGGGTTCGAGCCTGTCGTGCAACGCCAGAGACCGGGTCCCGCGGAGCACGGCATCTTTTCCCAGATGTACGTTCCGCGATGGGTACTCGACGCGGCCTAACGTGGTGAATCCCAGGCTGCGGAAGGCATCCCGCCGGGATGTGTGCATCTTTCGTACGCGGGTACCCCGGTGGATTGCACATGTATCGTCATTGGTCGTTTCGTGCATAACGATGGCAACCTCTCCCAGGTCGCTCGTTGCCGTTGCAGCAGCACAGACCGCGTTCATTGCATTATCACTTGACGGGCGGTCTGCCGATCTCTGGGACCCGACAAAGACGATAGGGACCGGGGTCTCTATCATGAAGCTGATCGCGGCAGCACTGTAGGCCATGGTGTCCGTGCCATGGGTTACGATGACGCCACTGACCCCGGCCCGTATTTCTGCATGGATCGCCCCGGCGAGCTCCTGCCATATGGCCGGGGTCATATTCTCTGAGAGGATAGTTGCTACGGACAGGGCCCGGTAGTTTGCGATATCCTTGAGTTCCGGGATCGCGGTCAGGATATCGCCGGCATCGAACTGGCTCGTGACCGATCCGGTCCGGTAATCAATCCGGCTGGCGATCGTCCCCCCGGTCGAGACGATGGCAAGATCCGGCAGGGCTGAGTTTCGGAGTACTTCCGGATGCTTTGCCGTTGCTGCAGGCTGGTGCTCAACGAACGTACATGTGGAAGGTGCGACTCCGATATTGTACCCGGAGGAGAGTTTCACTACCGCCATTCCATCCCGCATGGTGATGTAGATGCCGTTCCTGCTCGTGCCGGCATAGTCGCAGCGGACGAGATCGCCTAACTGCAGCTCCCGGGTTATGGTACCAGCCTCCTTGCGCTGGTAATAAGGTCATCCTTCGCTTTCGCGAGTTTCGCCTGGCGTTTCTCCGTCAGGCCGGAGTCCGCGTCGAGCATTTTCCTGCGTTCAGTGATCGCCTGCTTCGTCGCAGATGGAGCCGGGCCGCCGGGAGCTTCCCGGAGGGAAATGGAATAGTTAACGTCAAGGGCATGATCGATCTTCTTCTGCGTGAGCCCCTTCGCCTTCAGGGAGATACCCGGCCCGACCTCCTTAGCAGCATCCTCAAGAACAGCGAGGGAAAGGCTGCCTTTCTGGACAGCCCTGCCTACAATATTATGAGCGGTCCGGAAGGGAAGGCCATAGGAACGGACAAGGGTATCGGCCAGTTCCGTCGCGGTTGAGAACCCCTTCCCGGCCTCTTCCTTCATTCTTGCCGTGTCGAACGATGCGCTCGAAAGCATATCGATGAGGAGCCGGAGGCTGGCTTTTGCGTCCCGCATCCCGCGCCAGATGTTCGGGGTGAGTTCCTGAAGGTCACGGTTGTAACTCATGGGAAGACCCTTGACCGTCACCAGTGCACTGGTGAATGCCCCGAAGACCGATCCGCACTTGGCCCGCATGATCTCTGCCGTGTCCGGGTTCTTCTTCTGGGGCATGATCGATGATGTCGAACAGAACGCGTCATCGAGGCTGACAAACTTCACAAAGGAAGAGCTCCAGATGATGAGTTCTTCGCAGAGCCGGCTCGTGGTTGCCATCATGATGGATACATCTGCAAGGGCTTCGAGGGCGAAGTCCCGGGCAGCGACCGCGTCCATCGTGTTAGTGACAAGACCGTCAAACCCGAGGAGGCTCGCCGTGGTATCGCGGCTGATGGGGTAGCCGGTGGATGCAAACGCGGCTGCCCCGAGGGGTGACTGGTTCACCCGCGAATAGGTTTCCTTCAGCCGGTCGAAATCCCGGGAGAATGCCTGTTCATAGGCAAGGAGGTGATGGGCAAGTGTGGTCGGCTGGGCGTGCTGCAGGTGGGTGAACCCCGGCATGACGGTCTCGCGGTGCTCTTCAGCAAGGGTGATGAGCACCTCCCGCACTTTTACGAGTGCGCTCATCTGCTTGAGCAGCTCCTCGCGGAGCTTGATCCGGATACAGGTAGCGACTTCGTCGTTCCGCGACCGCCCCATGTGCATCCGTCCGCCCACATCCGAGCCGACTGCTTCGATGAGGAGCGATTCGATGCCGGCGTGGACGTCCTCGAAACGCTCATCGAAGGCCTCGTCGGGAACTCCATCGTCGTATAAGACAAGCAGTGCCGGGAGGAGCTGTTGTGTTATCGTTCTGTCGATGATCTTCTGCCTGTCCAGCATCAGGACATGAGCGATATCAACGAGTACATCTGCATCGGCGATGCAGCGGTCTGCACGCATGGAGGAGAGAAAGTGCATCATCTCGCCGGTCCTCTTCCCGGAAAGACGCCCCAGTCTCACGACATCGGTTCGCATCGGTTCACCCACTTTGGTACTCTTTCTTTTTGAGCGGCGGACTGATTAAATCCACGCCTTTTTTGCCGCAAGTTCGATCGCTGCCTGTACCGATTCTCTCGGAATGATAGTGGCGACCGGGACTCGCACAAGCTGTTCGATAACGCTGGATACGATGGGGGCACAGACAATGCCGATCGCCCCTTCCCGTTCTGCCCGGACAGCGGCGACGATCGCATCTTCCATGGTATGCACTGGGTATTCCCGCACCCGCATGCGGTGCCCGTCGATATCCGTCACCCGCTCTTCCACGCTTTCAAGAACCGAGCGTGCAGCAATCAGCCCGATGAACGGCTCGTTGCCAACGTGATACAATTGCCGGAGTGCCCGGATGATTGCGCGGAGGGTTGAGAGGTTGGGAGATCGCTGGCCGTGCATGATCTTATACAGTGAGCTCTGGGCGATCCCGCTCTTGTCGGACAGTTCCCTGATGCTGATCCTCAGGTCATGACGGAGCAGGTCATTAAGGGTGGCGACAAACTCCTCATCCGAAACCAGTGCAGCGCGCATGATCCGGTCGATCGGGTCGATTTGTGCCATATAACAGATACAAAGAGGTTAATTCATATAATATTTTTTCCTTATTGTCCAAGATTTTTTTTCCGCGATGAACCTGGTATTGGACATAACTGGGTAGAAATCTGTACAACTATAGAGAAAATTTTCTTAATTATGACAAAAAAAGAGAAAAAACGTCCTAATAGTGCACTTTTAAATGAGTGACAGAATAACATTCCCGTATGAAATCCATGAATATTATGGCCCTGGCATTGCTCGCCATTGCCCTCTTGCTGTTCACTGCCGGCTGCACCCAGCCATCAGGCACGACCCCGGCTACACCGTCTCCCCTCAAGGATCTCCGGATCGGCTACCAGCCCAGCACCCACCAGATGGCGGAGATCACCGCAATGAATAAAGGATGGTGGCAGCAGGACCTGGCACCGCTCGGCGTCCAGAATGTCAGTGACCGCGTCTTCCCGACCGGCGCACCTGAGATGCAGGCCATGCTCGCCGGGGAAATTGACGTTGCTTACGTAGGCGCAGCACCGGTCCTCAGCGCTATCAGTACCGGACTCGATGCGAAGATTATTGCCGGTGTCAACACCCAGGGCTCCGACCTCGTGCTCAGGAACGGTCTCAATTATACCGGACCGCAGAGCCTCAGGGGCCTGACGATCGGGACCTTCCAGGCAGGGACAATCCAGGACACGATCCTCCGTAACTGGCTCCAGCAGAATAATGTCACCCCCGACAAAGATGTCACGATCAAGGGCATGAACCCCGGTGACGCAGTCACGGCAATCACCGCTGGCAAGATCGACGCGGTCTTCCTGCCAACGCCCTCCCCGAGTGTCATCGTTGACCAGGGCGCAGGGAAGATCATCGTCCACTCCGGCGAGATGTACCCCAATCATACCTGCTGCGTACTCGTGGTGAGCGGCAAGCTGATCCGCGAACACCCGGATATCGTGCGTCAGATCGTGAAGACCAACGACAAGGCTGTTGCCTATAACGAGGCGCACCCTGACGAGGCAGCAGCAATCTTTGCCAACAAGACCGGCGCAAATCTCGCTGACGTCCAGGCATCCCTCAAGGAATGGGACGGCAACTGGGCATCAGACCCGAACGTTATCGTCGGACCGGTCCTCGACTACGCTAAGATCCAGTATGACCTCGGCTATATCAAGAAACCCCTGACCCAGGCAGACCTCTTCGACCTCAGCTTTTACCAGAAGAGCTGAGACAGTGGAAGAACCAACTCTTTTTTTGTCTTTACGTAGTGTAGTATACTATTCAACGTTCCAGGGACGCGTGACCCGGAAAGGGATGACATCTTCACGGTCAGGAAGTTCCCGGGGCAGGGAGTAGGAGAAGACATGGTCAACCGGGTGCAGAACAGGAAAGACAGATGGCTTGGGGTTCTCGGCATCGCTCTTGCGCTTGTCCTCTGGGAGTGCTATGCAGCCCTCATCGTCAGGAACAGTTTTCTTCTCCCCGGGCCGGTGGATGTTGCTTTTGCCTTCATCGAACTTTTGCAGAAAGGGATACTTCTCCTCGACTTCGAAGTGAGTCTCGCCCACTTTGGCGTGGGTCTCGGGGCTGCACTCCTCGTGGGGATCCCCATCGGTATCGCGATGGGCTGGAACCGGAAGGCCGATGCCTTCATTAACCCGATCATCGAGATCCTGCGCCCGATCCCCCCGCTTGCCTGGATCCCGTTTGCGATCATCTGGTTCGGGTTCACGACGGTCTCTGCCGGTTTTGTTATCTTCATGGGGGCAGCGTTTCCTATCCTGATCAATACCTACACCGGCTTCCGGAGCGTGCCCCGCATCTTTGTCGAGGCCGGCAGGATGCTCGGGTGTACGAAGAACCGGGACCTCATCCGGTATATCGCGTTCCCGGCCGCCCTGCCATCCGTTGTCTCCGGCATCCGCATTGCCACCGGGGTCGGCTGGATGTGCCTTGTCGCCGCAGAACTCTTCGGCGTCTCGGACTATGGCCTCGGCAAGAACCTCTGGTTCTATTATAACCTGCACCGGATGGACGCCGTGGTCGTGTACATGATCCTTCTTGGTCTGATCGGGCTCGTCATCGACATGGCATTCCGGCATTACATAGACCGCTATTTCCTGAAATGGCAGATCGGCGAGGTGGCCTGAGATGGGAGACCTGCAGATCCGTAACCTGAGCCAGTCGTTCCCCCGGGAGGACGGGTCTATCCTCACCGTGCTCGACAACCTCAACTTCGAAGTAAAGGACAAAGAGTTTGTCTGCATCCTTGGGTCCTCCGGCTGCGGGAAGACGACGCTCCTCCGCCTCATTGCCGGGCTCGATAGGGCGAAGAACGGAGATATCATTCTTGACGGAGAGAAGATCCATGGCACGAACCCGAAGGTTGGCTTTGTCTTCCAGGAATACTCCCTCTTTCCCTGGCGCACCGTCATCGATAACATTGCCTTCGGCCTCGAGATGAAAGGCATGGGAAAGGAGGAGCGCTACCGGATAGCGGACCACTACCTGCAGCTGGTGAACCTCTCTCAGTTCCGGAACAGCTACCCGTCCGAACTTTCGGGAGGCATGCGCCAGAGGGTAGCAGTTACCCGGGCACTCGCGCTCGACCCGGTCCTGCTCCTGATGGACGAGCCGTTCGGCGCCCTGGACGCCCAGACGCGGAACACGCTACAGCAGGAACTCCTCCAGATCTGGGAGAAGACCCGTAAGACGATCGTCTTCATCACACACAGCGTGGACGAGGCGGTCTTTATGGCAGACCGGATCATTGTCCTCACTCCGCGCCCGGGCCGCCTCTGCCGGATCTTCCCGGTTGACCTCCCGCGACCGCGTGACCGCACCAGCGTGGACTTTGCACGGGTCCGTCGGGACGTCCTTGACCAGATAAACCGGCATTGTTCTATCCAGTAAAGTTTAATACGGCGCATCTCCATTTTATAAAAGCAGTTTGTGAAGCGTACCAGCATGTCCTCCCGGGTTTTTCCGGGAGATTCTGCCCGCTTTTAACATAATTTCACAGGAGTAGGACGCGATGGTCAGAAAACCGGCAAAGATGTACAGGAACGTCAACAAGAAGGCCTACACACGGCGCGAATATATGGGTGGCGTTCCTGGGAGCAAGATTGTACAGTTCGAGATGGGGAACCTCTCACAGGAATTCCCGACAGAAATTGACCTTATTGTCGATGAAACATGCCAGATCCGGCACAGCGCCCTTGAAGCAGCCCGTATCACCGCCAACCGCCGGCTGATGAAGGATGTCGGCAGGTCCAACTTCCACTTCAAGATCCGCGTCTTCCCCCATCATGTCCTGCGTGAGAACAAGCAGGCGACCGGAGCCGGTGCGGACCGTGTCTCGGAAGGTATGCGCCTCGCGTTCGGGAAAGCCGTCGGTACCGCAGCAAGGGTCGAATCCGGCCAGAAGATCATGACCGTCTACTCCACCCCCCAGTACCTTGAGAAGATCAAGGATGCCCTCCGGCACAGCGGTCACAAGCTCCCGACTCCTTCGCATCTTAAAGTCAGCACCATCAAGGTCAGTGGCAGGATCATCGCGGCACCCAAGCTTGTTGGTGAGAAGGTTGTTGCAGCACCGGTCGTGACGGAAGAGGCAGCAGCCGCAGCAGCAGAGCCCGCAAAGGGGGCGGCACCGGCAAAGGGCGGCAAGGAAGCTGCAAAGGGAGCAGCACCGGCAGCAAAGGGTGGCAAGGAAGCAGCACCCGCCAAGACCGAAGAGAAGAAAGGCGCAGCCCACGGAAAGGGCGGCAAGAAGTAACTTTTTTTTTAAATCTTTTTCAAACAGTTTTTCTAATCCCGAACAGCGGACGAATCCCCGGTATTCTCCGGAGAATCTCGTAGCAGGCCAGTGTCAGCACGATACTGAAGATCACGATAGCTGCGAATTGCAGGGCCGGCGGGATTGCGAGCATCACGATGTAGTAGGCAACAGTCACCAGTACGGCCTGGTGGATGATATACACCGGATATGATGCCGCTCCCATAGTGGCTCCGAATGTGCTTGTATGGTTTACCAGGTGCCTGCCCGTACCCATGAGGGCAAGGACGCCTGTCCAGCCGGTTATAACGTACAACGGGGAGTACCCCCAGAATACTTCGGCGTGCCCGAGAAACATGCCGTCAATCCCCATCACGCCGATGGTCAGGACTATCCACGCCGCGAGGAAAACCGCCCGGTATTTTTCCAGCCGGGCCTGGACCGGCTCCATCGCGAACAGGTAATACCCGATGAGGAACATGGCGAAATACGACACAATCGAATACCCTGTTTCATAAATACCGATAAAGTTCAGGAGCCAGAGCGGAATGAACATTAGGCTCAGAACCGGGAGACTTACTTTCTCGGGATTAAGGTGAAATATTTCCTGTCGCCGTCCCAGTATGATAACCCCGAGTGCCACGACTGAAATGATAAACAGGGAGATGATAAACCAGAGGTGGTCGATGCTGAAATCCCCGGTTAATCCGTCAGGTTTTCCCGTGAAACCAGAGGTAAAGAAATGCAAAAACGCCCCGGCAAAACTTCCGGAGTACCCGGTGTGGAATTTCAGTGCGTAATACGCAATAACGGGGCAGATGAGAACAAGTCCTGCCAGGAATGGGATAAGGAGTCTTGTGACCCGTTCTTTCAGGTACTCCCGGGGCGACCGTTTCTCAAGCGCAAATTTTGTACTCACACCTGCAATAGAGAAGAGCATCGGCATAATCCAGGGCTCGACAGAAACCGTGAAGAGATAGGCAGCCGTGGAAGGGTACCCGGAAAGAACATAATAGCCGTACCATCCTGCAGAGAAGACGAACGCCGTGTGGAACGGGAAGAGCATGAGGATACTCATCCACCGCAGATTGTCGATGTAATGCAGCCGGGGCATGGAGTATTCTGTTATGGAATTCGTTGGGAGAAGACAATTACGTTTCATTTTTCTTAAGAAAAACCGGTTTGTTCCAGGTGATGTAACGGGCACCGGNCAAGGCCGACATGAATGACGGTGCATTTTCATGTTTTAATCATTGNCNCGGAAATATCCACATTTAGCAACGCTGCGGCAGGCTATCTTCGAAACGACGGAGATGGAGATGTCCCCTGAGAGGCCGGAGAAATTGGTTGAAGTAATGGTCTTGGCAAGTTTCCTGTAAAAGCAATTAATTAAAAATGATCAGGCATCGATGACATCAGCCACTTCCCATCCTCAACCCTGCCCATCCCCCTTCTCACGTACCGTTTCCATCGCGCAATCGCTCCCATATCCTGGGCGGTCTTGATCTTGTTGCACCTGGCGCAGAGAACCTGGAGATTATCCAAAGCCCACTGGTCCCCTCCCATCGCAAGCGGCCGGATGTGGTCCAGGATGAAAGGGTGCAAATGGGGCCGGCCTCCTGCCGGTTGGGATTGTGGGATCTCCTTGTCGCACCGGGCACACTTCCCTTCCTGCTCCAGGAGGACAAGGTGTCGCATCTCGCTGACCGTGGGTCGCTCTTCCCGCCAGTACTGCGAGCTGCACGAAGCCCCGCAGCAGATGGTATCCATTCCGGGCGGGAATGCTGATCGTTCGCGGCCGCAGACCGGGCAGGCTCCCCGCTCGAGTCGCTTCTTCTCTTCCGGAGTGTTGGAATACCGGCGGTGTTCGCGGAGTATCATTTTGTTAAAGGAAGGTGTCAGCTGAAGGAAATAAGGCCGGGGATAGGAGGGTGAAAGTAATGGTCAGGTTCCTGAGGATGGAAAAAAGAAGTAGACCGCCAAATACCGTAACCATGATGGTGCGGCTAAATCGCTTGTGATAGCGAAAGTACAATCCCATATTTCCCGGGGTACTATTCGTTATCCGGCTCTCAGTTTTCCCCCAAGCCAAACACTCGGCAGCGTGAGGACGATCAGGGCAATCGGATACCATGTTCCGGATATCACTGCCGCGCTCCAGTTCGCGACTGCGCCGAGAGTAGCGAACATGAGCCCGATTATGCCAAGGGCGACGACGTGCTTCATGGCCCGGCCGGGTGCCAGCGCTGCTGTAACATACCCTCCTGCCACTGCATAGATGCTACGATAAATGAGTGCGACCAGGAGCATCCATGGCAGGAAGGAACCCGGGGCAGTAACCGGGGGAAAAATGTCGGTACTTTCGAACAGGCTGTCGGTGACAACACTCAGGAAGAGGACAAGGATAAACCCGGCGAGGACAGCTGCGGCACTTTTCAGCACGGTGGTGTTCATCCATCTGTTCCATTCCTTGAGATTTTATTAACGTTTGGATGTTCCCCCCCGTTTTGGAGGATCTCCCCGAATTGTTCAAGTACCCTATATCCTGCCTGGCTCATAATCCTCGCAGACAACTCGTGGGACTATCCCAAGGATTATCTTCCATCCCGCGAGTTAGCGTATGGTTGAGGAACAGCACTATGAGAAAGCTGATGGCATTTACCATCGTCTCAGTCGACGGGTATTTTGCCGGCCCGCACGGCGAGATCGACTGGTTCAAAGGAGAACAGGATGACGAAGAGCAGGCATTCTCGGCCGAGATCGGGAAGACTCCTGTCACGCTGCTCTTCGGCCGCACGACCTACGAGATGATGAAGGGTTTCTGGCCGACCCCGCAAGCCATTAAAAGCGATCCGGTCATGGCCGGTGTGATGAACCGTTCGCCGAAGATCGTATTCTCGAAGACCATGAAACCCGAGAAGGACGGTCCGGTCTGGAAGAATATCCGGGTCATCCCAGAGCTTACGACGGAAGCAGTCCTCTCCCTGAAGAAAGATGGCGACGGAGGGATGACGATCCTTGGAAGTGGTACCATTGTACAGCAGCTCTCGAACTTTGGCCTTATCGACGAGTATCAGCTGATGGTTGTCCCGGTGATCCTGGGCACCGGAAAATATCTGTTTCAGGATGTGAAGAGGACGAACATGACCCTGGCTGGAACCAGGGTCTTCAAAAAGAGCGGAAGGGTCCTGCTCACGTACCATCCGGCAGTCTGAAATGATCAGGCATTACTGTGCCGATCAGCAGCAGTGGCGCGGCTGGAGACCCCGGTTGGCCGGACCCATGAAGTCAACAGGGAATCTCTTGTGCCAAGTTAACCGGAAAATAATCCTCCTCTCCTCAAAGAAAAATCCATAACAATAAAAGACGCCACAAATCACGTTGTACCAGATAGATTTCACATGAGCGATATCCTGGCCTTTGCGGCGTTTGTCACGTTCGGCCTCTTTCTTCTGGCCGGAAAAAAGGGAATGTATGCGGCAATTGCCGGCTGGGGCTGCGTGGTGCTCAACCTCTTCTCGGAATTACCCGCGCTTTTTACGGAAGGTAACCTCCTGTACCCGCTCCTTACTCTCCTCTCCCTTCCTTTTCTCATGATAACTGCCGAGCGCCTCCTCCGGTACGATACCATCGTTCTCCAGCTCTCCCGGACTGCGGCCATTGCCACGATCATCTGGGTGCCTTTCTCTCTCGTGCCGTTCCTGCACGACATGATCATCGCGGAGGTGGTGAACCAGGCATTCGGGATCATTACAGCGCTCGGACATCACCCGCAGCTCTTCGCGTGGGATGTTATCGCCGAAAACGGGTTCTATAACCAGATTATCCTCCCATGCACCGGACTCTCCGCGATCGCTATACTGCTCGGCATTGCTTTCGGGAAGTGGGACCTCTCTGCCCGCTGTGCCGTCGCTTCGTTCCTTCTCATCGTGCCGGTGATCTGGTTTCTCAACCTTCTCAGGGTGGCAACCGTCTTCATCGCTGTCTCTGACCACTGGTTTTCCTACTTCCCCGATCCCCGCTCTTTTCCCACGGGCGATGCAAATTTTTTCTGGGCCCACAATATCTTCGCCGAAGTTTTCGCGATCGCCGGTCTCCTCTTCATGGTCTGGGCATTGTGCCGGATCCTCCCCCAGCGTAAGGTTTTTGCAGTTTCCCTTGTCCGGGTGTACCGGGATAATCTTCGGGCTGCGGTAAAGGCGATACGAGATGGAGCAGGGCGGGATACCCTGTGAAAGCCTCTGGTTTCTTCTCCGGCATCTGCCCGGTTTGGCAGCCTCCAATTCTTTATTACCTCCGGCCGTCAGTATAGATGCATGCAGAAGCCGGCAACCGATCCTCTCTTCTCCACCCTTGCAGATGCCACCTTCCGGGCATACCGTGAGGCCGCCACCAGCCTTCCCCCGGATGTCCTGCGGGTCATTGATGCCGCGGCTGCCCGCGAGACGAACCCGGTCGCTCTGGGAGAGTTTGTCAATATCCGGCAGAATATCAGGATCGCAAAGGAGCTTGGCGTCCCCCTCTGCCAGGACACCGGCGTCCCGGTGGTCTACCTGACCCTGCCGCCCGAAGTCCCGCTGACACAGGGGCTGTACGATGCGGTGGCGGAAGGGTGCCGGAGGGCGACGCGGGAAGTTCCGCTCCGCCCCAATGTTGTGGACCCCCTCACCCGGCACAATACCGGTGATAATACCGGGGCAGGGATGCCCGCAATCCATGTAAGGCCGGGGAAGAAGTTCACCATAACGATCCTTCCCAAAGGTGCCGGGGCGGAGAACAGCTCCCGGATAACGATGCTCCTCCCCACCCATACCTATGGGATCGAGGGCTTTGTCGTGGAGACGATGCTCTATGCCGAAGGAAAACCCTGCCCGCCGGTCTTCCTCGGGGTCGGGATTGGGGGGACGTTTGATATGGCAGCATCGCTCGCGAAGGAGGCGCTCCTTTTACCGGTTGATACCATGACTGACTACGAGCAGAAGATCTGCGACTCGGTCAACAAGCTCGGCATCGGCCCTATGGGACAGGGAGGCGATACGACCGCCCTTGCAGTGAAAGTAAAGACCGCCGGTTGCCACACCGCTTCCCTCCCCGTAGCAGTGAATGTGCAATGCTGGGCAAACCGTCACGCAACACGCGAGGTGAAATGGTGAAGACAGCACCGGTCCAGCTCCGCACTCCCCTCGGTGATGAGATCCTGGAGCTTCGGGCGGGCGACCGAGTCGAGCTTTCGGGGATCGTCTACACGGCCCGGGACGAGGCCCACCTCCGGATGCAGAAAGAAGGGATCCCGTTTGATCCAAAAGGAGCCGTGATCTATCACTGTGGTCCTGTGGTAAAGGACAACCATATTCTTGCTGCAGGGCCGACGACTTCGGCCCGGATGAACGAGCTCTCGGGGTTCTTGCTCGATGCCGGGGTGCGGGGACTGATCGGCAAGGGTGGCATGGGATCTGCCGTCCGCGATCAACTCCGCGGGAGGGGAGTATACTTTGCATTTACCGGCGGGTGTGCGGCCCTTGCCGCATCGCACATGCGCCTTGAGGGTGTCTGTTTTGAAGACCTCGGTATGGCCGAGGCGATCTGGGCTATCCGTCTCGAACGCCTTCCCCTTGTTGTCGGTATCGATTACGAGGGCAACGATATCTTCGAGACAGCCCGGAAAAAAGCGAGAGCCGTGTTCCTTAAGCATTTTCCTGCACGGAGTACATGATCCGCAGCGATCCAAAGAAGAGGTTTTTTTAAAAGGCTCTGGCGAATATGTACTACGATAGGACTGCCGATTCATGAAACTCGCCATTGACGAGACCCGCTGCAAGGGCTGCAATCTCTGTACGAAGGTATGCCCGTATAAGATCTTCCGGGAAGGGAAGAAAGCAAACCGGAAGGGGGTCGTCGTGCCCGAGCTCGATCGGCCCGAACGCTGCACCAACTGCCGCCTTCGCAACCTCTATGGACGGCAGCTCTGCGGCGTCTGCCAGCTCACCTGCCCCGACCAGGCAATCCACTGGAACGAGGAAGAACCGTACGAACCCCACAAGGTGGCGATCGAATATTGACCCGACTTGAATTCTGGCAGGGAAATACTGCCTGTGCTGAAGGAGCCCTTGCCGCAGGTTGCACCTTTTTCGGAGGCTACCCGATCACCCCATCGACCGAGGTTGCCGAGCACATGGCTGCAAAACTGCCGAAGAAAGGTGGGGTCTTCATCCAGATGGAGGACGAGATTGCGAGCATGGCCTCGATCATCGGGGCCTCCTGGACCGGTGCCCGGGCTATGACCGCCACAAGCGGTCCCGGTTTTTCCCTGATGATGGAGAACATCGGCTTTGCTGCGATGACCGAGACCCCCTGCGTTGTTGTCAATGTCCAGCGGGGCGGTCCCTCGACAGGCCAGCCAACAATGTCCGCCCAGGGCGACATGATGCAGGTAAGGTTCGGCTCCCACGGCGATTATGCCATCATCGCACTCTGCCCGGCGAGCGTGCAGGAGATGTATGAGCTGACCGTGAAGGCTTTCAACCTCGCCGATAAGTACCGTGTTCCTGTCTTCCTGATGGCCGACGAGACGATTGGCCACATGCGGGAGAAGATCCTCATCCCCGACAAGGTCGAGCGTACCGAAAGAAAACCGTTCGAGGCCGGCACCCCTCCCTTCAGGGCAACCGATCCCGACATGGTCCCCGGCTTCCCGCAGTTCGGCACTGGCCAGCACGTCCACGTCACCGGCCTGACACATGACGAGCGTGGGTACCCGTGTGCAACAAACCCGAAACTGCACATGGCGCTCGTGAAGCGCCTCGTTGAGAAGATCGAGAACGCCCGGGATGAGATGGCGGATTACAATATCATCAACCCGGATGCAGAACAGGTCTTTGTCGCTTATGGTGCTCCGGTCAGGACTGTGCAGCAGGTGCTTCACGACAAGCCCGGGAAGGATATCGGTTTCCTCCGGATCCGCACCGTCTGGCCGTTCCCGGAGAAAGCTCTTGCAACGTTCCGGAACGCGAAACGCTTCCTCGTCCCTGAGATGAACCTCGGCCAGATGGCCCGCGAGATCGAGCGGCACGTTAAGGTGCCGGTCGTCAGCATCCCCAAGCTGGGTGGGGAGCTGCATACCCCGGCCGAACTCATCGCCGCACTGGAGGAAATGGTATGAGTTTTGAGGACTGGTACCGCCAGGACCGCCTCCCACACATCTACTGTGCGGGCTGCGGGAACGGGACCGTCATCAACTGCACGCTCGCCGCTATCGACCAGATGGGCTGGAAAAAGGAAGAGGTCGTCTTTGTCTCCGGGATCGGCTGCTCCTCACGGGCACCGGGCTACATCCTCACCGATTCCCTTCACACGACCCACGGGCGGGCCCTTGCGTTCGCTACCGGGGTGAAGATGGCGAACCCGGATCTGAAAGTAGTCGTATTCACCGGTGACGGGGACCTCGCGGCCATCGGTGGCAACCACTTTATCCATGCGTGCAGGCGGAACATCGATATCACTGTGATCTGCATGAACAACCAGATCTACGGGATGACAGGCGGACAAGGAAGCCCGACAACCCCGAAAGGCTGCATCTCCTCTACCACCCCATACGGATGCGCAGAGACCCCCTTCGATCTTTGTGAACTGGCCACGGCAGCAGGAGCAAACTATGTCTCCCGCTGGACCTCCTACCATGTGAAGGAACTGGAGAAAGCGGTCAGGGTCGGGTTCGAGACGCCCGGGTTCTCCTTTATCGAGGCGCTGGTCCAGTGTCCCACTGCCTTCGGGCGCAGGAACAAGTTCCGCCAGGTGATGGACCATGTCGAGTACCTTCGTTCCCACTCCCTGCTCAGGGCCAAACGCGACCGCATGCTCGAGAACGGGGAAGCTATCCCCGAAGATATGTATGTCGTCGGGGAGCTCACCCGGCGGAACCGTCCGGCACTGGGGGTAAAACAATGAGAACGGAGATCCGCTTCTCGGGGTTCGGCGGCCAGGGAATTATCCTCTCGGCCGTTATCCTTGGCCGGGCTGCCGTGATGTACGACAGCAAGTTTGCGGTCCAGACGCAGGTCTACGGGCCGGAAGCACGGGGCGGGGCATCGATGAGCGCCCTCATCATCGATGATGAAGAGATCCTCTACCCCAAGGTTGCCAACCCGGATATCTATGTCATCATGTCGCAGGAAGGCTTCGAGAAATATGGGGCTGATGCGGAAGACCCGGCGGTAATGCTGGTCGATTCGACGCTTGTCCATTCCCGGCCGAAGTGCCGGTGCATCGAGATCCCGGCAACCCGGGAAGCTAAGCAGACCCTCAAAAAGGACATCGTTGCAAATATCGTGATGCTCGGGGCTCTTGTTGCATCGACTCACGTAGTGAGCGAAACTGCGCTCGAGAAAGCTATCCTCGATTCCGTCCCGAAGGGCACCGAGGAACTGAACCGGAAAGCCATGCAGCTGGGTCTGCAGCTGGGGAAACAACCATGAAGTTACGCGAATACGAGGCAAAGAAGGTCATGAAAGAGGCCGGCATCCCGGTCCCGGCCGGGGTCCTGATACGGTTGGCTGACGAACTCACCCCGCACATCGGGGAGCTGGGCGATGCTTTTGTGCTCAAGGCCCAAGTGGATGTTGGCGGCAGGGGAAAAGCCGGTGGCATTCTGATGGCGGACAAAAATACGGGACGAGCGGTGGCAGAGGAGCTCTTCGGAAAGCAGATCAAGGGCCTGCCTGTGCATGAGGTCCTTGCCGAACAGCGCCTCACGATCCACCACGAGTACTACCTCTCCATCACGGTCGACCGGTCGAGCAAACAGCCCCTCATCCTTTTCACGGAGGCCGGCGGCGTGGACATCGAGATCACGGCAAGGGAACACCCGGAGCTGATCCGCAAGGCGACCCCGAACCCGCTGATGCGGGACATCCCGTCATTCATGCTCCGGGAACTGGTGGGCACTGCCCCGAAGGAGATCGGGCCGATAATCAACAGGCTCTACCGGGTCTTCATCGAAAAGGATGCCCTCCTTGCCGAGATCAACCCGCTGGTGACGACTCCCATAGGCGTTTTTGCCGCGGACGCGAAGATCATCGTTGACGATAACGCCCTTGGGCGGCAAGGTTTTACCGTGAACCGCGGCCTCTCGGAACGCGAGCGGGAAGCGGAAAAGCACGGTTTCTCCTATGTCGAACTCGATGGTGCCATTGGGGTGATCGGCAACGGGGCCGGGCTCACTATGGCAACGCTCGACCTTATCGAGTATTATGGGGGGAAAGCGGCGAACTTCCTCGATGTCGGTGGCGGTGCCGAGAGCGAGCGGGTCATGAATGCGGTCCGTCTCGTTGCAAGCGTCCCAGCTGTGAAGGTCATTGTCGTGAACCTACTGGGCGGGATCACGAAATGCGATGAGGTGGCAAAAGGGATCATTGCCGCCGGCATCTCCCAGAAAGTGATCGTCCGGCTTGCCGGCACAAACGAGGCTGAAGGAAGGAAACTTCTCTCGGAGAAAGGGTACGAGATGCTGGATACCATGGACCTTGTCGTGAAGAAGGCTGTGGAGGTGACCGCATGATCTACGGCGACAGGAACACCGGCGTCCTCGTTCAGGGGGCAACCGGGAAGCAGGGCGAATTCCATATCGGCCTGATGAATGCGTACGCACGGCAGGTTGGCGGCAGGGGAGTTGTCGCAGGTGTGACCCCCGGCAAAGGGGGGCAGCAGGTGCACGGCGTCCCGGTCTACAATACGGTGAAGGATGCGATGAAGGAACACGACATCGGCTCTGCCGTCATCTTCGTCCCTGCCGGGGCTGCAGCCGACGCGATCATGGAAGAAGCGAACGCCGGCCTCACCACTATCGTCTGTATTACCGAGCATATCCCGGTCCATGACACGATGAAGGCGATCGCCTATGCCCGGACGGAAGGGGCTAGCATAATCGGTCCCAACTGTCCCGGGCTCCTCTCGCCTGGCGAGGTGAAGATGGGGATCATGCCGTCAGGTCTTTTTTCCCGCGGGAATGTCGGGGTGATCTCACGGTCAGGTACCCTGACGTACGAAGTCGTAGACGAGCTCACCCGGGCCGGCATCGGTCAGAGTACCGTGGTCGGCATCGGCGGCGACCCGGTCATCGGCCAGACCTTTGTCGATGTGCTGGAACGGTTTGAAAAGGATCCCCAGACCAAAGCTGTTGTCCTGATCGGGGAAGTCGGGGGCAACCTCGAAGAGGAAGGAGCGAAGTCAACGGATCTCCCGATCGTCTCCTACATTGCCGGGGTTTCGGCACCCCCTGACAAGCGGATGGGGCATGCCGGAGCGATTGTCGAAGGCGGCGAGGGCGATGCCCGCTCGAAGATCGCCCGGCTCAAAAAGCATGGTGTTCCGGTGGCGTCCCGGGTCTCGGAGATACCGGAGATGGTACGGGAACTTTTCCGGTGCCGGTGCTGAAATCATTCTCCCCATTTTCTCGCCGTTTTTAGGGTAAATTCCACGGAATTATGACCCCCTTACGCCAGCCCTGCCCCCACTGGGGGCAGGGGCGTTTACGATGAGACGGTGATCAGATTGCGGGAATATTCTACCGGATTTATGCTAAGACAGCATCATTATTCTTCCTGTAAACTGTGAGAGAATTTTTTTAATAAAGCATGAAGAAATGGTTCCNAAAAATAAGGTGAGGTTTCCCGAAGGGTGCCCTGCGGAGGCATTAGTTAGTTTTTCAGGAACCCGTGATTTTGCCCCGCCGTGCCCCGGAGAGGCCCTGAGGCGGGGGAACCCTCCTGATTCATAATGAATTTCCGGTTATGGTTATCGTTTAGAGTCTGCCAGGCATCATCCTTTACTGAACACCATTCCCCCCTCCACCGGGCACACGTCCGTGCACCGGCCACAGAGATAGCATTCCCGCTTCGACCCGTCCTTTCCTGCCGAGCGGGTGGGGCAGGCTTTTTCACATTTCCGGCAGCTGATGCAGGACTCCGTCCGGTGCAGGCGGAAGAAACTGAACTCCGCGGGAATTGAGAAGAGGACCCCGAAAGGACAGAGGACACGGCAGACCGGGCGGTAGAGGAACAGGGAAATGAACATGAGTCCGGCAGCGATAATAAATCCCGCCGAGAGGGTAAGGGAGAAGAGATCATAGAGGCCGGTGACTGCCATCAGGTCGATGAGCGAGACTGCGGCAGCGACGGTTGCGACAAAGACGGCAAGCCGGACCAGTTCAAGGGTCGTCGTTCTCCGGATCGGTATCTTTCTCACCGGGACGGAGTAGGCAACCTCCTGCAGCGAGCCCACCGGGCAGATGTTCCCGCAGAATGTCCTTCCCGCAATGAGCGTGAGGACGATCACGGCGCAGATAACCAGGACGGCGGTTGTCACGGCTGAAGCACCGGTCACGATATTGACGAGGCTGCCAATCTCGGTTGGCATAATCGGTGCCCCGAAGACAAAGCCCAGGAATGTTCCCAGTACTGCTGCGGCCACGACTACCCGGCGCTTCATCACCCCGGCATACCAGAGGTATCCGGCAATCAGGGACCCGGCACCCATGAAGATCAGGGCATAGGTGAAAGCGGCAACTGATCCTCCGGAGAGCAATGAGGTCGCCACCAGCGAGAGCCCGAGTCCGAAGANCGAGGAGAGGACNAGGGCCGGGAGGGACTTTTCGATCTTGACACCGAAGATACCGCTCCGGATCACCGCGAAGATGATACCNGTAACGAGGAAGAACAGTACTGCTTCGGTTATGACCATGGAAACGGGGATATTCGGGAATAGTACGGAAGCGGCAGGATCAGGAACGACTGATGGTGCCGTAGCGGGGACCGGGGTTACCTGGCCGGGCGGTGAAAGAGGTGCACCTGATGTTACTGTCGGGGCTGCAGTCGGGTCCGGTACCGGTGCAGTCGTCGTCTGCGTTGGAGCCACTGTTTTAGAAGGGAGGGACCCTGAAGTCGTCAATCCTGCCCGGGAAGTATAATCGCAGAGCGAATTTCCGTCGGCGTCAACGAAGAGGAAACACCGCCCGGGGGACGGGCACCCCCCGATACCTTTGGGGCAGACCGCGGCACATACCGGGTACGCGAGCCCCGCAGTCAGGATGACTGATGCCACGGAACGCCTGATCAATTTTGGAATCTGCATACTGCTTACCCGCACTGCCCAACCCCGGACTTGTTCTCCAGCGTGAGCGCCGGGCATTAAAAAATAAGAGTATTGTGACAGTTCAGCATAATCCTCGCCGGGGGATAATCTGCACCGGGTCCATGATAGCAATTCAAATAGTCCCTTCTTTAATGATCCCGAAAACCGTTGAGCGGCATCATGCTCCGGCCCACCGGCACCATCATTAAATATCTGAGTCTCTAACAATTGACTGACTAGTCAATTCAGGTGTTTACCATGTTATACCGTACTGTCCCCAAGAGCGGCGACAAGCTCTCTATCCTCGGCTTTGGCTGCATGCGTTACCCGTCAAAAGGACGGGGTGTCGATGAGGAGCGGACGATTAAGCAGATCCGGCACGCCATTGAGAAGGGCGTCAACTATGTTGATACGGCACCGGTCTACCACATGGGAAAGAGCGAAGCTATCCTCGGCCGGGCCCTCGCCGGCGGTTATCGCGAGAAAGTACGCATCGCCACCAAGCTCCCCCACTGGTCGGTCTTCGAGCGGGCAGACATGGACCGGATCCTCAACGCCCAGCTCAAAACCCTCCGGACCGATCACATCGATTATTACCTCCTTCACAGCCTCAGCAAGGGCAGTTTCGATAAGCTCGTGGGACTGGGTGTCCTCGAATTCCTCGATACCGCAAAGAAAGACGGGCGGATAAAAAATGCCGGCTTCTCCTTTCACGGGAACACGCCGGCATTCAGGGAGATCGTGGATGCCTATGGCTGGGAGTTCTGCCAGATCCAGTACAACTACCTTGACGAGACCAGCCAGGCAGGGACAGAAGGCCTGAAATACGCTGCAGCAAAGGGCCTTGCCGTCATCATCATGGAACCCCTGCGGGGTGGGAACCTTGCCGGGAAGATACCTGAATCGATCCGGAAGATCTGGGAGAACGCCCCCGTGAAGAGGACCCCGGCAGAATGGGCACTGCGCTGGGTATGGAACCATCCCGAAGTTACCGTCGTCCTCTCCGGCATGAATGACGAGGCACATATCGAGGAGAACATCCGGGCCGCCGAAGAAGGTTTCCCGGACTCACTCACGGCCGATGAACTGGCGACGGTCGAAAAGGCGAGGGACGAGTACCGGCGCCTGATGAAAGTCGGCTGCACGGGATGCGGGTACTGCATGCCCTGTCCTGCGGGCGTTGACATCCCCGGCTGTTTTGCCGGGTATAACGCCTATCACCTTTTCCCTCACGACCGCTCCGGCAAATTCCAGTACATAGGGCGGCATGGAGGCCTTATGGGGGAGAGATCGAATGCCGGTCTCTGCCGCCAGTGCGGGAAATGTGCAAAGGCATGTCCTCAAGCCCTGCCGATCCCGGCCCTCATGAAGGAGGTCTCCCGCGAGATGGACGGCATGATCGGGATCGCGGTGCCGATCCTGAAAGGAGCACTCTGGTGTGTGAACAAGGCCGGCCGACTGAAACGGGCAATAACGGGTGAAAAGGCGGATGCCTGATCCCGGCAGCGACAAGCGGGAGGCGATCCTGGAGACAGCGCTCTCCCTCTTCGTGGAGCGGGGCTTTTTCGGGACGCCGACCTCGCTCATCTCAAAAGAAGCCGGGGTAGCAACCGGCACCCTCTTCTTTTACTTCAGGACCAAGGAGGAGCTGATCGATACCCTCTACCTCCAGGTCAAGGCACGGGCGGCGGAGGCGATGTGCCGGGGGCTCAGCCAGGAGAAAGACACGAAAGCCCGGCTTAACCGCCTCGGCCATAACGCCGTCGCATGGGGGATAGAAAACCCTGAGGAATTAAACTTCATGGAACAGTTCGCCCATTCCCCGTTCGTCTCAACGAGTGCCCAGGAAGAGGGGATGAGCCGTTTTGTCTTCCTGCAGGATCTTGTTACCGGGGGGATCCGGGAAGGAGTGATCCGGGCGTACGATCCGCAGCTCCTGGTCTTCATGATGGCCTCATCGCTGTCGGGCCTGATCGGGCGGGTGACCGCTGCCGAATCCTCAGAAGAACGGGAAGCAATCATCGACCAGGGACTGGAATTTGTCTGGAACGGTCTTACTACCGGACCGGCAGGGAAGAGAATGAACAGGAAAAAACCAGGGAAGAAGTGATATCATGACAACGATTCTGGAAGCACGGGATTTATCCAAGAAGTACGGGGATGTGAAAGCAGTCGACCAGGTAACGCTCAGCGTGGAGGAGGGGGCACTCTTTGGTCTCTTAGGCCCGAACGGCTCCGGTAAGACAACCATGATCAAGATGCTGACCGGGCAGGTCAGGCCGACGAGCGGTTCTGCAACCGTGCTCGGGCTTGACGTGGGAAAGGACCCGGTCGGGGTCCGTAACCTTGTCGGGATCATCCCCGAGCAGGAGACCCCGCCGAGTTTCCTCACGTCAATGGAATATCTTGCCTTTGTCGGGGCTGTCCGGAAGATCCCCGATCTTGAAACGAAGGCCGACTGGTGGTTTGATTTCCTCGAGTTCCGGGACAAGAAGAACGTGCTCTGCAAGGACCTGTCGAGGGGGACCCGTCAGAAGCTGATGTTTGCCCAGGCGTTCATCCATGAACCTGCCCTCGCCCTGATCGACGAGCCGCTCATCAACTTCGACCCGATTATGCAGGACCTGGTCAAAGACTACCTCGCAGGTTACGTGAAGAAGGGGAAGACGATCTTTATCTCGACCCATATCCTTGAGGTGGCAGAGGAGATCTGCTCGGGCTTTGCTATCCTGCACAAGGGAAAGCTCCTGCATACCGGCCCGGTAGCCGATCTGACCGGGAGAGGTGAGCACCTTCCCCAGTTCTTCCTCTCTCTGGTCCGGAAGGGAAATCATGTTTGAACTCTTCACGGCAATGGTCAAAGAGGAGTGGCGGATGCACTCCACCATGTTCGGGAGCCTGTCTTTTGCTCTCTTCCCGGTGATGATCTTCGGGATCGCCTTCATGGGGGCATTCCTCCTGCCGTTGCTCAGGTCGACGATGCCTGCCGGCGACCTCGTCCTGATCGTACATGCAAACTTCCTCCTCCTCGGGTTCATGGTCGGGGCGTTCGGTCTCCTCGGAAACGAGGTAATGAACCGCCGTTTCGGCCAGGCAAGCTTTCTCGCCTATTCGGCCCGGAGCCTCCCGCTTGCGGAGTCCCATATTTTCGTCACTTTCGTGATCAAGGACGTCATCTACTACTTCTTCCTCTGGGTCTTCCCCTTCGGGTTCGGGTATATCCTCGCGTCGCCNTTCATCGGTGTCCCCCTTTCCGGCTCGCTGCTCCTGCTGCTGACCCTGACGCTTGCGTTCCTGTACGGTCTCTGCGTGGTCTTCTTCCTCTCGTCCCTGTATGCCCGCTCGCGGCTCCTTCTCTGGACCGCCGTCCTGATCCTTGGTGCAGGGTGGGGCGTCCTTGCGGTCGCTACAGGTATGAATCCTGCGTTATTCTTCCCGCCCCTGCTGCTCTATGCAGCCTTCTCGCGGTTGAACCTGGTGGTATCCCTGATCATCCTTGCAATCCTGTTCGCCCTCGCGGTCTTCCTTTTCAGCCCTGAGTACGCCGGGACAACCAAAGAGCACCGGAATGCCTTCACCCCTCTTCTGGGGAAGTTTGCGCTCCTGCCGGATCCCCCGCTGGCGGCAAAAGACCTGATCGACCTGTACCGCAGCGGGAGCGTCGTCGGCCAGACCCTCTTTTCGTTCCTGATCCCTCTTGGGGTCATCTGGTTCTTCCTCTCCCTGCTGGGCCCGTACCTGCCGCCGCACGGCCTGCTCTTCATGTTTGCCATCATCACCGGGGTGATTGCATCGACGATGTATACCTGGGTCACGATGTTCGACACCTTCGGGCCCTATGCCTGCCTCCCGGTCGCGGTCAGCCGGCTCATCAGCGGGAAGCTCACCACGTTTGCCGTGCTGCAGGCCGTGCCTGCGGTATTTATTGCCGTCGTAGCCCTTCTCAGTGGCGAGTATGGCAATCTGGTTCCCGCCATCGTGCTCTGCCTCGCGGTGTCCTTCTATGCCGCCGGCGTAATGGTATGGCTGACCGGTCTCTCTCCCAATGTCCTGGTCTACGACGTGAAGGTGATGGCAGTTTACCTCATCCTCACAGGAATTGTCCTGACCATCTTCAGTGCCCTCGCGTTTGCCAATCCCCTCTATGCCTTGACTTCTGTTATCCTTCTTCTGCCCGCATGGCTGCTGGTGCAGAAAGGCAGGAAGAGGTGGGACGCGGTGGATCCGGCAGGGTTTTAATCCCTGTTATTTTTTGCTTCCCCATCCGTACCGGAAAGGGGCTGCACAACTTCAGGGACATTCCCCCCGCCGCAAGCGTTTATCATTTATCATCCCAAACCAGTAACGACACCATGCCCGCACCTCAGTTCTTCCCCATCCCGCCCGAGTTGTTCGCCCTTGCGTGCGATACCGTCAGCAAACGCGTATCGCGCCTGCCGTTCCTGAGGAGCGGGGTCACTATTACCGGCGAGCTGGTCGGGGTTACCATAGAGTGCCTGAATGCCGAACCGAAAAAAGCCCTTGCCCTCACGACCCCGCGGGATTCTTCACCCGGCCTGGAGCCCGGTCTCGACCATTGTCTCGAAGGGCGGCTCACTCTTGTCGGGAAGACGGTCGTTCCCATTATCTTCGATGTACTCTGTGCCGCCGGCATTACCGAGCCTGCCCAGATCACGGACCGTCGCTCAATTTGTTCACGGAACGGGCTGCGGCTGCTTCCTGCATGGTCCTGGCATATCGGCGCCACCACGGCCGCGGCCGTCAGGTTCGGCGAAGCAGGCGGGAACGGAGCGGTCGCTCTCTCATGGATGAGCATGTGTCCTGTCTGCCGGACCGGGATCCTGGAGCGGGTCGTGGGAAAGCAGCTCTTCGGGATCCCACATACGGATTTTTACATAGAGTGCTCCCATTGCGGGGCAAAATTTATCCCGGTCGGCCCTGCGTTCCGGCTGGTATCCATCGCGACCATCAGGGATCCTCTCTGGAAAAAACACCTCGACAAGACCTACCCTGCCGATACCTGGGCAGCACTCGCGCGCGGGCCGGGCACCGGCCCTGCCACACAACCACCAGCGATCAAAAAAGTTGCAGTTCCGGCTCTTAGGGTGTCCACGGTCACGTTCTCCCTCTTAAAGGACGGTTCGATTGCCGTTCCGGTTGAAGGAAAGATCCTGTATTTCCGGCCGGTTGCCCTGCGTTTTGCCGGTGGGGTGAAGGAGGACACCTTTGCACGGGGGCAGAAGATCCTCCGGGAGGTGCTGGACGATCCTGTCTTCAGTCACCTGAAGCCGGCAGTGCTTGCAAAACACTCCCGGTATCTCGAGATGAAGACCGGCCTCTTCCTGGGCCAGCTCAAGGAACGCCATGACCCGTTTTACCGTGAATTCCTGAACCGGTACGGCGATGAACGTTATGGATCGTTCAGGGCAGAGGAGTCCAAGGAGATCGGGAAGAAAGGGGTCCTGATCGTGGTTGTCAACCGGGCTCTCTACGAAGTTGTCGATTGCCGGGATTCGTTCCGTGCCATGATCAATGACAATTTTGGACGGGTCGGGCCCGAAGACTGCCTTCTCTCCGGCGATCCCATCCGGTGTAAGGTGAATGCCGTTCTCTGCACCTATAAAAAAGAGGCCGGGCTGTACGTCCATGCTGCAGAAGCAGATGACGCGCGGGTCCGTCTGACATCCCTGTTACGGGAGCATGTCCCTTCCTGAACGTCGTAAAAATTCCCGAAAACAACCGGGAATCCCAACCAGAGAATTTTTCATATCAAATGAGAACATTAATAGTTATCCAGTCTTGATAACCGGAAACGGAGTTCACCGATGAAATGCCCTCATTGCGGGATGAATATACGGGATAATATCACCACATGCGGCTATTGCGGAGAAGACATACCCCAGAGTACGGATAAATTTTCAGACGGCGGGGCAAAAACGCAAGCGGGTGGAGGAGCCGCAAAACGTCTCGCAGATGAGCCTGACATGGAGGAAGAGGAAGAAGGAGGGCTCTCCCCGTACCTGCAGCCCGGGGAACAGGTCCTCATCGGCTCCCTCAACGTATCCGTCAAGAAGTTCTTTTTCCATGCCTACATGACTAACCGGCGTATTTTCCTGATCGATACCCAGGAGAAGAAACTCAAGGTTACTGCGAAGGATGTCCCACGGGAGACCATTGCCGGCAGCAGTATCGAGTCTTCGGAGAGTTCGGACCCTGTCCTTGTCCTGTCCATACGCTCGGCCGACGATGAAATTAAAACCATGAAGATCGTCTTTGTCCAGAACGGCCTTGACCGTTCTGGTGAGATCGATGAGTGGATCTCCCTTCTCCATGAAGGCGAGCAGCCGAAAAAACCGCAGAAACGCATTGCCGGGGAGCCCGCGGAACCTAGAGCTGCAATCGAGGAAGAACCCAGCGAAGAACCGGAACCTCTCCCCCCGGGGAAACCGGTGACCCGAAAGGAGCTCCACCCGGCGAGAAAACCGGTGAAGGACCATGAAAAACAACCGCCCGTCAAACGGCTGATCTCTCCCTATGCTGCTCCCGTGGCGGAACCGGAACCAGAGTATGAACCCCCGCCACGGCGTGCCCAGGTCCGCCAGATCCCCGAGCCCCTTGAGCGGGCAGTTTCTGAAGAGAACCCGGCCCCTTCCCAGCGTCGGGGGGACGAAGTCTCGCAGGTCAGGAAGCCCGAAGTCCAGTCGGCCATGAAAGTCGCGATGAAGAGTGCCATGAAGCCCCTGACGCAGCAGGGCCAAAAACCCGTGCGGCGGGAGGTTACCGAACGGATTGTACGGAGACCCGTGGTGGAATCGGAAAGCAACGAACCTGCTCCGACGGTAAAACGACCGCAGATCTATGAAAAACCTGAGGAGAAACCCGAACCCGAAGCGGTCCCGGAAGTTCCGGAAATCCCCCAGTTCTGCCATAATTGCGGCAAGAAGCTCCCGCTCGAAGCCAACTTCTGTCCCGGCTGTGGTACCCGCCTCGGTCAGAACCGGACCCTGACTGGCGCACGGTTCCCGTCAACGCATCATCATAAGAAAACCCTCCCCTCCGACACCGTGACGGACCGCAAGCCTGTCCCGCCGCCGCGGACAGAAGAGCCGGATGAGGATGAGATCGAGGATGAAAAACCGCAGCCCACCAAGCCCCCGGTCAAGAAGGCGCCCAAGGGAAGCGAAATGACCATTCTCCATAAATTCCTCAGAAGATAATTTTTTTAGACCAGATTTCTGTTTTGAATTTTCAAATTTTTTTTACAAACCATCTCATTTTCTCCACCAGGTATGAATGCAGCCCCCCACTCTCCAAAAGAGAGGGGCAGCCCAGAAGAAGCCCCCCTGACCCCTTTTTTTGGTGTTTTTTCGTCAATTTTATGAGAGGATATCAGAATTGGGAATAGCCCGGGGTGCGGGCCGGAGGCATTAAAATCTGGAGCCCAGAAGCGGCTGCTCTTTTGTTAGAGGATTTCACCAGGAGACAATTTTTTGGAAAAAAATTCTTTTTTTAACTTCCCCCACCCCACCGGCTCAGAAGAACCGAAAGTAGTCCATTGTGAATCAAACGACGGAAGACTTATTTAAAAATTACTCCGGATAATAAAATTCTCTCTAATAATTGCTGAATGAGAAATGTTATATGAATTCCAGACCCTTTTATTATTACGAAGTGTCACGAGGAGATCAATGAAGAGAAATATCCAGATTGAAGCTTTGGACCAGATTCCCCTGGAAAAGCAGCGGATCGAACTTGCCGAACGCAAATGCCTTGGTCACCCCGACAGTATTGCCGACGGGATTGCCGAATCGATCAGCCAGGCGCTCTGCAGGACCTACCTCGAGGANTTCGGAGTCGTCCTGCACCACAACACCGACCAGGGGGAGGTTGTTGCCGGTGAGTCCAGCCCGAAGTTCGGCGGCGGGAGAATCATTCGCCCGATGTATATCCTTATTGACGGCCGGGCAACGAAGCAGTTCAATGGTGTTACTATCCCGACCGATGCGGTGGCCGTCGAAGCTGCCACAAAATACCTTCACAAGATCATTCCGGATCTCAACCTGAACCGTGACCTGATGATTGACTGCCGCCTCGGTACCGGTTCAACGGATCTCCGGGACGTCTTCAAGCCCTGTCAAGGGAAGGTACCACGCTCAAACGACACTTCTTTCGGTGTCGGCCACGCCCCGTTCTCCGATGTAGAGAACATCATCAGGAATTCAGCCGAGTTCATCGATACAAAACTCCGGAAGAAGTACCCCGCCATCGGTCAGGACATTAAGATCATGGGGCTCCGGGACCGCGACACAATCACCCTGACGGTAGCCTGCGCGATTGTCGACAAGCACTGTTCGGATATTAACGAGTACCAGGAATACATGGACCTCCTGAAAGAGGAGATCACTGCCGTGGCAAAGAAGAATACGAAACGCAAGGTTACTGTCCATGTGAATACCGCGGATGACATTAAAAAGAAGAGTGTCTTCCTGACCGTTACCGGGACCTCAGCCGAGATGGGAGACGACGGCTCAGTTGGACGTGGTAACCGATGCAACGGGCTCATCACCCCCAACCGTCCGATGAGCATGGAAGCCACGAGCGGAAAGAACCCGATCAACCATATCGGCAAGATCTACAACCTCCTCTCCACCCAGGTTGCCCAGGAATGCGTGGCGAAGGTTGACGGGATCGAGGAGATGTATGTCCGCCTTCTCTCCCAGATAGGGAAACCGATCGATCTCCCGCTTGTAGCAAGTGTTCAGATCCTTCCCGCCAAAGGCGTTACCCTCAAGGAGATCAATGCAGAGGTCTACGAGATCATTGACTGCGAGCTGGCCAATGTGACCAGCATCACCGAGAAAGTTATTGCCGGGAAACTTAAAACATTCTGATAAGAACATGGCACCCTCAAAAAAAACAGCCAGGAAATCTCCGGAAACTCCTTTTTCAGCTATCGTGCGGCTTGCCATCCCCAACAAGGGGCGAATCGCAGCTCCGATCATGGACCTTGTCGAGAAGAGTGGTCTCCATCTTGCTGAAGCCGGCGAACAGCGCCGCCTGATCACAAAAACGCTCGATCCCCACGTCGAGATCCTTTTCGCCAGGCCCGTCGATATCCCGGAATATGTCGCAACCGGGGCGGCGGACCTCGGGATCACCGGCCATGATATGGTAATGGAGCGCGGCTCCAATGTGGTCGAACTGCTGGACCTCCAGTCAGGCAGGGCGCAGCTCGTGCTTGCCGTGCACGAGGACTCGAAAATAACCCATGCCAGCGAGCTGGCGGGCCTTAAGGTAGCAACGGAATTCCCCGTCATCGCCCGTGCCTATTTCAAGAAACAGAAGGTCGATGTCGAGATCGTTCTTGTCGGGGGAGCCTGCGAGGCTGCTCCCCACCTTGGCATCGCGGACGCCATCATCGATCTTTCAAGCTCGGGAACAACGCTCAGGACAAACCGCCTCCGGGTCATCGACCAGGTCCTCACCACGTCGACGCTGCTGATAGCGAATCCCGGGGCCCTGAAGGCCAAGAAAGAGAAGATTGGTGAGATCCACCTTGCTCTCGAGAGCGTCATCCGTGCACGGGGTCAGTGTTACCTGATGATGAACGTAAAACGGACCTCGTTGGATGCCGTGCGTACCGTCCTTCCGGGGCTNGCCGGACCAACAATCATGGATGTTGCGTCGAGCGAAGGACTGGTCGCCGTCCATGCGGTCGTGAACGAGGAACGGGTCTACATGCTCATCAACCAGCTGAAGCGTGCAGGTGCAAAGGATATCCTCGTGATGGCGATCCAACGGATGATCCGCTGATTGTCATGAAGATCTTCCCTGCCGTTGATATCCTTGGCGGCCAGTGCGTCCAGCTCGTGCAGGGAAAGCGGGAGAGTGCGACAACTTATGGTGATCCGCTGTTGTGTGCAAGCCGGTGGCTCGACCAGGGTGCGGATGCCCTTCACGTCGTGAACCTGGACGGGGCATTCGGCAGTTCCTCAAAAAACGCGAGCCTCATCAGGGACCTGATCCGGCGGAGCGGTGTAGAGATCGAACTGGGCGGCGGGATCCGATCTGTTGAGGATGCCCGGCGCTGGCTGGAGACCGGTGTCGACCGGGTCATCATATCCACTCTTGCCACGCAGGACCCCAGATGTATCCGGACGCTTGCCCGGGAGTTCGGCAGCANCCGGGTGATGCCCGGTGTGGATGCAAAAGGCGGGCAGATCGCCGTGCATGGCTGGCAGGAGACAGCCGGGGATTACCTTGCATGGGCCAAGAAATTCGAGGAGATGGGTGCGGGGGCCCTTCTCTACACGAATGTCGATGTTGAAGGGCTTCAACAGGGGATCCTGGCTGAACCGGTGAAACGGCTAATTAACCATGTCAGGATCCCGGTTGTCGTTGCGGGCGGGGTTTCCTCACGTCACGACGTGGCCGGACTGCGGGATGCAGGGGCCTGGGGAGCTGTCCTCGGGTCGGCACTCTACAGCGGGAAGCTGACCCTGAAGGATGCACTGGAGGCGAGTAAATGAGATCTGTTGACGTGAAACGGGAAACAAAAGAGACGAAGATCGAGCTGAAACTCAATGCTGATGGTACCGGTAAAACTGTCACCGATACCGGTATTCCGTTCTTTGACCACATGCTTATGGCGATGGCCCGGCATGGTGGTTTCGACCTTTCCTGTATCGCAAAGGGAGACTTGCACGTGGACTGCCACCACACGATCGAGGATATCGGGATCGTTCTGGGCGATGCCATAAAACAGGTTATCGGCGACGGAGCCGGCATACTGCGCTTCTCCCATGCCATCATCCCGATGGACGAGTCCATCGCAACGGTGGTCCTTGACTGCGGCGGGCGGGGGTACCTTGTCTTCACGGGTACGTTCGGCAACAAGGCTGTTGGTACAATCCCATCGGAAATCTTCGAGCATTTCTTCTATTCGCTCTGTAACCGGGCGGGAATAACGGCCCATATCGCGTTCACCGGGAAGAATGACCACCACCAGTGCGAAGCGGTCTTCAAAGCGTTTGGGATTGCGCTTGGGGATGCACTTTCCTTATCCGGGAAAAAAGGGGTCCCGAGTACCAAGGGCACGTTCTGATCTGGTTAAAGGAACTTCTGCATCCAGACCGTGTCGAAGCAGATCCCTTTTTTCATTCCCACTTTTTTAAACCGCCCGCATTCGGTAAACCCGTGTCCTGCATGGAAGCGGATGCTTCCTTCATTCAATGAGGAGANACTGGAAAGGATCGTGGTGATTCCCCGCCGTTTTCCTTCTTCTTCAAGTCGGGCCAGCATTACGGATCCCAGACCTTTTCCCGTGAGGTCAGCGCGGATAAAATAGGTAATCTCGGCAGTATGCAAAAATCCCGGCACCGGGGTATGGGCGCGAAGCAGCCCGAAACCGGCAAGTGTTCCGTCAGGAAGCGTGGCAGCCAGGGAGGGATAATTACGGCAGGCTTCGAGAAAATGGTCAAAAAACCCATACGGGACTTTCTGTTCCGGATAAGCGGCGAATGTATGCTCGATATAATAATTGAAGAGATCGATGACTGCAACACGGTCGGATGCGGTCATGGGGCTGAAGGTGATGTCTGACAGGAACGGCATAACGGATTACTTTTGGCAGGCGGAGGATAAGAGATCTTTTACCGGGAAGATCTCCAGAGACCCGGGACGGCCCTGTGCGATTCAACGGGCAGGGAACAATCAAAGGAAGAGAGATACCGGGTTGTGGGCTCTTTGCCCGCTATTTCAGCGCAATTGCAGTCACATTGTCAATATTATCGACATAACCCGCGGTGATTCCGACGTTCTGCATAATATAGGTCCTGGCCTCAACTGTCCGGGGTACGTAATTGATCAACTGGAACCCCCGGTAATTCGCTGCCTGCGGATCGTAGATCGTGAGCTGGCTGTTCTCCAGCGGGAGCAGGAAGCGCGTGATGCCCACCTGCTTTGCTGCTGTCGCTTTCTCGACAGCACCCCCGATTGCCCCGACATGGCCGTCCTTGTCGATCGTTCCGGTCAGGGTTACATCCGGATCGATTGCACGGTGTTCGAGCGCAGCGATGGTCAGGAGGGTCATCAGTGCACCTGCGCTCGGACCGTCCACAGAAGAGATCTGGTTTTCAGCCTGGATTGAGAAGAATATGTCTGTCCCCGCCAGGTCGGCCCGGGTCCGGTTCTGGGCCACCGCCACTGCTGTATTGGCAGCATCCTGGAAGACGATGCCCATCAGGGGTTTGGTCTCCACGAGAACCCGCCCTTTTCCCGGCTGGGCCGTAACGGAGATGTTCATTACCGATCCGTTCTGGGTCACGACCCGCTCGATGAACGGCCCGTTCTGCACGAGCTGCACTGACTGGCTCACCGCCGGGGCGACCATGGACGCACTACCGGAGATCCCCAGCCGGTCAGCAGTCGGCCCTCCTCCACCCTGCGCCAGTTGCGACCGGTAGAAATCCAGCGTGCCTGTGGTTCCCTGCAGGCTGAGGTTGGCTGCATTCAGCATCTCCTGGAGCTGCATATTCTGCATGCTCAGTGTGTTTGCTCTGTTGATCAGGTTCGCGACCTGCCCCTGCTCGTAAGGCACAGAATAAAGAATCAACCCGATGTTGGCCAGGAGCGAGACGGCAAGAAGGATGGCAAGGAGACGTAGGGTCTTCATGGTGATGGTCCGGTTTCTGCACTCAGTTATTTGACGGAGAAGAAAGAACCTCACGCATCTTTTCGGTTTTTGAGACAAAAAGTGAGATATCAGGAGCGGCGAAAGATTCACCGTACTCAGATATTACGAAAAACCGGAACGAATAATTCAGAAAATGCCCGGAATCCGGGAGAAAAAAGAATTGATCTAGGACTTTGCTGCTAAATCAACGTCTTCTTTCTTGATCGTCTTTCTGCCTGCGTGCTCTGCCAGCTTGTTGGCTTCTTTGGTGAGCTGGGCAATATATTTCTCAGCTTTTACCACGAGTGCTTCAGCTGCATCGCTTCCCACGCGTTCGGCTCCGTTCTTCTTTGCAATCCTTACAACTGCGGCGATTGGTAA
>JGI20214J51088_10000118_pt1 | contig 55073 bp, 57 predicted proteins | sample WetSurMetagenome_FD_51088 | JGI IMG/M metagenome (IMG submission 51088) | reverse complement strand
AAAGGCTACGGGCTTGATATTCCCATGGAATGAAAACTACAGAGATAACGGATTCAGATTTTATTCCAGCCTGGATGAGGTTCTCAGCTATATACTGAATTTATAACCATACGGCTTAGCGCGGGCTGTTTCATTGTTGATACGAGCCAATGAGCGGCATGGGGGCTGCTCATTGCGCCTCAAGTTCCGCGACGACAGTCTTGTACTTCTCATGAATCATCATCCTGTCAAACTCCCAAAACTCTTTGAGCATTGTCTGATCTTCCATGTCGGAAAAGTATATCCTGGCTGCAGGGAAGAATATGTCATCTTCCTTCCTGATATGTTTCGGATAGAACTCGACGAGTGTTTTCAGGCAATCCGTCACTTTGCCAAATGCTTCCTCATTTCCCCTCCGGTAAAGCATGTTGGCTTCTACTAAGGCCTTTGTTGTATTGCGGCCAAGGATGTGGTCTCCAATCAATTCATCCATCAACAACTGATCTTTGCCGGATAGTTGTTTCTTGCGAAGCTCCCTGAACATGATATCTTCTTCCTTGCCATGATGTGTGTGATCGGCGTATATCCGGATAAAGTCAACAGCCGTATCCACAAAATAGGGATCGATAGCCTGCGCCTGCTCAACTTTCTCCAATGTGCGTCTGATCACGTTAAGCATTTTTTCGATCAGGCGGTGTTCTATCATAAGTGGCCCACGTGCCTGCATATTTCATCTCCTTTTTCAAAAGTGAACATGTTTATAAAATACCTTTTTTGCCGCTTCAGCCGAAGCGATATATATCGCCACAATCAGAATCATGAGGGCGAGAAAAGATACCGGCAAAGGGGTAAAACCAAAGAGCGTTCCTCCAATGGGAATGAAAGGCAGCGCCAGCGCAATGCCTACTATCAACAGTGTAGCAATTAACAAAGATTTACCGGGCCTGCTTTTAAGAAATGGGCCTCTCGTGCGGATGACAAGAACAACCAGCGACGCCGAAATAACCGACTCCACAAACCAGCCGGTCCTGGATTCCTCCGGAGAGGCATTGAGAATTAATAACAATACACCAAAGGTCAGAAAATCAAACAGGGAACTCAATAGCCCGAAGGTCATCATAAAGTTCCGTATAAACGGCATATTCCACCGCCGGGGGCGCTCCACCATTTCTTTATCCACATTGTCGGCGGCAATAGCCATCTCCGGGAAATCAGTCATCAGATTTGTCAGAAGGATCTGCTTCGGTAATAGCGGAAGAAAAGTCAGAAAAAGAGACGCGCCTGCCATGCTGAACATATTGCCGAAATTCGCGCTTGTCGCCATGAACACATACTTGAGAGTGTTGGCAAAAGTTCTTCTCCCTTCACGCACTCCCAGCGCCAGAACTCCAAGATCTTTTTCGAGCAGCACAATATCCGCCGCATCTTTCGCAACATCGACGCCGCTATCTACTGATATCCCCACATCGGCAGTATGGAGGGCCGATGCGTCATTTATGCCGTCGCCCATGTACCCAACGACATTTCCCGCCTTTTTCAGGGCAAGGATGATACGCTCTTTATGATTGGGTTCGACCTCTGCGAAGACATTCACTTTATTCACCTTTCTGAACAAGGCTGCGTCGCTCATCTGGTGGAGATCCGGACCTGTGAGGATTCCCGGGCCCAATAACCCGACTTGTTGCGCGACATGGGCGGCAACCAGGCGATTGTCCCCCGTAATTATTTTCAGTGAAACGCCGAGACTTCTAAGATCGGCTATGGTCCCGGCAATACCCGATTTTATCGGATCGAACAGCACAAGAAAGCCCAAAAAAGTCATGCCGGATTCGTGATCTTTATTGATGTTTGAAGCAGAGCCCACATCCCGATAGGCAATCCCCAGTGTGCGAAAGCCCTGGCTGCTGTATTCCTCAAAATGCGCTTGCGCCTTGTCTTGTATTTGCGCTATATCTACAACAGCCCCACCCGATATTTCAGCAGTTGTGCAAGCGGCAAGCACATCCTTTAAGGCCCCTTTCGTAATCATAAGATGTGTATTGTCGTGAGCGACCAGGATGCTTAAGCGCTTGCGGACAAAATCGTAGGGTTCTTCGTCAAGCTTTTGCCAGGCCGAGACATCAAACTTCCGATGGGCGCGTATCGCCACATCAATCGGGTTTGTAAATCCTGTTTCGTAAAAAGAATTGAGATAGGCATAGAGCAGGACTTTTTCGCTTTCATTGCCATCGATGTCAAGAGTGGAGCGGACATGGACCACGCCTTCAGTCAGTGTGCCGGTTTTATCGGAACAGAGGACGTTCATACTGCCGAAGTTCTCGATAGACGCAAGCCGTTTAACTATTACTTTTTTGAGCGCCATGCCTTTTGCGCCGTGGGCGAGATTGACCATGATAATGGCCGGCAGCAGTTGCGGGGTCAATCCGACTGCGAGGGCCAATGCAAAAAGAAATGAATCCAGGACAGGGCGCGCAAGGTATACATTAATTGCAAAAATAGCGATTACCAGCAGCAGAGTAACTTCCATAAGGAAGTAACCGAACCTCCTCACCCCGCGCTCAAATTCCGTTTCCGGAGATCTGAGGCTTAGGCGTTCAGAGACTTTGCCGAATTCAGTCTTTCGCCCTGTGCGCACAACTACTGCGCTCGCGCTGCCGCTGACTACGTGCGTCCCCATAAAGAGAGAGTTGACCCTTCCGGCAAGAGGAGTTTTCTCCGGCAGGACGCCGGATATTTTATCTTCGGGGTAGGTCTCGCCTGTCAGAGACGCTTCATCCATAAAGAGATTTTTTGATTCGAGGAGCAGACAGTCTCCCGGAATGACATCACCGGCGCTGACCGAAACGATATCTCCCGGAGCTATTTCTTCAACCGGAATGTCTTTCAGGGCGCCATCGCGCATGACCCTGGCCTTGATCTGTACGATAGACAGCAATTTGTCGATCGCATTCGTCGCTCCTTTTTCCTGCCAGAAGCCGAGGAGCCCGCTTACGAGGACAATAGCGGAGATGATAATTGCGTCCACATGATTGTGCAGGGAAAATGAGAGCGCAGACGCGAAGATCAGTATCAATATGATCGGGCTTTTGAATTGAGAAAGGAGAAGAGAGAGTGTAGTAGTTCTTTTTTTTGGCTTGAGGAGATTAGGCCCGTACAGTGTTATGCGTCTGCGCGCCTCATCGCTCGTCAAACCCTGCGAGGTAGTTTGTAACTGCTGAAGCAGTTCAGCAGTGGGAACATTCCAAAAAGATACTTTATTGTCCAAAGTTATTTTTCACCCGGCTTGCGCTCATTAAAGTTTCTAAGCAGATTTCAGGGCCTTCTGATAAAACTTTTCCGCATATTCCCTGACCATTCTTCTTGAGCTGAACGCCGGCCCAACGCTTTTCATCGCTTCCTTCATAAGTCTGACCCACGCCTGAGAAACTCCGTCTTCATCGACATGATAATAAAGCGGGATTATCTCTTTCTCCAGAACATCATAAATTGCGGCCGCATCCCTGTTGTTGTCTCCGTCTCCGCTCCCCAGCGCCCATCCGTTTTTGCCGTTAAACCCTTCAATCCACCAGCCATCCGGTATGCTCAGGTGCGGGACTCCATTAATAGCTGCCTTCATGCCGCTGGTACCGCAAGCCTCTAGGGGAGGAAGAGGATTGTTAAGCCAGACATCCACTCCATGGGTCATGTATTGCGCCATCTGCTCGTCATAGTCCTCAACAAAGGCAATCCTGCCACCGAATTCAGGGTCATGGGCAAAGTTGAATATCCGCTGAAGTATCCTTTTCCCGACGTCATCTGCGGGATGGGCCTTACCGGCGAATATAATCTGCAGGGGTTTCCAACGATTATTCAGAAGATTTTTCAGCCGTTCCAGATCATTAAATATCAAATCCGCCCTTTTGTAGGAGGCAAAACGGCGCGCAAAACCTATTGTTAACGCCCACTGATCAAACAAGGCTCCCCCGGCCACAACATTACTTGGATCGACCCTGTCTTCCACCCAGCGCCTGCGCACACGATCATGGATAAAATCAAGAAGTTTTCTCTTTAATCTGCAGTGCGTCTGCCATAATTCTCTATCAGGGATGCCATCTATCACCCCCCATATTGCGGGATTTTCATGTTCTTGAAGCCAGTGGGGAGAAAGGTATTTGTTGAAGAGGAGTTCCATCTTGGGTTCGATCCAGGTAGGCACATGGACCCCGTTCGTAATAGATACAATCGGAGCATCCTCTTCTTTAGTGTCGGGCCAGAGAGAGCTCCACATATGGCGGGCGACTTCAGCATGTCGTTTGCTGACGCCATTGCGATATGCCGACATCCTCAGGGCAAAAGCCGTCATATTGAAACCTGCAGAGGGGTCCTGCGGCGAAATCCCGAGTTGGAAAAAGGAGTCACGATTCAGACCGAGGAGCGGATAATAGTGGCTGAAATATTTATCCATGAGAGAAAACGGGAAAACATCATGCCCTGCGGGGACAGGCGTATGGGTTGTAAAAACAGTGGTAGATTTTACCTGCTGCAGAGCTTCTTCATAGGTTTTATTGTCTTGTATCAGCTCCCTGATTTTTTCCAGAACAGCAAAGGCCGGATGCCCCTCGTTCAAATGGAGCACGGAATGCTTTATCCCCAGGGTATTGAGGACCTCGCGGCCGCCGATACCGAGGACAATCTCCTGGCGCAGTCTCTGCTCGTTGTCGCCGGCGTAGAGATGGGCGGAGATGGCGCGGTTCCATGGATCATTTATTTCTATGTCCGTATCCATCAGGTAAAGGGGGACCCGGCCCACCATCACCTTCCACACAGCTACATGGATTGGAGGGTCGATAAACGGCACATCGATTACAAGCTGTTGCCCGCTTTCGTCAAGAACTCTTGTGATCGGCGCGGCATCCCTGTCGAGGATTTCGCTTATGTTCTCCTGCCACCCATCCGAGCGAATCTTCTGGCGCAAATACCCTTCGGGATACATAAAACCGACGGCCACCAGGGGAACTCCCAGGTCACTGCATTCCTTGAGATAATCGCCGGCCAGAAAACCTAATCCACCGGCATAAAAAGGGAGTGAACGCTGCAGCCCGTATTCAGCGGAAAAGTAAGCGATGGGCAAGCATTCGGGATCGGCAATGTTCTCCGAAAACCAGCCCTTCTTTGTCTCCATCTCTTCATGGAACATGGCGAGCACGGTATCGTAATGATTCAGATATTCGGGATCTTCTGAAGCAGCCCCGAATGTATTTTCAGGAAGCTCTCTCAGCATCTTTACAGGGTTATGGCAGCTCTCCTTCCATGCCGGGCGATCCAGCATCTTAAAGAGCATTCTCGCCGCAGGATGCCAGCTCCACCAGAGGTTGTACGCTAATTCTCCGAGACCCGCCAACCTGTCAGGCAGATGCGGAAATCGGTACTTTATGTTGTCAATTTGGCTTTTCTCTCCTATCTTCAATCAAGGCTCCTCAATTATCATCCGATCGAATCCACTCAGTTATTTCAGTATACTATCAATTCAGGCTTCCAAATACTACCGGGTAAAGTATAAAGATTCCTTTTGAAATACTGATGATAATATCAGAGCTCCTGGCTTGTATCCCCGCGATAATTGTGCGCAGAACCTGAAATCGCGACTCATGAATATACCTCTATATATCAAGCCAGCCCAGCGCTTCTTCCATACTGCGGAAGATGTTGTATTCGCCCTGTATTCCAGTAAGCTCAAAGTATGTTGCTGATAGCCGGGAAAGGCCGTACCCCAAATCGCGCGAAACAACCAGAGCTATTTTTTTGTCGGCGGAGGCATTGGGAAGTTTGCTTATATTCATATGAAGCGTCCTGAAAGAGTCGCCCGAAATGCCGGAACCATCCGCCTCCATAAAGTCAAACAGAAACTTGCCCGTAGGTTCATCCATCAGACAGCTCCTGACAGCGGCATAAATGTCATCAGCAGTTATTTCCCCGGTTGCAACGATTACAGTCAAATCCTTATTGCAATCAACGCTGACGTCCAATTTCCCCATTTCCCATTCTCCAGACTCAAAAAAGTGTCCCGTCCTTCGCTATTACGATCTCAATACATAACGGGAAAAAAGCGCCTGACATTTCCGCCAAATGCAAGCTGATATTATGTTCATGCATAAGCCGGGCGTTACGTATTTTAGCATTAAAACAGGCTGCTGTTAAACTGCTATGTCAGCTTGCCGGCTGCAACGGAGTCGGCGAGGAATACGATATTAATCGCAAAACCGCAGGATGACCCGATAAATAATACAATTATAGAATGTAATATCTGAAATCTTAGGGTCACGGGAAAGTCATTATTAAAATTATGACAAGAACCCGGCCCGGTATTTTTTTTCGCAGTTCTGATATGGTCCGTGATTTATACCGGGGGATTGTTTCATGTGGGTCATTGAGGCGGCTCCGGGCTTTCTATATGGTCACTTTTCTGATGTCCAATAGCGGAATGTCGGCATCTCCGATGAGCAGTCTGGAGCATTATGCCCGATTTGTTGACGTATCCCGGTAAAATGAGGACAATATTAATAGTCGGAGTTATTTCAATTTAGTATGCAGGGGGCGCGTTTGAAAGAGATAAGGATTGGAAATATTGCGGTCGGCGGCAAGAATCCCCCATTGATCATTGCCGGGCCGTGCGTCATAGAGGATGAAAACGTCACGTATCGGACCGCGGAAGGGCTAAAAGCGATATGTAATTCCGTCGGCCTTCCATTTATTTTTAAATGTTCATTCGACAAGGCCAACCGCACGTCCGTTACATCATTCAGGGGGCCGGGGCTCATGGCCGGTCTTGAGTTGTTATCCGAAATCGGGGGGAAACTTGATGTCCCGGTTATCTCCGATGTCCATTCAATTGAGCAGATACAACCTGCGGCAGATGCGCTGGATATGATCCAGATACCGGCGTTCCTGTGCCGTCAGACAGACCTGCTTGTTGCTGCTTCAAAGACCGGCAAGCCGGTTAATGTGAAGAAGGGCCAGTTCCTTGCGCCGTGGGATGTGCAGAATATCATAAGCAAATTCATCTCGGCCGGAAATGAAAATCTCATGTTGACAGAGCGAGGGACTTCATTCGGATATAACAATCTTGTTGTCGATTTCAGGTCTTTTCCGATCATGCGTTCTTATGGCTATCCGGTCATCTTCGATGTCACTCACAGCCTTCAGCTGCCGGGCGGGCAGGGAGGATGCTCGGGAGGCCAGAGCGAATACGCGCTTCCCCTTGCAAGGGCTGCGGCAGCCGCGGGAGTGGACGGATTTTTCATGGAGGTCCATCCGGACCCTGCAAAGGCCCTGTGCGACGGTCCGAATATGATAAGGCTGGATGAAATCGAAAAGCTCCTGCTGGAAATCAAAAAAATCAGCGCAATTATAAGCCGATAGCTTCGGAGATATAGATTAAAAATTATGGTCGTCATGGTTATCCATCTCTCGTCCCGCCAATCTACGCAGTTCATCGCATCACCATGATTGACAGGCAAACGCCTGATATTATTGTCATAAAACGGATACGATATCTCCGCGCCGGGACTTCGATATGGCTACTCATGACGGCCTTTTCGGTTTCTTAAATAGAGATATTACATCGGATTTTCTGCTTTCCGCGCTGTCAAGTTTGCCTTTTTACAGCATTTTTCCAAGTTCCTGAGATATAATAAATATATTTGTTTTTATATGTGAAAGGACAGAGACTTATGCAGACAATTTTGAATTCGCGCGATATCGGCTACCTGGAAGAGATGGCGCGGGAGATGCGCATCGAGATCGTCAGGATGCTCGAAAAGTCCGGTTCTGGGCATACCGGCGGTTCTCTGTCCGCGGCGGATATCGTTTCAGCGTTATATTTTTACAAAATGAGGCATCGTCCCGAAGATCCCAAATGGGTTGGCAGGGACAGATTTGTCCTCTCGAAAGGCCATGCCGCGCCTGTTCTTTATGCGGCGCTGGCGCTGTCAGGGTACATGGACAGGTCGATGCTATGTTCCCTCAGGAAACTGAACTGTCCGTTGCAGGGACATCCATCGTCAAAGATGCTTGCCGGGGTCGAGGTGTCTACCGGTTCGCTTGGGCAGGGGCTTTCGATAGCCAACGGTATGGCGCTGGGGCTGCGGCTCGACAAGAGAGATTCGCGGGTTTATTGCCTGCTCGGCGACGGTGAAAGCCAGGAGGGGCAGGTCTGGGAGGCGGCAATGTCGGCTGCTCATTATAAACTCGACAATATTTGCGCCATACTTGATTCCAACGGTCTCCAGATCGACGGAAAGGTCAGTGATGTTATGAACATCGAGCCGGTTGAGGATAAATGGAAGGCGTTCGGTTGGCATACGTTGCCGATTGACGGCCATAACATGAAGGCTATTGCAGATGCGCTTGACGCCGCTGAAAAGGTCAAAGAAAAGCCTTGCATTATTATTGCAAAGACTATAAAAGGCAAGGGAGTTTCTATTTTTGAAGGCAAGGCGGAGTACCATGGGCTTGCTCCGACTGCGGCTGAACTCGATGTTGCGATAAAGGAACTGGGTGGAAATGGCAAGTAGGGATCAGGAACAGAAAACAGGCAGGACCGATTTTGCGGGCGAAGCTGTCGCCACAAGGGATGTATACGGCGCGACTCTGATCGAACTCGGGGAAAAAAATGAAAATATCGTTGTGCTCGACGCCGACCTGTCAGGATCTACAAAGACAAAGGGTTTTTCAAAGGCCTTTCCTGAAAGGTTTTTCAATATGGGTATCTCTGAACAGGATCTGGTGGGGACTGCAGGCGGGCTTTCGCTGACAGGAAAGATACCTTTTGCCTCTACCTTTGCCATATTCGAGTCCGGAAGAGCGTGGGAGCAGGTCAGGCAGACCATAGGGTATTCCAGCCTCAACGTAAAACTGGTTGCAACCCATAGCGGCCTCACTGTCGGTGAAGATGGGGCTTCTCACCAGGCCCTTGAGGACATAACGCTTATGCGGGTTATCCCCGGATTAACTGTTATTGTCCCGGCGGACGGGTATGAAACCAAACAGGCCCTCGATGCCATAACGGAATATAAAGGGCCGGTTTATATGAGGCTCGGCAGGTCAAAGGTTCCGCCGGTCATGCCGGAAGGGTATGAATTCCGGATAGGCAGGGCGCATACTTTTTCGCTTGGCAATGATGCGACCATTGTGGCAACCGGGATCATGGTTTCAGCCGCACTGAAGGCGAGGGATATCCTCGCAAAAGAGGGTATTGACGCCGGAGTAATAAATATGTCGACCATCAAGCCGCTGGATGGAGAAAGCCTGCTTGCGGCAGCGCGAAAATCGAGACTGATAGTCACAGCCGAAGAACATTCGATAATTGGCGGACTTGGCGGAGCGGTTTCCGAGTTTCTTTCCGAAAACTGTCCTGTCAGGGTATTAAGGATCGGCACAAAAGACACCTTTGGCCGTTCGGGCAGTCCTGATGAATTGCTGAAGGAATACGGACTTACTGCGGACAATATCTCGGATACGATAAGGAGAAATAATAGATGATATCTTTCCGGAACGTTTCAAAATATTATGAGAACGAACCGGTTTTAAAGGGTATTAATCTTGAGATAGCGAAAGGGGAGATGGTTTTTCTTACCGGTCCTACAGGCGCCGGCAAATCTACTCTGCTCAAGCTTCTGTATGCCGCCGAAGCGCCGGATGAAGGCGAAATCATGCTGCAGGATTTCAGTCTTGGCAAACTCAGAGCGTCGGAGGTCCCTCCGCTGAGGAGGAGTATAGGGGTTGTATTCCAGGACTTCAAACTCCTTGACAACATGACGGTTTATGATAATGTGGCCCTCGCGCTAAGGATACGCGGAAGAAAGGAAAAGGAGATAAAGGGGATCGTCCTGGATGCATTGAAGGACATACATCTCAGGCACAAGGTTGCCAGTTATCCGCCTGCCCTTTCCGGCGGAGAGCAGCAGCGCGTCGTCATCGCCAGGGCTATGGTTTCAGATCCGTCCGTGCTGCTTGCCGATGAACCGACGGGTAATCTTGATCCTGAAACCTCCAAGTACGTGGCAAAATTGTTCCACGAGGCGAATATCCACGGCACCACTATACTTATTGCAACCCATAATAGAGATCTCTACAAAAACACCGGCAAGAGGGTTATAAGGCTTGAAAACGGCGTTGTCCTCGGAGAGGAGATAGGCTGATGGAGCTATCGTATGCCACCCGGACTGCTTTTCGCAGTCTCTATAAGGAAAAATGGATCAACCTGTTGTCGGTCATCACTGTTGCCGCAAGCCTGATAGTCAGCGCTGTGGCCATATTATTGATATACAATTTCGATATTTTCACCCGCGCTCTTCCCGAAAAATTTACCATGACGGTCTATATGAAGGACAAAATAGATCAACAGGATGCCCGTAAACTTGAAGAGATGATAAATAGCAGGGGCTATGTGGTGGGTACCAAGTATATTTCGGCGGATCAGGCTTTTCAGGAACTGAAACGCACGCTTGGCAACATTAGCAATGTTTTTGAGGGGCTTGAGGAAAATCCCCTGTCTTCTGCAATCGAGGTGAGGCTGAAGCCGGAGATGGTTTCAGCCGTTTCGGTTAAGAATATTTCCGATGATATCAGGAACATGCCGGGAGTGGATGATGTTAATTATGAGGAGCAGATCGCCGATACGGTGCATCGCATAAAGACTTCGGTTGAAAATCTGAGCGTGTTTATTCTCGGGATAATTGTTTTTATAGTGCTGTTTGTCATTTCGAGCACAGTCAAGATACTCTTTTATCGCAGGAAAAATGAGATAGAAATAATCAAGCTGCTCGGCGCCACGGGCGGATTTATCAGGAAGCCGTTTCTGATCGAGGGCGGAGTTCTGGGGCTTCTGGGCGGCATTTTTGCGGTTTGCGGCGCAATAGTTTTTTATTATCTTACCACCGAAGTGTTCAGCGCGTTTATGCCTGTGCTTCACAAAATGGCGCTTCCCCTGGAGGCTCTTGCCTTTGTGCCTGTTGCCGGTCTCCTGATGGGGCTTGCGGGATCGCTCATATCGGTGGGCAGGCTCAAGATCTGAAAGCAATGCTAAAAGACAAATATTCCCTGCCGGCAGTCATAGCCGTTTTCTTTTTTTTATGCTCGGTATTCCTCCCCGGTCTGTCTGATGACTCCTATGCGGCAAGTCCCCGGGATGAATATAAAAAGGTCCAGAGAGACCTGAGAAAGCATAAAAAGAAGCTTGTTGAGGCGACCAGGGTCGAGAAATCTGTTGTTCACGACATCAGGGTTGTTGATTCAAATCTCGGCGACATCTCCGACCAAATGACTACCGCCAAGAAGCAGTTAAATGCATTAAAAGGGAATATTACAGTTCTCGAAGCTCAGATTGCGGCGTCTTCCGGCAAGCTTGAGTCTCAACGACAGCGCCTCAGAAAAAGACTCAGGACATTACAGCGGATCAACGCTTCCAAAGAAGTGATGCTTATGCTTATCAGCAATGAAGACCCGTCAACCCTGATGAGGATTTCGCGTTCTTTGGCCGAGATATCCAAACGCTACATGGATTCAATAAAGGTTTATCTCTCCCAGCTGATCCACCTTCAGGAGCAGAATAAGAAACTTAATGCCCTTATCGGAAATCTCAGATCGGAAGAGAATAGCCTTTCAAGGCTCGAACATGCATTCAAGGCGAAGAAACAGGAAAAAGAGACGCTGCTTGCAGGCGTAAGGAAAGAAAAAGAAAGCTATCAGAAGATGATCAGGGAATTAAGGGAAGACTCGAACAGGCTTCAAAGCATGATTCGGGACTCGGAAAGACGCGGCAAGGCACAAAGGGGCAAGACAACCAGGGGCGGCCGGGAGAAGCATGAATCACTGCCTGTTGACAGCGAATTTACCAGGCTGAAGGGAAGATTGTCCTGGCCTGTTCAGGGTAAGGTGGCGATAAAATACGGTTCCCAGATAGACCCGATATATAACCTTCCCGTCTTCAGGAGCGGCATACATATCAGGAGCAAGGCGGGCGCTGCCGTCAGAGCGGTCTGGAAGGGCAGAGTAGTATATGCTGCGGAATTCAAGGGTTACGGCAATCTGGTTGTAATAAGTCACGGAGCCGGATACCACTCTCTATATGGGAATTTGTCAAAGATTTTTTTGAAGAATGACGTTATAATAAAAGCTAATGAGGCGGTGGGCTCCGTCGGCGACTCCAGTGTGATAGGCGGCAGCGGTCTCTATTTTGAAATAAGGTATAAAGGGAAGCCGCTTGATCCAAGGCAATGGCTGACAAAATCCGGAGGATAAATATATGGGGTTAAAGAGAAAGCTGTTTGTAGTTTTAGTGGCCTTCATAGGCGCGGTTCTGGGCGCCCTTGTAGTGGTGGGACTGAATGCCCGCTTTGTGGATGCCCAGGGCAGTTATGAAGAACTGAGGTCATTTGTCGACGTGATGAACGTCATAAAAAAGAATTATGTGGATGAGGTAAAGACAAAAGACCTGCTGACAGGAGCCATCAAAGGCATGATCACCTCTCTCGACCCGCATTCCGGATATATGACCCCGGAGGCTTTCAAGGATTTTCAGGTTGAGACAAAGGGCGAGTTCGGCGGACTGGGCATACAAATAGGTATTAAAGACGCCATACTTACTGTAATAGCTCCTATCGAAGACACGCCTGCGTTCAAGGCGGGGCTTAAGTCCGGCGACAAGATAATCAAGATATCCGGTGAATCCACAAAAAACATGGCCATACATGACGCGGTCTCAAAGATGCGGGGTCCCAAGGGCAAGGCCATTACCCTCAGCATACTCCGCGAAGGCTGGACACAGACAAAGGATTTCAATATTGTAAGGGATATTATAAAGATAAAAAGCGTAAAACACAGGATGATCAGGGAAGATATCGGATATGTGAAACTCACACAGTTCCAGGAGATGTCTGCCGAAGATCTCTCGAAGGCGCTTAAAGCTCTTAAGGATAAGGGCATGAAGTCCATTATACTCGACCTCAGAAACGACCCGGGCGGACTGCTCAATATCGCGGTGGATGTTGCGAGCCAGTTCCTGCCTGCCCGCAAGCTTGTGGTCTATATCAAGGACCGCGGCGGAGACAAGAAAGAGTACTTTACCGACAGCAGTATGCCTTCTTACACAGATATCCCTATGGTTGTTCTGGTGAATCAGGGCAGCGCCAGCGCCTCTGAGATTGTGGCCGGAGCTATGAAGGACTGGAAAAGGGCTGTAGTTGTGGGCGCGCAGACATTCGGCAAGGGCTCTGTGCAGACCCTTATTCCCCTGAGCGACGGCTCGGGGTTGCGCCTTACGACGGCCAAGTACTATACCCCGAGCGGCCTTAGCATCCAGAATGTCGGCATTACTCCCGACATCGTGGTCAAACTCGAGGCAAAAGACGGCAAAGCTTTGACGGTAATAAGGGAAAAAGATCTGAAAGGTCACCTGGAAAACGAGAATAAGCTCGAAACGCCCGAGACGGAGGAGAAGGCCCCGTATGAGGTTGAAGAAAAAGACGACCTTCAGTTGCAGCGCGCGATAGATGTGCTTAAGACCTGGGAAGTCCTCGACAAACGCGAAAAGAAGGCCGCATAGTTGGGACGTGTTATTTTCGACATTGAGACGGTCGGGGCCGACTTCGACTTGCTCGAACCGGCTGTCCAGGACTATCTGGTAAAGTGGGCTGCAGACGAAGAGGAAGAGGAGAAGATAAAGGACAGTCTCTCCTTTTATCCTCTTACCGGCGAGATAGTCGCTATAGGCATGCTCAATCCCGATACCTGCAAAGGGGCGGTCTTTTTTCAGGCCCCGTCGGAAGCTGTTCAGCCGTTTGAAGATCAGAACATTAAATACGAATGCGGCACAGAAAAAGAGATCCTCGAAAAATTCTGGAATGTCATCAGGGCATATGATCAGATAGTGACCTTTAACGGCAGGGCTTTCGACTGTCCTTTTATTGCGATACGTTCTGCCGTACACCGGATCAAGCCGACGCGCAATCTGATTCCGTACAGATATTCCGACAAAGACCATATAGACCTGCTCGATCAGCTGAGTTTTTACGGGGCGTCCAGAAGGAAATTTCCGCTCGATATGTGGTGCCGTACATTCGGGATAAAGAGTCCCAAGGAAGACGGCATAACGGGCTATGAGGTGAAAAATCTCTTTAAGTCCGAAAGATATACGGACATTGCGCGATATTGCGCCGGAGATGTTGCGGCTACCCGGGAACTGCTCTCTGTCTGGGAAAAGTATATTCGATCCTCCTGATCCTGCAACTGTGCAAGAGTAAACTAAAATTTGTATATAATAGATAAAAGGCTGTCTATTAAAGGGAATATAAATATTACATATTCGTCCTACAAATCGTGTAGGTAACTGCGGAAATTTATTTTTCATTATTTTCTATTTTGCCACCCTTAAAAGACTTGACAAGCCGGGCAGGAATCCGTAAGATAGATCATCTGGTTGTCAGACCATCTTTTTTGAGTCCAATAGTGTAAAGCGCAGGAGGGTCTCAATGGCTAGCAATTTAGAATTAATAGTAGCCGAAGCACACATTGACGATGTCGGTCAGGGATTGGCCCGCATAACCAAGGAAGATGGTCTCACCTTGGGCGCTGTACCCGGAGATATTGTCGAAATAAAGGGAAACGCCATCACTGTAGCCCGTGTCGCAGCCGGATTTCCTGAGAATATTGACAAGAAACTGCTTCAGATAGACGACCTCACCCGCAAGAACGCTGAAATCAGTATTGGACAAAAAGTACAGGTCAGAAAGGTCCGCCGCGAGACTGCAACTAGTGTAATCCTCCTGCCCGTTGATGTCGATGCGCCTCTCCCCAGTGAACGGGATATCGAGAAGTTTGCAAACATACTTAATGGGGCTGCTATTCTGGCCGGCAATATCATAAATATGCCTTACTTCGGCGGCAAGGATCGTCTCTTTACGGTCATGGCCACAGCGCCCAATGCTCCTTGCATCATAAACATGAACACCCAGTTTGTCGTTCAGACCCCCGACTATGCGGTAGAAGAGCAGACCCGAATCTCATACGAGATGATCGGAGGTCTCGAAAGGGAACTCAAACTTGTGCGGGAGATGGTAGAACTGCCCCTGCGACACGAGGAACTCTTTTCGACGCTGGGGATAGAGGCTCCAAAGGGAGTTCTGCTCTATGGACCTCCCGGCACCGGGAAAACCCTCATAGCCCGCGCAATAGCTGCAGAATCAAAGCTTCACTTCATCAAGATCAACGGTCCCGAAATCATTCATAAATTTTATGGCGAGAGTGAAGCGCGTCTGCGCGAAATATTTGAGGACGCTATCCGCAAAGCCCCGAGTGTCATTTTTATAGATGAAATAGACGCCATCGCTCCGAAGCGCGAAAAAGTGCTTGGAGATGTCGAAAAGCGCGTCGTTGCCCAGTTGCTTGCCCTTATGGACGGTATGGTCCGCCGTGGACGAGTGGTTGTTATCGGCGCGACCAATATCCCCGAAATGATAGACCCGGCGCTTCGCCGCCCCGGTCGTTTCGACCGCGAAATAGTCATCCCGGTTCCGAATGCCCAGGGACGTCTTACCATTTTGAAGATACATAGCCGCCGCATGCCGCTTACGCCGGATGTTGATCTCGAATATCTTGCTCAGATCACGCACGGTTTTGTTGGCGCAGACATAGAGGCCCTCTGCAAAGAGGCCGGTATGGTGACGTTACGCAGACATGTTCAGCTGTATACTAAAGACAAGATCGACACGATTCTGCAGGACACTTCGACCATGAAAGTCACAATGGACGATTTTCTCTCGGCTCTGGTTGAGGTCGAGCCTTCCGCAACACGTGAGTTTTTTACCGAGCGTTCAACAATGCGCTGGGAAAATGTGGGCGGTCTCGACAAGATAAAAGAGACGCTGGTTTCCATAGTCGACTGGCCCAATAAATATCCCGAACTCTTTGCCGAAGGCAAATTGGCTCCGCCCAGAGGTATACTCTTCAGCGGTCCCTCAGGCACAGGTAAGACTCTTATGGCAAAGGCCCTTGCCGGAGAGACAGGTCTCAATTTTATAACCATCAGCGGGCCAACTCTTTTCTCGAAGTGGATGGGAGAGTCTGAAAAGGCATTGCATGATATCTTCAAGAAGGCTAAACAGTCCGCCCCCTGCATACTATTTTTCGACGAGATCGATTCGTTGATCCCGAGGCGCGGCGATGTAAGCGAAAGCGGACAATCAGAGCGCATGACCAGCCAGTTCTTCAGCGAACTGGACAACCTGGCGGATCATTCACAGGTTCTCCTGCTGGCCGCCACGAACCGTCCCGAATGTGTAGACCCGACCCTGCTGCGCGCAGGACGTCTCGATTTCCATCTCGAATTCCACGCGCCGACCTACAAAGAGCGGCTTGAGATATTCAATGTGCATACGGCCGGCAAGCCTATCGGTCCCGATGTAGACTTCAAGGAACTTGTAAATGAGACCGACGAAATGGTAGGATCACAGATAGCTTTAATCTGTAAACGCGCAACCATGACCGCCATCAGCGAGATCATTCATTCAATGAAAGGAGACAAACCCAAGAAGAAGCTTTTATTGACACGCGATCATTTTTTCAGGGCAATCAAGGAAATCATAAAAAATACAGAAAGCGAGCAATAAGTTTCTAATGTTGAGTTCTGTCAAAGCAGTAGAAAAAAGGCGCGCATATGAGGAAGTCGTAAATCAGATCCGCGCATTCATAGAAGACGGACGTCTCAAGCAGGGCGACCAGCTCCCCGCAGAGCGTCATCTTAGTGAGACCTTCAAGGTGTCCCGCGCAACAATAAGAGAGGCCATACGCACTCTCGAATCTCTCAAACTTGTCCAGTGCCGTCAGGGTGAAGGCACCTATGTCCTGTCATCGCCAGAAGATACAATTGTGCAACCGCTGGCAGCGGTGTTATTCAGCGCAAAGGACGAGATTTCCGATATCTTTTATGTTCGTAAGGCAATTGAGCCTTATATAGCCGAACTTGCCGCAATAAACGCTACACCAGAACAAATAATAGAAATGACTGAGCTGATCAGCCATCACAAGGATTCCTGCTGCGGGGGCAATGGTTCCGTCAATTGTGACTCCGGTTTCCATGCGCTTCTGTCCAGGATGTCAAGGAATTCGGTAATGGAGCGTCTTCTGACTGCGCTGGTCGATCTTATGGAGCAGACCCGCACAGAGAGTCTGAATGACGCGGAGCGTGTAAAAATATCATTTACAGGTCATCACGAAGTCTACGCAGCGATCAGAGACCGGGATGGTGAAGCTGCCCGGCTGGCTATGAGCCGACATCTGGATGAAGTGGAGAAGGTAGTGATGGGCAATAATGGAAAGGGGGGTGATAAACGCTAATATTCCATGATACCATATGCAATGAAAAAGGGCTTCTAGGGTAGTTAAAATTTCTTAAAACACTTTTGGAGGTGTGTGCAAATGGCAAAAGTTCATGAAATTACCGTCTGGGCGCGTGGCGTGCTCCAGGACAAAGAGGGTCGCGACGTAATCAACGCTTTTGGCGCAGCCCTGCAGAAAGAAGGAAAGTTCGCACAGGCATTTGACAACTACGAAGATCTTCCTGACCGCGTTCTCGTTCCGCTCAGGAAATATGTCCGTTTCAGCGATGAAGAAATCGAGCACAAGTATGTATACACCAACGACGTTCCTGAAATCGTTGTGATTCTCGAGCAGGCTATCGTAAAGGGAATCAACACAATCAGAGGTATGGAGAAGGGCGGCACCCTGATCATTAACACAGTAAAATCTCCTGACGTAATCCTCGGATTCATGCCGAACAAGGATCTCCTCAGCGTAATCGCAACAATAGACGCAACCTCTATTTCCGGCTTACAGACAATTGACTTCTCCGGATCAGAGGGCGGCATTGACGCAACCTCTCTGTGCGCAGGTCTTGCAGCCCCGATGGTAGGCGCAATGGCCAAGGTTACCGGGCTCGTAAAGAAAGAGACCCTCGCAGGTATCGTTAAGGACGTTGCCGGTATGGAGCGTGGTTTCAACGAAGTTGTTGTAAAGAAACTCTAATTTCAACTTTAAGTAGAGTTAGAAGTAATTGGGCATCAAACCCGTTTAAGACAAATAACGGAGTTTTTTCGAGGAGGAAGAAATGGCAAAGTTACCCAAATTCTCAAAATTCAGCATTCCGAAAGACTTGGAAGTTCCCTTCGGAGCTATCACACCGGCTCCGATAAAGTGTCAGAATCTGTTCATCACAGGAAACTGGCGTGTATTTCGCCCGGTTATCGACCATGCAAAATGCACCCGTTGTCTCACTTGCTACATGGCATGTCCGGATGCTTGCTGGACATACAATGAGCAGGCCGACAAGATTGAATATGTGAATGAATTCTGCAAAGGTTGCATGATTTGCGTACATGACTGTCCCGTACAGTGCATTTCTCCAATTCCGGAACTCGATTTCCCGGATGGCGTAGTACAGTTAGAGAAACCTTTCTAAATAAAGGCATAGGTCTATAAGTCTATTAAGGAGGAACAAACAATGGCAGAAATCAAAAATTTAACCGGCTGCGCAACTGCGGCTATCGGCGCTCAGCTGGCTGAAGTTGAAGTAATCTGTTCTTATCCCATCCGCCCCTATACGGCGATCATGATGGAACTTTCGAAGATGGTAGCAAATGGCGAGCTGGAAGCCGAGTTTATACACGGCGAAGGCGAGCATGCACAGGTTTCCGTAGTTCTCGGCGCATCCGCAGCAGGCGCCCGTGCATTTACCGGAAGCTCAGGCGTAGGACTTACCTATGCAATGGAAGTATACAGCCCGATGTCAGGTGGCCGTTATCCAGTTCAGATGTCAATCGCTGACAGAGCTCTTGACCCGCCTGGTGACTTCGGTTCAGAGCACACAGACGCAATGTCGACCCGCGGACAGGGTTGGATTCTCGGCTGGGCATGTTCCCCGCAGGAAGTTCTCGACAATACCCTGATGGCATACCGCATTGGTGAAGACCCTGCAGTTATGCTTCCGCAGATGCCGGTTCAGGATGGTTACTTTATTTCCCATATTCCTGACAAAGTCAGCGTTCCGACACTTGAGCAGGCAAGGGAATTCCTCCCGCCGTTCAAGGCCCCGCATCCCCTCAGCTTGACCAAGCCGTGTTCGCATGGCCCGCAGATCAGGCCTGACCAGGGCGGCCCGATGGATGCACAGCGCGCAGCGGTTTATATTGACGTTCCGCCGGTCATCGAAAAGGCAACCGCAGAATTTGCAAAGATATTCGGCCGCACATATGATCCGTTCATCGAGAAGTACAAGATGGATGACGCAGAGATCGCGATCTTCATTCAGGGCGCACATGCAAACACCTGCAGAAAAGAAATCGACAAGATGCGCAAACAGGGCGTCAAGATCGGTATGCTTCGTCCGCGTTGGATCATCCCTTGGCCGACACAGTACATCGCAGAAGCTTGCGCAGGCTTGAAGGCCCTCGGCGTAGTCGAGACCAGCACCTGCTACGGCGGCTCCATGAGGGGCGGTAACCTGCTTCCTGAAGTCCGTTCATCCCTGTATGATCTGGATATCAGGCCTGCAACATGTTCATTCATGGGCGGTCTCGGCGGCGCTACCATTTGGCCGGAAACATTCCACGAAATGGGCAAGATTTTGTCGCAGATGGCAAAAGACAAGGCAACCAACCAGTACACCTATTGGATGGGATTCGAGGCTTAATTAGCCTATCTATTTTTTTTGAGGAGGAAACATGTCATTTGATTATAAGTTTCAGAAACTTGAGCCTGCAAAGTCGTTTAAGGCAGTTCCGAAAGATGAGATGTATGTTCCCGGTCACCGCACCTGCGCAGGTTGCGGCCCGGCCCTGAACTACAGGCTCGTTGCCAAGGCAGCCGGCCCGAACACCATACTCATCGGCCCGACGGGCTGTATGTATGTTGCTAACGCCAGCTATCTCTGCACCCCGTATGCAGTTTCCTGGACGCATTGCCAGATCACCAACGGCGGCGCGGTAGCATCAGGAATCGAAGCTGCATTTAAGGTATTTGCAAGGAAGGGAAAATACACAGGCGTATTCCCGAGCATCATTGTTATGGCTGGTGACGGCGGAACCATTGATATCGGACTGCAGGCAATGTCTGCAATGCTGTATCGTAACCACAAGGCCCTGTTCGTATGCTATGACAACGAGTCATATGCAAACACAGGCGTTCAGACTTCACCGTGTACACCTTACGGCGCAAACACAACCTTCACACCTCCGGGCAAAGCTATTCCCGAAGGTAAGGTTCTGTTCCCGAAGTATGTTCCGGAAATGGTAATCGGCGGACACCCGGCGCTCAAGTATGTTGCTACCACGACCGTAGCGCATCCTCTTGATCTGACCAACAAGGTAAGAAAGGCCCTTTCATATGAAGGCCCGACTTTCCTGGATATGCTTTGTCCGTGCCCGAAGGGCTGGAAGTTCGACGAGAAGCTGACCCGCGAAATGGCGAAGCTGGCAGTCGAGACCGGTATGTGGTCACTGTTTGAGTGGGAAGACGGCGTATACAAATACACCAACGTCCCGAAGACCTACAAGCCGATTTCAGAGTACATGAAGAATCAGGGCCGTTTTGCACATCTTAAGGCAGAGCACATTGCCAAGATGCAGGCTTTTGTTGACGGCAGAATCGCAAAGGTTAAGGCCAATCTGGCGATTCCTGTAGCAACCCCGAAATAGTAATCAGGGAAGCAATATCCTTGATGACTTAGCATAGCAAATTTGTAAAAGTCCCCCCCCTCTGTTACGGAGGGGGGGGCAATGACCGCCCATCAAGGAGGAGCAGATCTCTGGTCAGGCTTCAAAACATTATGGGAGGAATTAATGGAACCAGTACAAGTTAAAGATCCAAAAGAAGTATACGGGTCCATTGTCGGAAACCGATGGATCCAGCTGATTTGCGGCGTCGTGTCAATGATTGTTATTTCAAACTTCCAGTATGCTTTTACCCTTTTCACCAAGGGAATGCAGGTCACCTGGGCCGGCACGCCCTACAAAGAAATAGCTCTTATTTATACAATTTTCATCCTTTTTGAAACATGGCCCGTGCCTATTGCAGGATGGCTGATTGACAAATTCGGTATCCGCAAACTCATGATCGTAGGCGCATGCGGTATTACAATCGGTTGGATACTTGGCGGCACAGTGGCAACAACCGTATTCCACCACTATATCACATACGGTTTCTTCTGCGGCACAGGCGCTGGTATCATCTACATCGCCACCGTCGCAAATGCCGTTAAGTGGTTCCCGGACAAACGCGGTCTGGCTGCAGGATGTACTGCTGCCGGATTCGGCGGCGGGTCTGCGCTGACACTTATTCCGATTAGCGCAACCATTGAAGCTATGGGTTGGCAGGGCGCCATGGCTGCATGGGGTATTGGCCAGGGTATTATAGCTGTTGCGTGCGCATTCATCCTCATACATCCGCCGGTAGGCTGGGTTCCTGCCGGATGGACAACCCCGAAGGCGGTTGCGCAAACGCGGAAGATGTTTACCGCGAAAGAGATGTTGTCGACAAAAGAGTTTTACATTATGTATTTCATGTTCCTCATGGTCTGCACAGGCGGACTGATGGCAACAGGTAATATGTACCGTATCGCCAAGTCCATCAACGTGGATAACGTGATGATCTTCGGTATCGCCATTGTTCCTGTAATCGCGACTATATCCGGTGTGACGAATGCCGCAGCTCGTATCGTGTGGGGCTCGATCTCGGACAGGATTGGTAGGGAATACACGATGGCCATCGCCTTTTTCTTTGAAGGCGTCATGATCTTCGCAATGACTCAGATGCAGGCCTATCCCGTTGCGTTCATGTTCATGATCCCATTCGTCTTCCTTGCCTGGGGTGAAATTTATGCCCTGTTCTCGGCTATTACGGGAGACGTCTTTGGCCCGAAGAACGCTTCTGGAAACTATGGTATATTGTATACTTCCAAAGGGTTGGCTTCAATTATGGCGGGTTGGGGAGCGGCAGCCGTGGCGCAAGCGTTTGCCGGCTCTTACATAGTTCCTCTCTATATTGCAGCCACATTCGACATTGTTGCCGCGATCATGGGTCTCTTTATCTTGAGGCCGATAATCAGAGCAAGAATCGCCGGGGAAGTGCAAACAGGTCATTGAGTATCGGCTCATACCCTGTGAAGCTTCAGGATATGAACTGAAACCTGATTAAGATTCATAAATTGGGGGGACAGAGAGCAAACTCTGTCCCCCCTTTTAAAGAGGAAAGAAAAAATGAAAATGCTGATTATCGGCGGCGCAGGTGATGTGGGAACGCATCTGATAGAGGCTTATAGCGGGCGTGGCTATGATATTCATGTTTTGGATCTGGCTCCGGCAAGCGATAAAATGGAGCAAAACCTACGCGTGACGTACTTCCAGGGTGATCTCACCGACAAAGCGCTGGTCAAGAAAGCCGTTGAAGGTGTTGATGCAATCATTCATCTGGCCTGGAGTTTCAAGGAAGATCCGCATATAATCTTCGGCACAGACATCCTCGGAACGGCTCATCTCCTGGATGCGGCTGTGTCGGCCGGCGTTCGCAATTTCATATATGCCAGCACTGCCGTGGTTTATGGCCGCGCCGTCCATCATCCGGTAACGGAAGAGCATCCCTGCCTCATAGAGCAGGCGAGAAAGCCGTTCTATGCGCTGGGGAAATTTTCGGCGGAAAAGCTATGCCTGTTGTACGGGAAGGAAAAGGGTCTGCCTGTTTCGATCCTGAGATTCTGGTGGGCCTACGGAAATAGTATAGGCGGCAAGCATCTTCGGGACCTTATCAAGACCGCTCTGGAAGGACGCCCGCTGGCCATGGTTAAAGGCGCCGGCGGCGCCTTTGCAACCATGAATGACCTGGCGCAAACGTTCAGCCTTATATTGGATACGCCTGCTGCTGCGGGCCAGACATTCAACACCGGCAGCATGTTTCTTGCCTGGGAAGAGATAGGCCGTATGATTATTGAAATTACAAACGCATCCTCGGACATACATCTTGTTGAAGCCGAAAAGTGGCAGGGGCCTGCGTTCCTGAACGAGGCTTGGGATTTGAGCTGGGACAAGGCGAAACGAATTCTCGGCTACAGCCCTGAGTATAATGACTCCGAGGCAAAAAGCCGGTTCAGGGAAGCGCTCAGAACCTGCGCAGAACAGATAAAAAATAAAAGTTGAATTTTCGGACTATTAAAAGCGATAATTAAAAGTCTTACCCTACGGAAGGTTAAGACCGTTATTATACATAAAAATCGGAATAGAAAAATCAAGTATCGCATATTGAGGTGAATAATGACACAGATTCTTGAGGCTCGCAAAGGCAATATAACTCCCGAGATGGAGTTCGTGGCAAAGGATGAAGGGGTAAGCGTCGATCATATTATCGAGGGCGTAGCTGCCGGCACAATTATAATTTGCAGAAATGTCAGGCATAAGGCCATAAAGCCGCTTGCAGTCGGCAAGGGTCTCCGCACTAAGATCAACGCCAATATCGGAACCTCGAAGGACCGCATGTCAATTGAGGGCGAAATGGAAAAGCTGAGGGTCGCCATAGAAGCCGGGGCAGATGCGGTAATGGACCTTTCTACCGGCGGGCCGATTATCGGCATCCGCCACGAGATACTGAAGCAATCTACAGTTGCAATAGGCACTGTTCCGATTTATCAGGCTGCGGTTGAGACCGTCGGGCAGAAAAAGGCTATTGTGGAGATGGACCCTGATTTGCTTTTCAGGGTTATCGAGGAGCAGGCTGAGGAAGGCGTCGATTTCATTACCGTGCATTGCGGCATTACAAAGTCAAGCGTGGAGAGGCTCAGGAGAGAAGGCCGCATAATGGATGTGGTCAGCCGCGGCGGCGCGTTCCATCTTGAGTGGATACTTTACAGCGGCATGGAAAATCCGCTTTATACTCAGTACGGAAGGCTTGTCGAAATTTGCAGGAAATACGACATGTGTCTCTCTCTCGGCGACGGAATGCGTCCGGGCTGTCTCGCCGACGCTACGGACCGCGCGCAGATCGAAGAACTGGTAATTCTCGGGGAGCTGAGGGATATTGCCCATGAGGCGGGTGTGCAGGTGATGATAGAGGGCCCCGGTCATGTCCCGATCAATCAGGTCGAAACCAATATGAGAATACAGAAAGAGCTTTGCCACGGCGCGCCCTTCTATGTGCTCGGCCCGTTGGTAACAGACGTTGCGCCGGGCTATGATCATATCACCTCTGCAATCGGCGGCGCAATCGCCGGCGCGGCAGGGGCGGATTTTCTCTGTTATGTCACACCATCCGAACATCTGCGGCTGCCGGATGCAGACGATGTGCGTGAGGGCGTAATGGCGTCACGTATTGCGGCCCATGCCGCCGATATCGCAAAAGGCGTCAAGGGCGCTATCGAGTGGGACAAAGAGATGGCAAGGCGCAGAAAGGCCCTGGACTGGAAGGGTCAGATCGAGCTGTCGATTAATCCCGCGTTGGCGAGAAAATTGCGCGAATCAAGCATGCCGGAGGAGTCTGATGTTTGCACCATGTGCGGTGAGTTTTGCTCTATGAAAGGTGTAAGCAAATACCTCAAGAGGGATGGCGAAAAAAAGGAAAGCCTGGGAACGAGGTCATAATCTTTACCCGAACGGTTAATTATTTGTTAAACATGGTACAATAGTATCATACAGTTTAAATCTGAGCGTTTGGCATGAAAAGTCATGTCCGTAAGTTGCGGTTATTTATATTTGAAATATGTTATAAAAGGTAACATTGCAAGAGAGGTGGACAGATGGCAAAAATTCTGATTGTTGATGACAGCCCGACAGATGTTCAATATTTGAAATCGGTGCTTCAACCGCTTGGGCATTCCCTGGATGTCGCGGTGGATGGTGAGGAGGGTGAACGTATGATCAAGGCTGAACCCTATGATCTCGCCATTCTCGATGTGGTGATGCCCAAGAAAAACGGATTTCAGCTCTGCCGGGATATCAAGAAGAATGAGGCCCTCAAGCACATTCCGGTGCTCATCCTGACGTCGAAGGATCAGGATAGCGACAAACTCTGGGGTGAGAAACAGGGGGCAGACTTCTATCTGAAAAAATCCGGTGAGGCAATGGATCTGCTGGTTGCAATAAAAAAACTGTTGAGCCGAAAAGAGACGCCGGCCTAATTGCGTCATGCAGGAAAAGGGTTTTAAACCGACTCGCATTCATAGATTATAAGGATCGCTTGATGTTCTGGCGCGACACACGAAGCAACTGTTCGGAGGGGTAGCTATGAGCATATTGTTGGCGAAGATAGTTGGAGATGTCCACGATGGCAGAAAGACCGGCGTGCTGACTGTTTTTGTAAAAGGGGGAAATCATCTTCTAAAGCTTTTTTTCAGGGAAGGTGAATGCTACCATCTCACCTGCGGCAACCTTAAAAATACAGAATGTATCGACAGCCTGAAGACAATTGAGCTGGGAGATTGTCTTTTTGTGCCTGATGTAAAACTGGACGCGTCAGGCAGTTCCATTACGTCTATGGACGATCTGATAAGCAGGCTCACGGACCTGGGCGTGATGGTAGAGGCTAAACTTGCGAATGGCGGGGCTAAAGCCGCCGGTAAGGACGATTCGGCCGACGGAAAGAAGCTGGAGATGATAAAACTCGCGCTTATCAGGCAGATTGGGCCGGCCGGGGGCAAGGTTATGACCCGCATTGTGGAAAGCAAGTGGCACGCTTCAGTTCCTTATGCCAGGGAGGATATCGACGCTTTGATTAATCTTTTAAAGAATGAAATAGATGATCAGGATGCAAAAAACGCGTTTATGACAGAAGCCGGTAAGGCTCGCTGAAAGGAGAGAGAGAGCTATGCAATTAAATCTGCAGACCAGAACCATTCTTCCGGTGATCACCATACTGATTGTCATTATGGCGGGACTCGCTATTTACAATTACGAGGCGCAGGTGTCGGTGTTGAATGAAAATGCCGAGGCAACACTGAGGAGCGCCCTCAATGCCGCCCAGCAGAATCTCGACAGTAATCTTAACGCGTATCAGCAACTGGCGACCATGGTTGCGACCAACCCCTATACGGAAGCGGCCTTTGCCAAGGGCGACCGCAAGGCCCTGTTGCAGCAATACGGTCCGGCATACAAGCTGCTGAAGGAGCGTTTTGCATTACCCTCTATAAAGTTCGACTATCCGCCAGCAACTAATTTTGTGCGTATTCACCAGCCTGAAACGTACGGCGACGACCAGGCGCAGTTCCGTCATACCCTGGTTACCACAAATACCAAGCATGTAAGCGTTCGCGGCATAGAGGTGGGCAAGGTAGGTATAGCTCTTCGAGGTGTTGAGCCGATCTCTTATAATGGAAAGCATATCGGCTCGGTAGAATTCGGAGGAGATCTGGGCGCTCCGATTGAAGCGACTCATGCAATATTCAATGTTGATGTTGCCGTTCTGATAAGTAAACAGAAGGCGGCCCTCGCATTTGAGGCGCTGAAAAGCAAGATGGTGGCTTTGGGAAGCGAATACCTGATGACAAACTCGACCAATCCGGAACGCACCCAGAAGCTTATTACCCCGGCTATTTTGGCTGAGGCGGACAGCAAGCTGACGGATGGTTCAGGGTATCATGTCGCCCGCGCCAGTTACGCCGGAAACGATTATTTTATCGCGATCGGGAATCTGAAGGATTTTTCGGGCGCTACAATAGGCCATATAGCCGTTATGATGAACCAGACGGCGATGCTTTCAAAGATCAGGACCGCCCTGTTTGTCAATATAGTGATCTACTTAGCGATTCTCATACTGATTTCAGTGGCGATAAATTACAGTCTGAAAAAGACGGTTATAGGTCCGGTTATCAATCTGACAAGGGTAGCCGATGATATCTCCATGGGCAAGCTTTCGGAGAAGATAGAGGTTACTTCAAATGATGAAATCTCGAAACTCGCCAAGTCAATTGACCGTCTGCGGCAAAGTGTAAAAAAGCTTCTGGAGTAGCCGTTTAATACAAGATAGGATCGAGATCATATGGAGTTCATCAGGGGAGGCTTCTCCGCCTCCCCTGATGTTGTTTGTGCCTTGTCATAGGCGATATTAAAACAAAAAAGGAATGGATGTAAGTGTTAACAACCGAGAGTGATATGAAGTTGGCAGCCATAAAAGATCATAAGGCCGCGACGCGGCATTACAACGCCTTTGGGCGCTACATGAAGGACCTGTACGGACAGCCCGTTTATAAGGTTAACGTGGACGCAGGTTTTACCTGTCCCAACAGAGATGGCACTGTGGCGGCGGGCGGTTGCATTTATTGCAACAATGCCAGTTTCCGCCCCTCTGAATGCACAAGCGCAAAATCTGTTCGGAACCAGATCGATAGGGGGCTCCCGTATCTGCGCTCACGTTATCATGCCGACAAGTTTATAGTGTATTTCCAGCCTTATACCAATACATACGCCACAGTTGAGACTCTCGACCGGCTTTACCGTGAGGCCCTCGACTATCCCGATGTAGTGGGACTCGCGATCGGGACGCGGCCCGATTGTGTCGATGAGGGAAAGATCGAACTTCTTGAGCGGCTGGCAAAGGACTATTATATACTGATAGAGTACGGCCTGCAATCGATTTATGACAGAACCCTCGAATTTATCAACAGGGGGCATAATTATGAATGTTTCAGGAAGGCTCTTGATTTAACCGCCGGCCGCGGTATAAAAATCGGCGCGCATATTATTCTCGGGTTCCCGACGGAGACGAGGGAAGAGATGCTCCATATGGCTGACGAACTCTCGGAGATGCCGGTTCAGTATCTCAAGATTCACCAGCTCCAGATTGTCAAGGGCACGACTTTAGAGGGTGTGTACGCAAAGGATCCCTTCCCTGTATTCGGTTATCAGGAATGGATAGAAATCCTTTCGGATTTTCTCGAGAGGCTTTCGCCCGATATAGTTTTGCAAAGGCTGTTTGCCGCGGCTCCCGACGATATCCTTATAGCGCCCGTATGGCACAAGACCCGTTACGAGTTGTTGAAGGATCTCGATGAATATATGGAGAAGCGCGGCAGCCGGCAGGGCAAACTAAGAAAATAATATTATTCCGGAATAGAATACGGTATCCTGCGCCGAGACTTCGATATGGCCGACAATGACAGCTATTTTAGTTTTCTAGTGACAATTCCGCAGTAAATAATATCAAGATTGTCCCGATAGATTATTGGGTTAGAATAAATTATGAATTACCGGTAGAAATTGCGCCGGCTATCCAGCAGGACTCAGGAGGTCTGCTCAGAAGAGCCAACCTCCTGAGTCCTTTCACCGGAAAAAAACATGAGGGATTTTAGTGAACAAATAATCCCTTCAACTTGCTATCATCCTTCTTTTCAGCGGGGGCATCCTTCTGGTCGGCAGGGGCAGCCTTCGTGTCAGCAGGAGCAGCCTTCTGGTCGGCAGGGGCAGCTTTCTGGTCAGCAGGAGCAGCCTTCGTGTCAGCAGCTTTCGGAGCCGACGTGGTTTCGGGAGCCTTGGCAGGAGCCTTGGAATCCTGAGCCTTGCCGCATCCGCCCAAAACCAGGGCAAACAGCGCAAGAGCCATTACAGCGATTGTGAAACGTTTCATGATACTCTCCTTTCCGGGTTCATCCGGTTAAATATTGATCATTGATTATAATGATTCCGGCAAATATTGGCAACCCCGATTCCACTGTTTATCGATATGAAAAATATATATGACCCCAAACGGGTCATCGCGTAAGATTTCTAACGGCATAGCTCTGACAAATTATTGGTTTAGAATAAATATGAATTACCGGTAGAATATTGTCCTGCTGCCTGCGCAGCCGCGGGATTCCACGCATCAAGCCCTGAGCCGGGCGCTTCCGTACGACAAAAGCTGCGTTATGTTGTGAATATCAAATATTCCTACAAACAACTCTGTCAGTTACGGCAGCCGTTTGTCGAGGGGTCTGCGCTCCGGGACCATGAGATGTTTTATCTTACCCGCATTCCATTCGTTGGTCACATAGAGCAAACAGTAGCAGCTGCCATATTCCTTAAGGTCGGCGTCGCGATATGCGCATGGGCAGAAAATGTCCCTGTCATGTTCCTTGTCTCCGACCGCCAGACGACAGGGACATGAGCGATATCCATAACGGGATTCGTTTACGAGCAGGCCCTTCAGGATATCCATCACAACGGTCTTGTCCTTATTCAGGCTTATGCCCTGCGACCCGGCAAATTTGGTGAGCAGCTCAAATAGTTTTTCGGGTGTCATAAAGGCATCTCCAATATCTCGCGAATCTTTTCTTCGTCGAATCCGACAATTACGCGGTCTCCTATGCAGATAGTGGGAAAGGAGCATTCCGGATTGAGTTTTTTAACTTCCTCAATGAGGAGCTTGCGTTGGTTTCCGGTAGCCAGGTCGACCTCAATGGATTCAGTTTCTATACCGTTGTCTTTAAAAAACCGTTTTGCCCTGGCGCAATGCGCACACGTGCTTAAAGTATAAAGCTTTATCTTTTTCGCCGACTGCATAATGTTCTCTCCTGTATGAATATATTTTTTAAGTATAGCACGCTATCAGCAGGTTTGTATATTAAACAGGAGCTTATACCTGAATTATATAAAAATCCGTGCCATGCTCCAAGATGCCGGGAAAGATTACTTTGGGCTTTCCAATGATTATTCCAGATTTGAGGCGACTATGTAATAAATACATAACTTGTGTATTATTACCCTATAAATCAGGGTGATATATTACCGCAGTATAATTAAAAAGCCACGATATCAATCAGTTAACTCTAGTTCACAAAAAAGGCGCCAAAGTTGCATATATATTGACTCTATGGGTTTCAGGGGACATGCTTGCAGCCCTACAAGTTGCCCCCCCACTCTCCCTTACGGCTTACCCTGAAACCCTTCTTTTTTTTGGATTTAGGAGGATAATAAAGATGAATTGCATAAAGGCTCCTGATAAGGAGACACTGATAAACAAGCTTCGCTTTCTTATTAGCATACATCCGATTAAACCCCTCAGGATACCTGGCATAACATTCATATATCTTAGCCTGCATGACGAATATCCAGGCATCATTTCATACAGCGAACTGGACAATATTTCGAAACGCAAAAAGAGTCCTGAACAGATCGCCGAGGCCATATTGCTTAAACTCCGACAGCAGACGAATTAGGCTGATAATCTCCAGCCGGTTTGCTGGAAATTCCGCTGCCGGTCCTGTTATAGTAATCGCATATCCCATGAATTTCGAGGCAATATCTCTTCAATCCGGCAGCTCCGGAAACTGTATTTATGTCGAGACCGAAGACACCCGTCTTTTTTTTGACGCAGGCTTGAGCTGCATTGAAACAGCTCGCAGGCTTGCGGCCAGAGGCAAGGATATTCGCAAGGTAGACGCCCTGATCATTTCGCATGACCACGCGGATCATATTCGTTGCGCAGGCGCCATGCATCGGAAATACGGTATGCCTCTTTATATCACCAGGGATACCCTCGACGCTGCGCTATCGCGCATGAATATGGGTCGTCTCGGTGACGTGAGGCATTTCAATGCCGGTTCTTCTATTTGTATCGGCAGCGCTGTGGTGCATACGATACCGACCCCTCATGACGGGGCGGACGGAGCCGTATTTGTTATTGAAAGCGGCGGCAGGAGTCTCGGCGTCATGACCGATCTGGGGCATGTGTTTGAAGGGCTCGCGCAGGAGTTGTCACGACTGGACGCGGTTTTTATCGAGAGCAACTATGATCCGCAGATGCTTTCAAAGGGGCCGTATCCGGAGTTCCTTAAAAAGCGTATACAAGGGGCGGGAGGGCATATTTCCAACCGCGAATCCGCGGAACTGCTGCGTTCCGGTTCCCTTCTGAAATGGGCCTGTCTTTCTCATCTGTCGCAGCACAACAATTATCCTGCCCTGGCTCTCAGGACTCACCGGGAAATTCTCGGGGAATCGCTGGTTCTGCATGTGGCTGGTCGCAATGCGGCGACCGAAATTTTCCGGGTTTAATTGTCATATCGGTCTTCCCTTTTGCCATAGACGGCGGACATTCTTTATAATTACCTCATGGAACAGCTTTCATTTGGCAGCCAGGCTATGACTCTTCATGAACTTAACTCTATGATAAGGGATGCGATCAGCGGGGAATTGCCCGGTCTTTACTGGATTACAGCCGAGATAGCCGAACTCAAGGTCAACCAGAAGGGCCATTGTTATATGGAGCTTGTCGAGAAGGAAGATCATAAAACTATTGCGCAGATGCGGGCAACCATATGGGCCTACGAATATCGCACACTAGGACGGAAGTTCGAGACGGCTGCGAAGACCCCGCTGAAGAGCGGGATAAAGGCGCTATTATTGGTTGCAGTAAATTACCATGAATTATACGGGCTAAGTCTCAATATCAGGGATATCGATCCGGCCTACACTGTGGGCGAGATGGCCCTCAGGAAAAGGGAGATCATTGCGAGGCTGCGCATGGAGGGGATTGCCGACCTCAATAAGGAGATTTCTTTGCCGCCGGTTCCTCAAAAGATAGCAGTCATATCCTCCCCGACAGCCGCAGGTTATGGTGATTTTACGGATCATCTGGAAAAGAATCCGTTCAATTACAAATTTTACCACACCATATTCCCATCGACAATGCAGGGGGATGATGCGGAAAAGACTGTGGTGGCGGCCTTTGACGCCATTGAAAAGCAGAAGGGAAGGTTTGATGTGGTTGTACTAATAAGAGGCGGCGGTTCGGTTGCCGATCTCGGCTGTTTTGACAATTATGCCATAGCTTCACGCATTGCGCTTTGTCCTATGCCGGTCATAACCGGTATCGGACACGAAAAGGATGACACTGTTGCGGATATGGTGGCTCATACAAAAATGAAAACGCCGACCGCCGTGGCTGAATTTCTGGTATCAGGCGTCAGAAGCTTCGATGAAAGGATTTCTTCTGTCGCAGGCAGTATCTGTATGTTTGCAGAAAGACTTTTGAGCGGTTCGTCAAACTCATTGGCTGTGATCACGCAAAGGTTTGCGCATTCGGCGTCCCATGCTGTGTCGGTTACTCGTAGTCGGCTTGACGCTATTGATAATAATATGGCTGCCCGGCTCGGGGGGTATTTCCGTAATCAGGAAGGCAGGCTTGTGTCTTGTGAACAGGCGGCGAGGCTTCTCGATCCTGTTAATGTGCTGAAGCGGGGTTACAGCATTACACGTTTTAAGGGCAGGTCTGTAAAAGATTCCTCTATTTTACCGAATGGCGCTATAATTATGACTGAGTTCTATCGCGGCAGTGTCGGCAGTTCCGTGCTTGGTCAGGAGAAAGATGATGGCAAAATCCAGGGAGCTTAGTTACAGCGTCGCGCTGGCTGAGCTTGAAGAGATTATAAGGGGCATAGAGACCGAGGAGATTGATGTGGACGCGCTTGCGGAAAAGGTTGCAAGGGCGGCTTTTCTGATCGGATTCTGCAGGGACAGGCTGAAGGGCGCGGAAGAAGATGTCGGTAAAATCGTTTCCGGTATGGAACAGGATAAATATTAAATATAGCCTGAAAGGTCACAGATGACGGAAGAGATGAGGAGATTTCTCAGGGTTAACATGCTGGCCCCGCTGTTCGTAAAGCCGATGCTCGGAGCTTCCGCCGAAGATTGTTACAGCCGTCTCAACGAGCAGGGGTTTGAGGAGTATCTCAAGAGAAGCCTTTACAAAAAAATGAATATAAGCGGCTCCGGCATCGGATTTGAGAGCCAGCAGCCCTATGCGCCTGGAGGCGTGCTGGAGATCAGGTTGATGCTGGATGATGTGTATAACGGCACAATCGAGGTATGCGCCGAGGTTATCAGAGTCGACCTGCGGCCCATGGGCTACTGGGTAGCCGGCAGATTTGTAAACCTCAGCGAAGACATCCGGAAGATAATCCTCAAGTTTGTTGAGCAGAGGGAACTCCGTCTTTTAAGCAGAAAAATAGTCAAACCGGGGTCATGACCGGCCATTGTTTCGGGGATGGCTTCGCAGTTCGATTGCTGCTTGATATCGTCTGCCGGCGGTATTTTGATTACACGCATTGTCAGTCTTATCGTAAATTCTTTTCCCCCTTAATCCTACAATATGTTACATATAATTTTTGTACAAATATCAGAGGTATTGGCGTTATTCCGGAACGGCGTGTTCATACATGATATAGGAAATTCCTATATGGATTATCGGTTAAACACATGTAACATATTGACTTTTATGGATAAAATGAATTAATCTTGACGCCATTAACCCTTTGGCATGCGGTTTAAATTCTCTTTTGTGAGGTTATAAAAACTGATGACACCAGGCAATTATCTCCCAACTGAATACCTACCGGTCCTGATCATGATGCTTGTAGGCGTCTTATTCGGAGCCGTCACCATCCTCGTTGGAGCGGTAGTCAGGCTTCGCAGGCCGTACTACGAAAAGAACATCCCTTACGAGTCGGGTATCACTCCATTCGGCGAGCCCGGCCTCCAGTTCAGGGTCAGTTTCTACATCGTTGCCATGCTCTTTGTGGTGTTCGATGTTGAAGCTGTTTTTCTTTATCCCTGGGCGATCGTATACACAAAGATCGGCTTTTACGGGCTCGTAGAGATGATGCTTTTTATAGCTATCCTGCTTGTCGGTTTCGTCTATGCATGGAAGAAGGGCGCGTTTGTCTGGTACTCGAAGGGAGGCAATGACAGCTTATGACAGATAAAGTACACATGGTAGAGGTCGCCGAAGGAGTGAAGGCAATTCCCGAGGCCAATATTCTTATTACATCGGTGGATTTCCTGGCTAATTGGGGACGGGCCGGCTCCCTGTGGCCGCTGTCCTTTGGTCTGGCATGCTGCGCTATTGAGATGATGGTGGCCGGAGCCGCGCATAACGATCTGGACAGGTTTGGCATTATATTCAGAGGCGCTCCCAGACAGTCCGATCTCATGATAATCGCCGGCACTCTTACAAAAAAGATGGCTGCGGTCGCAAGGCGTGTATACGACCAGATGCCTGAACCCAGATATGTGGTCGCAATGGGAAGCTGCGCATGCACCGGCGGAATATTTAACACCTACAGCACGGTGCAGGGTGTCGAAAAAATAATGCCGGTCGATGTATACATTCCGGGCTGTCCGCCGAGGCCCGAAGCGTTACTTGACGGTATGATGATGCTTCAGGACAAGGTTAAGACAGAGTCCTGCAAATGGGGCGGTTGGAGATAGATATGGGACCGAAAGAAGCTGCAGAAGCGTTAAAAAGTTCATTTGCGTCAGAGGTAAGGGAGATTGCCGAATTCAAGGGTGGACAGGTAAGCGTCACGGTTGCAAAGGCAAAAATCAGGGAGATGATGCGTTTCCTTCATGATGCCCCTGAGCTTCAGTTCCAATTCCTGTCTGAAATAGGCGGCGTTGATTATATGGGCAAAAAAGAACCGAGATATGAAGTCATATACGTCGTCTTCTCTATGCCTCACAAGGCCTACCTTACGGTCAAGGCGCAGGTTCCAGAGGATGATCTTGCCATAGACAGTGTTATGGATATCTGGGTTGGGGCCGACTGGCGCGAGCGGGAATGCTTCGATATGTTCGGCATCAAATTCAACGACCACCCGGACCTTAGAAGGATATTGATGCCCGATGACTGGGAAGGTTTCCCCTTGCGCAAGGATTATCCTCTCCAGGCAGACCTCGGAGACAGGGAGTGGAAGGGATATCTCGATGTTGTCGCTCTCTATGAGCGCAACAAGAAGTATGAGGTGCATAGCAGATGATAATAGAGAAAGAACTCACTACTAAATATCTAACTGTAAGCATGGGGCCGCAGCATCCGGCCACTCATGGAGTTTTAAGGCTTGTTCTGGAACTTGACGGAGAGACTGTGGTCAAGTGTACGCCGGATATCGGCTATCTCCACAGGGGCCTGGAAAAGCTGGCTGAGAACAAGACCTGGCCGGCCGCCATGACATTGACCAGCAGGCTGGATTATTGTTCGGCTGTCGCCAATGAATCCGGTTATTGCCTTGCGGTCGAGAAGCTGCTCGGGGTAGAGGTCCCTGAAAGGGCCAAATTTATCAGGACGATGACATGCGAGATGGTGAGGATAGCCAGCCATATTATTTGGCTCTCCGCCCATGCTATAGATATAGGCGCCATGACTGTCTTCCTTTATGCCATGCGAGATCGGGAATTGATACTGGATCTCTTCGAGATGCTGTGCGGCGCAAGACTTCTCCATATATATCCGCGCATTGGCGGGGTCCGCTGCGATGTCGACCAGAAATTCCTCGACGGCCTATGGGACTTCACCGAAAAATTCCCCAAGCTGATAGAAGAGTACGAGACCCTTATCGACCAGAACAGGATATGGTTGCAGCGTACAAAGGGCATTGGTATTGTGAGCGCCGAAGAGGCAATCAATATGGGATTGACAGGCCCTGTACTCAGGGGCTCGGGGGTTCCTTATGACATAAGGAAGATCGCGCCGTATGACGCCTATGACAAGGTTGAATTCGAGGTGCCTCTGGGAAAGAATTGCGATGTGTACGACAGATACAGATGCAGGATGGAGGAGTTCAGGCAGTCCAATAAGATAATCAGGCAGTGTATTGAAAAACTCCCTGACGGTCTTGCGCTGAACCCTGACGCCCCCGGACTCGATATGATGCCCGGCCCGCTGAAGAAGGCGGCTCCCGCGCCTGCCCCTGCTGCAGATGGTACCCCGGCGTCCAAGGTCGAGGACGGACCGGCCTTTACTGAAATATATTCTGCTACGGAAGTCCCCAAGGGAGAGCTTGGCTACTATTTTGTAAGCGACGGCACAGGAAAGCCGTACAGAATGAAGGTCAGGACCCCTTCCTTTATACATATTTCCGCGCTTCAGCGTCTCTGCGTGGGCGTTCTTGTGGCGGATGTAATCGCGCTAATCGGGACGGTCGATATCGTTCTCGGCGAATGTGACAGGTGAGGTGATCAGTGGATAACAACATACTATACAGCGGTTTTTACAAATTACTGGGTATTACAGGGGAGCCCGGGGCGCTTGCCATGACGGTCGCAGCCCTTCTGGCAATAGTGGTGGTCCTGGTTGCCGTGCTCCTTCATGTCGCATATGCGACCTACTTTGAGCGCAAGGTTATCGGCCACATGCAGATGAGACTCGGGCCGATGAGGGTGGGATGGCACGGTCTTTTGCAGCCATTTGCGGACGGGCTCAAGCTCTTTTTCAAAGAGGATATTTTTCCCGCAGGCTGTTATAAGACGGTTTTCAGGCTGGCGCCTATCTATAGCTTATTTGCGGCATTGAGTTCACTGGCGGTCATCCCGTTCTTCGGCACATTTTATATCGCCAATATCAATGTCGGCATACTCTATATATTCGCCATATCGGGAGTAGGAACATACGGCATCATCATGGCGGGATGGTCTTCAAATTCAAAATACGCGTTTTTGGGCGGCATGCGTTCAGCGGCGCAGCTGATCAGTTATGAAGTGGCCATGGGACTCAGTCTTGTCGGCGTAATGATAATGTCGGGTTCACTTAATTTAATAGAGATTGTTGAGGCGCAGCAGACACACTGGTATGGCATGTACCTGATCCCGCAGTTCCTCGGTTTCTTCGTATTTGCGGTTTCGGCCTTTGCAGAGACAAACAGAACCCCGTTCTGTCTGCCCGAGGCAGAGTCTGAACTGGTCGCCGGATACTTCGCCGAGTACAGCGGCATGAGGTTTTCGCTCTTCTTCCTCGCCGAATACACCGCCATGATCATCATGTCCAGTATGTCGGTGATATGCTTTTTCGGCGGATGGACATTGCCCCCGTTTCTCACTGACGCAATACCGGCCCTCAATATGGTTCCGGGTGTGGTCTGGTTTGCCGGAAAGGTCTATTTCCATATATTCGTATTTTACTGGGTAAGGGCCACACTGCCGAGGTACAGGTATGACTACCTGATGAGACTCGGCTGGAAGGTATTGATTCCGCTGGCGCTGGTTAACATCGTGGTTACTTCGATTATCAAATATCTGGCATAGCAGGGGCGTGTAAATGATGACACTACAACACTTTGTAAACAGAGTTTTACTGATCGACATCATCAAGGGCATGGCTCTTACCCTGAAGACGATGTTCAGGCATGCGGTCACGAGACAGTATCCCACCGAGGTAAGGGATCCCATACCGAGTTTCAGGGGAAGGCATGCCTTTGTGAGAGACTCGAAGACAGGCAAGGAGAAATGCATTATGTGCATGAAGTGCTCCCAGGTCTGTCCCTCACAGTGCATCCATATCGAAAAAGGCAAGAATGAGGAAGGAAAGATGTGCCTCGCCAAGTTCGAAATTGAGGCGATGAGATGCATCTTCTGCGGCTATTGCGTAGAGGTCTGCCCTGTATGCGCGCTCGTGCTTACCGAGGAATTCCACTATTCCGCCTACACACGCGAAGAAATCCTCTTTACCCGCGAAAAACTGCTAAGCAACTGGGACGAGTTTTCTAAAAAATGGAAATCAGACACATATTTCAATAAATTCTGGAGACCGGACGGTATAGAAACCGCCAGGATGACCAAGGCCAAGCGCGAGCTGCAGCCTATTCAGCTCAGGGCAGCTGAGCCGGCCCCCGCGCCTGCGTCCGAGGCCGCTCCTTCTGCGCCGGACGCCGCAACACAAGCGCCCAAGCCGGACCCGGAAGAAAAGGAGAAAGTGTGATGACGCTGGCGCAAATGTTCTTCATATACTTTGCTGTTTCAATGACCTCGCTGGCGCTGTTGGTAATATCGGCAAGAAACCCGGTCAACAGCGTGCTCTGGATGCTGGCCCTGTTTTTTCATATTGCAGCGCTCTATCTCTTCCTGAACGCAGAATTTCTTGCGGCGGTGCAGCTCATACTCTATGCGGGAGCCATACTGGTCCTCTTCCTCTTCGTTATCATGATGCTTAATCTCAAGGACGAGCTGAAAGACAGGAAGTTCATAAAGGGCTGGCCCATAGGAGCCGCATTGGTGCTGGGAATCATGGCGCTCATATATTTCCCCATCAGTAAATTGATACACGGGCCTCTCGGCCAGTATACAATAGAGGCGATCAAGGCGGATACGCACACAAAGGCGTTAGGCGTAGTCCTTTACACGGAGTACCTTTTCCCCTTTGAAATTGCGTCGTTTATCCTGCTTATCGCAGTCGTCGGGGCCATGGTTTTGGCCAAGAGAAGGGTATAGGAGACAGGCAAATGGTTCCTTTAAACTGGTATATCATATTAAGCGCAGTAATATTCATGATCGGCGTAGCAGGTTTTCTCATCAGACGAAATCTCTTCATCATGCTGATGTCCATTGAGCTGATGCTGAATGCGGTAAACATCAGCCTCGTTGCCTACAGCCACTATCTGCAGGATATGAAGGGGCAGATATTCGTGATCTTTATCATCACCGTTGCCGCGGCGGAAGCGGCCATCGGACTGGCGATAATCGTCTCGCTTTTCAGGAACAAGCAGAAGATACATTCAGACGAGATTGCGGAGATGAGGGGGTAGGCCATGTCAAAATATACACTGATACCGCTTTTACCCCTGATCGGCTTTGTCATCACTATCCTGTTCGGCAAGCAGTTCTTGAAATACAAGACGCATTATGTATCGATCCTGGCAGTGTTCGGCTCGTTCGTGATGTCGGTCATAACCTTTTTTGAGGTTGCCGGGGGCGCAAGGATAAACGAAGATGTCCTGGCCTGGATATTCTCAGGCGCATTCAAGGTTAGCTTCGGGCTGATGATCGACCCCCTTACGGCGATAATGCTGATCGTTGTCACTAGCGTCAGCCTGCTCGTACACATTTATTCAGTCGGTTATATGCATGGTGATACAGGTTACTACCGCTTCTTTTCCTATCTGAATCTGTTCACCTTCTCGATGCTCATGCTCGTTACCGCCAACAACCTGCTCCAGCTCTACTTCGGGTGGGAGGCGGTCGGGCTCTGTTCATATTTCCTGATCGGTTATTACATCAACAAGAAGAGCGCGGCGGACGCGGGCAAGAAGGCCTTTATCGTGAACCGCTTTGGAGACTTCGGCTTTGCTCTCGGCGTGATAATGGTCTTCCTTTACATCGGATCGATCAATTATGCTGACATTTTTGCCAATATCAACACATTGCAGGGCAAGACCATCGCTATCCTGGGTTATGACTGTCAGCTTGTAACAGTGATCTCATTGCTGCTCTTCTGCGGCGCGGTCGGCAAATCAGCCCAGATACCGTTGCATGTCTGGCTGGCGGACGCCATGGAAGGCCCGACCCCGGTCAGCGCCCTCATCCATGCCGCCACAATGGTCACTGCCGGCGTATTTATGGTGGCCAGGTTCAACCCCCTGTTCGACCTTTCACCGGTGGCTATGGGTGTAGTTGCTATTACGGGCGCAACAACCAGTCTTTTCGCAGCCACCATAGCCCTTGTCCAGAATGACATAAAAAGGATCATCGCATATTCGACAGTCAGCCAGCTGGGTTATATGTTCCTGGCCTGCGGCGTCGGGGCCTATGGCGCCGGTGTGTTCCATCTGTTTACTCATGCCTATTTCAAGGCGCTTCTCTTCTTATGCGCAGGCAGCGTTATGCATGCCATGGCCGGAGAACTGGATATCCAGAAAATGGGCGGATTAAGAAAGTTTATGCCTGTCACCTTTGCGACATTTTTCATAGCGTCGATAAGTATAGCCGGCATTCCCCCACTGGCAGGTTTCTTCAGTAAAGATGAGATACTCTGGCTGGCCTATAACGGCGGCCCGGTCGGCAAGCTGGTTTGGGTAATGGGCACAATCGTTGCCGGTCTTACCGCATTTTACAGTTTCAGGATTGTATATCTTGCCTTCTTCGGTAAATTCAGGGGCTCCCATGAGCAGCAGCATCACCTCCATGAGTCGCCGAAATCCATGACAGTTCCGCTCATGATACTTGCGGTCGGCGCAATTTGCGCGGGATGGATCGGCATCCCCGAACTCCTTGGCGGGAATAACTGGATAGGCCAGACGTTCTTCCATGATGTCTTCAAACACCCGCATATTACCGCAAGTCACGCTGAAGAGTGGATGGTAATCGGAGTCTCCGTAATCGTAGCGCTTGGCGGCATCTTTGTATCGACATACTTTTATTTCTGGAATCCCGAGCTGCCCAAAAAGGTCGGCGCGCAATACCCGGGGATATACAAGGTCCTTTGGAACAAGTACTATGTCGATGAATTCTACGATCTTGTCATCGTTAGGCCGACATTCTGGATAGCGAACAAGATACTGGTGGGCTTTACCGATGCAAAGATCATCGAGGGTATAGTAAACGGCGTGCCGAAGCTGATCGGCATGTTCGGCGATAAACTAAGAAAGTTACAGACAGGCTATGTGCAGCACTATGCGATCAGCATGGCAATCGGACTGTTTGTAATCCTGGCCATAGTATTAATATCAGGGCTTAAATAGGCTTAGCGGCTTTTTATAGAGGAGGAATTCAGGAATGCATACGGGGTATGAGGCGCATGTGAGCGCCCCACAACAGAATACAGGCAGTTCGCTGATGAAATCACTTCTTTACCTGCCCATTATGGTTGCAATAGTCATAGCAGGAGCGTTTGTGACAGGGCAGTTTCAATATCCCATATTGAGTTTGGTCATATTTCTTCCCATAGTGGGCGGAGCTGCTGTTCTGCTTATACCTCGCAGCAATGAGGCCATGGTCAAATGGACATCGCTGATATTAAGCGTCATTGTCTTTCTGGTGAGTCTGCCGCTATTCACCAACTTCGACAAGACCACGGCGAAGATGCAGTTTGTCGAAAAATGCGCATGGATCCCTGCGTTCAATATCAACTATTCGCTTGGCGTGGACGGTATAAGCGTATTGTTCGTTCTCCTCTCCGGTCTGCTTACAATCTTGTGCGTAACGGTTTCATGGAACGCCATAACGGACAAGGTCAAGGAATTTTATGGATCGCTGCTTCTGCTTGAAGGCGCAATGATCGGCGTGTTCTGCAGCCTCGATCTCTTCCTGTTCTATATATTCTGGGAGGCGATGCTGATCCCGATGTTTATCCTCATCGGCGTGTGGGGAGGTCCCAAAAGGGTATATGCGGCTATAAAGTTCTTCCTCTATACTCTCGTCGGAAGCCTGCTTATGCTGGTCGGAATTATCGTCCTTTATTACCATACAGGACATTCCTTTGATGTGCTAAAGATGATGCAGACGGATTATCCGTACTCGCTGCAGGTAATTCTTTTCTGGGCCTTCTTCTCGGCCTTTGCCGTGAAGGTGCCCATGTTTCCGGTCCATACGTGGTTGCCGGATGCGCATACCGAGGCCCCTACGGCAGGCAGTGTCATACTGGCCGGTATTCTCATCAAGATGGGCGCGTACGGTTTCCTGAGATTCAATATGCCGTTCTTCCCGGAGGCGACGGTTGAAATGGCCCCGGCAATGATGGTCCTTTCCGTTATAGCAATTATTTACGGCGCGGTCATCTGTCTCGGCCAGAAAGACCTGAAGAGGCTGATCGCATACAGTTCTGTCAGCCACATGGGCTTTGTGACCCTCGGTATGTTCGCCCTCAACTTCCAGGGCATACAGGGCGGAATCATGCAGATGGTAAACCATGGCATAACGACCGGAGCTTTATTCCTTTGCATAGGAATGGTATATGAGCGCACCCACACCAGGGTCATTGCGGATTACGGAGGAGCCGCATCCCAGTTGCCTGTCTTTTCCGCGATGTTTATGATATTCACATTATCGGCAATCGGCCTGCCCGGGACCAACGGTTTTGTGGGCGAATTCCTCATACTGATCGGAGGCTTTACCGCATCGAAGCTGCTTGGCATACTGGCCTCTACCGGTGTCATCATAGGAGCCGGATATATGCTCTGGCTTTATCAGAATGTGTTCTTTGTTGAGGTAAACCCGAAGCTGACCGGCATCGGCGATATCAATGAGCGCGAGATACTTACACTGCTCCCGCTGGTCATCCTTGTATTCTGGATAGGTTTTTATCCGAATTCGTTCCTCGGGTTTATGGACGTGTCCGTGCAGGGCCTCATAGACAGGATCAATACAGCGAACAACTTACAGATAACTCAACATGTAGGAGCGATTCTAAAATGAATATTCCATTTCCTAATCTGATCCCTGTAATACCTGAGATCATAATTACGACATTTGCGTCCATATTGCTGCTTGTCGAGCTTTTCGTCAAGAGAAAGGCCGTACTCGGCTACATCGCCATTATTGCGGCGGCCGCCGCTTTTTATGCGCTCTTCTGCACGGATTGCCTCGGCGTCACGTTCAGCGATATGTTCATCAACGATGATTACAGCCGTTATTTCAAGGTCATATTCCTGATCAATGTAGTACTAACTGTTCTCATATCGCTCAGGTATATACAAAAAGAGGACGCTGAGTACGGTGAATACTACAGTCTGATCCTCTTCGCGACTGCAGGCATGATGCTCATGGCTTCTGCAAAGGACTTTATCATCCTTTATCTCGGGCTCGAACTGATGGCCCTCAGCACATATATACTTGCCGGCATCAAGAAGCATGACATCAAGTCCAATGAGGCTGCGATCAAGTATATGCTGCTCGGCGCGTTTTCGTCGTCATTGCTTCTCTTTGGCATCTCGCTGCTTTATGGTATTACGGCCTCAACAAACATATATGATATAGGGAAATTTATCATCAGCGCCAAGTTTACGCCTGTGTTGATGGTCAGCATGATACTCATAACCGTAGGTTTTGCGTTCAAGATCGCGGCTGCCCCATTCCATATGTGGACACCCGATGTCTATGAAGGCGCGCCGACTTCCGTTACTGCGTTCATGTCGGTCGGGCCGAAGGCAGCCGGTTTTGCGGTCATGGGAAGGGTTTTTTATTATGCATTTAACGGGCTTCAGCTGGAATGGACGCCGATACTCATAGGCCTCTGCATACTCACCATGGCGGTGGGCAATATCGTGGCGCTTTCCCAGACCAATATCAAGAGGATGCTGGCCTATTCATCCATCGCCCATGCCGGTTATGCCATGCTTGGCGTTATCGCCGGCACGGTCGAAGGGCAGAATGCGATGATAACGTATCTTATTATCTATGCGTTCATGAATATAGGAGCCTTCGGTATAGTCATACTGCTCAATAAGGGCGAGCAGATCAGCGATTACTGCGGACTCTCAAAGAGCCATCCACTGATAGCGGCCGTTATGCTGGTGTTTATGTTCTCACTGACAGGCATACCGCCGACAGCCGGATTTATCGGTAAGTTCAATATTTTTGCGGCGGCCATAAACGCCGGGTTCACATGGGTTGTCGTTATTGCGGTCATCTTTAGCGCCATATCCGCTTTTTATTACCTCAGGGTGGTCATGAATATGTATATGAAGACTTCGGAAGAGGATTCCCTGATTACTACATCGCCGAGTCTCGGGATAGCTTTGTTCCTGTCTGTTTTGGCCGTGCTTGTTATAGGAATTTTGCCCTCATTTGTGATAATATAAACTCAGGGCTGCAAGTATGGAAGTATTTGATAACCGTGCGGCTTATGGGCCGCGCGGTTTTTTTAGATTCCGGAGCTGCGTATAAAAATAATTTTATTGTATTAATATAGCCGGTGATTTGCCGGTAAAGAGGATGCAGCAATGAAGCGCAGACGCATGAAATGCCGTAAGCAAGGTTTAATAGCTGTTCTTTTGCGTATCAATTTGATATCTTAGGACCGGCTATTTTTTTTGTCCTGCATGGTCAGATCATCCGATCTTTCGCCGATGGAGTCTGCAGGCAGCTGCGATCAGGCTTTTTTGTAAGACTCTTACGGACAAATCATTATTTCGGGCGTTGCGCCGGGATGATTGTTTAGTTCAAGTACGACCTGCATCATTATGCCCACCGGCTGATTGTGCGCACATCATGGATTCAAATGCATTGCGCACTGAAGCGTTTTATCTGTTTTTTGCGGGGGTATTGCAATCCGGAGGCCATTACTAGTAAAATAGCAGGCCAAACTATACATAGTATAGACTTAATCGATAGCGGGATATGGTGTATTGCTTCTTTCGGAGCTCCCGGCTTCAGGGGTTTAGCCGAAAGACTGACAGTTACACATTGATGTTTTTAATCAATACTTCATTTGAAAGGAGACGTAAGTGGAAGGGTACGTATTGGCTCTATTGGCGCTGGCCACGCTCTTACCTGCCATTTGTGCTGCACTCTGTTATGTAATCCCTAACAGGTCAGTGCGAAATGTTATCGTAGCTGCAAATACCCTGGTGTTGTTTTTCATTTCCTGGGAATTTGTCAGGCTGCTGATGGGAAGCTCCGGAAGTCTAGTTATCAGCGAGGAATCCCTGCCTCACTCTTTGGGAACCATCATCAAGGTCCTGGATGTCATGTTGCTGGCATTCATCGGATATCAGGGTATCAAACTCAAGAAACCCCTGATCATCCTGCTGACATTGATGCAGCTGATCCCCGTAATAATCTTCGAATTCTTCATGGCTCCCACCGAGCCGACTGCCGCATTTGTTATCGATTATCTGGCAGTCGTGCTGATATTGCTCATTTCGATTGTGGGACCGATGATCGCAGTGTTCGCTATCGGGTACATGGAAGAGCATGAACACCATCTGCATCTCGAGAAAACGAAACAGCCGGCGTTCTTCATGATTGTGATCGGATTCCTGGGCGCCATGAACGCCCTTGTAATGACGAATAATCTGTCCTGGATGTACTTCTTCTGGGAAGTGACGACCCTCTGTTCATTCCTCCTGATCAAACATGACGGAAATGAGATTTCGGTCAAAAACGCCTGCAGGGCGCTGTGGATGAACCTTTCCGGCGGTGTGGCGTTTATCGCCGCTATTATCATTATATACCAGGTAAAGGGCACGCTCTCCGTTGCGGAGATTGCGATGGCCCCCGTGGCAGGCGAGTTCACCGGATTATTCCCGGTAGCCCTCGGCCTGTTATGCTTTGCCGGTTTTACCAAGTCGGCGCAGTATCCTTTCCAGAGCTGGCTGCTGGGCGCCATGGTCGCCCCGACCCCGGTATCAGCCCTCCTGCATTCAAGCACGATGGTTAAGGCCGGTGTTTATCTCATAGTCAGGATTTCCCCGGCATTTATTGCAACGCAGCTCGGCGACTTTGTAGCCATAGCGGGCGCGTTCACATTCCTTGCCGCGTCAGCGGTGGCAATCAGCCAGAGCAATGCAAAGCGTGTTCTAGCCTACTCAACGATTGCGAACCTCGGCCTGATAATATGTTGCGCGGGCATAGGCAATTATGTAGCCCTTGCAGCGGCCATCCTTCTCATAATATATCACGGCGTCTCAAAGGGTATGCTGTTCCTCTGCGTCGGCACTATTGAGCAGGGAATCGGCAGCCGTAATATAGAAGATATGCAGGGCGTAATGAAGATAATGCCCTTCACCGCTACCATCATGGTAATCGGTATGATCTCAATGCTGATGCCGCCGTTTGGTGTGCTTATTACAAAGTGGCTTGCCATAGAGGCGTCAATGTCGATGCCGGTGGTGATGATCCTCATAGCCCTGGGCAGCGCATGCACCGTGGCATTCTGGACAAAGTGGATAGGCATAGTGCTTACCATGTCTTACAAACCCAAATATAATATGGAAAAGATCGCGGGATCCATCAAGATAGCGCTTGGATTCCTGTTTGCCCTGGTCTTTGTGGTATGCGTCGGCATAGCCCCGATGTTTAACATGTTGATAGATCCGCAGCTTCAGGCGTTCAATCTTTCGGACAAGATTACGGTTGTCGGCAGCAATGGAGGTATCTGGATGATGAGTTCCGGAGCCGCTGTTGGAGGATTTTCCGTCCTTGCGGTCTTTGCCATTATGTTCTTCCTTTTACTTGCAGCAGCCTATTTCATGGGCAAGGGCAAGGAAGCCGACCTCAGGACCCCCTATATGTGCGGTGAAAACGTCGGTTCGGATATCCGGGGCCTCGAATATACGGGTCCGGGAGAAAAGCCTGCGGGCGTCGTAGTTCGCAATTACTATCTTAAAGGCGTGTTTGGAGAAGAAAAACTGACTCTCACGTTCAACCTGATTGCGGGCGCAATAATTCTGTTAATGATCGGGGTGGGTATATAAGATGATCGACAATATAATAATCTCAATAATAGCTATTGTTGGCGCGCCGATTATCGGTGGTCTGTTGTTCGGTATAGACAGGCGCATTACTGCCCGGTTGCAGAACAGATTCGGGCCGCCCATATTGCAGCCTTTCTATGATGTATTCAAACTTTTCGGCAAAGAGAGCATTGCGGTCAACCAGACACAGATGCTGTATGTTCTGGCCCACCTGTTTTTTGCCATTGCGGCCCTGTTGATGCTGGTGTTGAAGCAGGACCTGCTTATGCTTATGTTCATACTCGCTTTCTCGCAGATAGCCCTTATCATGGGCGCCATGAGCGTACGCTCACCTTACAGCAAGATCGGCGCTCAGAGGGAAATCATGCAGATGCTTGCATACGAGCCGGTTCTGATCCTTATGGCTTTTGGGGTCTATAAGATAACCGGAAGCTTTATGATCCAGGGCGTCCTCGATTATCCGACGCCGCTGCTTTACTCACTGCCGCTGATATTCTTCGCGTTCGTGTTTATCCTGACCATCAAGCTTCGTAAATCGCCGTTTGATTTTTCGACTTCGCATCATGGTCACCAGGAATTGATCAAAGGTATCACGACCGAATTTTCGGGCACACAGCTGGCGTTGCTGGAACTGACCGACTGGTACGACCTGATCATCCTGCTGGGGCTGCTTACTCTCTTCTTTGCGCAACCCCTGTGGGTAGGTATTCTGATAGCCCTTGCCTGCTATCTCCTTGAAATGGTAATTGACAATATCAGCGCCCGCGTAACATGGCCGCTGATGGTCAAGGCAACATGGGTTATCGGCGCCGGCACTGCGCTGGTCAACATCATTTGGCTCTACGTGAGAGCCTAAGGAAGGTGAATCAAAATGGGAATTATTAATACATCGAGAACCAAATCTCCATGGATAATACATGTGAACTGCACTGCCTGCAACGGGTGCGATATTGAGGTCGTAGCCGCTCTGACCCCGCTTTTTGATGTCGAGCGCTTCGGCATAGTGAACGTAGGAAACCCCAAGCACGCCGATGTTATGGTTGTTACCGGAAGCGTTAATCCCAAGACGGCCAGGGTCCTGAAGAACATATATGATCAGATGCCTGAACCCAAGCTTGTTCTTGCAATAGGGGCATGTGGCGGCACAGGCGGCATATTTGCCGAGTGCTACAACGTCCTCGGCGGGGTCGACAAGGTCATTCCTGTCGATGCCTATGTGCCGGGCTGCCCGCCAAGACCTGAAGCGATTATTGACGGCGCAGTTGCAGCCCTCGGTCTGTTTGAGGCAAAGGCCAAAGCGATGAAGGAAAAGAACGCCGTTAAAGCCGCTGAAACGGCCAAGGTTTAAGGCGAAGGAGGGGTTATGATTGCTAATGTGAATGAAATAACAAAAGACCAGCTCCTTGGAGAGACACAGAAGATGGCCGCTCAGGGCTACAGGTTTGTGACTACTTCTTGCACCGATCTCGGAGAAGGAAAACTGGACGTATTATATCATTTCGATAAAGATGCGGAGCTGCATAATCTTCGCATCAAGGCTGAGAAGGGCGAGGAAGTGCCGAGCATTTCCAAGATCTATCTCTGCGCAGTGCTCATAGAAAACGAGATGTCGGAATTGTTCGGGCTGAAAGTTGTCGGTATGGCCATCGATTACGGAGGACACATGCTTCTCGCGCCCGAGGCGCTGAAGACTCCTCAGTCCAAGATTACGATTGAACAGAGGGGTGCAAAATAACATGAATACAAAAACAACTATACCGTTTGGACCACAACACCCTGTCCTGCCCGAGCCGCTTAACCTGAAGCTGGTTATGGAGGATGAAAAGATAGTAGAGGCGATACCTGCGATCGGATATGTTCACAGGGGGCTGGAAAAGCTGGCTGAAGTTAAGGATTTTCACCAGAACGTATTCCTCGTAGAGAGGATCTGCGGGATCTGCAGTGTCCAGCATGCGATGGCTTATGTCCAGGGCATCGAGAGCCTGATGAATATCGAGATCCCCGACAGGGCAAAATACCTGAGAGTCATCTGGGCAGAGCTTCACAGGATTCACAGCCATTTGCTCTGGCTGGGGCTTTTTGCAGATGCCTTTGGATTCGAGGCCCTGTTCATGCAGTGCTGGCGCGACAGGGAAAAGGTAATGGATATCATGGAAGCGACATCCGGCGCCAGGGTTGTCGTATCCGTCAATGCAGTCGGTGGCGTGAAGAGAGACATATCCAGCGAACATCTCGCCGAGATAGTGAAGGTCTGCGATCAGGTCAACGAAGATATGAAGAAGATGGAAAACGCGTTCCTCAATGACTACACTGTCAGGCACAGGACGGTCGGTGTGGGGCGTCTTACCAAAGACCAGGCATACAGCCTTGGCGCGGTCGGGCCGATGGCCCGCGCATGCGGCGTGGCGCAGGACCTGAGGACCATGGGTTATGCGGCTTATGGCAAACTGGGCTTCCAGATGGTAGTCGAACAGGATGGAGACTGCTGGGCAAGGACTGCGGTCAGGGTCAAGGAAGTATATGAGTGCGTAAGGCTGATCAAGACTGCTATTGCAGATCTGCCTGCGGGCGACATCGCCATCCCGGTAAAAGGCAACCCGAACGGCGAGGTCGTATCAAGGGTTGAACAGCCCAGGGGCGAAGTCCTGTACTACATCAAGGGTAATGGCACAAAGAACCTCGACAGACTCAGGGTCAGGACGCCTACCTTTGCGAACATACCGACACTTCTGGTCATGCTTCCGGGCAGCCAGCTTGCGGATGTTCCGGTACTGTTATTAACTATCGACCCATGCATAAGCTGCACCGAAAGATAGGAGACCAGATATGTTCGATTTCTTGGGAAATGTACTAAAAAACGTTTTATCAAAACCTTCAACCAGGATGTACCCTTATGAGAAAAGGGAAGCCATGGATAAAGCAAGGGGAGCCCTTGGCGAGATTGAGATCAATAAGTGCATATTTTGCGGTATATGCGCATCGAAATGCCCGGCCCTTTGCATAAAAGTGGACAAGACCGAGAGGTCATGGGAATTTAACAGACTCAAATGCATAGTTTGTAATGTGTGCGTTGAGACATGTCCTGTAAAATGTTTGCATATGGATAAGGCTCATCTTGGGCCTTTGCTCGCAAGTGAAAAGAGCAAGTACTTTGGGCCGCCGAAACAGGCTCCGGCTGCCAAGGCGTCAGAGAATTAGGAATCATGTTCCATGCAGGCGGGGAAGAAATTCTCCGCCTGCATTTTTTTGTATTTGTCATTGTAGGGGCGACCGGCTGGTCGCCCGCATGCATATTGCAGGGGCACGTTGCAACGTGCCCCTACGGTTCATCCGGTATGATAAAATAAAACATTCCGCAGTTTTTAAGGATGGAACAGATGCATGAATATTCAGTGACAGAAGGCCTTATTAAAATGGCTGTAGATGAGGCCAAAAAAGCCGGCGCGTCTAAAATTACCGAGATCAAGCTCGTGATCGGCGATCTTTCGACGATCATCGATGAGTCGGTGCAGATGTATTTTGATATTATGAGTGAAGGCACCATGGCTCACGGAGCCAAATTGATATTCAGAAGAGTCCCGGCCGAGTTCTGCTGCAAGGCCTGCGGGCTTAAATATAACAAACCGAAGACCGGTTATGACTGTCCGTCCTGTGGCGGCATGGGTATGCCCACCGGTGTCGGCAGGGAATTTTATATGGATAGCATGGATGTGGAGTGATAGGGTAGGGGCACGTTGCAACGTGCCCCTATAACTACAGGGATAATAAATCGTAGGGAACGGGTTCAAACCGGATTCGTAGGGTAATATAGGGGACTGTCCCAGATTTACGGACTGCCGAAGGCAGGCGTAGAATCGGGACTGTCCCCAGAATGATAGGGGACAATTTATGGAAATAAAAGTGATGAAAAATATCCTCGAAGCCAATGACAGGCTTGCAGAGGAAAACAGGGCTTTGTTCAATAAAAGGGGTATTACCGCGGTTAATGTTATGGCCTCGCCGGGGTCGGGCAAGACAAGCATTATCCTGAAGATCATAGCGGGGCTTGGGGAAAAGATCGGCATCGGCGTTATCGAAGGCGACATAGCGTCCAGCATCGACGCTGATACTATCGACAAACTTGGCATCCCTGTCGTTCAGATCAACACCGGCGGCGGCTGTCACCTTGATGCAAATATGATCCAGGCTGCGGTCAAAGACCTTGCCATAAAGGACAATTCCCTGCTCTTTATCGAAAACGTGGGGAATCTTGTCTGCCCGTCAGCGTTCGACATAGGCGAGACCCTTAAACTGGTCATTGCGAGCGTCCCTGAGGGCCATGACAAGCCTTTTAAATACACTTCCATGTTCGAGGCGGCTGATGTGATTATCCTCAATAAAATGGATCTTATGCCGTATATCGATTTCGACAAGGAGAGTTTTTATAAGGGCATCAAGGCCCTGAATCCAAAGGCGCCGATTTTCGAGATTTCCTGCCGCAGCGGGGCAGGGGTAGATGAATTTCTGCAGTGGATAAAGAACAGGGCTTCAGGAAAATGATATCGCGGCCTGATGCCCCGGTTGGTTAAAGATGACAAACGCTCATTATTATGATGGTTACAAAGACGATTTCAGCGTCAGGAGCATATGACCAATAATTACATTTTGCGAAATATCCGTTATGCCCTGAATCTCGACGATTCGACCATGCTCGAAATATTCAGGCTTGGCGGGCATGATATTGACCCCGAAACCTTATCCGCCCTTTTGCAAAAAGAAGACGAGCAGGGGCATATTGCCTGCAGCTCTAAACTTATGGGATCGTTTCTGGACGGATTGATTGTCCACAGGAGAGGAAGGAAAGAGACCCGTCCGGAGAGTGTGAAGCCACCAGGGGCGTTAACGAATAACGACATATTGAAAAAACTGAGGATAGCCCTTGAACTTAAGGAAGATGATATGCTGGCTATCCTCAAAGCCGGCGACGTTGAAATATCAAAATCCGAACTGACGGCCCTTTTCAGGAAGAAAGGCCATAAACATTACAAGGAGTGCGGCGATCAGTTTCTGAGATACTTTTTAAAAGGCCTTACTGTAAGGGACGGCAGATAGATCAGGTTGAATATAATTTTTATGTTATCGCCGGGCTACATTGGTGAGACGAGGTTAAAGAGCCGCAAAAATAAGGCCGTCTATCTTATCCATAGACGGCTTTCAAAATTTCGATAAATCCCTATTTAATCCTGAGCTGACCCCTTATTTCACCATCAGGGTATTTCGTGGTATGGACGTTAACATAGGTATCTCCGGACTTGATCGCATCGAGCAGGTCATTCAGGGTCTTTCCCTTGAAGGAAGTCATCAACTCATTATCTGTTATCACCCCTTTTGCAAGTGTGCCGCTGAACATGCCCGGCTTTGACCCGGAGATCTTGATCAGGGCTATTGGCGGACCATTCTGCCCAATCTTGCCTGTGTGTATATGGGCTGCAGTAACACTTTCAATTTTTTTTACCCAGACCCTGTATCTCAGCGACATGCCGTCCTTGCTGAGATGAAACGCAGCCCTTCCTTTTGCGTCAGTCATTACCGCAGGCACGCCTTCGCCGCCGGTAAGTGTGGCGACAAAGGTCATTTTATCGACCATCGGCTTGTCGTTCATGTTCTCTGCGGCAAAGCTTAGCGTTGCCAGAGCGATAATAGCTGCAACAAAGAATAAGATCTTCCTCATGCTATTCCTCCTTTGTTCCATATTTTGGTATTGGCAGCTTTTAAGATGCTTAAATACCACTTGGTTAGAGTTTAGCAACATCAACGAAGCCTCGCAACATAGGTCGCAACCAATGCTGCGAGGGGGGAAGGCCCGGCTAAAGATGGTTAGGGCCGGCTACTTTTCGCGCATTTTTATAAAATTGGCGATCGAGCGGTCATATGTTTTTTCATATTCGGTATTAAAGAAACAGGCCGGAAGCTGGCCGTTTTCCCTGTGAAAATGCAGGCATTCGCAGCACTTGTGCTTACGGGGGCATGAAGCGTATGTGCAGTTGCACATAGCCTTGTTTTTTTCCAATATGCATTCCATATAAATCTCCTTTTGCGTAGAAGTATGCTATATTTTAACCTGGAATACGCATAAAGGGGAAAATGCGAAAAGCGCCAGTGCGATATTTATTCGTTTGGGTAACCCCGGAATTGTCATTGGAAAGAAATATTTTTACAAACAATTAGGATGTCCGTCATGAGTATCCATCCCTCGTCTCGTCAAAACTATGCAGAACATTGCATTTACCGGTTTATCAGTCAATCGCATGATAGTATTGTCATAAATCGGATACGATATCTCCGCGCCGGGACTTCGATATGGCTACTCATGACGGTCTTTTCGGTTTCTGATAACAATTTCGGTTTAAACGTCATAGGCAGTTGCCTCCAGTCTCACCATAATTCGGCAATGGTAAGCTATCAGCAATAAACCGAATGTTGTCTTTTAGGGCTTAACCGGCTTATTCAATGACAGCCCCGGGGTTATTTTTAGATTTTCCGTAAGGCATTTGTTATAATTATATAAATCAGCGCAGAAAGGCGTGAGGTAAGACATATGAAGAAATTATTTGGATTATCCGGAATCAGGTGGCTGTTTGTCTTTTCAGTTTTCTTATTATTCGGGTGCGGCGGAACGAAGGCCGTGTTTATCGAAGATCACGGGCAAGAATATACTGCAAGGAATATCGATGAACTGAAAGAGTATATGAAGAGTCCGGAATCATATGCGTACAAGGTCAAATGGAAAGATATCACTTATCCCATGGCTGACGGCTATTACGGATTTGTTGAGCCTATCGGAAAGAATTGCGATATACACTGGATGGTTAACAAGAGACATAAGCTTGTCAGGTATGATGCAAAGGGTGAAGGTTGCGATACCACGAAGAGTTCCGATATGGAGCTTATGAATATCAAGAGTGTTGGTAAAGATCAGGACGGAAAGATTCAATGGTAAGATAGGGATCGGAAAGGGGCATGAGTCAGCAGTTGTTTCTGCAGGTTGATGCCCCTTTCTTATGATTGTCGGGTTTAATGTCCGGGCCGACTCACGCTTGCTATTTTTAGCCTTTGATCCTGTGGGGAGGACGATGCCGATAAAACGAAATCTGTTAATTGTCGCAGCTATCCTATGTTTATTTCTCCTTCAGGGGTGCGCCAATGTTCAGCATGCCGGCCGGCAGGAATTTGATCTGACGATTGCGCATGTCAATGACACACATTCTCACCTTGAAACAGTCGACTATATGCTTAAGGTAAACGGAGAGCCCGTCAATGTAGAACTTGGCGGTATGGCGAGGCTGAAGAGCGCCCTCGACGATGTGCGAGCAAAGAATAAGAATGTACTGTTTCTGCACGCCGGAGACATGGTCCAGGGCACACTCTACTTCACCAAATATGACGGCAAGGCAGACATGGACATGCTGAATATGCTCGGGCTGGATGCAGCCATACCCGGTAATCATGAGTTCGACAAGGGGCCCCGGATGCTCGCCTCGCTTATCTCCATGGCTAATTTCCCTGTCGTCTCATCCAATATAGATGTCTCGAAAGAGCCGAGTCTTGCCGGCAGGCTTGCCCCGTATGCTGTCAGGACAATCGGAGAAGAAAAGATCGGCATAATAGGCATTACGACAACAGAGACGCCGGCAATATCCAATCCCGGGCCGATGATAAGATTCGCTGATCCGGCAGCAAGTGTAATAGCGGCTGTTGCCGAATTGCACAGGCTCGGGGTCAGAAAAATAGTGGTTCTCTCTCATTGCGGATATGCAGAAGATATTGTATTGGCAAAAAAAATATCGCATGTGGCTGTTATTGTCGGGGGTCATACTCACACGCTTCTTGGAGACACCAATGCCTTTGGCTCTCTCGGGCTAAAGGCGGAGGGCGCATATCCGACTGTAGTGAAAGACCGTGACGGCAAGGATGTGCTGATCGTGCAGGCCTGGGAATGGGCAAAGGTTCTGGGAAGGCTCAATGTGCGTTTTAATCCGGACGGCTCTGTTTTGAAGTGGAGCGGATCTCCAATACTTCTTTCAGGGTCAACATTAAAAAAGGATCAAGCAATCATATCTGGAAAGGCCCGGTCTGAAATAATAAGCGCCCTCAGATCTTCCGGGGTGGCGGGCATTTATGAGGAGGATGCGTCGGTGAAGAGACTCCTTACCTCATATTCAGGTCCGTTGAAGGACATGATGACTACGGTTATTGCGCGTGTTTCCGGAGATCTTAAGCGTGAAGATAATGCGGGGCCTGGGCCGCTTGTCGCTGATTCTATGCTGTCTAAGACACACTCTGCAGGTGTGCGGATAGCAATCCAGAACAAGGGGGGAATCAGAAAGGATATCGCGGCAGGGGATATATCTGTTGCCGATGTCTATGAGCTGATGCCGTTCAATAATACACTTGTGATAATAGAACTTAAAGGGTCTGAACTGATTGCAGCCCTTGAACAGGCGATAGACTTTAAGATTGCTTTCGGCAACAAGTCGCCTTATCTGTATGTGTCCGGGATATGTTTCCGGATAGACGAGTCGGAGCAAAAGGGCGGGCGTATCAGGGACGTGAAGGTCGGGACCGCAAAGGATGGATACATGGCGGTGGATCCGGCTAAGACTTACAGGATAGTCGCCAGCAGTTATCTGGCGGGCGGCGGAGATGGAATGACTATCTTAATGAAGGCCTCCGGCTACCGGTTGGATACGGGGTTTACGGACGCGGAGGTCTTTATGGAATATCTGAAGGCTAAAGGCACAATCGATCCGCCGACGGAAAAGCGCATATCATTACTTCCGCATGACAATGTCCGCATTGCAGCTATCATTCCGCTTGCTGAATATACAAACAACCAGTCTTTCGAATTGCTCTGGGCCGCGTAGTCCTGATTAGTTTAATAATGCAATCCGCGGCGGANTCG